>Ga0302046_10000302_pt1 | contig 52046 bp, 38 predicted proteins | sample RVTome_11_FD_200261 | JGI IMG/M metagenome (GOLD analysis project Ga0302046, IMG submission 200261) | Soil microbial communities from uranium-contaminated site in the Upper Colorado River Basin, Wyoming, United States - RVT147D111 (version 2) ...
CGAGCCGGTGTGCGGGTGGGTGGGTGATTTTGCCTCCGTGGCCTCGGCAGAGCCGGTGTGCGGGGTGGGTGATTTTGGCGTCACACCCGCCAGGTATTTGCGCACCGTCGCCCGGTCCAGCGCCAGCTCCCGCGCAATCCGGCGCTTGGACCAGCCCTGCTCAAACAACGAAACGATAGTGTGTTGCCGATTCACTTTGAGTTGATTCATCGCCCCCTGTTCTCATCCAGAGAACCTCAGGACAACGCTTCACCTCAAAGGTGGCTGGTTTTCACCCGCAAATCCCTGGCTGCTTTTGCCCGCAAACTGACAGCGGTGAGATCAAAGCCTGGCCTCAGGCCAGGCCTGGGTGACATGGGCAAAAGGTAATCTTTGAGCGCACTGTATGCATAACGCACTGCGCACGCATGGAAGCGCGCTAAAGGTCAAAAGGCGCGCAAACGCTTCGGAAATCGCAAGCTGCGGGGTGCATCGAAGGCGCAGGCGGCTTGCGAAGAAAGAGCCGATCGGTTAGGGGGATCTCCTCCCGTGGAAATTCAGGCTAGAGAGTGAAAGTCCTCTTCAATTGGGACTGAGAATTGAGCCCAGCTTACAGCATCACTTGATGTGAGAACCAAGCCATTCTCGCCGGCGGCGACGTACTTTGAATTCGCATAGATGACGGCGTTAAGGGCGAGGCCAGTCGGCCAGGTATAATCATTCCAACCAACCCCGTTCGAAGTGGACACCCAAATTGTACCGCTGGTTCCCACTGCCACGAACTTGCTGTTTCCGAAGGCAACGGCTCGCAAGTCCACGTTGTCAAATGTCCGAGTTGTCCAGGTCGTTCCATCTGAGGATGTGATTACGGTTCCTTTGGAGCCTACGGCGACATAGGTTGAATTGCCGTAAGCGACCGATTTGAGATCATTTGTGTTACCGGAAGTTTGTGCAGTCCACGAAATGCCATCTGTCGAGGTGACTACCGTCCCCTTTTCGCCTACGGCAACGAACTTGCCACCGCCATAGGTCAAGCCTTCAAGCAGATTCGTCGTAACGGAGGTAGCCACGGTCCATGCATTTAAATCCGTTGAGTAAGCAATCAGTCCCCCTGTTCCTATACTCACGTACCTTGTGCCGTTGTGCGCGATCGCATGAAGCGGATGCCTGGTGGGCAGGACTCGTACGATTGCAATCTGGTTGGTCACCGATCCAGACGCATTCGCGATGACAACAGAGTATGTCCCGGCATCGCTTGTAAGCACTGCGGAAATAAATAGTGACTCCGCTGTAGCCCCAGAAATCGCACTCCCGTCCTTTCTCCACTGATACGTAAATGGCGGGGTGCCGCTATGTACGGCCGAGAGGGCGAGCCGGTCGCCCACAAACAGCGTTAATACTTCTGAGCTGGTGTAACTCGAAGGTGCAACAGCACTCGCGCTAGCGATATTGGCGAGATTCCCTGAAGGATCGTACGAGATGGCGAGCTGCCCCTGTAGCCACCGAGAGCCTCCTACGAGGAAGAGTATGGTGAAAATGGCCACCATTCGATTCATTCGAGTGGTCGTCCACGTGGGATGTGATCGAATCACATTCATATTAACGGAGCGCTGTCGTGAGTTTTCTATCTTTGTGGCAGAGCGTTGGCGCGTGCCTAATCTGCATAATAACCCTTTCGAAAAACAGCGACGCCTTCGATCTCCGATCCGTTGAGCGTCAGGGCCACCCCAGCATCCTCGTAACTGTAACCGACATCTGTTGGCTTTGCCTTGTACCCATGCTCTGCCAGAGCGTTTGCGACTTGTTCGTAATCACGTCCAAGTAGCGAGACATCCTTCAACGTAGGTGATGCTGGCTGAAAAAGTTCCACCATCTCCAGGCGATCATCATCATCGTAATAGAGATGTATGCCCAGGTGGTCGTACGCGTCAGCTTCGCTTTCACCAATATCTTTGGTAAAGCTGGTGAAGTCAGCTCCCAGTTGTCGGCGGATTTCGTTTCGGTGCCGCCCCAGTTGAAGCGAGCCTACCGATCGATACGGTGTAATGTCCCAAGTCATTGGGTGGATGGCATTGAAGTAAGTGTCAAAAACCTTGCGAACGTTGCCACATGTTTTCACGGTTCATGGTTTGTTGGCTTCCGTTCGTGCCAGAAAGAACTCTTCAGTCCACATACGGCTTAGAAAAAACTCCTGGTTCGACCATTCTGCACGGCAGGTGTCCGCCAATCGCTTCATTATTCCAACGAACCGAGCTCTCTCTCCATCGGCGTAGGAAATTACGCCATCATAGAAACTGATTAACCATTGCCTTTCTTGGTTTTCGAGTAAGTCTGCACTAGCGCATTCCTTTTGGATTTCGGTTTCACTCAGCTCGCCGAGGACCATCCGTGCGATTGGTCCGGGCCAATCCTCGATACGGTAACCCTTAGCCTTTTCCTTCAGCAGCATTATCGCTGTATCTGTTTCATAAGAACCAGGGCTTAGGACTGAGCCGCTAAAAAGAAGTAGCGGCAAATGCACGCCTAATCCGTTTGTGTCTGCGTACTCGCAATCCAATCCGTTCTGCCATTGTCGAATTGCCTCATCAATTCCTCCAAGGCACCATTTTGCTGTGCCAGCCATTCCATAAAACGAAGACATGCTGGATGGAAATTGCGTGATCGCCTTTCGAAAATGCGCCCATGCGTTCTCGTATTGCTGCAGCCACAGGTATGCCACTCCAAGTTCCATGGTGTGAGCAGCAGTTGCGTCTTTATCGTAGTTGTCCTTGAATTGCTTCAAGCCGTCCATGAAGTTTGCACCTCTCAAAGCGAGCCATGGATCTCTTGATTTCATTGGCTTCTCAGAATATGAAACCCGATGAACCAATAATGCCGCTAGGGTTGTACAGCCACAGTTCAGTTTGTCCAGGCGGCAGGTTCCAGCGCCCCAGCTGGCTTCCAAATGTAGATATCGAACCTGGTGAAGTCGGTTTCAGCTCCGCATAGTTGAAGCCCGGATTTCGACTTGCTGGGCCAATGTAGGTAGCATCGATGCCCGTTTGTCCCGGACGAGTTCGCACGAGCCAATCACTAGGACGTGTGCCTGTTTGTTGTGTAAGGGCATCTCTGAAACGTTGATGAACAGCATTGCCGAAGTTCGCATTGGAGAACCCCCTTCTGTTGCTCCCACCAATGTTTGTGGGATTTCTCCCCGAACCGCCGCCACCCCCCTGAGCTCCCCCGGAACTTGTAACTCTATTGGGAGGGCCGGGTGGTCTAATACCTCGTCCCGAATTGCTCGGTGTCACGCCACCTAAACTATTCCTCGGATTTCCGCCTGAGGGACAAAGGCCATAAATGTCAACAAGATTGATGGGATCGTTGGCAGCGTATTGATAGAGATTCAATCCTCCCTCCTCACCAATTGGGTCGCGCGATATCCATCTCCCCAGATCTGGATCATACTCGCGATAAAGCGCCAAATTCAATGCTCCCAAGGTATAGAGACCTGTAAAACCATGATCAGGATTCCGAGAACTCGCGCTGCTCTGCAATACGGAACGCCGTCCGAATGGGTCGTAATCGTAACGGGCGTCCAAAGATCCGTTTCGCAAGGACTCTCGGACCGACCCCAAGTGGTCCTTGTTGTAAACAAAGTATCTTTCAGGAGCAGGTGCCCAAGCAGCATCATACGCGGTGAATCCTTGGTCCACGAACCACTTGGCCGTTGTATAGCCAGCAGTGGAATCCCAGTATAACTCCTGGATTATCTGGGCACCATTCCAGGTAAAATAGCGGGACTGAACTAGGTTTGTTCCATTATAAGTATGGATCTCGCTGTAGCGGCTTAGCGCGTCATATAAAAACGTTGTCCTGTTTGTCCCCTGTACAATTGCCGCAAGTCGGTTCTCTTCATCCCATTCAAATGACTGATTGTTGACGGTAAGGCCTGCGTCCTTTCCTACTAATTCATTTTTGGCGTTGTAGTAGGCATTCCAAGTGGAACCTCCATTCTTCTCTAAGAGCCGATTTCCGGCTGTGTCGAATCTGTAGGCATAAGTAGTATTTGTGGTGCCCGCGACAACGACCGTCACATTGGTTAACTGGTAGAGTAGGTCATAAAGCAGGTTATATTCTTTAGGTGTTCCGGTACCGACCTGTTGGGTCCAATTAGTTATTAATCCAGCGGGATTATGAACATACGAGAAGCGAGATATCTGTGTTGATGATACCCTGTTCGTTATACCTTTAAGTTGGAAATCTCCCGTGTCGCTATAGTAGCTGAAGGTCGTCGTTTGTCCACTTGGTGCCGATATATTGTCAAATCTTGCGGAGGCTCCGACATACGAATAAGCAAAAACTCCTAGCTTGTTTGTAACGGCCGAGATTCTCCCTAACACGTCGTATCCGAATTTATTGGAAACACTGTGCAGGCTCACCGCAGAATTGATCATCATTTCACTGGTAACGCGCCCCAGTGCATCGTACGTAAAGCTAATGGTATCATCATTAAATGGCCCATCGATTGCAGCGAGAAGTCCGGCCCCAAAAGTCGGGGTGGAGGTAATTGCGTTGTAGGTAAGCTCCGTGACACCATTCACAGTACCGTGAGCTACCAAGCGTGGATAATCTGAGTCATACGCAAAGGCCGCGTTTGGTGTGATGGTCGTATCTGAATAGGAAATAAGCGCCAAAGTATCATCACCATTCCACGTATATGTCCGCATCTGATTTCGCTCATTTGTGAAGGACTTCAAGCGGCTAGTATTATTCTCGTAATTGAAAGTAACCGTCGCTCCGCCAGGAACGACCTTTTGGGTTACTCGCCCCTGCACGTCATAAAACCAAAGAGTTGGTCTTCCTGCGCCGTCAACCATCTGGCTGATGTTCTCACAGTTGCAATAATCTATACTTACGACTTGTGCGCCGCTTCCCTCTTGGATTTCTTTAAGCTGGCGAAGACTATCGTATGTCGTCGTCGTTACGCGGCCCGCGCGGTCCTTGAAAGTTGCCAGTTCGAGATTGTTGTATCCGAACTCCTCCGTTGTTCCGTCAGGAAAGGAATTAGTTAGGGTCCTCCCCATTGCGTCGTAATCCATCGTGATTGTGTAGCCATCCGAGTCGGTGAACGTTCTAACCCGGTCTAGGGCATCATACGTGTAACCAATGGAATCGCTGCTGCCTGAAAGAGGCCCATTAATCGTTTCCAATCTGCCGCTCGCGTCGTAAGAAAATGAAGTAATTTGCGCCAGGGCGTTAGTCACGTAGGTCAGTTGACCAAAGCTGTTGTAGGCGTAGCGCGTCGTTTCCCCCGCCGCATCTGTTGCGGTGATTGGCAAGTGTTGGGAATTATAGGAGAACGAAAAAACAAGTTCGTTGTCAGTCCCTCTCGTTTGACGTATCTCCAGCAAATCTACGCCATTTGTCGAATAAACGTATGTGAATTCACGCCCTACCGGATCTACTGTATTGGTGACGTTTCCGAAAGAATCTCGAAGCAATAACCACAGTTGAGTTTGGCCGTCATCGAGAACTCGTGCGATACGGGATGGCTCGGCAAGAGTTCCCGCCAATGTAGCACCCTCATCTACAGGTATTTGCCCTGGGTAATTAAACCATACGCGACTTTCAAGTGGTTCTTTGTAGCTCTCTAAAATCCCATTAGCCGATGCCCAATTGGCCCCGTGCTGCCAGTGGTAAATCCGAGCTTTTGAGTAGTCCCCTGCTGACTCCCGCATTGCCTTCTTGTCCCAATAGAAAGTATTTCGCGCGTTGAGAACGGTATTTCGCCGATAAATTCCTTGAGGGACAAGCGGACCTGGGTCGGAATAGGGGACCGTATCCGGGTCCTCGGTATACTCAGCCCGCGACTTCTGACCTAGTGGATCGGTCGCTTCTAACCACCTAGTTCGCCCATCTTCACCATAGGCAAACTTGGTCTCCCCGTACGGTGTCTTGAGCGTATGGATGAACGTTCCAGTGTATGCGAACTCGGATTCCAGGCCAAGCACGTCGACAATTCCCAACAGTTTTGAACCGGAAACATCGTAATTGAAAGTGATATATCGCCCATAGCGGTCAGTTACTTTGCGAATTGTAGTGCGATTGAACGCCGTCTGGCTGCCGTCATACTCGAACAATAGGTTGGTTTTGTTTGCAGGTGGATCAGTCACCATCGAGAGGCGCAACTGTGAATCGTAGTGAATGATGTTGGTGTAGTCAGTGGAATCAATAACCTCGGTTAGAAACACTTTCCGAGTGCTTCCGACACTACCATCAGGCTGAGCAAATATCCGGCGTGAACCGTCCGGAAAGCGCATTTCGTAACTGTTAGTGCTACTGCGAACAAGCAGAGACTGATTTCTTGGCTGAATGGCGAAGGCGGAGGTTTCCGAGTCGTAATCGGTGTAGGTTTCCGTTCCTCCTCCGGGGACATAATACTGCACGTCACCGACCACCCATGGCCCGCTGTCTGTCAAGTAGCTTATCCAATTGCAGGTCCATTTTTGGCCAAAATTGGAATAGTTAAATGACATCGGTTGGTTTGCCTCCCGTTGATTGTAGGTGACAATGAAATCAATTGGCATGCCGCGCGGGGCCTGAAAACTCAATGGCGTGTCTTCAATGTTGAGACTCGCGAGCAACAGGTGAAAATTGTAGATGGCCATTCCACCTGACCCGGTACGGCAATCTGGGTTGCGCTTTAGGTCCCGAGGAGTGGTGTTATTGGGATTGCTACTGCTCGTCACACCTCTGCCAAATATCTCTTCCCCCTCCTTATCGGTCACTGAATCCCATCCCTCTGGCACTTGTTTCCCAACGACGAGAAAGTAATCCGAAGATTCGCTTTCCAGAGCCGTTCGACTGATCCACATTCCCTCTTCGCCGAACGTGGGGTCGACCACCCAGAAAAGGTCACCCTGGCGTTTTAAGAGAGCGGCGTAATGCCCGACGTTCCAATGGATGACTGAGGGGACGGCAAATTCTGCACCTTCGGCTCTTTTCGCCATTCGTGAATCGAAATTGGCTTCATTGGCCAGGTCGGCGAGTTGTTTTAAAGAGAATCCCTTTTGTGTCGACGCGGAGTCCAGGAAAAGTCGGAGACTGTTGGGACTTGGGTCAATGGAGCGCCGAACCGCATAAAGAGCCAACGGACCACACCTAAAAGCAATTTCAGGCTTGTTCATCATCAACCAATAGGCTTGCTTGGCCCCAGCAATCCGCTCGGTGGACGATCCGGACATTAAACGTTCCCCCATTTCCTCGAAGATGGATTCCAATCTTTCAAAGCCACCAATGCGAGCGTGCATTCTTGCGAGCTCACCTACGGCTCGATCGGCAAGTGTTTTTCCTCTTCCGCCTTGTTCAAATTGCGTCCATAGCCAAACCTCTTCCCAGGCATCCAGCGCTTTGGAATAGTGGCCGGTGTGGTAGTATTCCGAGCCGAGTGCGCATAGAACCGCTGGATACCAGCTGTAGGCGACTGGCGAATTCAAAAACCTTTCAAATGCTGAAAAATCATCTCGCTCCCGGCGATTAGAAAATGCGGTGACGGCATTTGCGAGCACTGCATTTTCTTCAGCCGTGGGTTCCCCCCATATTGGGATCAGCGGTTCTTCGAAAATCTTGGTACGAGTGATTTCTGCTGCGGTCGGGTTTGGAGAGAAAACCGGGGTTTGCGACACTTCCCCTGGTGGTGGATTGGTCAGTACAAACGTATTGGGCTCAGGAACTGGAAGTCCTGCGCCTAGGCCACTTGTCAGGCTCCAAACAAGTAACAGAAGCCCGCAGATGAGCCGCGTGTTAGTCGCATGCTTCACTCCTAGCTTTGAAAGTATTGGCTGTGGCATTGTCACCTTGAAGAATTCATTGAGAGTTTCTGGAATCTGACCAGGATGAAAGTTCGGTGAAGGGAGAGGGAATACCGGAGATTTCCACTCCTTTGGACGCTTCCAAAACCTGCGCACGGCTCCTGATTGGATTGGGAAGATCGCCCGAACTAACGGCGGCATCAGCATGATCGCATTCTTCCTTGGGTCTACGGGTGCGCCGCCATCCGGAATGGGCTGGTTGAGGATTGCCTTGAGCGCAAGATTGGCGGCTGTAAACGTTTCGTCCAACGTGACGACGAAGTGAAAGGCGTTGGTCGCTTTTGGTGCCAGGCCCGGCCTGGCCCGACCGACGCCAAGGCACTTTGCTCGACAACTTCCGGCGCAAGCTCGATACCCGCACTCCCAACACAATCCCCCATACGCCCACCCAACTCCAATCCTTTGCCTGTTTTCGTTCCATGAAAATCCTGAAGGCCACCTGACTTCGAATAGCGGCGGCCTGGCTCTGATCGTTAGTGACTTGCGTCGCCACGCTTCAAACTCCGTCAACTCGCACTTCCTGGCTCCCTAATTTACTCTCTGCTGACCTTTTTACACGCCACCTGCAAATTCGACTCACTCTCTCCGGGCCCGATTTCTCATACGCCTCCGTTCGAGAATTGCCAACAACAGTTTTCCGCAGCTTTCACCACTTCACCACTTGATTCGTACCTCTGTCGATTCAACCTTGCCGAAACGGGCGAGGCCCTTGGCCGTCTAGCCTGAATCGCCAGCCCCGCACGACAGAAGCGATTTTGAGCAACCGCAACAACACTACCGATGGTTGGGTGGGAGAATCAACGCCAAAATGGATGATCCACAAGCGTGGGGCACGCCACGCTCAAACATCTGGTTCGTCGCCTGCGTCAATTGCGGGCGATCCACAGCCTTTCCCAGGAGGCATTCGCCGAGATGGCCGGGATTTCGTACAAGTACTACCAGGCGGTGGAGGCGGGTCGGAAGCGGGAACTGCGGCTCACGACCCTGGAACGTCTGGCCCGTGCCTACCGTATCGAAGTCCACCAGTTGCTGGCTCCTGGGTTGCCACGGTCTCGGCTGGCCCGCAAACCCTATGGCAGCCTTCGACGTTCCAGGAAGAAGGCCAAGCCGCGATCCAGGTAGGCCGGAGAATTCGGTTCTCGCTCCCCAAAGGGCGAGGGGTTGGCCACAGTTGACGCTTCGGTTTTCAGGCTCGCCGCCAGATTCGAACCTGCGCCCTTCAGGCATTTTCGGGGGCCAAAAAATTTGGCGATTATTTGGTTTCGTTGCCCGAGCGGGCAGGAGATTACAGAGCATTGCCCATTGGCGAGGCTGAAGGCGAAACCGCCGCTAAGGGACCGTGCAAAAACTAATTCGGATTTTCGCGTGGGTAGAGTGTGTAGTTCCATTCTGGAAGCACCTTGTGCTTCACCAGAGCGACCTGGCTCATCTGTTCGGGGGAAATCTTCTTTCCGGTTTCAAAGTGTTTGGTGACGAGACGACTTTTGACCTTCAGACCGGTCTGAGTTTGAGTTTCTCGAATCAACCGAACAATGGTGTCGTAGGAATCCAGGGGTTGGCCTGCCCAGTGTTTGCTGATTTCGCTGAAGAGGCGGTGTTCGATGGGATTCCATTTTGAAGCGCCAGTAGGATAGTGGCAAACCGTGACTTCCAGGTCAAAGCGATCGGCCACCTGTTCTTGAAGGGCATATTTCCAGGCGCGAACCCGCGCTCCGTTGCTGCCCCCGCTGTCGGCCAAGATCAGCAACTCGGAGGCATCGGAGTAGTTCCTGCGTCCGGAGTCGCGCCACCATTGGGCGACGTTGCCAGCGGCAAACTCCGGGGTGTCATGCGAGGTGCCCACGAAGACCGAACCTTGATTGGCCAGGAGATCGAAAATTCCATAGGGGTTGGCCATCCCTTGGGCTTCAGAGCGAAAGTCATGATCGTTCACCGGCGTGGGCTTCAGGCTCCAGACCCGACCGGTGTTCTTGAAATTTCCCACCAACTCCTTCTTCTTGGCGTCCACGCTGATGATCGGCTGGACGCGGCGCACAAAGCGTCTTCTCTGTCGACGGATGCACTGAAACTGCCGATCTCGCTCGGGGTGGGCGGTGGAGAGGGATTTACAGTTGGCATGCAAGGCGTAACCCAATTGGTCCAGCAAACGGCGCACCGTGTTGGGACTGACTGAAATATTCCACAGCCGCAACTCCCGTGTAATGTGCGTCAACCGTTTGCCGGTCCACAGCCCTCGGCGGCCCGTGGGGTCTCCAGCCGTATCTTCCCGAAGCAGGCTGGCCAGAGTCTTCAAGAGCCCCGGCGTTTTTTTTCGGCCCGCGGCCTGCCGCCTCCCGATCGACGCACTTGATGAGGCGGAATTTGGCCTTCGATTAACTCCCGCCTCCCTCGCGCCACCGTTTCTTCATCCAATCCCAGAATTTCAGCCAACTTGCGATCGCCCCCATGGCCCTGCTTCAAACTTTCCAACCCCGCATAGAGTCGCCGTTGGCGCTCATCCAGCAGGCTGTAGAATAGAACAATCGCCGCCCGGCTCTGAGATTGCTCGTCATCGGCTCCCCGCGCCAACGCTTGACGAGCCGCGCGTTGTTCCTGCCGCCTTCGACGATCCTTGTTGGTGTAGAGATACAGTCCGTGCGACTCCTCGCGGTGAATGTGCCCAGCCTGGCTCAACTCCCGCAGAGCATCCTTCACCGGCACGCGGAGCAGGTCTTCCAGTTCGGCCGCATGATAGCCGGCGGCGGATTCGTTGACCAATGCCTGGGCGGTTTTCAGAAGGGTGCCGTGCCGGGAAAACCAGGCGCCTCGAGCCAGCCAGAGCCCATGAGCGTCGAATCGGGGAATGGATCGGAGCGTGTAATACCCGCCGCGATGGGAGTAGCTGGTGAGGTAGTCCAGGGGGGCGAGCTTTCGGAAAACGGTCATGTCGACGCGGGTGCCCAAGGCCTCTTTCATCTCGGGCATCGTGAGCGCGCGCAAGCGTTTGAACAGGTCCAGCAAAGGCTGGAGAAGGATTCGAGTCGGTCTCATAATGTTATGATACCGCCTCATCGAGTCAAGGCAAGCGGTATTCTAACATTGTGGAAGAGTCCGATCATCCGCCGCGAGATGAGTTCGAATGCCTGATTTAATTGGAGCTTATCGCAGTTCGCAGGAGGCGCGTGTCCGCGGTACCAAGGAGACTTATGTTAGTATTCCGCCTCCAGAATCCAAATTTATTTTTGAGCCGACCCTAACCACCTTATCGCCAACCTTTCACAGCCTTTCACAGCGTTGCGGACTGGTGGAGCCGAGGGGAGTCGAACCCCTGACCTTCTCATTGCGAACGAGACGCTCTACCAACTGAGCTACGACCCCATCCAATCGCCGACAGAGGCAGAGGCCCCCGCCAACAGAGCGGGTTAGATAAACCCTTTTGCGGGGCGGCGTCAAGCCTCGCAGGGAACGCCTTCGAGCTCAGGATTCAAACGCCTCAAAGAGGTGTTGCACCTCGGTTTCAATCTCGTCCTGCGAGGGGTTCACAAGGGTCTCGCCAACTTCCTGGCGGACAAGCTCGGCCAGTCGATGGCGCAGGCGATGGACGCTGACCCGGACGTTGCCGGTCGTCATGCCAAGCTTCCCAGCCACCTCCTCATAACCGCCCGGAGGCGTGGTTTCCTCCAGGAACCCCTTGAGCGCTTCATAGGCCTCCCCCTTCCCCGCCTCTTCCTGTTCACACCGCAACCGCTCGACCGCCCGACGGAAGAGGGTCATCGCCCAGCGTTGCTCGTAGAGCTTCATGGGGGAGACGTCGGTGGCCGGTTCCCAGGCCGGGCCGTCGCCGTCACCGGTATCGTCCAGCGAGATCGGCGTCTGCCCTGCGCCGCGCTTCTGGGCCTGTGACTTGTCCCATTCATTGGCCAGGAAATGGCGCAGGGCGGTGAGCAGGAAGGTGCGGAACTTTCCCTTCGTACGGTCGGCGGCGCCCAGGTAGTTCTTGCTGATCAACACGTAGAAGAACTGCTGGGTCAGATCCTTGGCATCATCGGCGTTGTGCCCCAGTCGCCGCACATAGGCATGCAGCGGCGGCCAGTAGGTCTGGCACAAACCGGAGAGCGCCTCCTGGGCGCGCGCGGAATCCTGTTGCCGCGCCGCCTCGGCCACGGCGGACCAGGACGTGGCGGCAAACTGCGCCGGATGCGACACGGTGCGGGTATGAAGTATCTCTTTGTTGAGCATGCGACGTTGGCGACCCTAGCGTATTTGTCGGGGGGCGGACAGTGGAAACGTTCGAGGCATGAGCCCGGGCATTCGGCGCGCGGCTCTCCAGAGCCGCAGCGGGCTGGCCTAAGCCCAGGCCGACAGAGATGCAGCCGATTGGAGCACTCCGCCTCCCCGGAGTCCCTTCCCCCCAAGCAGACTATACCATCCGCTGCGGCTCTGGAGAGCCGCGCGCCGTGGCGCCGGTTCAGGGAGAGGAGATGAGTGCGGAGCGACCATGCCCGCATTCGGGTCGGCACCTGGGAGATGGGATCGTGGGACAACCTGACATGATCTGCCCCCCTCACGTCGAGGGCGTGGTCTGCAGCGCCTGAAGAGCGTCGCGCAACTCGGTGGCGGTCTGGAAGCGGCGCTGCGGATCCGATTCACATGCACGCGCGACCACGGCGTAGAGACGGTGGGCGGGATCCTCGTCCGGCAGGTCGAACATGCGGGTGGGCATTTCAGGAAATGCGCGCGGATCGCGTCCCAGCCCGGCCTCGTAGAGCAGCTTGCCCAGGCTATAGACATCGGAGGCGGGGGTGCCGGGGCCTTCGGGCGCCATGTAGCCCTCGGTGCCGATGCGTGAGACGTCGGACTGGGAGGCGATGTCGGTGACGAGGCCGATGTCGGCGAACTTGGGCTGGCCGCGGACGAAGATGACGTTGGAGGGCTTGATGTCGCGATGGATGAGGCCGTTGCCGTGGAGATGGTGCAGCGCCTCCGCCAGCGCGATGCCGAGGTCGATGCAACGGGGCACCGGCAGTTGGCCCTGGGTGAGGTCCCCGCTCAGGTTGCGCGGTTCGTAAGTTTCAGGGTTAATGTCCTGGACCCGCTCCACGTCGTCACCGGCTTCCATGATGTAGAAGAAGTAGCCGGCCTCGTCGTTGCGACCGACGTGCAGGATGTCCACCCAGCCGGGATGCTGGCGCGAGACGGGCGTAAACTTCTTGATCCCGCGAAACTCGCGTTCGAACGGCGCGGATTCGAGGAAGGTCTTGCGAAAGACCACCTTGACGGCGTGGTAGATGCCAAGGACGTCGCGGGCGAGCCAAACTTCGCCATAGGCACCGCGGCCGACGCATTTGAGAAGCTCGTGGTCGGGGATGTCCGGCATGCGTTGCTGTGCATTGGTGGAGGTGGAGGGTCGCAGCCGCGTCTGTTCGAGGATGGTTTCCAGTTCCTTCTTCTCCTGGACCAACAGCCGTGCATGCGAGGCAAAGGACCAGAGGGTCGCCGCTGGAATCTGCACCAGCGCGATGACAGCCCAGTTCATCCAGACTGACTCGGCGCGGGCGAACCAGGTGCCGCACAGCATGACGCCGCAGACCAGGACCAGGGCGGCCCACAGCGACCATCCGGGCCGCAGCCAGGCCAGGGCGAATCCCAGCACCGCGCCGGAGAGAACCAGCACCAGCAGTTCCCATCCCGGCCACAGACGCTTGAGCGCATCTTGGTGGAGGAGGTTGAGGAACGCGGTGGCGTGCAAGGTGACGCCCGATTCCGTGACGCCGGTCCAGCGGGTGAAGGGGGTTTTGAATTCGTCCTGCAACCCCGGCGCGTCGGGATTTGCCCCTACGAAGAGCACCTTGCCTGCGTACAGGTTCGTCTCCTCATCGGGTTGTTGAAACACCCGGTCGTAGTCGATGGCATTGAGGGTATTTCGAGGTCCGTAGTAGTGAAACCACCATTCGTGGTCCTCGGGTCCCGCATCGCCTGCATACATGAGCAACGTGCGCTGCGCCAATGATTCGTATCGATCCTCGGGCTCCACCCACAATCGCCGGATCGCCCCGTCGCGGTCCCGGGCGAAGTTGACGAGGCCCCACAGAAGATTGGTGCCCAGCCCCCTCCATGGGGTGATCCAGGTCTCGAGGGCGACCTGACCCGACTCGCTCTTCTCCACCACTTTCCATTCCGCCGCCAGCACGACACGATCGGCGTGACGAGCCAAGGCCTGGGCCAGCCGGGCATCCGCCTCGGGGTCGGGCCCCTGGCCTTCAAAGAGGATGTCGAGCACGACGGCATCGGCTCCGAGACGAAACACCTTGTCCAACAAGTCGGCGTGCACGCCGCGACTCCAGCGCTCCGGAGAGTCGGGATTCAAGGCGGCGCGCGAACGGTCATCCATGGAAACGATGACCGCCTCGGTGGGGATATCGCGGGGCTGAAAAAAGAAGGTGAGATCGTAGCTCAGGTAAGCCAGACCGGGCATGACCATTTCGAGCGGCCAGGCCAGGAGCCCCAGCACAACACACAAGAGCGCACCAGCCACCCCAAGGCCCTTGCGTGTCCTCCAACGGGAAAATGCCGCTCGCAAATCCATGCCGCGTCCAGGCAGGAGCGAGGCTCCCGCCGGCGGGGGGATGATGCCAATGCAGTTTGCCCGGGCCAATAGAAAAGGGTGCGATCCGCTGCGGGAGGAAGTGGCGAAGCTATCTACGGCGCGCGGCTCTCCCGAGCCGCAGCGGGGATTGCGAACCCTAGCAGCCCGTTAAAAAAGTAGCCGCCGACGTCAGGAGGTGGTCGCAGGCGGTCAAAAAACCTCGAACACCACCTCCTGACGTCGGCGGCTACTTGGTTCTCGTGTGTGTTTGAACGGGCTGCTAGGCAGATGGAATGACGCCCAAGGCAAGCTGGCAGTTCCCAAGCCCTGGGATTCCCGCTTTCGAAGGCGGCATCTCACCCGCTGCGGCTCGGGAGAGCCGCGCGCCGTTGCCTAAAACGCGAAGCGCAGGCGGGCGGCGAGGGTGCGTTCGCGGGGCAGGTCGGGAGTGAGGTTGAGAGGATTCAACTCGTAGTCCTGGTCGGTGATGTTCAGCACGCCCAGGCTCACCTCGGCGTGGCGATGCCAGAAGCGGTAGCCGGCCCAGGCGTTGACCTGCCAGAATTCGTCGCCGGGTATGTCCGGTTCATATCCGCGGTTGCTCTGTTGCGAATAGACCGTGTCCGCCTGGGCGAAGAATCCGCAGGGAAGGTTCAGGAGCGCGAAGAGCCGCACCTGATGCAAGGTGGCCTCCAGGTCACGGTCCGACATGAAACCGCCGAAGCTGGGCGTGCCGGGCGCCACCTGCGTGAAGCGATCCTCCAACTCGGCCTCACTCAGCCGATAGTTGACGCCCACCGTCCAGACGTCGCCCACCAACTGATGCAGGCTGGCGAACAGCGTTTTCTCCTCGTAGTCCAGCCTTTCATCGGCCAGCGCGGTGGTGACGTTGATGGGGCCGGGCACGACCGGGGTGGATCGGACAAACACGCCATCCTCGCGTCGCGCGTCCGATTGCAACCACTCGGCGGAGAGGCCGACGTAGGTGCGGGAGGGAAACCGCTGGTCCAATGCGATCCCCGCGATCTCGAATTCCTCGGCCGGCACCGGGCCCGCGACGGACTCGGGGATCACACTCCGGTAGGACTGGACGAAGCCGGCCACCTGGCTCGGTTCGAGGCGGACGCTTTGGTCGATGCTGACACCACCCAGCGCCTGGGCGTAGGCACCCCGCACGGTGGTCCAGCGGCTGGGCGTCCAGACCAGGCCGGCCTTGGGCGAGACCTGGTCCACGGTGTCCTCCTCGTCGGAGATGGGCGGGCGCCGGTAGTTGAGCGGGTAATGCATCCGATCGTAGCTGACGCCGGCGACCAACAGCAGGGGATCCACCACGCGCCAATGGTAGTAGCCATACACGGTCACGCGGTCGAAGTCGGTCTCGAACGAATCATCGGTGGCGGGGACGAAGGCGAACCCTGGCATGGCGCTCTGGGTGTCGTGGTCCCCGACCTGGCCGCGCACGCCGGCGATGAACTGGTGGTCCCCCACGCCGACCATCTGCTGCAGTTCACCGGAATAGATTTCGAGGCGGTTGTCGTAGTCCAGGGCGAGGGGGAAGATATTGACGTTGGTGACGGCGCCGCCGGCATTGATCCAATAGAGTGCGTTGTTCTGGGTGGGGTTGTGCACGGAGACCTCGTCGTCCAGTCGCGCGGCGAGGAACAGGGTGTGCACGGCGGGCGACCATTGGTGGTGATAGCCGGCCATGAGCAGGGGCTCCTGTTGCTCGGAGAAGCGGACGTTGCGATTGACCTGGTCCTCCGAGTAGTGCTGGGTCAGGTCGCCGCCTTCCTGGTCCAGGTAAGTGGACTGGAAGAAGAGGCTGTTGGCGGGATCGATCTGCACCTTGGCCTGGGCGGTCACGGTCCATTGTTCCAGGTCGCCATTGGGTCGGTAGCCGTTCTCGTTGCGATAGCTCTCGCCGACGGAAAAGGCGACTGCCCCTTCGCGTCCATACACGGTGGCGCTCTGGTGCCAATCCCCGTTGCTTAGGTATTCAGTCCGGGAGGCGATCCCGAGATGGTTGCGTTCGAAGAGGCGGGAATACTCCTCGCGTGACACCTGCTGGGACAGCGTGCCGGCCCCGACGGGGGCCAGCAGATTGGCGAGGAGGTATTCGGTGTACCAGGGCGTCTCAAAGCGCAGGTTTTCCTGGCGCCGATCGAGCCGTTGGTCGTAGCTGTTGGCCAGGAAGAGGTGAGTGGAGAAGTTGCCGTAATCCTCATACACGGCGCGGACCGCCTCGCGGTAGCCGACGTCCCGCATGCCGGCATCCTCATAGAGGTTGGCGAGGTTGGCACCCCGCACCGCGCGATCCTGGTCCAGCAGGTCGCGGCTTCGAAAGACGCCCCGGTTGTCATTGACGGCCTGGGACTGCTCGAGGGCGCCAATGGCCTCGTTGATCCGGTTTTCGCGTTGCAGGAACAAGGCGCTGTAGAGCCAGCCGGTCGGATCGGCGGGGTCCAACTCGCGGGCCAGCTTGAGTTCATGCCCCGCACGGGGGAAGTCGCCGGAGTGTTCCAACGCCTTGCCCAGATAGCTGCGGAGGACGGCGCGCTGCGGCTCGATGGCGGCGGCGGTGAGAAGATCGTCCAGGCCCGCCTCCCGTTCGCCCGTGCGCAGGCGGCAGAGCCCGCGGCCCAGCCAGGCATTGGCCAGCCCCGAGTCCAATTGCAGCGCACGATCAAAGGCCGCCGTGGCCGCCCGCGTCCGATTGCGCGCGGCGTCCAGAAAGCCGCTCAACGCCTCGGCTTCGGCATGCCGGGGTGAGGCTTCCAGGGCGCGTTCCAGCGACGTGGCCGCGGCGTCGATCCGGCCGAAGCTGAATTCCATTTCCGCCCGCCTGACCAATGCCGCGCCGAAGCCCGGAGCCAACTCGGCCGCCTGGCGTGCAGCCTCCCGTGCCTGGTCAAGTCGGGCTCGCGACTGCTGATAGTAGGATTCCGCCAAGAGCCAGGTCACCGACGTGGGGTGTGGACCAAGGGAGGATTCGCGGAACTGCACGGCGTCCACAAGCCGATGGAGTCCGTCCCGCAGCGGAGCCAAGTCCGCGTCCGCCACCACGTCGGAATGGTCCATGAGCGGGATGGCGTCCTGCACGCTGCCCACGCCGAGGGAGAGGGCGGCCAGGTAGATACGTTCGGCGCTCGAAGCGGGCGCGCGATCCTGCGGGTAGAGAAACCGGGCCGCCCGCAGGTCGCCTGCCTGGTAGGCTTCGACGGACCGATCCAGCGCCGGGGGCAAGGAGCCTGGCAATTCATGCAGGAACAGCACCGCCGGGTAATACAAGGACCATTGCACCACGTTGACGGCGGGCAAGGCGGGAGCCGGTTCGGGGGGCCGGCCTGGGAGCGCGCGGGTGGCGCCCGAGCCCTCCAGGACCAACGCGCCATGCTGGTTGGTGAGTTGCAAGGCGCCGTCGTAGAGCTGCACGTCGGTCGCCCCGTCATCGGGATCCACCCCAACATAAAACTCCGTCCCGCGGATGGCCGCGGTCACGGTAGGGGTCTCAATCCGCACCCGCCCCGGATCGTCCCGGTGCAGGAAGAAGAAGCGCCCGCGCAGGAGCCGGACGCCGGAGGAATCGGTCGAGGCTTCCAGGACCATCAACTGCCCCAGCGGACCGATGGGGGCAATGGTCCGGTCCGCCAGGCGTACGGTGGCGCGGCTGTCGCGTCCGGTGCGCAACTGGTCGCCCGGACGCAGGATGCCCTTTGCGGGATCGGTGCTGGCCAGGTCCCAGGTAGCGGCCCCGGACCGAAGCACCTCCACCACGCCATTGGTGGCCAGCACGCGAACCGCATTCGTCGTCTGGGCCTGGAGAAGCAAAGGGAGAAGGAGGAAGGCGGAATGCAGAAGGAGAACAAGGCCGCGATCCCAACCACGATGCAGAAATCGGCTCTCTGCATTCTTCCTTCTTCCTTCTTCCTTTGCCCTCGCCTCCATGGTCGTGGTCTTTCCCCTGAAAGGTTAATCGCCCGGCAGGCTGGTGGACGGGGCGGGTGGGCGGACACGGTAGAACCGGGAAGGTTCCGATGCGGGGAAGTCCAGCCGCACACCGGTCTCCTGCGCGACGACGCTGTAGTTGGAGGTGGGCAGCCAGAGCCAATCCTCCCCGCAGGCATGTTCGGTGGGCAAGGCGAACTCGATCTGGAAAGGCGTCATCTCATCGATGTCGAGGTAGAGATGAAAGGTGTCGCCGTCCTTGCCGGGCGTGAGGCCTTGTGCGGCGGTGAAGATGGCCCCCAGCGCATTGGTCACGTTGCTGAACATGCCCTCCTGGTTCTGGGTGTAGCGCACCGTGTAGAACTCCGGCGCGACGGGCGGAGCGAGCAGCGGTAGCATCGGTTCAGCCGTCATACCGACCAGGTCACCGTCGCGTCGCCAGTAGTAGTTGGTGTCACCGGCGAAGGGATGGGAGTTGGGGGGCGCCAGCAGGACGAGCTGGTTGTCCACGTAAGCCATGGGGGCCGGATACGGACAGAGCTTCCAATTCAGCCGGATGTCGCCTTCCTCATCATTCACGCCGCTGACCGAGACCAGGTAGGAGGTGCCGGCCACGGCGGGAAAGGCGACCTGGCTGCTTTGGCCGTCCGCCGCGCCATCGTTGTCGCAGGCGACGAGGTAATCACAGAAGTGAAGGAAGTCCGGTGTGTCCACATAAACGGCCATGACCGTGTCGAAGCTGCTCCCCAGGGTGTCGATGGTCATGAGCCCGTCGTTCTCGGCAAAGATCAGGTACCACTGGGCGCCGCTGGTGGGCACGCCGCAGGAGTTGCAGTCGTCCGGCTCCAGGCCATTGTTCTGGAACCAGGAAAAGTCACCCGCCCCCACGGAGACCGAGGCCACATCGGCGGGCACACCGCCGCCACCGCCGCCCGCGAAGGGGATCGCCCCGCCCGGCCCGGCCGCGAAGGCACCCGATCCTCCACCGCCGCGCGGCAAAAACAGGACGGGCCGACGCAGCTCGGGGGCCTTGGGTTTGGAGAGCGCGGTCGGGACGGGCCCAATCTCCAGCACCGCTGTGTCGCTGATGACGCCGCGGCCGGCCGAGTTGGTGACGGCGACATGGTAGCGTCCCAGGTCGGCCACATCCACGGAGGCGAAGGAGAGCTTGGGCAGGGTCTGGCCCGGGAGCAAAGTGTCATTGAGATACCATTGGTAGGTGACGCCCGGAATGGTGTTGACCATGAACGCCGCGCCGCTGAACTGCGGCACGGCCTGGCTGACCGGTTGTTCCGTCAGGACGGGAAGCACATCGCTCGTGCGTTCCAGGTCCCGCACATGGATGAATTCCCCGTCCTGTCCGCCCAAGCCGTCCACGGCAATGAAGTAGTCGGTGCCGGCGGCGGCGTTGAAGCGAACCTCGCTTCGCAAATAGCCGCCCCGGTCGTCGTCGCGCGCCACTTCGACAAGATTGGACACGACCAGCGGACCGGAGGGGGCGGCCTGGTACACCGCCAGCAGGGTGTCGAAGTCGCTGCCCCGCGTGCTGAAGGTGGCGATGCCCTGGGTGAGTGTGCTGCCGGTGCTCCATTGGAACCAGACGGAACGGCCGCCGGGCTTGCCGGCATGCAGCGGTTCCCCCGGTTCCAGGGTGGCGCCATTGTTTGTCGCCACGAGCGTGCCCAGGGTCGGAATGGGGATGCGGTCGGCAAAGTTGTCGGCCGCTGGCGAGTAGGCCTGATTCAAGGTCAACCGGGTGGATTCGCTGACCACGGCGCCCCGCTCATTGATATAGACCACCGTGTACTCCCCCAAGTCGTCGAGTGTGACCGAAGGCAGATTGAGGGTGGCATTGGTCTGCCCCTGGATCACGACGCCGTTGAGCCGCCACACATATTGGAAGGGAGGCGTGCCGGTGGGGGCGGCCGCCAGTGTGAGGGAAGAGCCCAGTGAGACAGCCATGTCGGCAGGCATGATGCCACCGCCGGGAGGCAGGATGGCCGCCCCGGACATGAACCCGCCTTCGATGGTGTAGTAGCCGTCGGTCAACGGGCCGGCGTCGGCCTGCCCGATGGTGCCTTCCAGCAGGAAGAAACCGTCGCTGCTCGCGCCTCCGCCGCCATCCAGGGTGTAGGAAGGCACCTCATGGGAATCCTGGGCGCCGGCCGGGCCGGCCAGGACCGTCGCCAGGAACAAGGCACGGGCTGGCAGGTTCCATCGGCTGGAACGAGGCGCGCAGCGAGGTTGGAATTCCGCGGGCATGAAAGTGACTTCAATAGCTTAGTTCCACGGTGCGCACCCGGGCCACCCAGCGCATGAGGGTGGCGGCGCTGCCGTTGACATTGATCACAAGAGCGCTGCGAAAGCTGCTGGCCTCCACGGTCACCACGTGGGAGGCGTTGTCGCGCGCGATGGGGAAGGCGGTGATGGGCGTGGAACTACCGACGAAGCTGGTGGCGCCGGAGACGTTCTTGATCAGGCCCTCCGCACGCCACGCCCCCGCGGTGCCGGTGGAGGTGGAGGCCACCACGGTGACGTCAAAGGCCCAGCGTGAACCGGCCGGGATGGTGAGCCGTTCGGAGGCCCCGTCGAGAAACATCTCGGTGGTGGACCCATTGGAGGTGGAGCAGCGAAGGACATAAACCGAGGTCTGCGCATCGCCGGCCGAATCAAAGAAGCCGTTGGCGTAGGCCAACTGCCCATAGTGCGAGACCCGCGCGCCGTATCCGCCCGGGATGGTGCCCAGTTGCCCGCCGGTATCGACGACCTGCGCGGCGCCTCCGCCGATGGTGGCGCCTTCCACCCCGGCCGTGACGAGGTTGCCGGAGTCACCGGCGAGAATGTTGGGGGTGGTGGATGTGGGTTCGAGGCGGAACCCGCGCACGCTGTTGACACGAAACTCGAGGGCCTGGTTGTCGGTGGTGCCGAGAAAGTCCGTGGCCGGGGAGGTGCCGGCGTTGCCGGTCAGGCTCCATCCGGTGCCGCCGCCACCCTGGAGGGCCCCGGCATTGGCCGCGTAGAGGGCGTAGGGAGCGGCGGTGAGGGGCTGGCGCGGTGTCAGCAGGCTGAACGTGCCCGGGCTTCCCGCCGGGCGCAGCCCGATCTCCAGCCAGTACATGTCCCCGGTGAAGATGCCCGCCCCGAAGTCGAGCAGGGTCGTGAACACGCCATTAGTGGCCAGCACATTCAGGTTGGTCGCCACCGAGCCTGTCGAGGAGGCGGCGGTGGGATGGTCGAACAGTTCAAAGCGCAGATCAAACCAGCCGCTGGCAGGCTGGCCTGCCGCAGAGAGTCGCCCCTGGTAGGTGATGGCGGTGGAGAGCGGATCGGCGGCGCGCGCGTCCGAAGCGAGCAGCGCGGCAAGACCGGCGCACAGGGCAAGTTGCTTGGTGTATTTCATCTTCTTGGACGGGTTCATGGTTCGCATCGGGATCCTTGCCGACTTGTGGTCATTCCCTAATACATCAAAAGTCACCGGAGCCAGGGGCGGCCGAGCATCGGGGCTGGGCGCGGGGCGGCGGAACTCCGGCTCTGGAACGGCCGGTAATATACACAAACCGGCCGGCATCGTCTCCCACAGATTTGTCGCGGGCAACCTGGGATCGGAGGCGCCCCTGCCCCCACCCGCGCACACGGCCCCCTCGACCCTCTCGCAGAGAGTCGGGGCGAACAGCGGCGCCAAGGAGGGCCTGCGCGTGTCCGGTTGATCTTCGGTTTCAACATGAGCATGGCATCATACGACGACTTGCATGGTGCTGAAGAGAAACGGATGGGGCGTTACAGACCATTCACGCCGGGAGCCGCCAGACCTGACCCCGGGAGATCTGCTGCCGGGCGGGTGTCCGATCGGTGAGGCGGGAAAAAAATCGCCGGCCCACAGGGGCCGGCGACGGGATCGGATGGGTGAATTGGTTGGGTTAACCCTTGAGGGTGTATCGGGCGGGCGCCACCTTCTCGAGGCCGGCGATCTTCTTGCCCGTGGTGGCAAACCAGGCGCGGATGTTCAGTTCCTTGGTCTTGAGCTTCTTGGCCAGATCCTTGACATGCAGCCCCTCGGCTCCACTTGCCTTCAGTGCCTTGAGGATCTTCTGCTTCACGGCGCCGCGGCGTCCGCCGGCCTTGCCGGCCTTCGTTGCAGCGGCGGGCTTGCGACCGCGCTTGGCGCCTTTCTTACGACCGGGCTTGCGACCGCGCCGCTTGCCGGGTTTGGCAGCCCGGGTGGAATCGGTGGAGAATCCCTCCAGGGTGCCGTTGATTTTTGCAATGTCCGCTTCAAGCTTGGCTTTGCGGGTTAGCAGTTTTTCAAGTTTCTTTACATCACCTAATGTTAGCTGTGTCAGACTCATGCCTCCATTTACAAAAATTCCCACCTCAACGCCAAGAGAAAAAGTTGTATTTAATATGCGATAGAACTTTCTCTATTATTAAACGGCTTAACGGAATGAACCCGCGTGGTCGGGTTGGATAGCTGTACTGAGGTCATTCCATGCGCTGCCGGCCATAACGTTCCATGGTTGCCAGCCACCCGTTTAAGAACCACTGACTTGGTGGTGGCCGTGTCCCGTGGGGGTGCGGATACGGCGGGAAAATGCCTGCGCGCGTCCACCGCGTCACCGCGGTGGCTACGTGCTTGACTCATTTCCTCATCGCCACCTGGCTGGTGCGCCGCTAAGGTCGGGGCGTTCCATGGAATCGTGACGACATGAAACCAAGCACCGCGCGCATCCGGCATTTTGCCAGCGACAACAACGCACCCGTCTGCCCCGAGGCGTGGGCCTCGCTGCAGGCCGCCAATCAGGAGCATGCACCCGGCTACGGGGAGGACCGCTGGACGGCGCGGGCCTCCGATCTTATCCGCGAGGTCTTCGAAACCCATTGTGATGTCTATTTCGTGTTCAACGGGACTGCCGCCAATGCCCTGGCGCTGGCCGCCATGTGCCGGTCCTACCACAGCATTCTCTGCCATGAGCTGGCCCACGTGGAGAGGGATGAGTGCGGTGCGCCCGAGTTCTTCTCCAACGGCACCAAGGTCCTGCTCCTCCCGGGAGAAGGCGGCAAGATCCGGCCGGACGCCATCACCGAGGCGGTGGAGCGGCGCACCGACGTGCATTATCCGAAGCCCCGCGCCGTGAGCCTGACCCAGGCCACCGAAACCGGCACGGCCTACACCGTGCCGGAACTGAAGGCGATCTGGGCCCGGGCCCGCCAGCATCGCCTGGGCATCCACATGGACGGTGCGCGATTTGCCAACGCGGTCGCCTCGCTCGGCGTTGCACCGCGCGAACTCACCTGGGAGGCGGGAGTGGACGTGCTCTGCTTCGGCGGCACCAAGAACGGCACGGCCGTCGGGGATGCCGTGGTCTTCTTCAATCGCGACCTGTCGGCCGAGTTCGACTATCGCTGCAAGCAGGCCGGCCAACTCGCCTCGAAGATGCGCTACCTCTCCGCCGCGTGGGTCGGCATGCTGGAGGACGGCGCCTGGCTGCGACATGCCGCACACGCCAATGCCATGGCCGAACGACTGCATGATCAATTGCGCCTTGTCGGGGAGGTGCAGATCCAGTTTCCCCGCCAGGCCAATGCGGTCTTCGTGGACATGCCCGCGCCGGTCATCCGGGGACTGCACGCGCGCGGCTGGCATTTCTACAATTTCATCGCCGCCGGCGGCTGCAGGTTGATGTGTTCCTGGGACACCACCGAAGAGGACGTCGATTCGTTCGTGGCCGACCTCAAGGCCGAGCTGGCGGAGGGCTGAGGACGCACGTTTCGTGTGACGAGTGTCACATGCGACACTTGAAACCCGCAAAGCTTGGAGGGGAGACGCCACGTTCGAGGTAACGCGCATGAGGCCATGAGCCATGGCAACGACCGAACTGCCTGAAGGCAGGACTACGAGCGTGGGCCGCCACGTTGGTAGTTCTGGCTTCAGCCAGCCCTGGGGGATCGGTTCATGGAGAGGTGGGGTGTGGAGAGGGCGCCTTCAAGTGCAGCAGTCCTTCCAGCTCGTGGAGCATCGTTCGTCATCTATTGGCAGCCCACTCACATTCGAGGAGGGCGCCCCCATCCCATCTTCTCACGCAGCCATCCCGGGCGGTTGGTGGTGAGCCCATCCACGCCGAGCGCGGCCAGGCGTCGGGCCAGGGCCGGACGATCCACGGTCCAGACGAAAAGCTGCAACCGGGCCTGGCGAATGGATTGCATCCATGCCGGAGACCATGGCGCCTGGGCGCTCACATCCAGCCCGTCCAATCCTGCCCGGCGCGCTTCAAGGAGCGGCGTGCTCGGAGCGGGACGCCATCGACGGAGGGCCGGGGAGCGGGTGAATTTGACCACCCAAAGAACGCGCACCCGGGGCAATCGAGCTTTGACCACCTGCATGGCTTCGCGGGAGAAGCCGATCACCGTGAGGGCCGCCGCGGGGAGGCGCGACCGGCGCACGGCCCGCTCCAGGGCCGGGACACACTCGATCGCGCCCTTGATCTCGACCAGGAGCTGGCGTCCGGAAGGGATGGCATCCAGCACCTCGCCCAGCTCCGGGATGGGTTCGCCGCGCCAACGGCGACCTTTCCAGTTCCCGGCATCGACCCGGGCCAGATCGGCCATGGTGAGGGATGCCACCGCATCCCGCCGGCGGGCCACCTGCCAGAGGGTGGGGTCGTGACACACGGCGAGTCGATCATCGGCCGTTCGCTGCACATCGATTTCGGCGCCGTCGGCCTCCTGGCGCCACGCCAGGTCCAGGGCGGCGAGGGTGTTCTCGGGAGCGTCATGGGAGGCACCACGATGCGCGATGAGGAGCGGCGGCCGGGGGGTGGAGCAAGACACGGGAGTTGGGGTGCTGTCGCTCATGCGAAGCGGGCATAGGCTACACGTGGTGGCAGCGAGGAACAAGCGTCAAGCCTCTGGGACGAGAGGTGCGGGAAGAAAAACGCCGGGCATTTGAACGCATGGGACAAAAAAGACCTCCAAGACCCGGAAAAGCTTTTGACGCCTAGGCCAAGGGTGGTTACATCCGTAAAGCGATTCGGGTCGGCCCGGATCCAAACTCTAGATGCACGTTTCGTTTTTAGCCGAGTCTGACCTGTTGTACATATGGGGGAAGACCACATGGGAGGGCAAAGCCATCATCCTTACCCTGGTGGCGTTTTCCATCATGGCCTGGACGATCATGGCTTCCAAAGCGGTGCAGATGCGCCGGGCCAGGATCCTGAACCGGTTTTTCGACGCCGAATTCCGGACGCAGGGGAAGGTGATGGACGTCTTTGACCGCCAGATCCAGGTGCCGGACTGCCCGATGTTTGTGGTGTACCAGGAAGGCTGCCGGGAGCTGGACAAGCGGCTGCGCGGACCGCTGGGAGAGGAGCGCCGGCAGTTTGCCTCCCTCAAGACGATGGAGCACGTGAAGCGGACGCTGGAGAACATGGTGGCTCAGCAGTCGCTGCGGTTGGAGTCGGGATTGATCTTTCTGGCCATCGCGGTGAGCGGGGCGCCGTTTCTCGGGCTGCTGGGCACGGTCTGGGGCGTGATGAGCACCTTTGGCCGCGTGGCCATAGCGGAGAAGGCCGACCTGGCCACGATGGCGCCTGGCGTGGCGGCGGCGCTCATGACCACGGTCGCAGGGCTGCTCGTTGCCATTCCCTCCATGTTTGGCTACAACTGGCTGGTGCACAACCTCCGGGCCATGACCGTGGAGTTGGACAATTTCTCCCAGGAACTGGTCAGCAAAATCGAGACGGAGCACCTCGCCGAGGAGTAGCGCCCGACCGGGGGCTTGGACCGGCAGGGACGGCTCAGGACGACAGCACGGAACGCATGCGACGGTTTTCACAACGCCAACATCTGGTGACCCTGAGTGACATCAATGTCACGCCGCTCCTGGACCTCGCCTTCGTGCTGCTCATCATCTTCATCATCACCACCCCCCTGCTCGAACAGGGCATCACCCTCAACCTGCCCGACGGGGGCAAGGAGGACGCCGCCGACCTCAAGCTGGAAAACATCTGGGCGGTGGACATCGACACCAACGGCGTGTGCCATGTGAAGAACCGTGCATGGAACATGGATGAACTCTACCGGACGCTCTATTACGTCAACCTAACCAACAAGAACCTGACGGTCTATGTGCGCGCCGACGAGGTGACGTCGTGGCGCTGGGTGGCCGCCTTCCTGCACCGCATGGAACTGGCCGGCATCGACCAGGTCTCCATGAGGACCGAGCCACCGCGTTGACCGCCACACACCACACGAGATGACACGAAACCAGAAACGCTGCATGCTCGCCTCCTCGGTTGTTCACGGGGTGCTCCTGCTCATCCTGCTGGTCGGCCCCGCCTTCCTGGCCACCAAACCCAAGCCTGTTCGGCGGATCAAGCTGAACATGGTGGACGCAAAGCTTGTGGACAACCTCTTCACTCAGCAGGCCGCGGCGCAGCAGGCGGCCAAGCCCACTCCACCACAGCCCGCCGCCCAACCGCCGCCACCGCAGCCGAAGACGGTCAAGGAACCGGAACCGGAAAAGCCCAGGGAAACACCCAAACCACCGGAGCGGCAACAGCCGAAGGAGACCCCCAAGCCCAAGGAAACGCCGAAGCCCAAGGACGAACCCAAGCCCGCCACGGAGAAGCCCGCGCCGAAGCCGGTCCTGCTCAAGCCGATCTCCCAGGAGGAGGCCAAGAACCGCTACCGCACCCAGCCCTCACCGCGCCCGCAGCCGAAGCCGGCGCCGCAGCCGGACTTCTCCAAGTTTGCCGACCAGATCAACGACCTGCGCAAGGATCCGTCCGCCTCCGCGCCCACCACGGTCGCCACGACCGGTGCCAGCGCGGTGGCCATGCAGAACTATTTCGACTACGTGCTCGGTGTCTATGATCGCGAGTGGATGGTGAAGGATGATTTCGCCGGAGGCAACGGCATCGCCAAGACGCGTGTCACCATTCTCCGCAACGGCGCCGTGGCCAGCGCCGAACTGATCGTCTCCTCCGGCGACGCCAAGCTCGACGCCACGGTCAAGGAGGTCCTGAGCCAGGTGACCAAGCTGCGCCCCTTCCCCGACGGGGCCACCGATTCGAAACGCACTTACACCATCAACTTCAACCTCCTTGGAAAGGTCTATTAACGGAATGAGCCGTTCTGTCTGTCTGTTTGTCCTGCTGCTGATGTCGGTCTGGGCGACCCTGGTCGGTGCGCCCCGCGCGGCGGCCCAAGCCGCCAATGAAGGCGTGGTCACCGAGATGGTGGATCGCTACGGGTTTCCGCCGCCCATCCGTGTCTATGTGACCGGGTTCTCTCCGGCGCTCACGGACGTCATGCGCACCGACCTCATGTTCATGGGCTTCACCAATGTGCCGCAGAGCCAGGCGGAGTATGTGGTGCGCGGCACCAGCGGAGGCGGCAAGGTGGAGGCGCGGCTGATCGACGCGGCCAGCAACCAGCAGATCCTGGGCAAGGCCTATACCGGCAGCGATGAGCGCCTGCTGGTGCACGCCCTTTCCGATGACATTGCCAAGAACCGCACCGGGCGGCCGGGCATCGCGCGCAGCCGCATCGCCTTCCGCGTGGACTACGTGAAGGGCAAGCATTCGGAGGTCTTCGTCGCCGACTACGACGGGTTCAACGCCAAGCCGGCCACGTCGGACAAGCTCTGGACCGTCGCGCCGTGTTGGGCCGGCTCGGGCATGCTGTTCTACAGCACCTACCACGAGCGGGGGGGCCCCAAGATCTACTATCACCAGCTGAGCAGCGGCAAGCGGGGCATGATCACCCCCTACGGCGGGTCGAACATCAGCCCGGCGGTCTCGCGGGACGGAACGAAAATCGCGATGATCCTGAGCAAGGGAGGGAGTCCGGACCTCTACGTCGCCGACCTGAACGGTGGCGACCTCAAGCGGTTGACCACGACCAAGGAGTCGGAATCCTCGCCCTGCTGGGGGCCCGACAGCCGCACGATCATGTTCGTCTCCCGGGCCAGCGGTCGTGCCCGGCTATATACGATACCCATGACCGGCGGCACCATGCGCCCCTTCCTGATCAACAACGTGCCCAACGTCACGGAGCCCGACTGGTCCCCGGACGGCAAGCTCATCGCGTTCACCACGCAATACGGTGGGAATTTCGTGATCAACATCGCGGAGTACAAGCCGGGCGCCAGCATCCAGGCGGTCCAGATTGCCGCGGGGGAGGACCCCTCCTGGGCGGGCAATTCGCGGGCCCTGATCGTCACGCGCCGCAACGGCGACACCAAACAACTCTCTTTGCTTGACGTCCCCACCAAACAGACCAAAACTATGCCCCGAATTTCGAGGAGCAACTCGCAACCGAGCTGGCGGAAATGAGGCCGCCGCTCCGAGAAACCAGCAATCCGTAAAAACGCAATGAAACTCAAAGCCACCCTGAATCTGTTGATCATCACCCTGCTTCTGGTCGGAGGAGCCACCGGCTGCAAGAAGAAGCTGCAACGCACCACCCTGCTTCCCGGCCACGTCGCCGCCCCAGTCGGTGACGCCAGCCCGGGCGGTCCGATCCTGGGCGAGCTGCCTCCAGTGGATCTGGCGGAAGGGTCCGGCCTGGACGCCTTGAACAACGGGGGTATCCCGCTCTCCAACGAAGACCGGAGCCTCTGGATTGAGGACCGCCAGACCTTCGCGGGCGAGACCGTTTACTTCGATTTTGACAAGTCCAACGTCCGCCCCAGCGAAGTGGCCAAGATCGAGAACGTCGCCGCGCTCTTCAAGACGCTTTCGGGCAAGGCCTTGCGCATTGAGGGGCATTGCGACGAGCGCGGCACCGAGGAATACAACCGCGCTCTGGGCGAACGCCGCGCCCTCTCGGTCCGCGAGTACCTCATCACCCTGGGGGTCAACGCGAACGACATCGAGACGGTCAGCTACGGTGAGGATCGCCCCGTGGATCCTTCATCCAACGAGCAGGCCTGGGCGGCCAATCGCCGCGGCGAGTTCGTGGTCTTGTCGCCTCCGGGCGCCAATTGATTCGGGCCAAGTCGCCGGCAAAACCAGCAGATTCGGACGCCCTCCGGCCCGGGCCGGAGGGTTTCTCTTTAAGGCTTTACACCCCCGCGGCACTGGCGTAGCTTGGCACAAAGTTCGACAGGTTTATAATGAGTGCTTCAATGTTAGGCATGATCGGGATGTGGGAGACGGTGGCGATTCTCGCCGTGGTCCTCGTCCTGTTTGGCGCGCGCAAGTTGCCCGAACTCGCGCGTGGCCTCGGTACCGGTATCAAGGAGTTTCGTAAAGCGACCCGTGAAGTGAACGAGGATCTGCAGCGCGCCTTCGACGAGGAAGAAAAATCCCCTCCCGCTCCCCGGCGCAAGCTGGCCCAGGAAGCCAAGGCGGAAAAGACCCCTTCGGAGACGACCGAGTCCAAGAGCTGATTCTCGTCCCTCCACATCCCCCCCGCCATGGCCAATCCGTCCGATGAGGCCACCCCGGGTCCGTCGCCTTCGGACGACTCCGCGACGTCAGCCTCCCCATCCGACACGGAACACCGGGATGCCGATCCCCAGGACGCGGCTCCCGGTGAGCCCATGCCCCGTCGCCACGAGCATGACACTCCCTCCCCTGGCGACGGCACGGAGGCCGCATCTCCCGATGCGGCCCATGTGACCTCATCCGCCAAGGTCCTGGCCGAGCCAGGCCCATCCCGTCCCCGCCCGGACAAGCACGCGCTGGCCGAGCCCGCCCCGGACGCCGACCCGTATCATCAGGAGTCCTCCGAGACATATCACGACTCCTATCATGAGGATCATCACGCGGTGGAGGAGGAGCCCGCTTCGGACGGCCACGAGGAGGAGTCCGATCCATACCACGGCCACCATCGCCATCATCACGCGACCGAAGAGGCGACTGAGGAGGAGCCGCTCTGGAGCGAGGAGGACGGCGGCGGGCCGGTCAAGAGTTTCCTGGAACATCTCGAGGATTTCCGCTGGGTCATCATCCGGTGTCTGGCCAGCCTGATCATTGGCATGGTGATCTGCCTGGTGGCGGGACCGGTCATCGTCAAGCTGCTCAAGGAACCGCTGGAGGAGGCGCAGCAACTCGTGGGTCGCGGCGACCAGCCCATGGTGCTCATCCAGAGCGGCACCAACAGGATGGTCCTGAACCTGCCGGAGCCGAACTTCGGGCCCATTGATTTGAGCTCGAATCGTGCGATCAAGCTGGTCCTTGCCCCGGTCCAGGTCGGCACCAATCTGGTGCTGGGCATGACTCCGGCGCCATTGTCGGAGGAGGAAATTCCGCCGCAGTCAAAGATTACACTCAAGAATTTCGGTCCCCTGAGCGGCTTTGTGGTGGCATTGAAGGTTGCCCTCTTCGGCGGCATTGGGCTGGCCTCGCCCTTCCTCCTCTTCTTCATCGGCCACTTCATCGTGCCGGCGCTGCACAAGAAGGAGAAGAAGTACCTCTATCGGGCCGTGGCCATCGGTTCGCTGCTCTTCATGTCGGGCGTCTTGTTCTGCTATTTCTTCATGCTCAAGGTGGCCCTCAACGCCTCGGTGAAGTTCTCGGAATGGATGAGCTTCGAGGCGGACATCTGGAGGGCGGAGGACTACATCAGCTTCGTGGTGAAGTTCATGCTGGGCATGGGACTGAGCTTTGAATTGCCGGTGGTGCTGCTGACGCTGGTGAAGCTGGATCTGATCGATTACCCGCGGATGGTGAAGTTTCGCCCCTACTGGGTCGTTGTGAACATGGTGATCGCCTCGATGCTGACGCCGCCGGATCCGTTCTCGATGCTGCTGATGGCGCTGCCGATGCAGGTGCTCTTCGAAATCAGCCTCCTGATCGCGCGAAGCTGGTGGAAAAAGGACCAGAAGCGCCTGGCCGCCGAGGCGGCGGCATAAAACGCGCTTTACAAGCTTCGCTCAGCCGGTAATCTCGGCCCATTCAAAGGCTTATGCGAACATTTGCACCGATTCTCCTTGTGGCCACCGCCCTGTTGATGGCCGGATGTGCCGGCCCTGAACGCAAGTTCGGCCGCGGCGTCAGCAACATGACCGAGATCATCCAGATGCGGGAGATGCGCCGCAGCATCGAGCAGACTGCCATCTGGGACGGCAAGGACTCGTCATTCACGACCGGGGTCGCCCGCGGATTCAACCGCACGATGGCGCGCACGTTCGTAGGCATCTACGAGGTGGTCACTTTCCCGATCCCCTCCTACAACCCGGTGCTCAAGCAGGATGGACCGATCTACCCCGACTATGCCATTGCCACCCACAAGGAGCCGTTCGGAGGACTGGTGCTCCCGGTGAAGGCGTCCTATCCGGAGAGCTACACGCCCGCCCGCGTGGCCAGCGGCCTGTTCGACACCGACACGTATCTGGGTTTCAGCGGGGGTGACGTGGCGCCCATGATTCCGGGCAGCCGCTTTCATATCTTTGACCATTAAGGGCCCGACCTTTTCCAGGCGCCAGTCCTGCCGCGGGCACGGATCTGGCGCCTTTTTTTATGCCCCTCGTCAAGCCATCCCCCTGCAAGATCAACCTCCTGCTCAACATCCTTTGCCGCCGCCTCGACGGCTTTCATGAGCTGGAGACCGTCATGTATCCGGTCCCACTGCATGACCGGCTTACCCTGGAGGAAACCCAGGCAGGCATTGAGCTGACCTGCTCCCATCCGACGCTTTCCACCGGCCCGGACAATCTCGTTCACAAGGCGGCCCGTGCCTTTCTTGAAACAGCGGCGATCGATCGCGGCGTGCGGATACACCTGGAAAAAAGGATTCCCATGGAAGCCGGGCTCGGGGGAGGCAGCGGCAACGCGGCCACCACCCTGCTGGGAATGAATGAACTCTTCGGTGATCCGTTGCCGATGGAGACGCTGGACCGGGTGGCCGCCACCCTCGGTTCGGACGTGAATTTCTTCCTCTACAACCGCCCCGCCCTGGCGGTGGGTCGCGGGGAGAAGGTGGAACCCCTCGACCCTTTCCCGGTCATGAGCAGGGCAAGCCTCCTGCTGTTGCATCCCGGATTCGGCATCTCCACAGGGTGGGCTTACCAATCTCTGGCACGATTCCCCGACGCGCTTAATGGACGCCCCGGCCGGGCCCGCGAAATGATCGGAGTCCTGCAGGAGGGCGACCTGCGGCGACTGGGCGCCGCGCTCTACAATTCGCTGGAGACACCCGCCCTTGAGAAGTATCCGTACCTGGCCTTGCTCAAGGAATACCTGTTGGCGGAAGGAGCACCCGCGGCCCTGATGTCGGGGAGTGGTTCCACGGTCTTCGCCCTGTTGGAATCCGCCGACCAGGCGGAGGATTTGCGCGGCAAGGTGCAGGCCCGGTTCGAGCCCGCGTGGTCGGCTTGCGTGGGGTTGGATTAAGACCGATCCGACCGATCGCACGGATCGGACCTAGACAAAGCTCAACACCGCGTAATGGCGCCGCCCCTTGCGCAGGAGGAGATACTTCCCGAAGAGCAGGCTGTCGCGGCCAAGGTGTCGCTGAGCGTCGGTCTGACGTTCATTGTTGAGATAGATGCCTCCTCCCTGAAGATCCTTCCGCGCCTGTCCCTTGGAGGAACAGAGACCCGCCTGCACAAGCGACTCCACCAGGGGCCATCCTTCCCCGTCGAGATGCGCAGCCGGCACTTCGCAGGTCGGCACTTCTCCCACGATCTCCGAGAACGTGCGCTCGCTGATGCCGTCGAGGCCGCCGCCGAAAAGGATCTCGCTGGCCTTGATCGCCTCCTCGGTTTCGCGCGCTCCATGAATCATATCCGTCATGGCCTGGGCCAGGGCCTTCTGGGCGGCACGCGCCTCGGGACGCTCCCGCACCTGCGCAGCGAGCGCCCCGATCTCCTCGCGGGACAGGAAGGTGAAGAACTTCAGATAGCGGATCACGTCCCGGTCGTCGGTCCGGATCCAGAACTGATAGAACTTGTAAACGCTGGTCTTGGCGGGATCGAGCCAGATGGCGCCGGACTCCGTCTTGCCGAACTTGGTGCCGTCGGACTTGGTGACCAGCGGCAGGGTGAGTCCGAAGACGGGACGGCCCAGCTTCTTCCGGCACAGGTCCATGCCGGCGGTGATGTTCCCCCACTGGTCGGATCCGCCGATCTGCAATTCGCAATCATGGGCCTGGCAGAGGTGGAAGAAGTCGTAGGCCTGGAGCAGCATGTAGCTGAACTCCGTGTAGCTGATGCCCGCATCCCGGTCTTCCATGCGGCCGCGCACGCTTTCCTTGGCCACCATCATGTTGACCGAAAAGTGCTTTCCAATGTCGCGCAGGAAATCGAGGTAACGGACCGGGCCGATCCAATCGGCGTTGTCCAGCAGGCGGGCCGGATTGCCGGCAACGTCGAAGTCCAACATGCGGGCCAACTGCGGTTTAACCGCCTCGAGGTTCTGGCGAATGCACTCCTTGGTCAGGAGCTGCCGCTCCTGGGACTTGCCGGAGGGATCGCCGATGCTGCCGGTGGCCCCGCCCGCCACGGCAATGGGATGATGGCCATGGGACTGAAAGCGGCGCAGCGCCAGAAGGGGCACCATGTGCCCCACATGCAGGCTGTCGGCGGTGGGATCAAACCCGCAGTAGAGCGTCATGGGCGAGGCCGTCAGGCGCTTGCCCAACGCTCCGGCGTCCGTGCAGTCCGCGATCATGTCGCGCCACTGCAATTCCTCGAGAATGCTGCTCATGGATGGGAGTGAGCTTAGCGGCGGATGGTGGCCGGACAAGGTGAATTTGAAACGTGCAAGCGGAACGGGCCCGCCGAAGCGGGCCCGTTTGTGTGAATCATGTTGAGCGGGGACGCAGGGTTACTTCTCCTCCTCCTCTTCCACTTCCACTTCGGTTCCTTCATCATCCTTGCGCCCGTCGGCGGCGTCGAAGGCGTGCTGCAGGGCGACGAGATCCTCACCCGGCTTGAGCTGGTCCAGGAGGGCCTGCTCGGCCTTGAGCTGTTCCTGCGAGTAGTTGGCAGCCTTGATGGAGAGGCCGATTCGGCGCTCGGCCTTGTCGATCTTGATGACGCGCGCGGTGACATCCTCGCCGACCTTGAGGACGTTCTTGATCTTGTCCACGCGTTCCTCGCTGACCTGGGAGATGTGAACCAGGCCGTCGATGTCGTGCTCCAGCCCGATGAAGGCGCCGAAGCTGGCCAGCTTGGTGACCTTGCCGCTGACGAGGTCGCCGACCTTGTAGAGTTCGTCGATCTGGTCCCAGGGATCGCGGCTGAGCTGCTTGATGCCGACCGAAATGCGCTGGTTGGCCTTGTCGATCTCGAGGATGACCACCTCCACCTCGTCGCCCTTCTTGAGGACTTCGGAGGGGTGGTTGATCTTGCGGGTCCAGGAGATGTCCGAGACGTGGATCATGCCGTCCAGTCCTTCCTCCAGCTCGACGAAGGCGCCGTAGCTGGTGAGGTTGCGGATCTTGCCCTGGACCTTGGTGCCGGGGGGATACTTCTCGAGGGCCTTGTCCCACGGATTGGTCTCGAGCTGCCGGATGCCGAGGGAGATCTTCTGTTCCTCGCGGTTGATGCCCAGCACGACGGCCTCGATTTCCTGGCTGGCCTTGAGCACGTCCGAGGGCTTGGCGATGCGCTTGGTCCAGGAGAGTTCGGTGATGTGCACCAGGCCTTCCACGCCGGGCTCCAGCTCGACGAAGGCGCCGTAGGGGACCAGGTTGACCACCTTGCCCTGGACCTTCTGGCCGACCTGGTACTTCTCCTCGATGTTGTCCCACGGGTTGGCCAGCTTCTGCTTGAGACCGAGGCTGACGCGTTCCTTTTCGCGGTTGATGTCGAGGACGACGACGTCGATTTCCTGCCCGATGCGGAGCATCTCGGAGGGGTGTCCGATGCGGCCCCAGCTCATGTCGGTGATGTGGAGGAGGCCGTCGAGCCCGTTGAGGTCGATGAAGGCGCCGAAGTCGGTGAGGTTCTTGACGGTGCCCTTGCGGATGTCTCCGGGCACCATCTCGGAAAGGAGCTTGGACCGGCGCTCGCTGCGTTCCTGCTCGATGAGCTCGCGGCGCGAGAGCACGATGTTCTGGCGTTCCTGGTTGATCTTGACGACCTTGAAATCGTAGGAGTTGCCGAGGTAGCTGTTGAGGTTCCGCGGCGGTACGATGTCGATCTGGGAGGCGGGGAGGAAGGCTTCCACCCCGATGTTGACGAGGAGCCCGCCTTTGACGACGGACTTGACGCGGCCGGTGACGGTGCCGCCTTCGTTGCAGATCTGGAGGATCTTCTCCCAGTTCTGCTTGAACTCGGCCTTCTCCTTGGAGAGGACCACCATGCCGTCCTTGTCTTCCAGCTTCTCGATCAGCACGTCGATCTGATCTCCGACCTGGACGGTCTTGATGTCATCGAACTCGTTGGCGGGGATGACCCCTTCGCTCTTGTAACCGATATCGATCATGACCTCCTTCGGTCGCACTTCGATGACGGTTCCCTTCACGATCTGGCCTTGGGCAAAGCGCATCTCGCTCTGCCGAAGGGCTTCTTCCATCGTCAGCATAACTAGTAGTGAGGACTCTTGTCTGGGGGAGGCTTGCAGCGCCGAAAGGGCCGCGGCGAAGACTCCATTGCCTAACCAACCGAACGTTGCGGGGCAACGGAGGGTTAAATGTTAGGTTACCTGGTTAACGATTCTTTTCTCAGCCCCTGTTGGGCATCCGCTCCTGCGGCGCCCGGGCGAACGCTGACCGTAGGCGAACGGTCCGAATTATCAAGGCAAATATGGGTCTTCCTCCTCTGCCATTCCGGGGACCTTATCCCGGGCACCCTGGGAGATGTTCGCCCTTGCATCCTCCTCCTGTCGGGGGCGCGGAACGCCGCCCTCCCCACCCCTCCAATGCACAAGCCGCTATCGACTAGAAGGTTCGACATTGGATCAGGGCCAAACCCATGTGATCAGCGGAGCCACCACCAAGGAGGGAAGATAATCCCCCAGCTCGATCCGCCGCACTTCCAGAATGATCAGGGCCACGCAGAAGACCAGCATGCCGCCCGTTGCGCTGACCGACTCCAGCAGGGCCGGATTCTCCAGATGCGGAGCCAGCCAACGTGCTCCCAGGGTGAGGGTGCCCTGATACGCCACGACCGGGATGACCGAGAGGATGACGCCCCAGCCGAACATGCTGACAAACGCCATGGTCGCCAGGCCGTCCATGACGGCCTTGATGCCGAGGGTCTGCCATTGCCCATCCAACCCATCCTGAACCGAACCCAGGATCGCGATGGGTCCCACGCAAAAGAGAATGGTGCACGTGAGGAATCCTTCGCTGAGGCGATTGTCGCGGTTGGGAGTGGCGATGGCCTTCTGCGCATACTGGGCCAGGTGGCCGAGCCCCTTTTGGATGCGCATCCACCGGCCGAGGAGTCGTCCCAGGGTCAGGGAAAGGACGACAATGAACAATTGCTTGAACACCATGCCAAACCCTCCGCCCAGGCTGGTAAAAGTCATCTTCAACCCGATGAACACCGTGAAGAGCCCCAGCAACGACTTGATCGTGTATTGCGTCTTGGCCGGCATCTGCCGGGTCAGCGTCAGACCCGCAATGCCGCCGATGAGGATGCCGGCCGCGTTGAGGATGGTGCCGGTCATGGCGAAAGATCAGGGGGAAACGTATGCGTCAGCCGGTGGATGGAGGGAGGACATTCCCATCGAGGGAATCGCCAGGGGGCCATGAGCCCTACCATGCAAAAGCCCCATGAGCGCAGGGGCCTTTCTCCGCGGAGAGGACCGGCCTCCCTCTCCCCGCGGGAGAGGGCTGGGGTGAGGGGTCTTTGAAAAGTACGTCCACTGTCCCGGTTCATGGGGAGGAGGGATGCGCCCAAGCTTGGCGCACGCAGCATGTGCCATGAACGGAGCTCCCGTCCTTTTTGCCTCGCGCAGAGGCGCAGGGAACGCGGAGAGTTTCTGGAAAGTACGTTTGCTCTCACCTTTCTTGGATTGGACTCAGCGACCTCTGCGCCTCCGCGCGAGGCGTCCGGGTTCATGGAGAGCAAGAGTGGGTTCACGAAGGTCGGATGCAGCGAGGCCATGAACCGAGGCCAAAGGCATGTAGCCGCGAGCTTTAGTTCGCGCTTACCACGCGCTTCCCCGTGCATGCGCGATCTGAAGATCGCGGCTACATTCGCGGCTACAAGACTGGGGAGGATGCGCGCATTCATTGGAATTGGATCGTCATCTCGTCGGCGACCCGCTTCGAAGGAGGCCGGACCGTTCCATCCAAGCCGGTTCAGTGCCAAACCGGCCGCCATGGCCCAATCCCGCCTGGGGGCGCGGCAGGGCGATGTCATTCCTCACACATTGCGCCCGGGCTCACAATGGGAAAATGGCTTGGCCCCGACCAGGCATGCGCAACGGGGAAGCCCGAAGAGGCAAGGCGGCTTGGAGGGGAAAAAACGATTGCTTTTCACCGGGCGGATGGGCAAGTTCACTGGCCTTGCGTCGGGGCGTAGCGTAGCCTGGCTAGCGCGCCTGGTTCGGGTCCAGGAGGTCGTGAGTTCAAATCTCACCGCCCCGACCATTTCTTCACCCGGTTGATCGATGCCTGGTTATGACTAAAAACCACGTCTCTTCCTGGCGCTGGGTCAATGCGCTGCTGATGGCCGGCATTTTGGTGTGCCTGGCGGTCCTCATCCTGCAAAACATCGTCCGTTTGAGTCAACGCTCGCCGGCGCCAGAATCGGTCGTGATGGAGGTCATGCCTTCTCCTGCCGAGCCCGTGCCGGACCCAAAGCCTGCGCCGCCGCCACGGCAAGCCTTGGCCGCCACCACCGTCCCGGTGGAAACGCCCGCTCATCAACCCGGCGATGGGGTCCCAACGGCCCTTGCCTCACCGCCTCCGCCTCCCCTGTTCCAGGAGCCGGTGCCGGTGTTGGGTCACATCTTGAAGGGACCGGCCACGACCACGGCAAACTCATCCTCCACCGCCTGGCCCGCCGGAGTGGGGGCCGAAATCATCGGCCGCGTGCGGCTGAATGGTACGCCCCCCGAGGAGAGGACACTGCCGCTCGACCCTTACTGTTCCAAGTACTACACCAACGGTCTTCCGACCACCCGCTTTTATGTGGTTGGGGAGGACCACGGACTGGGAGATGTCCTCGTGCATGTCCATGACGTGCGCTTGAATGGCCAGTTCGTGATTCCCGCGGAACCGGTCACGCTTGCCGCGGACCGGTGCCTGTTTCACCCGTATGTCCTGGGGATCCAAACCGGGCAGACACTGCAGCTCCTGAACCTGGGACCGGTGCTGGAGAACTTCCACATCACCGCCCGCACCAACCGGGAGATCAACTACGCCATGATGCCCGTGCAACGGGGTCGCGGCATCCTTGTCCCGCCCCCACGTCCCGAGCAAGGGGCGCGCAGCCTTGTCTTCAACCACGAGGAGCTTTTTGTCCGGGCCAAGTGCGACACGCATCCGTGGCAGTTCGCCGACATTGCCGTGCTTCCCCACCCCTTCTTCTCGGTGACCGACACCAACGGCTATTTCGAGATGCGCTCCGGTCTTCCCGTGGGCGAGTACGAGCTGGTCGCCCACCACCGCAAGGCCGGCGTGCAACGTCAGCGCGTGACGGTGCGCGAAGCCGAGCCGGTCGAGGTGGAGTTCACGTTCACGGTTCCCGGCCAGCAGGCCACCCGATGAACCCGGTGCCACTTGATTGGAAATCCGAGATACCTAGTTGCGATGCGGCTGCAGGATGATGAAAGGAGTAAGAGCAAGTCATTCCCCAGACGCTGCTGGGGAAAGAAGGCTGCGCAGCGGGTTGCGTCGCGAGGAGAAACATGGGCCAGGAGGGCACCCTACATCGAACCATATTAAAAGCCCCTCACCCCATCCCTCTCCCGTCGGGAGAGGGCGACCCGTCCACTCCGGGGAGAAAGGCCCCTGCGCTCATCCCTCTCGCCCATCCCGGCTCGCTGTTCCCTCTCCCAGCGGGAGAGGGTCGGGGTGAGGGGCCCGCCAAAACGACAACATGTTGATCGTTCTTTTCGGGTAAAGAGGTAAGAGCAAGATGAGCCCATCTTTCTCTTGCTCTTATTCCTTTGGTTCACCCGTTTTCAATCTCGCCCAGGCGCGGGGCGTGATGGGCACTTGCCTTGGGGAGCGGGGCGATTACGATGTCGAGCACGAGATATGAGATTGATCATGGAATTCGTGCGCGGTTTGCGCTCCGCCCTCACTTCAAGCCCCTGACCCGATCATGCAATGCACTGTTGTCCGCCAGTTGTCTGTGGCCATCGAAAACCAACCCGGCAGGCTGGCCGCCATGGGCCGGCTGCTGGCCGATCACGGCATCAACATCCGCGACCTCACGGTCGTGGACAACGTGGAGCAAGGCATGATCCGGGTGGTCCTGGATGATGCCGAGTCCGGACGGCGCCGGCTGCAGGAACAAGGGCTGCACGTCGTGGAGGCGGAGGTGCTGGTCATGATCCTCAAGGACACGCCCGGCCAGTTGGCCCGCATCTCCCAGGCGCTGGCCGACGCGGGCATCAATATTGATTACGCCTACGGCACCGAGGACGCGGCCGGCGCGGAGATCCGCATGGTCCTGAAGGTCTCCAACACGCAGGAGGCGGCCCGCGTCATCGTTGGCTTGGAACAGGATCAAGGGCATGGCTGAATTGGAGCCAGGAACGGTTGGCATCGTTCCCGCCAGCGCGCTGGGAGTGGCCTTCTTCCACCACCTGACCAGGGGATCAAGCGCCATCGACGCCTCCGTGCAGTTTCTTGAACGTCCGGGTTCGTCCAGTGGACGCGACCTGCGGGAGAGCGGGTGCATCCGGATCGAGGTGGAGGGTGAGCCGAGAGACCTTGACGCCGGAAGCCTGCTGCGTCCGGATCTGGAAGGATGCCACAGAGAAGGGCGACTTCCTGAGATCCTGCTCGTTTGCGTCAATCCGGACCAGATTCTCGACGTCCTGGCGGGCTTGGTGCGGCTTCTGGAGCTGGCCTATGAGGAAGGCGAAACCGGCCAATGGCCGCTGCCAACGGTAATCCTCAGCGCCAACGGCATCTACTTCCAGCGAGTGCGCCAAGTGTATCTGGAAATGTTGGAGGAGGCGACGCTCCTGGGACGGCTTCCGGATCTCTGGCCCGATCCCATGACCCGCATCGTGGGACACCTGCTTCGGGGAGTGACCATTCAAACCGGCGTGAGAAAAGGCAACGGAGGTCGCGCCATTTACCGTCCCGGTCCGCGGGGAAGGACACGGGTGGCCGGCGGCGAAGCACAGGTGCGACGTCATGCCTGCGAGCTCCTTTCGGGGAAGGGCGGCTGGTTTGAAGAGGCGCCGGATCATCCTCCCACGCGTCTTGAATTCGACAAGGCACTGGTCAACCTGGCATCGAATGTCCTTGGCCAACTGCATGCCCTTTCGGAGGCGGGACACTTCGCACCGCTGCTGGCGGGGCATTTGACCGGGCCCGAGCACGCGGAGGATCTGGCGCTCCTGGCGCAGCAGGTGTTTCGCGTGGGGCAGGCCGTCCACGCCTACGGGAGGGAGGATTGCTGGGAGCGCATCCATGCCGAGCTGCGGGAATCGCTGCAGACGCATGCCAGCCACATGCCGAGCAGTCTGCAATGGGTGGAGCTGCAACTGGCGCAGGGCACGCTTCGGCCGGACCTGACTCCGACGGAAACCTGGCTGCTCAACCCGCTGATCCGCTATGCGAAATCAGCCGGGTTGGCCCCCACCACCGCTTACTTCGAGAGGCTCAGGGAACGCCTGTTGGGGAAGCTAAAACAGGCCTCTGCGCGGCTGCATCGAAGGCGCTAAGCCAGTGTGAAATCCACCTTTACAACTCGTGAATCCCTGTGTCAGTCTGGCCCCGCTATGCGGATTTTGAACTTGGTTCCTGTGCTCCTGCTCCTGGTCTCCACGGGGTGCACCACCTACCACATCACCAATCTGACGGCCACGTCGGCTCCGCGGAATGAAGACGGGCTTTACCCCGTAGAAATGGAGTTCACCTCCAACCAGACCAGCCTCCGCCATGATTCCATCCAGCCCCATGTGGTGATCGGTTTTGACTTTTACCCGATGGAGCAGACCACGCTCCTGACCAACCGGTGGGAGACCCTCATTCCCGTTCCCGCCGACCAGAACTTCGTGAATTACAAGTTCAAGATCGACTTCGACGTCAATGAGTTCGGCGGGCGCGGACAGTCCAGCATCAGCTCCACGGAATACAAGCTGACGGTGACGGACGAATGATTCCCGTGCCTCCGCTCCTCGCCTCTCGGCGACCTTCTCAGAACGCCGCTTCGTAAAGCTTTCGGAAATCCGCGGCTTGGATGGTGCGCGGATTGAAGGACGCGGTCCACTGCCGTGAAGCCTCCTCCGCAAGCGTCGGGATCATCGACTCCTTCACGCCGCAGGCCGACAGGGTCCGCGGCATGCCCGCAATGTCCAGGAGGTGCTCGAGGTATTCGACCAGCGCGTCCAGCGCCTCATCCAGGCCGTGGCTGATCCGTGTGATTTCGGGCGCGGAGGCCAGTTGCCCGTAGGCCACCAACGCCTCGGGATCCTGCCCGTTGAACCGGACCACGTGCGGCAGCATCATGCCCACGGCTTGCCCGTGGACGATGCCGTAATGGGCGGTGAGGGGATTGGCCGCCGAATGAGCCGCACCGAGCATGCTGTTCTCGATGGCCAGTCCGGCAAAGGCGGCCCCCAGCAACATGCGCCCGCGGGCCTCTAAATCGTCGGGATTCTCGAAGATGCGTGGAAGGTTGGGGAGGGTCAGCTTGACGGCCTCGTGCGAGCACATGAGGGACATGCCGTTGCGCTTGCGCGTCACCGCGGTTTCGACGACGTGGGCGATGGCGTCAATGCCGGTGCAGGCGGTCACGTGGCGTGGCAAGGAAAGGGTCAGGGTGGGATCCAGGATGGCGATGCGGGCCGCGGCCTTGGGATCGAGGCAGGCCATCTTCTGGTGCGTCTCCGGATCGGCGATGAGCGCGGCGGACTGGCACTCGCTGCCGGTGCCGGCGGTGGTTGGAATGGCAATGAGCGGCAGCATGGGCTTCGTGGCCTTGCCCACCCCCCAGTAGTCCTTCATCTCTCCACCATTGCTGAGCAGAAAATTGCACCCCTTGGCCGTGTCGAGACTGCTGCCGCCTCCCAGGGCCACGAACGTGTCGATGTGCTCGCGCCGCGCCACCTCCAGGCACGCCTCGACGCAGGTCGTGGTGGGGTTCTCGACGACGTTGTCGAACAGGAACAGCTCCAGGCCGGCCTTGAGCAGGTACTCGCGGGCCCGTTCCACGTGGCCGGCCTTCTTGATCCCGGCATCGGACACTAACAGCACGCGCCTGGCCTCCAATTCGCGGGCCAGTTCCCCCACCCGCTCCAGGGCGTTGACGCCGAACACCAGCCGGGTGCGCGGCTGATGGTCAAAGGCGGCCAACGTGGAAAACTGGGGAAGCGAACGGGTCATGGGTGCATCGGGAGGGGGGGCATCAGCATGTCCTGGGACCGGGAGCACAGGAAGGATGGAAGCGTGGACGGGCGCGGCATGGCAGTCGGACGCAGGGTCACCCATGCTTCTTCAAGGGCATCAGCCACTTCGCACAACTGCCGCACTTGGGACATCAATCTGAACCTCCGGGAGTGGCCATCTCAATGGACCGGCGTTTGTCGAAGTTTTCACAGGGCTGGCCCCGCCGCTTCCCGGGTATCTCTGGAATGTTCATCACCGGACGTTCCCTGCAGGCCGCCAGCAGGCCCGTTCTAGACGTCGCCGCCGAGGGAACGAGGCGGTTTCTGGCAACGATCAGGCCCCGATTCCGCCTCGTTCCCTCGGCGGCTACGTGCCTTCAAAACGTTCTTAAAAAGGCTGCTAGGAGGACGACTTGGGCGGCAACACGGTCAGGGCGGCGATGTCCGACAGGTTGACGGAGAATCGCCCGGCCTGGTCATTGGGGTCGCCAGGATTCACGATGCGGTAGGAATTGTGCGATTTGACCCCAATGTCAAGGAACTGCAGGTAATCCCGCAACAACTGCTCATCGGCGAGGCAGATGTCGATGTAGCCGGTGTTGTTTTCCAGGTTCCGGATGTAGATGGTGTAATAGACCATGGTCTCGGCCGCAGTTGTACCCGGCCTAATAAACCCCTTCCACTATTTTCTTTTCCATGGCCCCGAAGGGGCGGACCTCGGCCACGCCGTCCCAGGCATAGGGACCGCGCGGCGGGCGGCGCAGGGCCTCGTCCCGCTCCAGGAACCGAGGCATGAAGAATTCTCGGGTGAGGGTGGTGAGTTCCACGCGGCCCCAGGCCTCGTAAGGCACAAGCTGGTCGGTTTGCTCGGGGTGCACGACGCGCAGGACGGCCCGGGGTTGGGGGGCGAAATAGGTGATGGAGAACCTGTCCTCGGGTGTGAGCGGGAGGCTGGCGGCCAAGCCCATGAGGGTGTTGCCGTAGGTGGGATAGAAGCCGATCCGGTTTTCCAGGACCTCCTCCACGATGAAGCGGACATACTGGGGCGCCATGGTGGTGCCGCCGCAGAACACGCCGCGGATGCCGGCCTCGTAGAGGTCGGTCTTTTCCGCCATCGCCTCGAGGAGCTTGGGCGTGGTGAACAGGCCGCTCACCTTCCGGTGCTTGAGGAGGGTCAGGGCCTGGTCCACCACATGGTCCATGTAGGCGCGCGCGACGTCGAGCTGCTTGTTCGAGATGAGCTTCTTCACGAAGCGCGGATCCAGGTCGATGAAGTAGCAGGAACAACCGCGCACATTGGCCAGGTGCTCGATGGCCAGGCGCAGGCGCCGCGGACCGGTGGGCCCCACCATGAGCCAGTAATGGTCGCGTGGAAAGTGCTCATCGGAGAGCTTCTCCGAGAACTCGCTGTAATCGACGCGGAAATCGTTCCAGCCAATGCGTTGCTTGGGCATGCCGGTGGTGCCGCCTGTCTCGAAAATGTTGAAGGGTTTGCCCTTGAACTCGGCGGGGACCCAGACCTCGGGTTGCAGGTCGCGCAGCCACTCGTCCTGGAAGTGGGGAAACCTGGCCAGCAGATCGTCAATCGACCGGACTTCCTTGGCGGGATTCCATCCCGCGTTCTGCGCCCACTCCAACCAGAAGGGGCACCCGGTCTCGGGCGAGAAATGCCATTTCACGAGGTCGCGCACATGCGCGTCCAGCGTGGCGCGCGCGGCGGCGAGGTCCGCTTCGGAAGGAGAGGCGACAGCAGTCGTCATGCGTGGGGGGGATGGAGGTTGAACGGTCACGGTTGGTTGAGCTTCACCTTGGGCACTTCATCCGTGCCGGTGCCGGAACGGGTCTCGTCGTAGATGGCATAGAGGTGGGTCTGCGACCCGACATACAGGACGCCATTGGCCACGATGGGCGTGGAATAGATCGGGCTGCCGAGGTTGGTCTCGCTGATGACCTTCTCTTCCTTGCTGGCCGCCAGCACGACAAAGTCGCCGTCCTCGTCCCCGATATACACCTTGCCGTCCGCGACCAGCGTCGAACCCCACATGTGGGCCTTCATGTCATGGACCCAATACACCTTCCCGGTTTCCGCATCGAGACAATGCACGAACCCGGAGAAGTCGCCGACGAAGAGCAGCCCGTCCGGAGTGATGGAGACGGTGGAGATGCTGCGCTTGATGCCCTGATAGGACCAGATGAGGCCTGTCTTGGTGATGTCACCCTTCTTGGTGGCGTCGAGGCAGACCAGGCGCCCCACCCCCTCGCCATGCTCGGGGTCCTGGCCGTGGGCCACATAGACGCGGTTCTTCCAGAAGACCGGGGTGGAGTTGATCTCGTTGGGGCCCTCCGGGGAGGGATACTTGATCGGCTTGCCAGCCTTCACCTTGTACTCGGGCGGATTGGTGTCGAATTTCCAAACCGACTGCAGGTAATCGACATCGTCCTCGGTGGTGGGTTGGCTGTTGAAGGCATAGCAGAACCCGTCGCCGCCACCGAAGAAGACGAGCCATTCCCCGTTGACCTGACCGGCGGAAGGCGAGGACCACTGGCCGTGGAAAATGCGCGACCCGATCTCGGCATTGTCCTCGCCGGCCAGCTCGCCGGTGTTCTTGTTGAGGGCGATGAAGCTCGGGGACAGCGGCGAGGGAATGTTGACGTGCGTCCAGTCCTGGCCGTTGGAGGTGCAGACATAGACCAGATCGCCTACGATGATGGGGGAGCTGTTGGCGGCGTTGTGGGGGAAGACGCCGAGTTCGTCCATCATGTCATAGACCCAGATGATGTCGGCGTCCTTGGGCCCGATCTTGGCGGGCGGGTTGCCGGGGCCGGCCACGTATTGCGCCTCGTCCTTGAAAGGGCCGTCATTTCCATTGGCCAACCCCTCGGCGTCGAGGCAGATCACCTCGCAGCGCGAGGTGACGAGCCAGACGCGGTTGCCCTCGATGCGGGGGGAGGAAAGGATGCCGAGGTTCTCCCAGTCGTTGACCTTGCCCGAGGCCAGCTTGGGCACGACCAGCTGCCAGAGCATCTCGCCGGTCTGTTCATCCAGGCAGAGGAGGATGCTGAAGTCGCCCTGGTGCTGGGGGTCGCGCGGGTTTTCATTGTTGGTGCCGACGTAGATCCGGCCGTTGGACACGGAGGGGTTGCCGTAGGTTTGGGAGCCCAGCTTGACGACATACTTGACCTGTTTGGTCGTGGCCATGTCCACCTCCTCGGTGCCGCGCTTGAAACGGCCCGGATCGAACTTGTCGGGAAGGTTCTTGGCCGGGGAATACATGTTGCGGCCGGGATCGTTGCCGCCCCATTGCGGCCAGTCATCGGCCAGCGCGGGACGTGCCGCAAGGGCCAGGCAGGCCCAGACGGCGAGCAAAGGAATGGAGGCGGTCCGGAGACGCGGGGTGAGACTCTTCATGCGCGGTTTGGGGATGAGCTTAGTGGTTCGGGGTGACGGAAACATTGTCGATGTAAACCTGCATTTCCTGGGGGGAGAAGCCGAAAAGGCCCGGGGACCCGGAGGCATGGGCCACGCGGTGCGGAACCTCCAGGGTCCACTGCGCCGGCTCCTCCTCGCCCTTGGGCCAGGCCTTGGCCCGCACCACGCCGCTGCCATCGGGCGCGACGTCCACCCTTGTCTTGAGGCGATACCAGACGCCGGGCTTCCAGCTGTAGGGCGCGGAGACCTTGATGCGTTCCTGGTTCGAGTTGACCTCCAGCGTCTGGGAGTTGCCCTTGAGGATGATGAAATAGCGTTGGTTGATCAGCCCGACCTCCGACATCTTGCGTCGGTTGCCATCGCTCAGCACGTCGGCTTCAACCGTGTAGTGGCTCATGTCCTGGTCCCCCATGAAGACGATGCCGCGCTGGAACAGCTTGTTGTCGATGGTCTTGGTCAGCACCTTGTCGCCCTCGCGCTCGCGCACTTCAAACTTGAATCGGGCCCCGATCCACGGCAGGGGCGGATAGGCGAACGCCACGCCCGGCTCGGGGTGGTTGTCGGGATGTTTCTCGGTGATGTCAAATGCCTCGAAGCCTTCGGTGAAGGGGATCGCCGGGAGGACACGCCCCCGGATGACGCCGTGCAGGCCGTCCAACGTGGCCCGATACGCGCCCGCCGAGGGCTCGACGTCATCGGTGGCGACCAGCTCCCCCTGGGCATTGAATTCGCCGTTCATGCGCACCCTGACCCTGGCGGTGGGCGGGATGAACGACTCCCACTGCACGGAGGAGGCGTCCTTCACCTCGCCGGCCACCAGGCCGTTGGCGTCGAGCTTGCGGATGCGGAAGGATGCCTTCCCACCGGGGCTCAGCAGCACCTCGGCCGGAATGATCTGGAGCGAGGTGGCCGGACCGGGCTTGGGCCAGGGCATGTCGGGCGAGGGTGGGGGCAGGCCGGGATTGTTCCCCTTGCGCCCGAAGCAGTAGAGCTGCCGGGTCGTCTGGACATACACCTTTCCGTTATAGACCGTTGGGCTGCCAAAGCAGCTTCCCTCCAGCGTAAGCTGGCTGACGATCTCGCAGCCATTCTCAGCGGGCTTGATGACGTAGAACGCCCCCTTGCCTCCGGATTCCCCACCCCCCTTCTCGCCCGGCTCCTCGAGCATGGGCACATACAGGAAGCCATCGGCATACACCAGGCTCGCGTTGCGCTGTTCAATGCCGATCTTGTGCTTCCAGAGGATCTCACCGTCCTGGGCACCGATGGCGCAGAGGTCGCCGGTCATGTCCACGAGATAAACCCGGTCGCCGACCAGGATGCCGGAGCTGGAAAAGCTCGAGATGGGATTGCGCCACAGTTCCAGGTCCTTCATCTCATACACCACGGGCAGCTCGACGCCCTCGGGCAGCACCTTGGGGATGCGCATGGCCACAGTGCGCCCGGTTTCCGAGCTGTCGAGGTTCTCACTGCCGTGAGAGGTGATGAGCTTGTCGTTGTTGTGGATGAGGATGGCGGTGTTGACGCCGCCCTGGGAGATCTTGACGCGCCAGAGGGGATCGCCGCTGCTGGCGTTGACGCAGACAATGGCGCCGTCGCCGGTGCCGGAATAGAAGACGCGCTGCCCGTTCCACCAGCTCAGGGTGGGGGGCGCGTAGGAGCTGTCCTTGGGCGCGCCACCGGGAGTGGAGAACCAGACGAGGTCGCCGGTCCTTTTGTCAAAGGCGTAGAAGCGGTCGCGGGCCGGACCGTTGGCGCCCCAGTTGGCGGTGATGTGATGCGTGATGACCAGGTCGCCATCCACGACCGGGGAGGCGGTGCGGCCGTTGGGAAAGGTCATGCGACCGTAGGCCTCCATCATCGAGGTCTGCCAGAGAATCTTTCCGTCGGGGCTGAAGCAAACAAAGAGGCCCTGGGATCCCTGCATGTAAACATTGCCGGTTTCGGGATCCACGGTGGGGCTGCCGGTGGAATAGCGGGTGTAGATAATGTCGCTGAGGAAATCGTTGAACCCATGCTCCCACTGCTTCCGGCCGGATTCGGCGTCCAGGCAGGTGATCATTTCCTGGAGACGGGGCCCTTCCCCGGCGAATCCGAGGATGTAGAGCCGGCCGTTGGCGATGGTGGCGGTGGACATGCCGGCGACGGGGGCTGTCCACAGATGGGTGGGGCCGTCCAGGCTGAGGTTGCCGGGCAGGTTTTTTTCCAGCGACGTGCCGTTTTGCTGGGGCCCGCGCCAGTGGAGCCAGCCTTGGACGGCGGCGGGCGCGGGGCGGGAGGTGAAGAGGGCGACACCGGCGAGAACGACGACCAGGAGGCGGGGGATGGGGTTCATGGCAAGCGTGGCTGAGTTGGAAACAGGGCGGGCGGGGCCCGGATTTTGTCTTGTGCGGGCCGGATAATACCTATACGTATCAATCCAACGCAACTCACTTTTTTGGAAACCGACCACCCGACCGTGCCCGCCTCCTCCTCCGCCCCCATTGATGACCCCTCCCGCCGACGCCTGCCCGTCCTCATGCGCCGCGCCTGGTACGGGCTGAATCAGGCATTCCGCCGCCGAATCGCCCATCTCGGCATCACCCCCGATCAATTCACCGCCCTGCGCACCCTGATCGAACACCGGGAATTGACCCAGACCCAGCTCACCCGCCTCATGGCCAGCGACCCCAACACCATCGCCTCCCTCCTCGAACGCATGGAATCCAACGGGCTCATCGACCGCAAGCGCCTCGACTCCGACCGCCGCACACGCCTGGTCTCCGTCCGCCCCGCCGGCCAGCGCAAATACGAGGAGGCCCGCGACATCGCCGTCCACCTGCAGTCCGAAGTCCTCGGCCCCATCCCCTCCTCCCAACGCGAACGCTTCCTCAGCCAGCTCGCCAGCGTCGCCGATGCCTGCCGCGCCGCCGTGGATGATTCCAAGCGGGCCGGCCCGGCCAGCGCCCGGCGGCGCGCCTAGCAAGCCATTTCAATGGTCATCAAACCCAAACCCACCTCCTGACGTCGGCGGCTACTTGGATTTCAGGTTGTGTTACGGGCTGTCAAGGAGACCGGCGCCCCGGCTTCCGCAACGGATCCTCCTCGGCTCGTCCGTGCCGATACAGGGCGGTCCACTCGGCCAGACGCTGCCCCAGCAACCGGCAACCCTCCTGGCTTTCCTCCGATCGCGGTTCGCGGGCCGTCACCGCGCCGTAATGGGCTGTGGTCAGTGGGCCGGCATAGTCGGTGACGCCGAACACCAGAAAGCCAAAGTTGATCAGCACCGTCAGCAGCGACTGACAGGCCATCTCCATCCCCCCACCCCATCCACCCGCCGACGAGAACGCGCAGGCGATCCGCCCATCCACCTCCATCCAATGCGGACGCATGGTTTCATCCCAGAACCGCTTCATTTTCCAGGAGAGGATGCCCATGTTGGTGGGGCTGCCCACGGCCAGTCCATCGCACCAGAGGACATCCTCCGCCACCGCCTCATCCACCGTGCGCACGCGCACCTCGGTCTGGCCGATGCGGGCCGCGCCTTCCGCCACCAGCCGGGCCATCTTTTCCGTGTTCCCGCTCGCCGAATCATACAGGACCAGGATCTTGTTCATTTCGACTTCGCCTCCCCTGGGGGGGTCGCAGGCAACCACTGCACGGCATCCACGACCACATACCCATCCGTGCCGGCATTGCTGATGCGCACGCGGGCGTCGCGGCCCGGCTCGAATCGATACGTGCCCAGTTCGGTGAAGAGCCCCTCCACCTTGGGAGCCTCGCGTTCGTTCACCTCTCGCCGGGTCTCGCCGCCCGCATGGGAAACGGTCACCGGAACACGGGTGGCCCGGTTCGGGTGGGCGGTGTAGCCAAGCCGGACCACGTAGTCGCCCGCCTCCCTCACGGGCAACACAAACTCCATCCACTGCTCCCCCTTGGCCATGTTGTCGTCATGACAATAGCCCCGCCCCACGAATCCCTGCACCGACGTGCTCGCTGATTCGAAGCCCTGCCGCTTGATCGAGGGATCGGTGTCATCCATCACGCGTCCGGGCAGGGTCGCAGGGTCGCGGCCGGCGACGCGGGCCCGCCCCTGGTGTGCCAGCACCTGGCCGTCGGCGAGCAGGCGGTCTTGCAGCGAGGCGTAGTCCACCTGCTGGACGGCGACCTGACGTTCAAGAGCCAGCGCGGCGGCCGTGGCGGCCGACTGTCCCAGCACCATGAAGACCGGCTCCATGCGAATGGAGCCAAAGGCGATGTGGGAAGCGGAGAGACAGACGGGCACCAGCAGGTTGCTGCACTCGTTGGTCTGCGGCACCAGGGCGCGGTAGCTGATCGGATAGGGAGGAAAGCCGCCCACCTGCACATCCCCCTCGTTGCGGGCGTGTCCGGATGCATCGACATGCCGCTGCACATTGTGCGAGTCCATCGTGTAGGCCGCCAACCCCACCGCGTCCGGAACCACCTCCCCGCCCTGGCAATGGTGCTGGGTCATCACCATGGCGCCCACCATGCGGCGCGCTTCACGGATGTAGAGTTGCTCCTGCCACCCGCCACCTTCCCTGAATTCATCCCGGCACGGACCCCAGCGCGACACCTCGCGGCGGACCTCTTCCGGAACACGCGGATGATGGGCCAGTGTCCAGACCAACCCCTGCTGGTAACGCCGGTGCCGGTCCACGATACGCGCCCGCACGGCGTAGTCTCCCTCCGGGTAGGCGTAATTCATCCCGATGTAGTCGGTGGAGACGCCGTAATTGTTGTTGATGTCGGTCTTGCGATTGGGCATGGCGGAGTTGTTCCAGGGCACGCTTGAAAACCCGGTCTCGAAGTTTCGGAACAGAAGCTCATATTCCTGTTCGTCGTATCCCTCCGGCTTGACCAGTGGAAGGCGGTTCTCGGGATGATCAGTCAGGCACATCCGGAAGCAGTAAGCCTGGACCCGTCGATCCGCCTCCCCTTCCCTTCCCGGCCCGCTGGGATCCAATCCCGGCAACAGCCCGCTTGAGGGATCCCCAGGACGAACATAGGGATCGACCCCCTTGACGATCTGATGTTTGAGGGCCCGCTGTGTTTGCACGCCGTTGAGCGTTTCGCCATATCGCGAATTGGCCTCGCGCCCCACGGTGTATGACACCCCTGCCCTGGCCATCAGATCCCCTTCGTAGGTGGCATCGATGAACATCCGCCCGCGGAACACGCGCCCCGACTCCATGCGAATGGAAACGATCCGCCAGGGCCGGGTTCGCGTCGTGGCCACGCCTCCTTCCAGGTCCAACCGTTCTCCCGGGATCACCTCCAGACCGGCTTCCCGGACCATGTCCTGGTACACCTTCAGCGCCGCGGAAGGTTCGAACGTCCACAGGGTGTCCTCTCCCGGATCCGTCCGGCTCTGGCCTTCGCTGCGATAGGCATCGCGGGTCTGCCAGCGCCAGGTTGCGGGATCCTGGTAATGGCGGGCGATGCGCCGGTAGAACTCGCGCGAGAGGCCGCCGATCGCCTGTTTGTTGCCGATGTCGGTCTGCCCCAGTCCGCCGGTGGTCAAACCGCCGATGCGTTGGGTGGGCTCGATCAGCACGACATCGAGGTTCATGCGCCGAGCCTGGATGGCGGCGGCAAGGCCGCCCGAGGTGCCGCCATACACCACAATGTCATACACCGGCCCAGCACCCCGGCCGGTCCAGGCCGAAGCCGGACTCAGCCAAGCCACCAGGAGGATGAGCAGGAGTCGCGCGGTCAAAGTTCGGGCGTGCATGGCCGCCAGCATACGGGCGAGCCGGAGGCTGGCAACGATTATAGCTTCGGGGAACGTGGACAAGGACAAGCGGCGCGGGGGCCCGGCGGGGCGCCGCCGCGGGGTGCCACATATATGGGGCAGC
>Ga0302046_10000303_pt1 | contig 51944 bp, 50 predicted proteins | sample RVTome_11_FD_200261 | JGI IMG/M metagenome (GOLD analysis project Ga0302046, IMG submission 200261) | Soil microbial communities from uranium-contaminated site in the Upper Colorado River Basin, Wyoming, United States - RVT147D111 (version 2) ...
CGCTCCAAGGAACTCGTGCTCGGCAAAAGCGTCAACGTGGATCGGCTGTGGCAGGAGCTCCAAGTGCCACCGGACGCTGCCCCGATCGTCCCTCGCCGGTGAGTCGTGTACTGCGGCCCGTGGCCTTGCCTGCGCGAAGCCTGGCGTGCGATTCCTCAGTTCTCGTAGATCCGGACGTACCCTCCCTGCGACGCCGAGCGGGAGTCTCCCTGATACCACGTTCGCCATCCGTCGAGGTCGATGTCGCCGGCCGCGGCCGACGAGCCGAGCCAGTCGAACGCCTGCGTGCCGTCCTCCTGATCCACGACAACCCCGGCTGTGGAACGCGACGGGGTTCGCCTTCCGGAGTCGGATCCCCGGAAGGCGTACCCCCAACGACTCGGTCGGTTTACCACGCTACAAGGAGCAGATTCTCGACGTGCGGTTGATGCAGTCCGTGATCTGGCAGGGTGGGTTGTAGCACGTCCCACAGATCGTACAGGTCGTCTCGAGCACCAGACCGTGCTTGCCGGAGTCGCACTCTCTACACTCCTCCTGGGTCAGCAAGGACGAACACGAGCACGAGCCCCCCTGGGGAACCGGATAGTCGTCGCAGTCGTTCGGGGGGCCGCCGCTCAGGCAGGTGCGACCGCCGGGGCCGATGATCAGCCCGGTCTCCTCGAGCACGAGATCGTCACACCCGTCCACGGAAGACTGGTTCGTGGATGCCGGCGCCGCAGCGCCGGCGGCGATATCGATCGATGGACTCTCCGTCTCCTTGCCGGTCTCCTCGGCGGCCCACACCGGAAGAAACGCCGCGCAGACTGCGGTCATGCCGAGCGCGAGCACGAATGTCAGTCTCGACCTTCTCATGTCTCGTCCTCCATGTTCTTGGTGCGCGGGTCGAAACCGGGCGCGCCCCGCAACCGCGCACTTCCCACGAGGCGCGCGCGCCTCTATGCTTAGGTCGGAGATCGGAACGATCGGTTCAATACGAAATGAGTCGAGATCCGGAAGCCCGCGGCGATGACTCCGGTGCCGAGCCAGCCGACGCTCGGCGCGTCGCGGCGTACCTCGACGGACAGGACGAGGCATTCCACGAGGTGCACGCGTGGATTCGCCGCGAGATCGAGATCCGATACCCGATCCTACGCCGGGAGTGCGAAGACCTCTGCCAGATGGTCCACGAGAAGCTGCTCGAGAAGCTCAGGGCGGGTCGGTTTCAGCACCGCTCGACGCTCAGGAGCTACGTGGCCGGGATCACCCACCACACCTCCATCAATCGCATCCGCGAGCTGTATCGCGAGCGCGCGCTGTCCCAGGGATGGGAAGCCCGAGCGAACACCGTGGTCGACGGCCCGTACCGAAACCTGGCCGCCCAGGAGGAGCGTCAGCTCCTCCATCGGGTCGTCCAGGCTTCCTCCGCGGCCTGCCGCTCGTTGTGGAGGATGGTCTTCGTCGAACGATTGTCCTACGAGCAGATCGGACAGCGCCTGTCCATCCCGCCCGGAACCGTGAAGTCGCGGGCGTGGCACTGCAGGAAAAAGGCCCTCGCCTTGCTGGACCGGCTTCAGAGAATCCCGCCACGAGGCTCTCGATGAGCCCCGTGCGGGACGCATCATGGACCGAAGCTGGGATTGCCGACGGGTGGTCTGAGGCGCGGCGGCTCGAGAGCGATCTCACTCTGGACGATTCCGGGGTCGGTCGACTCGAAAGCGACTCGGGTCAGGCCGACGTCGAACCGCGCGTCCCGGAGCACCTCGATGTACGGTCGGACGAGCGCAACCTCGAATCCCTGGAACTGCATGGCCTGCACCAGGGCTTCAGTGACCTCTGCGGCGCTATTCTCGAACGCCGTGTCGACCTGCACGATCCGCCCGTTGAGCGTCACGACGATCAATCCCTCGGAGGGTGTTCCCACGATCTCGGCGATTCGCGCGATGCGGTCGGGCCTGTCGACGTGGACCTCGATCCACCGGATCTCCGGGTAGTTCTCCCAGAAGTGCAGCCGGTCGATCTCGGTGTCGTCTTCGCGCCGGATGTTCAGGCCGTACGGGGGCGGGTCTTCGAGCGGCGTGACCCAGTAGTTGCCGGTCTCGTGGCTCACGAGGCAACTTTCTTCGGAGCCGTCCGGTCGCTCCTGCAGGTCCTGGGGAAAGGGAGAGCCACCCATCGCATCCGGGGGGGAAGTTGGTTCCTCGATGGAATTCGAATGGCAGCCCGGAGGCCCGCTTTCGAACAGGCAGCTCACCAGGTCGTCACCGTCCGCGATCGGGTCGCTGCAGTCGAACGTCGGATTCCAATCGACCAGCACCGTGCAGTCGGTGCACGTGCTCTGCGTGCCCGTGGTGCTGGCGGTCGCCGCGAGGACCGGCGCGCACGCGAGCAGCGTCGACGCGACCACTCCGATGCGTCCCGGATGCGTTCTGCGAATCATGCGTTGCCTCCCCGGACGCGATGCGCCCTGCGACGGTCCCAAAGTACGGGGATCGGGCGCGGCGGTCAACCGCGATCGGCGGGTCGATCCGCGGATGCGCCTCCCCGGAACTTCAGTCGCTCGGGAGAGCGAAGGGTTCAAAGAAAAACACTGCGTGCCGTGGCCGCCGGACGGTGGATATTCGTCGTCATGGAAGAACGGAGCCGGTGATGAGCGCGCGGCGTCTTCCGGTCCCGCACCGGCCCGCCGGGACCCTGTGGGGCTGTTTGATCCTGCTCGCGATCCGACCGGTCCCGGTCGTGGGCGCCGTCGGTCCTGCGGAGATCGAAGAGCGCATGACCGGGCTCGCTTCGGAGGTGCAGCGCCTGGCCGGTTCCGAGGACTGGGACGGCGCGACGGCGGCCATCCGACAGATGGCGGCGCTCGATCCGGAGCACCCCAAGGTCTACATCGAGGCCGTTCAACTCCACATGCGCACCCAGCGCTTGACGGAGGCGGAGGCGTTCATCGGCGAGTTGGGTTCGGACGGCGGTCCGGGGCGCGCGTTCGCCACGGGCATGATCCTCACCTATCAGCAACAGCTGCCGGACGCCGCGAGCCGGTTCGGCAAGGCTCTCGAGAGCTATCGCGGGGCGAGCCATCTCGCGGGGCAGGCCGCGTCGCTCAACGCGCTCGGCATCACGGCGCTCCAGCTCGGGAATCTCGACGAAGCGGTCGAGAGATACGAGTCGGCGCTCGCGTTGCTGGATCGGATCCCCGATCCGCAGGGGGCCGTCGGCGTTCGATCGAATCTGGCCGATACCGAGTCCCGCCTCGGCCGCCCCGAGCGGGCGCTCGAATGGCAGCGATCCCTGCTGACGATCCGGGAGGAGATGCAGGACACCCCGGGGCAGGCCCTGACCTGGAACAACATCGGCCGCAGTCTCTCTCGCCTGGGAAAGCGGACCGAGGCGGCGCAAGCTCACGAGCGAGCGCTGGCGCTCCATGCCGAGATGAACGACCTCCCGGGCCGGGTATCGACGCTCGAGCTCCTGATGCACATGCACGCAGGCTTCGACGACTGGGCACGGGTATCGAGTCGGTTTCAGGACGCCCTGGCTCTCGCCGCGCAGGCGCCCGATCGGACGCTCGAGGCCGAGGTCCGGCGCACGCTGGGGGAAGTCCACCTGGCTCACGGTCGGAACCGCGAGGCGAAGGAGCCGCTCGCGGCGGCTTCCGCGATCTACGGCGAACTTGGAAGGCCGCGCGAGGAAGCCCAGGTCGACGTCTTGCTCGCGACGGCGCTGATCGAGCTCGGAGAGTACCGCAAGGCGCGCTCCCTTCTGAGCCCCGTCGCGGAAGCCGCGCGAAAGTCAGCGGATCGATCGCTCGAAGCGGATGCGCTGGTCAACCTGAGCAACGCCAACCTGGCCCTGGGAGCGACGACTCAGGCCCTGACGCAGCAGGAGCGCGCGCTCGCGCTGCATCGCGAGACCGGAAACCGCATCGCCGAGCGGCGAAGCCTCAACAACGTGGGGGTGAGCTACTTCTACCTCGGTCGATACGACCGGGCGGCGGAGTACGTCGAGTTGGCGGTGCCGCTCGCCGAGCGGTTGGACGACTCCGCCGCCGTCGCGCTGGCGCACAACAACCTCGGCGCGATCCTCGCCGAGCAGGGACAGCTCGAACCCGCGCTCGACCGAATCGGGCTTGCGATCGAAATGCGAGAACGGCTGTCCGACACGCGAGGCGCCGCGCTCGGGCGGGCCAACCTCGCCGAGATCCTGCTGCGGTCGGGCCGCACGAACGAGGCGTTCGAGGAGATCGATCGGGCGCTCGCCGTATTCGACGCCTCGGGAGACCTCCCCGGCATGGCGCGCGCGTCGAACCTCCGTGGGGAGGCCCTGACCGCGAGGCACGATCCGGACGTCGCGGTCCAAGCGCACCGCCGCGCTCTGGCGATCGCCGACGACGTCGGCCTGGTGGAGGAGCAATGGCGGGCGCACGCCGGACTCGCGGCGGCGCTCGCGGCCGGCGGACAGCGCGCCGCGGCGATCGACGAGATGCTCCGTGCAGTCGACGGCGTGGAGCGGGCGCGGGCGGGCATCGAGACCGACGAGCTCAGGATGAGATTCCTGGCCCGCAAGATCGACGTCTACGAGCAGGCCCTGGCCGTGATGATGCCGACCCACGGAACGGCCCCCGACGGCCGGGTCGTCGACCGGGGCTTCGAGCTGAGCGAGCGCGCCCGCGCGCGCAGCCTTCTCGACCTGCTCGCCGAGTCACGATCCCGCATGGGATCGCGGCTCGACGGCGAGCTGCAGCGCCGCGAGGAGGTGGCCCTGGATCGCGCGAACGCCGCCGCCGTCCGCCTGTCCGTCGTCGAGAGCCCTTCGGCGCGCGACGCGGCGCGCCTCGAACTGATCGAGGCCGAGACGGAGCTGGAGCGCCTCGAGATCGAGATTCGACGAGGCGAGCCGCGGTACGCCGAGATCGTCTACCCCGTGCCGGTGACCGCGAGCGAGCTTCGAAGCGACGTGCTCCGGGAGGGAGAGGTCCTCCTGGAGTACTTCGTCGGCGAGCGACGGGCCTGGCTATGGGTCGCGGACAGGGCGGGCGTGAAAGTGCACGCCCTCGTCTCGCCGGCCGAGATTCACGAGCGAGTCGCCGCCTTCCTTGCCGAGGCTCGCGGCGCGGACGCCGACCTCGCCGGCCGCAGACCCGACATCGCCGCCGCGGAGAGACTCGCCGCCGCCGTACTCCCGCCGAGGCCCCTGCCCCGGGGAAGCCGGCTGCTGGTCGCGCCGGACGGACCCTTGCATCACGTCCCCTTCGGTGCGCTCCGGGGCGGAGGCCGCTTTCTGATCGAGGACCACGAGATCACCGTGGTTCCGTCGGCGACCGCCCTGCGTCTCATGCGCCACCTTCCTGCTGCGCGCGCGGCCGGGGGCTTCCTGGGGGTGGGCGATCCGATCGCCCGCGAGAAAGACCCGGAGTTTCCCTCGCTGCCCTACTCCGGCATGGAAATCGAGAGGATCGGCCGGCTGTTCCCGGAGGCCGAGCGACGGACGCTGACCGGTGCGGCGGCGACCCAGGATAAGCTCGGAGCGCTCGACCTCGGACGCTTTCGCTACGTCCACTTCGCCACGCACGGGCGGCTCGAGTCGCACAACGCGAGGTTGAGCGGCCTCGCGCTCACCGCGGTCCCCGGGGACCCGACCGGCCACGTTCTCACGTCCGCCGACATCCTGGGGCTGCGCCTCGATTCCGATCTGGTGGTCCTGTCCGCCTGCCGCTCCGGACTCGGCGAGCTGCTTCGGGGAGAGGGGCTGGTGAGCCTGACGCGCGCGTTCCTCTACGCCGGCTCGCGCTCGGTGGTCGTGAGCTTGTGGGACGTGGGAGACCGCTCGACGGCGGACTTCATGGGATCGTTCTACGAGGGACTGTTGCGTGGCGAACCGGCCGCGTCCGCGCTCCGAGGGGCCAAGCTGAGCTTCTTGGAGTCGGAAAGTCCGTCACGGCGAGAGATCTTCCGTTGGGCGCCGTTCGTTCTGGTCGGTGATCCCGGCGAGTCGAGGAACGCATTGAACCCGGCCCCGCCGGCCCCGACCAAGAGAGTGCAGGAATGACTCCCGACCGCATACACGACCTGCTGCCGTGGTTCGTGAACGGAACCCTCGAGCGCGAAGAGCTCGAGTCGTTCGAGCGACACTTGATGGAATGCGCGGACTGCCGAAAAGAGATCGAGTTCCTCAGGAAGCTGGAGCGGGAATTCGAGATCCACGGCGACGACCTTCTCGCCGAGCATCCCCCCGCGGAGCGGCTGGTGGCACTCTGCGTCCCCGGCTCGCCCGGCGACGAGGTCACGGAGGAAGAGGCGACCAGGCTGAGACGGCATCTGGCGCTGTGCGCGACCTGCGCCGAGGAGGCGCGCTGGCTGACGGGTGAGGCCACCGCCCAAGCGACCGGCTCGGCCCCGAGGCCCCGGCGTGACCGACGACTCGTGTGGGTGGCCGCGGCGGCCGTGCTGCTGATCGCGGTCGCGCTGACGCCGTGGCTGGCGATCGACCGGCCGGAGTTGCCCCCGGGGTCGTTCCTCCCGCGACTGATCGAGGAGACCCGGCGGGGCGCGGTACCCGTCGAGGTCCCGGTCGCTCCGGGCGCGGACCACGTGTTCCTCGTCGTCCCGGTCGACCTCGACCCCGGCGCTCTGCCGGCGAAGCTCGAGATCCTCGACGCCGACCGTCGAACGGTGCACCGCGAGGACGTCCGGACCGAGAATCTCTATGCCCGGCGGTATCTGTTCGTCGCCGTCCTGCGCAGCGACTTTCCGGACGGGGACTACGTGGCCCAATTGCGTGGAACGGGCCCGGATACCGGCACCGAGTACGTCTTCCGCATCGTGACGGCCCCGGCACGGGCTCCCGCCCTGGAACCGAGCTGAAGCTCGGGCGCCGGGCCGACCCATTGCCGGGCCTGGACACGGTTGACTCGGTGACCCCCATCGGACGTAGAATCGGCCCCGTTCGTCGAGCGCAATCACAAGTCCGAAGCCGAAGGAAGCGACGGTTCATGAAACGAAACAAGCTGCTCCGTGGTCTGGCCGTGCTTGCCGCGTCGGCTGCATCGTTGATCGCACTCGCACCGGCGCTCGCGGCGGACGGCAAACCCAACATCGTCGTGATCTGGGGCGATGACATCGGCTACTGGAACATCAGCGCTTACAACCAGGGCATGATGGGCTACAAGACGCCGAACATCGACCGCATCGCCAGGGAAGGCGCCCTGTTCACCGACTGGTACGGGCAACAGAGCTGCACCGCGGGCCGCGCGGCTTTTCTGACCGGGCAGGTCGGCTTCCGCACCGGTCTGCTCAAGGTCGGACTGCCGGGCGCGAAGGAAGGGCTTCAGAAGGAGGACGTGACGCTCGCCGAGCTTCTCAAGGCGCGGGGCTACATCACCGCGCAGTTCGGCAAGAACCACCTCGGCGACCGGGACGAGCATCTGCCGACCGCCCACGGGTTCGACGAGTTCATGGGCTCGCTCTACCACCTCAACGCCGAGGACGAGCCGGAGCACCCCGACTACTTCAAGGACCCGGAGCTGATCAAGAAGTACGGCACGCGCGGCGTGATCCACGCGTGGGCGAATCCGGACGGCACGCAACGCATCGAGAGCACCGGTCCCCTCACCAAGAAGCGCATGGAGACCATCGACGAGGAGATCACCGAGGCCTCGCTGGATTTCCTGGAGCGCGCGAAGAAGGCGGACAAGCCGTTCTTCCTGTGGTGGAACTCCACCCGCATGCACATCTGGACGCGCCTCAAGGCGGAAAGCCAGGGCAAGACCGGCCTCGGCATCTATCCCGACGGCATGGTCGAGCATGACGCAATGGTCGGCAGGTTGCTCGACAAGCTGAAAGAGCTCGGCCTCGACGACAACACCATCGTCATGTACTCCACGGACAACGGCGCGGAGAAATTCACGTGGCCCGACGGCGGCCAGTCACCGTTCCGCGGCGAGAAGAACACCAACTGGGAGGGCGGCTATCGCGTGCCGTGCGCCATGCGCTGGCCCGGCGTCATCAAGCCCGGTACCGTGCTCAACGACGTCTTCGCCCACGAGGACATGGTGCCCACGCTGCTCGCCGCCGCGGGCGACCCCGGCGTGAAGGACAGGCTCTTGAAGGGAACGAAGGTCGGCGACAGGACCTTCAAGGTCCACCTCGACGGGTACGACGTCACCGACGCTCTCGCCGGCAAGACTCGCAGCCCGCGCAACGAGTTCTTCTACTTCAACGACGACGGCTCGCTGGTCGCCCTGCGCTACGCTCAGTGGAAGATCGTGTTCGCCGAGCAACGGGCGCACGGATTCGACGTGTGGCAGGAGCCGTTCGTCCCCTTGCGCGTGCCCAAGCTGTTCAACCTGCGCTCCGACCCGTTCGAGACCGCGGACCACGAGAGCATGGACTACGAGCGGTGGCGGGTCGAGCACCTCTTCCTGCTCGTGCCGGCGCAGGAGTACGTCGCGCGATTCCTGAGCACGTTCAAGGAGTTTCCGCCGCGCCAGAAGCCGGGCAGCTTCAGCATCGACCATGTGATGGACGCACTCCAGCGAGGCGGCGGTTGACCGGGGCGCGATAGAGCACCGAATTCGTCCGTTCTCCCGAAGCGCCCCGGTGCCAGAATGCCCGCAGGGCCGGCTCCGAGGCGCTTCGCATGGAACGGCTGAACCTCCACGTCGCGTGGGTGGCGATCCTGGCGGGCCTCCTGATGGGCACCGCCATCGGGCTGTTCTTCGTTCGGCACGACTGGCTCGGAGGCTACGGCTCGTGGCGGCGGCGCATGCTCCGCCTGGCGCACGTCTCGCTCGTGGGCACGGGGCTCCTGAACCTGGCCTTCGCCCTGTCCATCGGCCCGCTCGGGCTCCAGGGCGGCGGCGTGCGGATCCCCTCGCTGCTGCTCGTCGTGGGCGCAGCGACGATGCCGGCGGTCTGCTGCCTGTCCGCCTGGCGTGAGTCCTTCCGCCACCTGTTCCTCGTTCCCGTCGCGAGCCTGGTGGGCGCGGCGGCCGTCGTGGTCGTGCGGGGATGGGTCCCATGAAGATCGGATTGATCGCGGTGAGCGGGGTCGGCGCCGTCGACCAGGAACTCTTGCGGATCGGCCTGACGCTGCCGGGCTTCGTGGAGCGAAGCAAGGCCGTGGCCTCCCTTCCGAGCTTGGGGCTCCTGACCCTCGCGGGCATGGTTCCCGCCGGGCACGAGTGCCGCTACCACGAGATCGAGGACATCCACGCGATGCGGGAGCTTCCCGACGGGTTCGACCTCGTCGCGATCTCGAGCTTCACCGCGCGGATCGGGGAGGCCTACGCGCTGGCCGATCGCTACCGCGCACGCGGGATCCCGGTCGTGATGGGGGGCCTGCACGTCACGGCCCTTCCCGAGGAGGCCGCGCGGCACGCCGATGCCTCCGTCGTCGGCGAGGGCGAGGCCTCGTGGCCGCGCGTGCTGCCCGACGCGGCGAGGGGCCGCGTCGCGGGGATCTACCGCCCCCAGGGCGAGGTCGACCTGACCCGGGCGCCGATGCCGGCGTTCGAGCTGCTCGACCCCGCGCGCTACGATCGGGTCACGGTGCAGGCCAGCCGCGGATGCCCCTTCCGCTGCGAGTTCTGCGCCAGCTCGGTGCTCCTGACCGCGCGCTACAAGCAGAAACCGGTGGACAGGGTGCTGGAGGAGATCGACCGCATCCGGGAAATCTGGCGCCGCCCGTTCATCGAGTTCGCCGACGACAACGCACTCGTCGACAAGCGCTACTGGAAGAGGCTGCTGTCGCAGCTCAGGGGAAGGAAGATCCGCTGGTTCGCCGAGACCGACCTCTCCGTACACGAGGACCGCGAGCTGCTCGACCTGATGCGCGAGAGCGGTTGCACCGAGGTGCTGATCGGCTTCGAGAGCCCGAACGACACGGGCCTGCGCGGTCTCGAGATGAAGAGCGACTGGAAGCACCGGCAGTGGACGCGCTATCGCGAAGCCATCGCCCGCATCCAGTCCCACGGGATCCGGGTCAACGGCTGCTTCGTGCTCGGTCTCGACGGCCAGGGGCCCGACATCTTCGACCAGGTCTACCGCTTCGCGGAGGAGTCGGAGCTGTTCGACGTCCAGGTCACCCTCCAGACGCCCTTTCCCGGAACGCCCCTCTACCGCCGGCTCCAGGCGGAGAATCGCCTGCTGCGGGAGGATGCCTGGGAGGCATGCTCCCTGTTCGACGTCAACTTCCTGCCCAAGGCGATGCCCCCCGAAGAGCTGACGCTCGGATTCCGCCGGCTCGTCGAGCGCCTCTACGCCGAGGACCTCACGCGCTGGCGCCGCGAGAACTTCAACCGCAAGTGTCTCAAGGCGTGCGGAGCGCTTCAGGAGGAAACGCCGTGAGGCCGAACACCTGGATCCGGATCCTGTTCTGGCTCGCCGCACTCTATGACGGGGTGCTCGGGGTCGCGTTCCTGCTCGCCCCCGGCTACCCGTTCTCCGTCTTCGACGTCACGCCCCCCAATCACATGGGCTACGTGCGGTTCCCGGCGGCGCTGCTGATCGTCTTCGGGATCATGTTCCTCAACATCGCCCGGGACCCGGTGACGCATCGAGACCTGATCCCTTACGGGATCCTGCTCAAGGTCGCGTACTGCGGCGTGGTGTTCTACTACTGGGCCGTCTCGTCGCTCCCCTTCATGTGGAAGCCGTTCGCCGTCGCCGACGTGATCATGGCGGGGCTGTTCCTGTGGGCCTGGGCGAGCCTGCGGACCTGAAGCGCCACAAGCAGAGGAGAAATGGGACCCGAAAACGCCGATGCGTGGCCTATCCCTGCGCGCAGAAGCTGTTAGCTTCCGATCAGGGGCAGTCCCGGCAAGGAGAGAACGATGACGGGAATCGTCGGATACGGCGCCTACGTCCCGCGCCTGCGCATCAAGGTCGAGGAGATCGCACGCCAGTGGGGCAAGGACCCCGGGGCCATCCGGAACGGCCTGATGCTGCGCGAGAAGTCGGTCCCCGGCCTGGACGAGGACACGATCACCATCGCGGTGGCCGCCGCGCGGGACGCCGTCGAGCGCGCGGGGATCGACCCGGCCGCGATCGGCGCGGTGTACATCGGCTCCGAGTCCCACCCCTATGCGGTCAAGCCGAGCGGGACGGCGGTGATCGAGGCGCTGGGCATCGGCCCCAACGTCCACGTCGCCGACTTCGAGTTCGCCTGCAAGGCCGGGACCGAGGCGATGTTCGTCGCTCTCGGCCTCGTCGAATCCGGCCGCGTGGAGTACGCGCTGGGGATCGGCGCGGACACGTCGCAGGGCGCGCCCAACGACGCGCTGGAGTTCTCCGCCTCCGCCGGGGGAGCGGCGTTCATCTTCGGCAAGCGCGAGGTGCTGGTCGAGGTCCTCGGGGTGTGCAGCTACACCACGGACACGCCCGACTTCTGGCGCCGCGAGGGCGAGTTCTACCCGCGCCACGCCGGCCGCTTCACCGGCGAGCCGGCCTACTTCAAGCACGTCACCGCTGCCACGCGCGCGCTGTTCGAGCAGACCGGCCTCGGGCCCGCGGACTTCCGCTACGCGATCTTCCACATGCCCAACGGCAAGTTCCCGCAGCAGGTGGGCAAGGCCCTGGGCTTCAGCGCGCAGCAGCTCGAGACGGGGTGGATCGTGCCGACGATGGGCAACACCTACTCCGGCTCCTCGCCCACAGGTCTCGCCGCCGTGCTCGACGAAGCGCACCCGGGGGACCGGATCCTGATCACCTCGTTCGGCTCCGGGGCGGGCAGCGACTCGTTCGCGCTGCGCGCGACCGAGCTGCTCCCGCGACGACGCGGCCGCGCCCGCACGGTGCGCGCAATGCTCGACGGGTCGCGGCGCTACCTGACCTACGGCGAGTACGCCAAGCACCGCGAGAAGATCATCCTCAACGGCCAGAGTTGAGAGGAGCACCCATGCGCAAGGTGGCGATCGTGGCGGCAGGGATGACCCGCTTCGGCGAGCTGTGGGAATCGAGCCTGCGCGACCTGTTTGCCGAGGCCGGGCTCGCCGCGCTGCGGCAGGCCGGCGCGGACCACGTCGACTCGATCTACGTCGGCAACATGTCCGCCGGACGCTTCGTCGGTCAGGAGCACCTCGGCCCACTGATGGCGGACGCTCTGGGTCTTGCCGGCGTGCCGGCGACGCGCGTCGAGTCGGCCTGCGCCTCGGGGGGCGCCGCGCTGCGCGCGGCGTATTTCGAGGTCGCGTGCGGCGCGAGCGACCTCGTGCTCGCGGCGGGTGTCGAGAAGATGAACGACGGCGCGGACGTGACCGACGTCCTGGCCACCGCGGCGGACCAGGAGCTCGAGGCCTATCACGGCGTGACCTTCCCCGGCCTGTACGCGATGATCGCGCGGGCGCACATGGAGGCGCACGGCACGACCGAGGAAGACCTGGCCTGGGTGGCGGTCAAGAACCACCGTCACGGCGCGCTCAACCCTCGCGCCCAGTTCCAGCGCGAGGTCGGACTCGAGCAAGTGCTCGCCTCGTCGATGGTCGCCGAGCCGCTGCGGCTCCTGCACTGCTCGCCGGTCAGCGACGGAGCGGCCGCGGTGCTGCTGTGTCCGCTGGACCACGCCCGCCGCTTCACCGAGGCGCCCGTGCACATACTCGGCAGCGGGATGGCCACCGCGCCGATGGCGCTCGCCGACCGCGCCGACCCGTCGCGGCTCGACGCCGTGCACCGCTCGGCGGCCGCGGCCTACGGCGCGGCCGGGATCGGGCCGGGCGACGTTCAGGTGGCCGAGATCCACGACTGCTTCACCATCGCCGAGATCTGCTGCATCGAGGCGCTCGGCCTGGTCGAGACGGGCCAGGGCGGCCGAGCAGCACGAACCGGCGTCACCGCGCACGGCGGTCGCATTCCGGTCAACACCAGCGGTGGCCTCAAGTCCAAGGGCCATCCGGTGGGCGCGACCGGCATCGCGCAGGCCATCGAGATCTTCGAGCAGCTCCGCGGCGAGGCCGGCCGGCGCCAGGTCGAAGGCGCGCGCATCGGCTTGACTCAGAACATGGGCGGCTCCGGAGCCAGCTCCGTCGTCCACATCTTCGGGAGGGTCTGACCGTGCCGAGCCCCCGCTACTGGAGAGAGATCCCCGCGCGCTACCGCCTCGAGGCTTCCAAGTGCTCCGCGTGCGGCCACGTCACCTACCCGCCTCGGCGCGTCTGCCCCGAGTGCCGCAAGGACGCGCCGCAGCGGACTACGCTGTCCCGCCGCGGCACGGTGGTGACGTCCACCGTGATCCACGTCGCGCCGTCCGACTTCGCCATGCAGGCGCCCTACGCCATGGCGGTGGTCGAGACTCCGGAGCGCGTGCGGCTGATGGTGCAGGTCGCCGACTGCGATCCAGCCACCGTGAAGCCCGGGATGGAGGTGTCGCTGGAGTTCCGCCGCATCCGTGCCGAAGGGCACGGCGGCATTCTGTGCTACGGCTACAAGGGCGTGCCGGCGGGGTAGCCCGGTGGCGTCCGGCCGGGGGAGGCGTCCATGCAAAAGGTCCAGGTGTGCATCGAGCTGGAGGAAGCGAAGTACCAGGCCTACCTGAGCGAGGCCGAGCGACGCGGCGTCCCGGTGGCCGACCTGATCGAGCAAACGGTCCGGCTCGCGCTCCACGACCTCGAGGAGCGCGATGAGGACGACGTGCCGGTGATCATCTAGTAGATCACTCGTCTTCCGTTCCCGGCTGCTCGTCTTCCACGGTCCTCTTCTGCGCGCCGGCGCCCAGCGCCAGCAGACCCGCCGCGAGTCCTCCCGCCAACCCGCCGAGGTGCGCCGCGACGCTGATGGCGCGGCCGGAGGAGCTGATCGGCGTCATCAGGGATGGCAGGATCAGAAGGGCGACGCCCAGGACTCGCATGCGGGCGCGGTGGGGAAGGCCGTCGTGGCGCGCGCGAACCAAGGTGATCGCGACCCAGGCGCCGAACAGCGCGGACACGGCGCCCGACGAGCCGAACAGCACGACCCCGCCGGGGACAGCCCAGGCTCCGGCGACCCCGCCGAGCGCGCCTCCCACGAGGTAGATCGCCGCCGCTCGGAGATACCCGATCCCGAGCACGACCGGCACCGCGAAGACGATCATGGACAGGCCGTTCCACAGGACGTGCGCGGGGTCGGCATGGACGAAGAGCGAAGTCAGCAGCCGCCACGGCTGCTCGGTCACTTCGCCGGCCACCACTCCGCCGAGCCGTAAGAACCGCGCGGTGTCCGGGTTCCGGCCCACGAGCGCGAAGACGATCGCGAGATGGCAGAGGACGACGACCGCCACCGCCTGCACCGGCCCCCGGGGGAACGAGTGCCGGTCGTCGCCCTCGGCCGTCGTGGACGGGACCGGATCCGCGCTGTCCTCACCGTTCATCGCGCAACAGGGTAGCGCCTCGCGCGATGCCGCGTTCAGCGCCCTCCGGTACGCACCCGGATGGCGGTCTCGTTGGATCCGACGGGGTGGACGGCAATGAACCCCGACCCGTCGGGCATCACCTCGACGAAGTTGCGGACCCAGGGAAGATCGACCGCCGCCAGGGAGAACAGGGCCTGCGGGGTCTTGGCATCGACGCGGTCCCCCGACACTTCGATTTCGGCCGACATCCACTCGTCCCTCGCGGAGCGGTAGAAGATCTTCCCCCCGTCGGGGGAGAACCGCGGCTCGTACCCGCCGCCGGAAGAGATCTGGAACCGGCGCACGGACGGCCCTCCCGTAACCGGCGCGACGTAGACTTCCGTGCGCCCCGACGCGTCGCTGGTGTACGCGATCCACCGCGAGTCGGGGGAGAAGCTGCCGAAGTTGTCGTCGAACGGGCCCGAGGACCACTCGATCCAGTCACCCTTCGCCGGGTCCAGGTCGTGGAGGACCAGGTCGTTCCGATCCTCCCCCCTCAGGATCCCGGTGAGCAGCCAGCGTCCGTCGGGCGATGCGTCGAGCACGGTGATGTCGCTCTCGGCCGGCGACTCCAGGCGCTCCGGCTCGCCGCCTCCGCTGACCGCCTTGCGGTACACGTCCCAGTCCCCGCCGGGGTTCGCGTCGAAGTACACCGTCTCGCCGTCGGCACCCCAGGTCGAGCTGTCGGCCATGTTGCCACGCTGGGAGACCGGCGTGCGCACCCCTCGCTCCAGGTCCTGGACCCAGACGAGCCGTTCCGGCGTGTCGGTGAAGATCTCGAACGACACCCGCCGACCGTCGCTGGAGATCGCCGGGTTGCCGATCCGGTCGGGGTCGGTGAGCTTTCGGATCGCGCGACCCTCGAAATCGAGGAGCAGGAGCTCCATGTCCGCCGATCCGCTCTGAAACGCCAGCGTACCCGGGCCAGCCGTGAACGGAGCGTGATGCTGCGTGCCCATGGTATACACCTTGGTCGCGATCAACACCGATTGCTCCCCGAGCGTCCCGCTCCCAAGGTCGAACGGATAGGCGAGCAGCTGTCCGAGCTCGACCACGAGCAACCGTCCCGATGGATCGAGGACGGGCTGGGATCGGATCCCCTTCTTCAGGATCTTCGTCGGGCCACCCTGAAGCTCCCCGAGGTGGATGCGGTGGCCCTCGTCGGTCGAGGCGTCGGCGAGGAATACGAAATGCTCCCCGTCGGGCAGGAAGCCCGGCCACACGTGGGCGTCCTCCACGCCTTCGTCGAGCGCGGTTACCTCCGTGGGCGGCTTTCCCCCCGACGCGGACACCGTCCGGAGCGGCCCGGAGGCGTTGCCGACGAGGATGACGTCGTCCGCGCCCCAGCTTCCGCCCATGGGATCGTGCACGAGGCCGATCGGCCGCGCCGCGGCCCCGTCGAGCGCGATCCGCAGCAGCCGGTTGTCGGAGAAGAAGGCGATCTCCTTCCCATCCGGCGACCAGAACGGATAGCGGGCGCCGGCCGTGCCGGGAAGAACCCGCGCATCGACCGAGTCCATGCCCCGGACCCACAGCCGCCGCTCCCCTTCCCCGTCCCGGGCCGCGAAGGCCAGCATCGACCCGTCGGGAGACAGTGCCAGCGAGCCCATCTCGATGCGCTGGTCCGGAACGGTCACGTCGAACTCGAACGCCCGGGGCCGGGCGGCCGGAGGTGCGAAGGCGAATCTCCCCAGCGCGGCTCCCACCACGAGGGCCAGGGAAGCGGTGACGAGCCACCACGTCCGGCCCCGCGCGGACGGTGCCGGGACCGCCGCTCGCGCCGCGGCGACGTCTTCGTTCTGCGGGGAGGCGAGCACGATCCGCGCCTCGCCCATGTCCCGAAGCCGCGTGCGCGCATCCTTGTCCAGGCACCGCGCGAGCAGCCGCCGCACGGCGGGGGGCGTCGAAGGCGGCAGGGCGCTCCGGTCGGGATCGCGCGTCACGACCGCCGCCAGGACGTCGGTGACCGTCTCCCCATCGAACGCGCGGCGCCCCGTGAGCATCTCCCACAGAACGCAGCCGAAGGCCCAGATGTCCGCGCGCTTGTCCACGGGCCGGCCTCGAGCCTGCTCGGGGCTCATGTAGGCAGCGGTGCCGAGGATCATCCCGGCCGCCGTCCCCGCGGTCGTGATCGTCGGCATCATGGTCGGAGTCGACGTGGGCCCCGACAGCGAAGGATCCCCCGCCATGGCCTTGGCCAGACCGTAGTCCAGGACCTTCACGTCTCCTTCGGGTGTGATCTTGACGTTGGCAGGCTTCAGGTCGCGGTGGACGATCCCGCGATCGTGGGCGTACTCGAGGGCCTCGACGATCTGCCGGGCGACCGCCATCGCCTCTTCGACCGGGAGCGGACCGCGGGAGAGGCGCTCTGCGAGGTCCTCGCCCGGCACCAGCTCCATGGAGAGGAATCGCCGCCCGCCCGCCTCGTGGAGACCGTGGATGGCGGCGACGTGCGGATGGTTGATGGACGCCAGGACCCTCGCTTCGCGCTCGAAGCGCGCGAGGCGCTCCGGGTCCGAGGTGAACGCGGTGGGCAGGACCTTGATCGCCACTTCGCGATCGAGGGTGGTATCCCGGGCCCGCCACACCTCTCCCATCCCCCCCTCCCCGATCTTCTCGAGAAGGCGGTAGTGGAGAAGGTCCCGGTCAGGCTCGAATTGCGTTGCGGATCCCCGAAGAACCCGGGCAGTGTACACGGGATTCGCGGCGGGTTCCCTGCGCGCGTCTACTCCCACCACTCGCAGCGGTCGATACCGGACCACGGAACGACCGTCCCGGCGGACCTCCGCTGGGATTCGCCTCCACCGTAGACGACGAAGCAGCGGACGTCACAGCGGAGGCGCGACGACGCGACGAGAGACTCGAACGCCTGGAGCCCTCCAAAGAAGTCGCTCGCGACGGTCTGGGCCGACTTCGCCTCCACGGCGAGAAAAGAGCGACCCAGCTCGACCACCACGTCCACCTCGGCGCCCTTCCGGTCGCGGAAGAACGAGAGGCTCGGTGTGAGCCCGCGATGAACCCGTGACTTCAAGATCTCGGACGCCACCCAGGTCTCGAAGATCGCGCCGCGCAGCGGGTGCTCGCCGAGTTGGTTTGCGGACCGTATGCCCAGCAGGTAACACACCAGGCCTGAGTCGAGGAAATGCAGCTTCGGAGTCTTGATCAGGCGCTTCGAGACGTTGGCGTGGAACGGCGGCAGGCGCCATGCCACGTAACCGGCGTCCAGGACCGAAAGCCACGACTTGACGGTGCCATGAGTCACGCCGGCGTCCGCACCCATCGACGACAGGTTGACGAGCTGGGCGACCCTGCCCGCGCACAGCCTGACGAAGGTTTGGAAGGCGACGAGATTGCCCACGTTCAAGATCGACCGAACGTCCCGTTCGAGGTACGTGGCGACGTAGCTGGGGTACCACTCCCCGGGATCAAGCCCACGGTCGTAGACGGCCGGATAGCTTCCACGCCACAGAACCTCCAAGAGTCCTTCCGGAGGAGCCGGGAACCGGCGGACCTCCTCGAGCCCCAACGGGAGCAGCTCGAGGAGCGCGGTCCGTCCCGCGAGCGACTGTCCGAGCGACTGCAACAGCGCGAAGTTCGCCGACCCCGTGAGGATGAAGCGTCCACGGGTGGGACGGTCGTCCACCATGGTCTGGATGTAGGAAAGGAGATCCGGGACTCGGTGTACCTCGTCGAGCACAGCGCCGTCGCGGCGCTCGGCGAGGAAGCCCCTGGGATCCTGTCGCGCGAACTCCTGAACATCAGGCGCCTCGAGCGACACGTAGGGCTTGTCCGGAAAGACGGCGCGGCAGAGCGTCGTCTTTCCCGACTGCCGCGGCCCCGTGACTGTGACCACGGGGAACTTGCGGGCCATGCCCCGAAGCCGGCTCTCGAGCACGCGCGCGATCACGAGGGAATTGTGGCCCCCGTGGTGCAGATTGTCAATCCAATTCTCAATCAGCACCTGCCCCTTGGGTCGGAGCCCGCCGGCCGACCCTGACATCGAGCATGCCACCTGCCGAGCATCCCCTGCTGGCGCTTCGGATCAGGGGGAACGTGGCGTCGCTGTCGTCGGTTTGCGACATCGTTGCCTTACCCGGTTGGGTTTCCTGGTGCCGCGTGTCGCCACGCTTCCGTTTGGGAGAACTCCGTAGAGTCTAGCCGAGGCGGCGACGGTGGGAAAGACGCCGACGGGAGCGGTACACCGCGGGGGTCACCGCGCAGCCCCAGGCCGAGCGGATCGATCTCGTTGATGGCAAGGTGGTGGGCCTGCTCGGAGGGTGAGGGCCGCGGTGCCGGCCGCCCTGGTCAGGAGGGGTCGCCTGAATCCTCCTACAAACCTCGTGCAAAGACCTCGGCGTTCGGCGCCGCCAAGCGCTTTTGCACGAAGATCCGTCGCGCCCGCTGCATGTAGTCGAGCACCGCTTCCATCGCTACGGTCGATCGGTAGGCTTCCATGGAACGGCCTGCTGCCGCCAGTGGCGCCATCGCGATCCTCTCCCTCTCCTCGTCCGCGGGGATTCGATCTTCGACCGTGTACTCCCGGTAGCTCGCCAGCCAGGCGTGGAATCGACCCCCGGACTTCCACCACTCGCCACAGAGCTTCTCGTACTCCGCGTTGGCCTTCCTGGTGAGCGCTGCCCACTCGTCGCGGTCCGCCTGGGTTTCGGTTTCCTTGAAGCTGAGACTGTGCCTCTTTTCGTAGATCGGATCCAGCGCGGCGCCGTACGCCGCGTCGTAGCGGGCGACGAGATCGTCGAGCGCCTTGTCCTGCTGCGCGTTCTTCTCCAGGGTCGCGAGCATCGCCGCCTGGCCCTCCTCGGTCCCCGTCGCCTGGACCGCCTGCATCATCTTCATCGCCTCCTCAGGGTTGTTCATCATGAACTCCTGCATGCGGCGCGCCGTTTCCATGGGGTCTTCTTCCCGGTTCTTCACCTCGGTGTTGATCTCATTCTGTCGATCCGTCTCGTTCTGCAGGGTTTCGATCGCCTGGTCGACCTGCGCGGAGAACTCGTCCTGCTCCGAGTAGCAGCCGGTGGGGAGCGCGGGCACCAGGGTCCACGGGTCGGCCGGCGGCTCGGCCGCCGCGAGAGAGCCCAGGAGCGTGGAGAAACCGCCCATCAGAAGCCACCGTCCGAGCGCGTGCGATCTCATCGGCCCTCCTCCCTACTTCGGGGTGCAGTCCTCGAGCCGTGTGCCGCTGAGCTTGATCGTCATGGTGCCCTCCTCGGAGGTGAACTGGATGGCCCCGATCCAGGCCTCGGCGCTATTCCGGATGATCTCCCCCTCGCCCGTCATCGCCGGCGGCCCTTCGCAACTCACCTTCCAGGTGGCCTTCTCGCCTTCCATCTCGAAGTCCGAATTCGTGCACTTCCGCCGCTCGTCCGCCCCGCCCGGCGGCTCCGTCCATTCCTTCGGCGCGCAGACCTTCGACTTACTCGCCGGCATCTCCATGGGCATGCCCTCCATCGACATCTTGGAGGTGATCTCCCACAGGTCCCCGGTCGCCGCGGCGGGCGGATCGGCCGCCACGACGGGCATCGAGCCCAGAACGAGCAACGTGGCCGCCGCGAGGCGGCAAGAGCAACGCGAAGCCATGTGTTCACCCCCGGTTCATGAGAAAGGCTGTACGGTCCGGGAAATCTTACACGCGTTCGTGACCTGCGGTCCATCGGATTCGTACGGCACCGACGAATCCTGGCCTCGTCGCGCGCCCGAATCGCGCGGTCGAACGCGGCCCTCACGACCGGGGTTCGACCGGGGGTAGACTCGTGCGCATGCGCGACGACGCCGCGCCCGGAGGCGCGTTTCCACCCACACGCTGGTCCGCCGTGGTCGCCGCGCGCAGCGACGACCCGGCCGAGCGCAGACGCGGGCTCGAGATCCTCGTCGCGGCTTACTGGAAGCCGGTCTACAAGCTGATCCGGGCGCGATGGAACCGCTCGACCGAGGACGCCCGGGACCTGACCCAGGAGTTCTTCGCGCGCGTCATCGAGAAGGACTTCCTCGCGGGCTTCGACCCCGAGAAGGGGAAACTCCGAACGTTCCTGCGGACGTGCGTCGACGCGATGGTGAAGAACGACTCGCGCGACGCGATGCGTCTGAAGCGCGGCGGCGGCGCGCAGGTCCTGTCGCTGGACTTCGAGACGGCCGAGGGCGAGCTGGCGCTCGCGGGGATCCCGGCGCCGGACGGCCGGGCCGACGAGCTCTTCGAGAAGGAGTGGGTGCGGAGCGTGTTCGCGCTCGCGCTCGCCCGGCTCCGCGCGGAGTGCGAGGCGCAAGGCAAGGCGGCGCGCTTCCGGGTCTTCGAGCGCTACGACGTCGAGGACGAGGACCCGCGCCCGACCTACGCCGCCCTCGCCTCGGAGCTCGGCATCGCGGCGACCGACGTGACGAACCATCTCGCGTGGGCGAGGCGCGAATTCCGTCGCGTCGTGCTCGAGACGCTGCGCGAGATGACCGCGAGCGAGGAGGAGTTCCGCCGCGAGGCGCGCGACCTCTTCGGGCTCGACGCGCGGTCGGGGTGAGCGGTCCATGACGACTCCGCGACCCGTGAACCCGCCGGATAGCACTCGATCGTCGTGGCTCTCGGATGCCGCGCTCGAGCGACTGCGTGAGGCCGCCGGCACGCCCGACCTCACCGGTACGCGGTATCGGCTGATCCGGCGGGTCGGGCGGGGCGGGATGGGGAGCGTCTATCTCGCCGAGGACACGCATCTCGGCCGGCCCGTCGCCCTCAAGGTGCTCGACCTCGACGACCCGCGCGGCCTCCTCGCGGAGCGGCTCCTGCTCGAGGCGCGGATCCTCGCGCGCCTCGAGCACCCGGGTGTCGTTCCGGTCCACGAGGCCGGACGGCTCGCCGACGGTCGCGTGTTCTACGCGATGAAGTACGTCGAGGGCGAGCGGCTCGATCGCCGCGCGCAGAGCGACCCGGACCTGTCGTCGCGACTTCGCCTCTTCCGGCGCGTGTGCGAGGCGGTGGCCTTCGCTCACGACCGCGGCATCCTGCACCGCGACCTCAAGCCCCAGAACGTGATGGTGGGGACCTTCGGCGAGGTGTGGGTCATGGACTGGGGTGTGGCCAAGGTGCTGCGGGACGGGGACGGCGCGCCGGAGCGCGGAGGCGCAGGCGTGACAACCTGGGGCGCGACGGATACGGACCATGGCACCGTCCTCGGAACCCGCGGGTACATGGCGCCCGAGCAGGAGCGTGGAGACATCGGGGCCGTCGGCCCGCGCTCGGACGTCTACTCGCTCGGAGCGATGCTCCGATTCCTGCTCGGCGACGATGCGCCGCGCCCGCTCCTCGCGATCTGCGCCAAGGCGATGGCGCCGGAGACCGCGCAGCGCTACGCGAGCGCGCTGGACCTCGCCGGGGAGGTGTCGAGGCATCTCGACGGACTCCGGGTCGAGGCCTATCCTGAGGGCGTCCTGGAAAAGGCTCGCAGGCTCTACGGGAGGCACAAGGTCGCGGTGTGGCTGATCGTGGCGTACCTGGTGGTGCGCGGGGGGCTCCTCGCGTTCCTCGGACGTTAAAGGACCCCGGGGCCGACGGTTAATGGGTCTTCGTCGGGACGGAGAGACACTTCCCCGGAGGGTTCGGACATGAGGCGAGTCGGTCTGGCGGTGGTGCTCGGCGCGATTCTCGGAGCGTTCGACGGCCTGACGGCGTGGTTCACGCCCGAGGTCCGCGACCAGCTCGGCACGATCGTGATGTTTTCATCTCTCAAGAGCGTGATCGCGGGGCTCCTGATCGGCGTGTTTGCAGTCTTCGTCAAGAAGGGTCCAGCGGTCGTGGCGTTCGGCTTCGCGGTGGGTCTCCTGCTCGCCTACCTCGTCGCTTCCATGAGCCCCGACCCGAACACCGGCGAGCACTACTACGTGCAGATCATGGTGCCGGGCGCGCTCGTGGGCGTGCTCGTGGGATGGGCGACGGCCCGATACGGCGGTCGTCCCTCGCCGTCCGCCGCGTGAGGCGGCGGCGTGCTTTCGGTGGTCCAGGGCGCGGCGCGCGTGGCGTGCGCCGCGGCCCGAGTGATTTCCTCGGACGGTGCGAGCCGTCCGTAACTTCGAAACGGAGGCCAGGAAGATGAGCAAGGTCAAGGCGGTTCCCGACGGCTACGGCACGGTGACCCCCTACATGGCGATTCGCGACGCCGCGCGCGCGATCGAGTTCTACAACAAGGCCTTCGGTGCCGAGGAGCTGTTCCGCATGCCGGGGCCGGGCGGCAGGGTCCTGCACGCGGAGATCCAGATCGGCAATTCGAGGATCATGCTCGGCGAAGAGTCGCTCGAGCAGGGTGCGCCGTCCCCGCAGACGCTCGGCGGTTCGGCCACGGGCCTCCTGCTGTACGTGACCGACGTCGACGCATCGTTCAACCGCGCCGTCAAGGCGGGATGCACCGCGGAGATGCCGCCGACGGACATGTTCTGGGGGGACCGCTACGGCAAGCTCGCGGATCCCTTCGGCCACAAATGGTCGATCGCGACGCACAAGGAAGACGTGACTCCCGAGGAGATCGCGCGACGCATGGCGGCGATGGGCCCCTGCTGAGCGGACGGTTGCCTCAGGGAAGCTGGACCAGGAGCTGCTCGGGATCGGCGAGGGCGATCGCGGGGGACTGCTCGCGGTCGATCGTTTGCGCCGTGCGCGGCACCGCGTCCTCGAGGTAACGCTTCAGCTCCCCGGAGCTGATGCGGCGGTCGAGGTCGAGGTCCGCCTCTCCGCCGAGACCCCGGAACAGGTGGTAGCTGAAGAGCCCGTGGCCCTGGTCGTCGAGCGAGCTGGCGATCTGGCTCCCGGTGCCGGCGGAGAACACGGAGACCCCTGACAGGGCAGGCCGGACCGGCACGAGCACGAGGGGGCGGGCGCGATCGAGCAGCGCCGCCCCCTCGCGCGACAGCCCCGCGAAGCAGGTGTCGAGGAACAGCGTCGTCCGGCGCGCGCCGAGCGCGGCCAGGCTCTCGACCAAACGGTCGACGGGGAAGGCGGTCTGCCGGACGTAGTCGGGATCGGCGTCGGCGGGGAGCAGGTACGGCGCGAAGTCCTTCATCTCCGCCATCCCGTGGCCGGCGAAGAACACGAAGACCTCCGAGTCGGGCGCGGTGCGGCGCGCGAGCCAGCCGCCCTCGCCGAACAGCCGCTGGAGCTGCCCGAGGGTCACCTCGCCGTCGAGCAGCAGCTCGATTCGCTCCTCCGGGATGCCCAGCACTTGCCGGAAGTAGCGGGCCGCGGTCCGGGCATCGGCAGCGGCGTAGGTCGCCGGTGGTGCGTCGGCGTAGGTCTCGGCGCCGAGCACCACCGCGAGGCCGGTGGGGCGCAACCTGGGTGTGGTCGGGACGGCGCCGTCGACGTCCGGGATCGGCGGCGGCGGGGGCGGCGGCGGGGACGCGCTCTCAGCGGGCGGGTCGGGCATGACGGGCTGCGGCTCGGAGGGCACGGTGGTGGCCCGGTCCCAACGGTCCTCGACCGGAAGCTCCTGCCCCGCGCCGCCTTGGAGCGTCTCGAGCCACGCGCCGATCCCGATCTCGAGCGCTCGCCCTCCGATCGGCAGGTCGAGCGCGGTCGCCCCGTGCGCCACCACCACCGAGAAGCACGCCGGCCCCTCGACGGCCGAAGCGCGTAGCACGTGGCTCCTGCCGACCCCCTGGATCACGCCGTCGACCCACCGGCCCCACGCCGTGCGGTAGCGCGGGAACCCGACCGAGGTGGAGCCCTCATCGACGCCGGGACGTGTCCGGACGCACAGCTCGAGCCGCGCGCGGTCTTCGACCTCGCTCACGCTCGCCAGGGACAGCTCGAGAGTCGGATGGTCCCAGTCGATCCGCTCCCCCGCCTCGCTCCTCGGCCCCTCGAAGCCGGCGATCGCGACGATCCAAGCCGCGAGGGCGAGTGCCGGCGGCAGGGCGTGGCGGCGGCGCGGAGATCGGCGAGCGTCGGTCATCGGCCTACCTCGTGATCTCGTAGTCCCACAGGACCTCGGCGCGCCGGGCGACCGGGATGCGCAGCAACCAGCGGTTGAGCGCCGTCAGCGCGCCCCCCGCGTCCGCGGCGGCCAGCTCGGTGCCCGCCGACGCTTCGAGGCTGAAGCTGACCGGGTCGAGCGTGGCCACGGCGAGCAGCCGCTCCAGCTCGCGATCGCGCCCCTCCGGCAAGCGTGCCCGGACCTCGAAGCCCGCGGACTCGCCGGGAAAGCGGACCGTCTCGCCCGCGCCGATCTCGAGGCCGGCCACGAAGCGGTTCGGGACGAGGACCTCCAGGCGCCCGTCGGATCCGACGTGGATCAGCGTCAGGTAGCAGCGCCGCGAGGCGGTGACCTCCAGAACGAGCGGCTCGCCGTCGCGGTACGTTCGCGTCGGGGGCCGCGCGGCGAGCTCGATCGTGAATCCCGGGTCGCGCACGCCCTCTTCGAGCGCGACCTCGGCCACGAGCGTCGCGTCGTAGACGGGGGTCTCGCCCTCGAGGCGCGTGCGGTAGGTGACCTGCTCGCGGACGATCCGGCCCTCGGTCGCCGTCCACACGATGTAGGAGAAATCGTCGCGCACCGCGCCGTCCTGCTCGGAGCGCAGCCGGAGCTGCTGGGCCGCGAGGCGAATGCCGGCCGCCTCGGCCACGGCCTCGTCGCGCGCCCGCTGCAGCGCTTCGCGCCGGCCTTGCTCCGGCGTGCGCTCCAGGCCGACGACCGACGCGGTGACCTCGACGACGCGGATCTCCGCGGGCTCGTCCGCTGCCGCGGGGTGCAACAGGACCAGGACGATCGCGGCCGGGAAGGCTGCCCGGCTCATCCTATTGATCACCGACGCCGGCGGCCTGCTGGCGCTTCCACTCCTCATACGCCTGGACCTCTCGATCGAGCTCCTCGAAGGCCTCCGAAGCCCGGAAGCGCGTGTACAGCCGTTCCTGCGAGCGGATCTTCTCGAGGAAACGGGCGTTGGCTTCGCCGATCGGCATCTCCACCAGGACCCACGCGCGATACGTGCCGCCCTCACGATCCAGCTTCTGTCTGGACACCCGCGAGCCGTTCAGCGAGTCGGAGACCACCGTCTTGCTCACCTGGGTGAACATGCCGAGCAGCTCGGCGTCTTCGTTGAGCCCGGTCTCCTCGACGAAGCGTTTGGACAGTCCGGCGACACGTACGTCGATCTGCCGGGCGATCTCCACGCGACCGTCCTGCTTGGCCTTGTCGATGGCGGTCTGGAGGTCCCTGGACGTCGCCGTGGCCACCCCGACAAGCCGGTCGTCGTCGCGCGGAGGATCGGCATACCACTCCGGCGCTTCGATCTTGGGAACGGTCAAGACCTTCTGCTTGTGCTCGCCGCAGGCGGCGGCCACGAGCAGGAGGACCAGCGAGACAACCACCATCGTTCGGGTCATTGTGATCTCCTCCGAGCACGGGGCGTGTGTCCACTCGACAGAAGGCGATTGTCCTGTCTTGGGGACAGCCGTTCGCCACCCGTTGGCCGACCGCCCCCTCGGACCGAGCTGCCGATCACGGCCTCCACCCGCCCGCGCGCCGCATTTGAATCTCCTGCGCCTTCCCCGAGCCTTGCTGCTCGGGTCGTAATGCAAGGGCCGCTCCACCGGGATGAGGGGATGTCGGGTTCGTCGGGCCTTCCGCGCGGCACCACGTTCGGCGGGAGATCCCGCTCGAAGAGCGAGGGACGGATACGTCTTCAGGTATGACCGAAAGTAGTGTTTGAGGTCGTGAACAGGCGGCGTACCCTGGGTGCCGCGAAAAACGCCCCGAGGGGCGAGGAGGGTCGCCACGCGCAGCCGGGCCAGCGGTCCCACGCTCGCGGAGCGGTACGGCCTGAGCCGTCCGGAGCTGCGCGCCTGGGCGATGTACGACTGGGCGAACTCGGCGTTCATGACGACGATCATCGCCGCGGTCTTCCCGGTCTACTTCTCCCAGGTCGCCGCCGCGGGTCTCGAAGCCAACGACGCCACGCTCCGGTTCAGCGTCGCGACCACGATCGCGCTCACGATCGTCGCCGTCATCGCGCCCGTGCTGGGTGCGCTCGCGGACCACGCGGCGATCAAGAAACGGCTGCTGTTCGCGTTCCAGTCGATCGGCGTGCTCGCGGCGGCGTCGATGTTCCTCATCCAGCGCGGCGACTGGCTGCTCGCGCTCGTGCTGTTCGTGCTGGGGAACATCGGCGTGTCCGGCGCGTTCACGTTCTACGACTCGCTGCTGCCGCACGTCGCGAGACCCGACGAGCTGGATCGCGTCTCGACGGCGGGATACGCGCTCGGCTACCTGGGAGGAGGCCTGCTCCTCGCGCTGAATCTCGCCTGGATCACCAAGCCCGCGTGGTTCGGCCTGCCCGATGCGGGTGTCGCGACGCGGCTGTCGTTCGTGAGCGTGGCGGTGTGGTGGACGGTGTTCTCGATTCCGCTGTTCCGGCGCGTGCCGGAGCCCACCGCCCTGCTCCGACCCGACGCGGCCCGCGGCCTGGCGCTCGTCCGCGTGGCCTTCACCCAGCTTGCGGAGACCCTGCGCCAGTTGAAGCGGTTCAAGCAGGCGATGCTGTTGCTGATCGCCTTCCTGATCTACAACGACGGCATCGCCACGATCATCCGGATGGCCTCGATCTACGGCACACAGGTCGGCATCGCCTCGCATCACCTGATCCTGGCGCTCCTCCTGGTGCAGATCGTCGGCATCCCGTTCGCGTTCCTGTTCGGCCGCATCGCGTCGTGGATCGGCGCCAAGCGGGCCGTGTTCCTGTCGCTCGCCGTCTATACGGCGATCAGCATCCTCGGCTATTACCTCCAGACGGCGTGGCAGTTCTACTTGCTCGCGTTTCTCGTCGGCACGGTCCAGGGCGGCAGCCAGGCGCTCAGCCGGTCGCTGTTCGCATCGATGATCCCGCGCCAGCGGTCGTCGGAGTTCTTCGCGTTCTTCGCGGTCTTCGAGAAGTTCGCGGGCGTCATCGGGCCGGCGATCTTCGCCTACACGATCGGCCAGACGGGGTCGAGCCGGGCAGCGATCTTGTCGATCATCGGCTTCTTCGCGGTGGGCGCCGTGGTGCTCACGTTCGTCGACGTTCCCGAGGGCCAGCGCGTCGCCCGTGCCGCCGAGCGCGACTTGTAAAAGGGGCCAGACCCTGGTCCCCTTTCCCCATGAAGGAGCGAGCGCGCCGCGCGTAGGTAAGGGCGTGACCCGCGAAGAAACCCAGGGAGGCGAATCGATGATCGCGATGCCCAGACCAACCGCAAGCACCGTTGTCGTGGCACTTCTTGCGACAATCCTGTTGTCCGCCGGTTGTGGGGAGATGCCGAGGAACTCGGGCGACTCCGGCGACATGGAGATCCGAACCTACACCGTCCCGGAGGGCATGGATCCAGCAACGCTCCGAGCCCGTCTGGGGAGCAGCTTGAGCAGGGGCGATCAGCTCCTGGGAACCGTCGTCACCTATCCCGACGGGAGTCTGGCGGTCACGGCACCCGCGAGCGTCCAGGAGGGAATCGAGGCGCTGATCGCACACATGAACCCCCGCGCCGTCCCGGAACCGCAGGCGATCTCGATCGACTACTGGATCGTCGTCGGCCGGCCCGACCCGCGTCCGAAGTGGCCGCCAATCGACCACAGCGGCCAGCTGTTCGAGCCCTACGAGGACGATCAGGCGAAACGCGATCTGAGCACGATCGTGCCAGCCCTGGAGCAGATCCGGGCCGCCCAGGGTCCGATGATCTTTCGCCTGCTAGAGAAGCAGAGTCTGACGTCGGCAGTCCCTGGCGGATCGCGCATGGTCGGCAGGTTCGCGACCGCGGAGCAGCAAGTGAGCACTCTCGGATCGAGCAAGTGGCTCGCCGACATCGAGATCACCGTGCCGAAGCACAGCATCCGGACGCGAGTTAACTTGGAGTCGGGCAAGCTGATCGTGCTCGGGGAATCCGGTTACGGCGGTACCTGGTCCAGTTCAACGAACGAGCCGGAGAACCCGATGCTCTACTACGTGATCTCCGCCGACATAGACTGATGCATGACCGCATTCGGCGAAGTGGAGCTGGAGGCGCTCTACGAGCGCCTCGAGAAGCCGGTCTACAACGTCGTCTATCGGTGGCTCTGGAATCCGGAAGAAGCCAGGGACGTGGTCCAGGACGCTTTCGTCCGGTTGTGGCGCATGCGGCGGCGGATCGAGCTGGCGACCGTCGAGCCGCTGGTCTACAAGATCGCCTTGAACCTGGCCCGCTCCAGGCTGCGCCGGCGCAGGATCATCCGGTGGGTCGGCTTCGACGCGGTCGCCCCGACACTTCGAGATCCACAGGACGTCGAAGCCGGAGTGGCCCGGAGCGAAGATCAGGCTCGGGTGCGGGAGGCGGTGCTCGCCCTTCCGGACGACCTGCGGCAGGTGATCGTGTTGTGCGAGTTCAGCGGCATGAAGTATGAGCAGATCGCGGAGGCACTCTCGATTCCCCCGGGCACGGTCGGGTCCCGCCGGCATCGTGCCTTGACGAAACTCAGAGAGTTGCTGGCGTAGGGCGTTGCATGGACCTGCGCGACGACGAAACGGATCGCCTGTTCCCGGTTCTCGATCCACCTCCGGGTGGGTTGACCCGGCTTCGCGCGCGGATCCGACAGGACCGCCGGCGCCGGACTGCCTCGTGGGGCCTGGTCACGGCCGCGGCAGGGATCGCCGCCTTGGTCCTTGCCGTTCTGGTCTTGACGCCCGCCCCCCGGAAGATCCGCGCGCTGCCCGGGCTCGAATCGGACCTGCTCGCCATTCAACTCGGAATCGTGGATCCTCCCCGCGAGCCGGTCTCCGTCCGCCCCGATCTGCGTAACGAGTTCGCCGTACGGAGGATCCCGACCACCGACGAACGCGTGGTGTTCTACCTCGTCGGCTCGCGGTCGGGAGGCCCCGCGTCCCCGCCCGAAGGGGGCGAGTTGTAGGAAAGGGGTCTGACCCCTTCGTTACTTGTCGATCGTGACGTGCCCCGGCTGCGAGGCGACACGGTCGAGCCACGCCCGGATGGCGGGGTAACTTCCGAGATCGAAGCCGCCCTCGCCGGCGACGTGGGTGTACGCGTAGAGCGAGATGTCCGCGAGCGAATAGCGCTCGCCGACCAGGAACTCCCAGCCCGCGAGGTGCTTGTCCATCGCGGCGAGCGCGCGCCGTCCCGCCTCCTGCCGCGCCGCGAGACGGGCCGGCTCCACTGCCCGGCCGCTGCGCAGCCAGTGGCGCGCCACCGCGACATTGGGCTCGTGCTCGTACTGCTCGAAGAACTGCCACTGCAGGACCTGCGCCCTCTCGTAGCGATCCGCGGGGGCGTAGCGCGTCCCGTCGCCGAGGTACCACAGGATCGCGTTCGACTCGCCGAGCGGGCGGCCGTCGTCCAGGACGAGGGTGGGCACCCGCAGCGCCGGGTTCAAGCCGCCGAGCACCTCCGACCGGTTGGACCTGTCCGCCGTGGACAGTTCCCGCCGCTCGTACGGGATTCCGAGATGGGCGAGCAGGAGCCGGACCTTGTAGCAGTTCCCCGAGGCCGGGTTATCGTACAGCAGCATGGGAAACCTCCTCAGCAGAGTTTACCCCGGAGTCGTGCTCCCGAATGGTGGTGCCTCGACAGCTCGAGCCGTGAGATAATCGCGCGATGTGCACCGCACGGTGCGAGTAACGAGGAGGATGATATGGACAGGAAGAAGATCTCGTGGATCGTCGCCGCCGTCGCCGTCATCGGGCTCCTGGGGGGCGCGCTCGCGCTCGCGAAGCCCCCGATCCGGCCCGTTCCGATCGACTGCCGGTTCGTCCTGTGCGCGTACCCCGACTGCCTGGAGAACGAGCACACGGAGATCCCGCCCGGCCAGTGCTGTCCGGTCTGCGTGCCCAACAAGTAGCGCAGCGCATCGGATCGTGGGGCGTGCCATGAAGCCACCGCGCCCCACGGCGGCGGCGGTCGAGATCGCCGCGATGACCGCCCTGATCCTGTCCTACATCTGGCTGTGGGAGGACCGCTTCCGCGGCGACTTCTACGTCTGCCTCGCGCTGTACCTCGCCATCGGCGTGGCGAGCCATGTGCGCCGGGGCGAGACCGCGAGAGACATCGGCCTCAGGGCCGACAACCTCGGTGCGGCCCTGCGCCAGGCGCTCGTTTTCGTCGGCCCGCTGATCCTGATCTCACCCGTGGTGGGGCTGGCGCTCGATACCATCCGGCTCCTTCCTGGGGCGTCGTGGTGGTGGATTCCCGGAGCCGCGGAGCGATTCGCCTCGGGCACGCTCCAGCAGTACGGCCTGCTGTGTTTCTTCTATCGCCGGGTCCAGGAGCTGGTCCCCGGCACCTGGCCGCCGCCCCTGGCCGCGGCCGCGCTGTTCGCGCTGTTTCACTTGCCGAACCCGTTCCTGACCGCCGTGACTCTCGGAGCGGGCATCCTGTCGTGCTGGCTCTATCGCCGCGTTCCCAACCTGTGGGCGCTGGGCCTGGCCCATGCCGTGCTGTCGATGTCCATCTCGCGCTCCCTGCCGCTCGGCATCACGGTCCACATGCGGGTCGGGCCGGGCTACCTCGAGGCCGTGCGGGAAGCCTCCGGCGCCATCCTCGGACCCTGACCCCGATACGCTCGCCCGGAGCGCTCAGCTCGTCCCGCGAGCGTCCATCTTCTCGAGGAATCGCCGCAGCTCCTCCGGCTCGAAGTGGAACGGCCCCATACCGCCTTTGTAGACGATTCGGCCATCCCGGTCGATGACGTAGATTCGCTCCGGCCACGCGGCATAGCAGGCCGCCGCCGTGTTGCGGATGTCGTCGACGAGAGTCTCCGTCTCCACTTGCATGCGGTCCACGAACGTCCGGGCGAGATCCATGCGCGCCTCGAAAGTCTGCGGCTGCTCGAAGACGACGTCGGCCTCGACGTTCGAGTCCGTCTGCCACTCGTCGTCGGGATGGGCCTCCTTGATGTAGACGAGAGCGAACTGGGCCGTCGAGGAGAACTCTTCGCGGAGCTTTTCGATTTCGGCCAGACCGGCTCGAAAAGGCGGTCAGGTGTAGCTGCCGAAGACCAACACGAGAGGCTTCTCGCGATAGAGATCGGAGATCCTCCTCGGGCCCGCGCCGCTGACCGAGAGGAGCTCGAGGTCGGGAGCGAGATCCCCCACGCCGAGCGACCCTTCGGTGCGGATGTCGAACTCGTTGTAACGGATCCAGGCCCGCTTCATCGCCTCGTAGTAGCCCCACGCCCCGATCACCCCGAGGGCGAGCACCACCGCGAGAACCCGGACCCAGCGCTTCTTCATCATCGGCGCGCACCTCGAAGGTCCGCACATTGTAATCCACTGCTCCGGACCCGAAAGGCTGCGACGAAGACGGTCCTAGGGTCGGTTCCGACCGTAGATCCGGATCTCCGGAGGGGGAAACTCGAGCGGAACCGTCACGCGCCGACGGAAGGCCTTGAGCAAATGGTAACCCTCCTCCCGCACCAGGACGTCTTCGTAGAGCCGGAATGCGTCCGGCGACGGGGCAACGTACCGAAACCACTCGCGTGCGTATTCCGCCGGCAGCTCGTACTCGGGTCCCAGCTTGCCCGTGCTGAGCGTGTCGAGGACCTTGCGATAGTCCGCCGAGCTGAACACCAGGATCTCGGGTCGGTCCAGCGGGGCGGTTTCACGATAACGGTCGAAATCCACCGCGGGATACTGCCATCGATGGGTCCTCGCCGAGCGTTCTTCCGCCGCAGCCGCGAGGCCGACGGTGGCATTCGCGGGAACGGTCTCCACGATGAAGCGCGCCGCCGCGGGACGCGTGTCGTTCCAACGCAACCAGGTGCCGGCGAGGCACGCATGCAGACCGGTGATCACCCCGATTGCGACCGCGACGATTCCGACGGCCCGCGACCACGGGCGCTCACGGCGCACTGCGACCCAGGCGCCGCGAGCGGCGAACAGGCACAGAATCGGGGCGACGGTGATGACGTAGCGAGCGATCAGGGACCACGACAAAACCCCGTAGTAGACCAGGACGAGCAGCACGAGCACCCGCTTCTCGAGACGTCGCGTTCTCCCGGCCAGCGCGGCACCCACCGGGGCCAGGATGGCGACGGGGATTCCGACCGCGTGACGGGTCTGCTCGATCCACCGCCGTGCCAGCTCCACGAGCGATCCCACGAAACGACTGTGGACCTGTGCGTATTCCTGGGCCCACCATGCCACATAGTCGTCGAACGCGAGGAAAACCTGAGGGTTCGTGACCCCGTACGCGACAAGACCGCCGAGAGCGTAGAGAGGCAGCAGCCGCGGCAGCGAGACGGACGATGCGACGCGGACACGCGGCTCTTCGGCGCGGCGACGACTCCTCGACGCGAGCGCCATCACGGCAGGCACGACGAGAAAGACGATCCCGCTCAGCTTGGTTCCGACCAGCAGACCGGCGCACACTCCCGCGACGAGAAACGGCCCCGGCCTCGGGTCTTCGAAGGCTGTGAAGCAAACCAGCAGGTTGACCAGGAGAAGAAAGGACAACGGGACGTCGAGGGTCCCGACGGCACTGTTCATGGCGTGGAAGAACGAGAGGGCCAGGAACGCGGCGCCGGTCGTCGCTTCGGCGCGGTCGAAGAGACGGACTCCCAGGAGGTACGTGAGGAGAATGGAACCCACACCGAGCAGAGCGGAGCACATCCGGGCGGCGAGCTGCGCGACGATCCTGTAGGCGTACGGCCGCTCGGCGATCCAGACCGCGACGGCCTTGACCGGCAGGAGAACAACGCCGACCAGGTACTGAACGGCCGTGCCGTAGCCGGGAAAAGGCTCCATGGTTCCATAGATCTCCGGAAAACCGGCGAGGGCACCGTAGACCTTGGATTCGTCGGGATGGTAGTCGCGGATGTGCGGGGTCAGGGGGACGCCCCACAGGATGGGGGCCAGCCGCAGCGCGAGCCCGGTCGCCAGGATCAGAGAGAGCAGGCGATGGCGCCGCATCCACTCGATCGCGATGCGGCATTCCTCACGCACCGGCGAGCGGCTCATCCCGTGGTGTTCATCGCGGCTTGGCATGCTGCACCTCGAGCACCTTGCGCGCAGCCCTATACTTGGCCACGTGAGAATACACAGCGGAGCGATCTGCGGCGTCCTGTGCGCGGTGCTCCTCCCAGTGGCGAGCGAGGCTTCGGAGGATACCGCGCAAGCCTTCGCTCAGACCATGCTCGCGCGCATGGAGGCCGCCCCGGAACGATGCACCTCCGAGCATACCCAGGGCTTGCCGGCCAGGAGGGCGGTGGTGTGCGCGAGTTGGCCCTCCGGCTTCGGTTCGTTCAAGAAAGCGTGGAGTCGCGGGTTGGAAAGCACGGAACCCCTCGCCGCCGTTCCAGAGGCCGAAGGAAGCTGGGAGATTCGAAAGGAGGGCCATCAGAGGATCTATCATCTCGAGGATCGGTTCCTGCGAATACGCTTCGAGCACGGCCACGTATCGATCGCCTACCCCATCGGTCGGACGGAACCCTCAAACGTCGAGAACGTGACCCGACCCGAACTCGTGACGACGGGAGATTCTTCGACACAGGGCTTCCAATACTACGCGCACGGAGACGCGTTGCTGGATGGCTGGATCGACACCGAAGGAGTCCCGCAGTACCTCATGGTGCTTCGTTGCCGGCCGTGCGGTTCGGAGATGGAGCGGAGAATCGTCGAGCGCTTCAAGGGGTACCGCTACACACCGGCCATCGAGGATGGCCGGCCGGTCGAGTTCTACATGACGTTCAGGCTCTCTTGGGGCAGCAGGCCCTGATCCCGGATCCCCGCCACGCGGGGGACTTCACGCCTCGGTGCGCTCCGCCTCCGCGATCCGGCGCGATTCGCTGCATCGTCGCCGGGCCGAAGGGGCTTGCGGCCCAGGACCACCGCCGGACTGCGATGCATCACCCGGAAGTCCACGAGCCCCTCCTCCGCGAACCACGACGCCAGCGTGTCGGCCGAGCTCGGGCGGTCGAATCGCGGCGTCAGGGCGTCGAACGTGATGAGCACGGAGTACTCGTAGCGCTCGCGCCGCGTCAGGCTGCTCCCGTTCTTCCGCAGGACTCGGTCGTGATTCGAGAACGGGACGAGGAGCTTGAGGGGGATGCGCAGGAACGCGGCCCTCTGCAGGAGACCGACGACCGGATAGAGGACCGGACCGACGATCGTGAGAGCGCGGAACACCGCGGGATACGGGAGGTGGCGGGTCACGGGCCGGAGCCAGTACCGATAGTGCAGGAGCGCCTTCCAGTGGAGATCGTACGAGTGCAGGAAGAACGTCCCTCCCGGGCGGAGGTGACGCACCATCGACGCGAACGCTCGCCGCGGATCGGGGGTGTGCTGGATGACTCGATGGCAGTAGACGATGTCGAACGACTCCTCGCGCACCGGGATGCGATTGATGTCCGCCCGCATCACGAGGACGTTGTCCCGCGCGAGTACCTCGGGGCGCTGGGACTCCACGGCGGACGACAGGTCGAAGCTGACCACGGTTCCCGCCATCTCCGAGAGCACCTCGGTGTCGTTGCCGGATCCGCAGCCGCACTCCAGGAGGCTCTTGCCCCGCAGGTCCTCGGGCTTCCAACCCGATCGGCGGAGGATCGTGTCGCGAACGATGTGCGTCCCGTTGTACGAGTCGCGCTGCAGCTTTTGGAAGCGGTTCCACTGCCAGCCGAAGCCGTCCGCGTAGCTCGAACGCTCGACGAAGATCGGAATGCGACTCTCGACGGCGTAGGTGCGTCCGCACCCGATGCACGTCAGCTCCCCGTCGACCAGGTCGTCTCCGGAGCGCGCTCGGCGGTCCGAGACTCGAAGCTCCCCGGAGCAGTCCGGGCATCGCAGCGTTCCGAGGAATCCCTCCCGCATGGGTCGAGCAACGTCCCGGGGTCAATACGCCCGCGTGACCTGACACAGGTAGAGATCGTTGCCGTCCGGGTCGCCGAAGAACGCCAGCGCGATTCCGGCCTTCTCGTCCTGTACCACGGGACCACGGAACCGGACGCCTGCGGCCGTCAGGCGCCGCACGGCCTCCTCGATCGGCTCGTCGATCGAGAGCCCGATGGAGATCGCGCCGCGCGTTCCCGGTGCCGGAGCCTTGTCCGACCTCGGATGCAGACCGATCGCGAGGCTGGGACCGGCTTGGATCGCGGCCCAGTGATTCCCCCAACGCTGCTGGAGGGTCAGCCCGAGGGTCTCCGTATAGAACGTGACTGCCCGATCCATGTCGGACACGTAGACGGTTGCGTTTCCACCCGTGATCATCCCTGGGTCCCCCTTGCAACGGCGATCGTTGGAGTCCCGAAGTTCCGGCGGAAACTGTATCATGAGGGGTCTTGGAGGGGACCCGCATGGCGCACGCGTTGAAACTCACCATTCCAGCCTGCCTGGCGGCCGCGGTGTTCGTCCCGGCCGCGACGCTCCCCGTCCTGGCCCAGTGCCACGAGAAGCACGACGCCCGGGCGCTCGACGCCGACCCGTTCACGGCCATGGAGCCCATCGCGCCCGTCCTCGAGGGGCTCGGCGAGCACCACCACCCCGTGACGACGTCGTCCGAGCGCGCGCAGATGTTTTTCGACCAAGGGCTCAAGCTGACCTACGGCTTCAACCACGAGGAGGCGCTGCGCAGTTTCAAGGAGGCGGCGCGCCTCGACCCGGACTGCGCCATGGCCTACTGGGGCTGGGCCCTCGTCCTCGGGCCGAACCTGAACCTGCCGATGAAGCCCGAGGTCGCCCCGCAGGCGTGGAAGGCGATCGGGCTCGCGCTGGAGCGCAAGGACAAGGTGTCGTCGAAGGAGCGCGACTACATCGACGCGCTTGCCGTGCGCTACTCGTCCGATCCCCAGGCCGACCGCGCCCCGCTCGACCACGCCTTCGCCGACGCCATGCGCGATCTGCATCGCAAGTACCCCGAGGATCTCGACGCGGCGACGCTGTTCGCGGCGTCGCTGATGGAGGCTTCGCCCTGGAACTACTGGACCCCGGACCGCAAACCCCGTCCGGACACGCCCGAGATCCTGGCCACGCTGGAGCGGGTGCTGGCCCGCGACGGCGAGCACGAGGGCGCGTTGCACTACTACATTCACGCCGTCGAGCCGGTCGACCCCGCGCGCGGGGAGCCGGCCGCGGACACGCTCGCCGGGCTCGCGCCCGGGGCGGGACACCTCGTGCACATGCCCTCGCACATCTGGGTGCAGCGCGGTCGTTACCGCGAGTCCTACGAGGCCAACGTGGCGGCGGCCGTGGCCGACGAAGGCTACCTCAGCCAGTGCCGGGCCCAGGGCATCTACCCTCTCGGCTACTACCCGCACAACGTGCACTTCCAGGCCTGGGCGGCGATCCTTCAGGGACGCAGCGCGGTGGCGCTCGAAGCGGCGCGCAGCTTGCGTTCGAAGGTGCCGCAGGACATGGAAGGCAACGACTGGGCCCTGTTCGAGACGTTCCTCAGCATGCCGCTCCCGGTGATGGTGCGCTTCAGTCTGTGGGACGCCGTGTTCGCCGAGCCGCGACCGCCCGAGGATCGCGTGTACTGGACCGGCCTGTGGCACTACGCTCGGGGCATGGCGTACGCGCGGACCAAGAAGGCGAAGGCCGCGCGCGCCGAGCTCGCCGAGCTGGTCGCCCTCGGCGGTGATTCGCGCTGCGCCGAGCAGGCCGTCGGGTTCAGCAACTGCGCGAAGCTCCTCGCCATCGCGCAGGAGGTGCTCGCGGGAGAGATCGATGCCACGACGGGTCGACTCGAGTCGGCGATCGCCCGTCTCGACCGCGCCGTGCGGCTCGAAGATGCGCTGAACTACACCGAGCCACCCGACTGGTACTACCCCGTGAGGCATACGCTCGGCGCGCTGCTTCTCGAGGCGGACCGGGCGCCCGAGGCGGAGGTCGTCTACTGGCAAGACCTGCGGGACAATCCGGACAACGGCTACGCGCTGTACGGCCTGTGGCAGAGCCTGAAGGCCCAGGGCCGGGCCGACGAGGCCGCGGAGGCCGAGCGCCGCTTCCGGGTCGCCTGGGCCGACGCGGACGTGCAGCTCAGCGCCTCGCGCTTCTGAAGCCGAGACGTCGGAGGGCCGTCCGGTTTCCCGGTCCCTGCACGCCGTCGCGCTCAGACTTCCCACTCCACCAAGTGGCGAGTCTGTAACACCATGCGTCCCAGGACGTGGAATCCGGTGAACAGCGCGTAGTACCGCAGCAGGCTCGCGAGCAGCGCGAGCACGACGCTCTTGGACCCCATCTCCAGCAGGGCGACCGGCGCCGCGAGCGCAAGGAGCAGGCCAAGGGCCGCGACATAGTCCACCCGAATACGAGACAGCACCGAGGCGAGAAGCGGGAGATCCGTCAGGACACGGAGCGAACGCCCGACGGAAGCCGCGGTGACGGCGAACGGCCAAAGCAGCACGGCGGGGAGCGCGAGGATCACGCCGACGACCTTGGGCGCCTCGAAGAACACCTGCGCGAACCACCACGGAAACCACAGCGCCACCGTGACCGCGAACAAACGTCCCAGCGGATAGACGACATCCTGGACGGGATCGTCGAGATCGGGGTACGGCGGCAGGTGCGGCGCGCCGCGCGCCGAGGTCCGCAACACGTGCTGGAGGTACGCCGCCAGGATCAGAAGGAGCAGCCAGCCGACCAGGGGGATGAAGCTCCCGGCCCAGAAGACCAGGAGCATCGGAAGTCCGGCGCTGCGCAGGGGCCACAGCAGCACCGCCGGCAGATCCTCCCAGAACGGCCGCGCCACCTCGACCCGGGCGACGGGGAGCCGTCTCGCCAGACAGCACGTCGACAACCGCAGGTCTCCGACCGTCTGACTGCGCTCGGCGTCGTCGCAGTCTTCGCACCACGCGCCCTCGCACTCGTCGCAAACCCACGAAGCGGGTCGCTCGGCGTGGTTGGAGCACCGCAGGGGGCGGCGCTCGGCGTGCGCGCTCGCGGGCGGCGGCCAGCGATGATCGCACTTCGGGCACACGAGCACGGCGCGGCCGGTACCGAGCAGGGCCGCCGGCGCGGCAAGCGACAGCTCGCAGACCGGGCAACTCACGCGCAGCGCCGGGGTGGACACTCGAAAACCTCGGGTTCCCGTCGCACGGTGCGTGGAGCGTTCGTAACGGTGCCGCATCGTCCGGCGACCGCCTTCCCACCACGCTCCGGGTTGCGGCGGTTGGCGGCATTATAGGCGCAGCCTCCGCGGCAACGCGGTCCTCCCGTCCGCAAGCGACCGCTCGCAAGCGAGCGGAACGATCTGCCACCCGGCGACTCCTTTCTACCTGCAGCCGGGAAGACCCGATCGGACTCGGCCACCACGGCCGCAGAGGTTTTTCAGCACGTCGTTCGGCTTTTCGGCATCGAGCTCGATGCGAACGATCGCGTCGGTGCGGGCGGCACGCACCTTGCTCGTGGAGAGCGAGGGCGAGGGATCTGAACAAGTAGGCCGACCCTGTGGGCACGGGTCTTTTCGTGCGTTGCTCGCGGACACGGAAGTCCGGAAGGGCTGCGTTATGAACGGACGTGCTTGGGTTGCGTTCTGTCTGATCGTCGGAACTCTCTCGGTTACGCCGGCCGAAGCCTCGGGCAGGAAGAACGAGCAGGACGCGCGGCCGGGAAGCCGGACCTTCCCCGCGGCCGAGACGATTCGGCTGAAGACGGCTCCGAGCTCTGCGCGCGTGGCGTACGGAGCCGATTTCGAAGGATACGTGGCCACCCTCAGCTTGACCGACGCCCTGAACGTCGGATTCCAGTACAAGCGCTCGGGTCGGAGGTTCGTCTCGGGCTTCTTCACCGAACTCGGGATCGACCTCATGGACCTCGGCCTGCTGTACGCGGCTGGACATCGGAGCGAGGACCGGTCCCTGGCGGCAGTCAGCACGCTGGTTCACGGCTTCCATGAGTCGTACTACGAGAACGTCTTCTCTTCGGATCCCGAGATCCGCAGGCGTCCGTTGACCTCGCGATTCGTCTTGCCGGTCGGAATGTTCCGGATGGAGTTCGTCCGCGGAAGCAAACCGGCGCTCTACCTTCCGCTCGAGAACCTGTTCGTGGCTTCCTACCTCGTGATCCTCAGGAGCGAGTACGGTTCGGCCGACCTCGACTGGAACAACTCGCTTCTGTCGGGCTCATGGGTGTTCGCCTCTCGACGGGCGATCGTGGACGAGGAAGGGCAGCAGATTCACGGATCCAACTTCTACCCGGCCCCCGTATCGGTGTACCGCGCCGGCACCAAGGAGGAATCCGAGACGATTCTGCACGAGGCCTTCGTGCACGTGCGGCAGGGGGACTGGTCCAGGCGCGTGTTTCGGGCGATGACGTATCGACCGGATCCGGACTCCCCGGGGTACGAACGCGCGCTCGGCACCCGAGACTGGCTCGTCGCAGGTCCCGTGCGGTTCGGGGCGAAGCTGGACAAGACCGCGCTCTATTCGGTGATGTTCGGCCGGTTGACCGCGGGCCTGTTCGACGACGCGAGAGAAGAGATGGCCTACGGGTTCACGGACGATTGTCGGGATGCGGATCTGAACCGAGTGCCGTGCCATTGACCGCGGTACGCATCCGGCCCTCGGCTTTCCGGTACAGCCGCTGGAACCGCACACGGGCGCGATCTTCTATCTGACGGACACGCTCGCGGCTGAGCGCCATCGCGCCGCCGATCTCCCTGAGCGTGAGCCGCTTCCCCCCCGCGAGGCTGAGACGGCACGTCAACACGAACTGCTCCCTGTGCGTGAGCCCCGCGAAGGCCGTGAGCAGAAAGCGCCGCGACTCGCGCGAGATCAGCTCACCTTCCGGGTTGGCGCACCTGGGGTCGGGGAGACAATCGACCACGGTGAACGTGCTGTCGCGTCCCGTCCTGTCTTCCAGGCTCAGCATCCGCGGCTCGCTCCGGAGCTGCCGATCGATGGTCGCGGTCGTCCTGGACAGCACCTCGGACACCTCGGCCGGTCCCGGGTCCCGCCTCAGGGAGGCGCGGAGCGCATGTTCGACGTCCCGGACCTCCTTGAGGCGCCTCCGGCCGTACGACGTGACCGCGACCACTCTCGTCTGGTCGCGCAGGGCTTCGAGGATCGACTTGCGGATCCAGAACGCGGCATAGGTGCTGAAACGCGTTCCTCGGCGCTCGTCGAAGCGGCGGGCAGCCTCGATGAGGCCGAGGCTGCCCTCGTGAAACAGGTCCTCGAGGGATAGCGCCGTGCTGGGATAGCCCCGCGCCACCTTGATCACCAGGCCGAGATTCGACTCGACCAGACGCTCGCGTGCCGCCGTTTCACCGCGCCGGATCGCCCGCGCCAGAGCGATCTCCTCCGCGTGGCTCAGGGGGGGCGGGAAGCGCCGCGTGTGCAGCAGGTAACCCGAAAGCGGCCGGTCGACATCGTTCGGGATCGGTTTCATCCCAGGCTGCCCCCGAATCGGGCGTCGTTTCCGATGAGGACGTGATGTGGACCCCGCTCGTCCCGAACAGCAACGGTCGTGCCACTGCGCCATCCCGAGAATCGGGCCCTCTCCTAGCGGCGAAGCGAGTAGAATCTCCCCGACCGTGCAAGGATTACGTCGGAGCCTCGCGCAGCAGGGCTGCGAGGTCGAGCGCGCGGGTGAACATCGCCAGATCGCCTTCGGGGGTTCGCGGCCACGCATCGGCCGGGCGGTCCCAGTACAGCTCCACGCCGTTGCCGTCCGGATCGCGGAGATACAGCGCCTCGCTGACGCCGTGATCGCTGGCGCCCTCGAGCGGAATCCCCGCCGCACGAACCCGGCGCAATGCCCCGGCCAGCGCGGCGCGCGTCGGATACAGGATCGCCAGGTGGTACAACCCCGTGCTCCCCGGCGGCGGAGGCGAGCCGCCGGCGCTCTCCCAGGTGTTCAGGCCGATGTGGTGATGATAACCGCCGGCCGACACGAACGCGGCCTGGCTCCCGTAACGCTGGGTCAGCTCGAAACCGAGCACGCCGCCGTAGAAGTCCAGGGCGCGATCGAGATCGGCGACCTTGAGATGCACGTGCCCAATCCGCACCTTCGGGTCCACAGGACCTCCCTGCACCCGTGGCACGCGGTCAGGCCTCGATCCGCGAGCCGAGCAACCCTAGGAACTGCCGCATCCACGCCGGGTGCGCGGGCCAGGCCGGCGCGGTCACGAGATTGCGGTCCACGACCGCGTTGGACAAGGTCGCGTTGACCTCGCCGTACCTCGCTCCCACCGCCTCGCACTCGGGCCGCACGGCGGGGTAGCCGATGCACTTCCGGCCCCGCAGGGTGTCGGCCGCTGCGAGGATCTGCAAGCCGTGGCAGATCGCGGCGATCGGCTTGCCGGCCCCGTCGAAGTGCCGCACGATGTCGAGCACTCTCGAATCGAGACGCAGGTATTCCGGCGCGCGGCCTCCGGGAATCACCAGGGCATCGTAGTCCTCGGGGCGCACGCGATCGAAGTCGGCCGTGAGGCCGAACCGGTGGCCGGGCAGCTCGGCGTAGGTCTGCTCGCCGACGAAGTCGTGCACGGCGGTTTTCACCGTCTCACCCGTCTTTTTCCCCGGGCACACCGTGTCGACCGCATGGCCGACCATGACGAGCATCTGGTACGGCACCATCGCCTCGTAGTCCTCGACGAAGTCCCCCACGAGCATCAGCACCTTCTTCTTGGCCATGCACCACCTCGCCTGCGGGACGACGCTGCCCGCTGACCGATCATCCGCTTCGGCCGAGATGGTATAGGCCAGAATCGCGCCGGCAGCAAGATCCCGCGCTGTACGCGGTGCTCCGCGTGTGGTCCACGCTTCTGGGACGAGGTCAGGCTCCGCCTGTTCGCATCGCTCGTGGCGCTGGTCTCCCTGGTCGGGCCTGTACCGGCTCCTGCGGCAGAGCTTCTCTCCCCTGGTTTCGTGGACGTGGTCCACCAGCGCCCTGTTCATCGAGCACGCGGGTCGCGCGGAAGTGAGCCGGGCGCGGTGTCTCGCTCACTCGAACGAAACGCCCAAGTGCCGCGCTTGTGCCCGCAGGCGTCTATCCAGCGTCCACAGGCTCGTCCGACCGAGCATCGCCGACGCAAGCAGATGGACATCCACCCAGCCAAGGCCGCGTCCCATCAGGTCTCGCGATTCGACCAGCGCAAGGACCTCGTCGTGTTCGGCCAGGATCGCCTGAGGAAGAGAGCCGAGCCGCGCGAGGATCTCGGTGCGGAGTCTGAGATGCCCGCAGGAAAGCTCTCCGATCACGAACGGGTGGCACTCGACTTCCGCGTTCCTTAGATGAGAGGCGAGCTGCTCGTTGCCCCGTCGCAGGTGGTCGATCCACACCGACGTATCGACCAACACTACGAGGTCTTCCGTGAGCGACGCCGCCGGATCGAGCGCAGTCCCTTCTCGGTGCCGCCCAAGGCAGCCAATCTCCGCGCGCTTTCGAGCGCCACCAGAGCCTCGAGTCCGGCGTGGACGATCGCCGTCTTCTCCTTGATCCCGCTCAGGCGCTTGGCCCTGGCCAGCAGCTCATCGTCGATGTTCAGCGTGGTTCTCATATGCATGAGTATGCATGATCTGTGCATCGCCGTCAAGACCGCCGGTGATCCCCCGCTTGCGGGACGCTGAGCCGAGAGACAGCGGCTCCCTTCCTCGTCTTTCCTCGTCGTTCATGAGCCCCCCGTAGGGCGGCGCGCTGCTATCATGCGCGGATGCCCGCGATGAACGCCGGTGACCGCCGCCGGGTTGCCCCGCTTGCGATGGAGTTCTTCGACCTGCCGCGGCCGACGGCCGGGGACGAGACGGTCGCCTTGTGCCTGGGTCCTCTCGAGATCGAGCTCACCGGGCTGGACGCGGAGCTGGCCCGCCTGCTGTACGAACGCTACGTCCCGTACTCGACGCGACGCGCGGAACGTGACGACGCGCTCCGCCTGCGCCTGGGTCTCGACACGCGCGACTACTTCATCGATCCTCCCGAGACCGCGGAGCTCGTTCGCGTGTACCTGGCCTGCGACGGCGCCCGAGTGCGCTACCTCAGCTATCGGGTCGCCGGGTGGTTCTCCACGAACGGCGGCGAGGGGCGCGTGCTGCTGGGTCGGGGAGACCGCGAGCCTCCCGAACGTGCCCTCGAGAACCTGCTGCGAGCCGCGGTCGCCTGGCAGGCCGCCTCGCGAGGCGGCGCGCTGGTCCACGCCGCGAGCGCCGTGTGGAAGGAGCGCGGCTACCTGTTCTACGGGGAATCGGGGGCCGGCAAGTCGACGCTGTCGGCGTGTAATCGCAGGGCCCGCGTCGTCAGCGACGATCTATCGTTGTTGCTGCCCGGTCACGACGGCGCGCTGGAGCTGGTCGGCAGCCCCTTTCGCGGGACCTATACGGCCGGGCCGCCGGTCGTCGGTCGCTTTCCGCTGGCGGCCGGATTCCGCTTGATCCAGGCGGAACGGGCGGCCGTGAAGCCGGTCGCGCGCGCACGAGCGATGAGCGAGCTGGTCGGTAACCTGCCGTTCGTCGCCGAGGCGTTCGGGACGCGGGCGGACCTGTTCGAGCGGGTGGTCGCGGCCTTCTCGGCGATTCCCCTGTCCCACCTTCACTTCCGGAAGGACGACAGCTACTGGGACGCGATCGAGTCCGCCGGACTGTGATCGCCTCGAGATCGTGCCGCGCGGAATCTCGTCAGCGCGTCGCCGGATCGGGGGATCGACCCTCCGGGGCTCCGACGGCGACCGGGGACCGGAGCGGAACTGGGGCTCGCGGGTCTGATGCTCGGAGAAGATGCCGGCGACGCCGCTGAGCAGGGTGGAGAGCTGCTGTAGCTGGAGCTGCGCCCTCGTCAGGTTCTTCGACAGCACTTCCATGTCCCGCTCGAGCTTCAGCTCCTTCTCCGACAGGGCGTGCTCCAGGGCGATCCGCACGCCTTCGCTACGAGCTTCGGCTTGCGCCTCCACCCGCTGCATGGACTCCCGGAGGCTCGTCGCCGTACCCTTCATCTCTTCGGTGAACTCGGCGAGGGTCTTCTTCTGGCTCAGCCGCAGCTCCTCGATTCGCGAGTACACTTCGTTCCGGAACGCGTCGAGCGCAGCGCCTGCGAAGGCCTTCTCCGCATCGATCCGTCGGTCGAGCCGAGTTTCCACCTCGGTGACGGCGCCGCGCAGGGAATCGATCTCCCCGCCCATGACCTGGGCGATCGTGCCGAGCGCGCTCCCGAGCCGTTCGACGCTCGTGGCCTCGCCGTCGCCGGCCGGCGCCACGGGCGTGGGCCCGTCCGTCGTCGCTTCGGCTTCGACTTCATCGTCGAGCCGCTCCGGGCCGTTCAGGAAAGGCAACCGTTCACGCATTCTCATGATCGCTCCCCGTGGTGGACAGAAGATGCCGTCGACCGACGCCCTCGGTGCCGCCTCTCGACGGACCCAAGGCTTCAAAGCGCGTGCCATCCGACCACGAGGAGAATCGCGGGGAGCGGCGCAGATCCCGCGGCGGCGGCCGCCTTTTCGCCGGACCGGTTCGTAATGCCGGGAACGAATACGAAACCGGGCCGTCCGGACGCGCGCCGGTGATCCACGCCCGCCCGAGGGCCGCGCCGCCTCGCCTTGCCCGGCGGCGCCGCTCACACCGCATCGAGGTGTGCGCTACGCTCCATCGCCTCCGTGGTCGCGCACCATCTCCCCGCACGAGGATGCCCGGCTCGATCACGCTGGGCCTCTCCAGGAGGATCGCCGCGAGACCGGCGAGCCCGTGATGCGGTAGGCTGGCAGCGTGATTCGATCCCTCGGCATTCGTCCGTCGGCGCCGGCGGGGTGGGTCGCCGCGGGCGTGGTGGGCGTCGTGGTGGGCCTGGGAGGCTGCGGCGGGCCGCAGGCCCCGGGCACGCGCGACGCGCTCGACCTCGGCGAGCTGCACGGGCTCGCCGGCGGATCGAACCTGCTGATCGTCTCCGTCGACACACTGCGAGCCGGTCACCTCGGCTGCTATGGCGACGACGCGGCGCTGACCCCGAACATCGATGCGCTGGCCTCGGGCGGCGTACGTTTCGAGCAGGCCATCAGCCCGGCTCCGATCACCCTACCGTCCCACGCGACTCTCCTGACGGGCCTGGACCCGCCGAGCCACGGCGTGCGCCTCAACGGGACGTTCCGGCTGTCCGACGACCACACGACGATGGCCGAGATCCTGCGGTCCAGAGGCTACGGCACAGCGGCGATCGTGGGCGCGTACGTTCTCGACGCGCGCTACGGTCTGAGCCAGGGCTTCGATCATTACGACGACGACTTCCTGCCGGCGCTCGGGACGACGGACGCTTCGCTCTACGCCGCGAGGCCGGCCGATGCCGTGACCGCCGCGGCCGTAGCGTGGCTCGGGAACTACCTCGACACGTCCCGCACGCGACCGTTCTTCCTGTGGGCTCACTACTACGACCCGCACTTCCCCTACGCCCCGCCAGCGCCGTACGCGGAGCGGTTCCCGGATCGACCCTACGACGGCGAGGTCGCCTTCGTCGACGAGCAGATCGGCCGGCTCGTCGAGTCCCTCCGGGAGCGCGGCGTTCTCGACGACACGTTGATCGTCCTCGTCGGGGATCACGGCGAGGGGCTCGGCGAGCATGGGGAGGCCACGCATCTCGACCTGATCTACGACTCGACGATGCGCGTCCCGTGGATCGTGTCGGGCGCCGGGATGCCGAGGGGTCGCGTCGTCAGCGATCGCGTCGTGGGGCTCGTCGACGTGTTGCCGACCGTTCTCGGGCTGCTCGGTGTCGATTCCGATCCCGGCGCCCTGGACGGCCGCGATCTGACGACGGAGCCCGGCGAGGCGGAGCGGGCGATCTACATCGAGTCCCTCGCCGGCTACCTGGACTACGGCTGGGCGCCGCTGCACGGGCTGCGGCGCATGGGCGACAAGCTCATCCTGAGCCCGGACCCGGAGTACTTCGACGTGCGCGCCGACCCGGGAGAGCGGGTCAATCTCTACGGGACCTCGGATGCGGCCCACGAGCTCGAGCAACGGCTCGCGAATCGGCTCGCCGAATGGGCGCCGGTCTCCGCGGCGCGCGACGCCGAGAACGAGCCGAGCGAAGAGGATCTCGATCGCCTCTCGGCGCTGGGCTACGTGCGCCGCTCGCCGGACGCCGCGAGCAGCGGTGCCGATCCGAAGGCGATGCTGCAGGTCGGGAATCGGGTCCAGACCGCGATCTCCCTGAGCGCGGACGGCGACCTGGAGGGCGCGTTGCGCGTGATCGAAGCGGTCCTGGCGGACCACCCCGACGCGCCGCGGGCGCTGTACACCGCCACCGCGATCTACGATCGCTTGGCGAGGTTCGACGACGGAGAGCGGGCCCTCCGGCGCGCTCTGGCCGTCCGGCCCAACGCGGAAGGCTGGGTCCACCAGGCGTGGTACGCCTTCATGCGACGGGACTTCGACCTGTTCGAAGCGGCCCTGGAACAGGCGGAGCGGCTGGACCCCAGGGACGGCGGGATCTACATCAGCCGCGGCCACCGTGCGGCGCTCGAAGGACGGCTCGAGGAGGCCGTGGGGATGTTCGAGAAGGCCGCGGAGGTCGATCCCGTGCGGTTCGGCTCGCAGGCCCGCGAGAACATCCGCATCCTCGAGACCAGTCTCGGCACGCGACCCTGAGGGGTGGCGCCGTCAGAACGTCAGCGTCGCGCCCAGCTGGGTGCTCCGCCCGGCGCGGCGTGTCGCGTCTGGGGTGCCGTGGAGGATCCGTCCGTAACCAGGGACGTCGTTGTACACGACCTCGGTGGAATCGTCCATGAGGTTGAAGATCTCGACCGAGAGCACGAGGTTGAAGCCCAACGCCGGATTGAACTCCTTCGCGACCTTCACGCTGACGTCGAAATAGGATGGGCTTCGCCGATCGTTGCGCGTGCCGGTGACGTAGACCAAACGCGGCCGCGGAATCGCCGGGTTCTCGACGCGATACTCCAGGATCGAATACGGCAGACCCGACTGCCAGGATACGTCCGCTCCTAAGCGTAATCCGCCCAGCCAGGGCACGATCGTCGTCCCGAGTATCCTGGCAACGTGGCGGCGGTCGTCCGACTGCCATCCGGGACGATCGACCAGCAGGGTACGCTCGTCCCCTTCGATGGGGTCGAACTCCTCGCCGTCACCCTCCGCCTCCGAGAACGTGTAGGACGCGTGCATCTGCCAGTTGCGGTATTGCCGGCGCACGAGCTGCACGACCCATGCGCGGTAGGTGGCGGAGCCGAAGTTCCCGAGCACGAAGACGTCGGCGCACCGCGGATCCGGAGCGCACCGCTCCGGCGAGTGGTCGATCTCGATCTGCTGCAGCTGGCCGTGGGAGTCGCGCCGGATGTAGGTCAGCCGGATGACGGTCTCGGCGGCCAGCTCCTGCTCGAAGCTCAGGGTGAGCTCGTCTTGATAGGGAGCGACCAGATTCGCGTCGACGGTCTGGATGCCAAGAGCCGGAGGTCCACCTGGCACCAGAACGCCGTCGATGTCCTCGAGCGCGACGTCGGCCGTGGCGGGATCCGCCGCGACCAGCGGGACCGCGACCGGCAGTACGTCGTGGTACCGCCTTGCCGAGAATCCGAGCTTGGTCTTGCCCACACGGCCGGGATCCCAGGACACTCCGAGAAAAGGGGAGAAGCTCGTGTCGTCGATGGAGGGGGCACGATCCGCCCCGTCGGCCGCGATCTTCTGGCCGTCGACCCGTCCCCCCACGGTCACGGTGAGATTCGAGAGCGGCTTCACTTGATCCTCGAGGAACACGCTCCAATAGGTCGCGGAGCTGCTCGCGCTCGAAGGTGATTCCGAGAAACGGGCCAGCAGCAACGACGGAGACAGACGCACAAGGCTGGGGTTGCGGGTCACGTGACGCTGATACTCCTCGGCGAGCCCGCCCAGACCGAGCTTGAACTGGTGGGCCGTGCCCAGGAACCGACCGCCGAACAGTGTGATCCGTGTGGCCAGCTCGAGTCGCGCGAGACGATCGGAGTGGATCCGCGGCGCCGACCCCGTCAACGTGTGGGTCACGGCATCGAAGCACGACGCGGTGAACAGGGGGGTGTCGAGACCCTGGGTACAACTATTGCGGGAGCCGGCGGTCGAAGGCGACAGCTCGAAGCTGGCGTCCTGGTAGGCCAGGTTGCTATCCACCAGGAGCCTTGGAGAATACGGCACGGTCCATCCGAGGGAGTAGGCTCGATCGTCGAGCGCCATGTCGGACGACGAGGTTGGCCGCACGAGATGACTGAGGTCGACGCCATCGACCTGGAGAGAGTCCGATCGGAAACGGAAGGCCAACCTGTTCCTGCTCGTCACCTGCCACGTGATCCGGTCCGCGTGCTTCGATCCCCTCGTCTCGCTCACCGCGACGTCGTCGATGATGTCGATCGGTTCGTCCGTTCGAATGTAGGCGTGAGAAAAGCTGTACCATAGCTTGTCTCTGAGAATCGGGCCGGCAATCTGGAACGACGGCTGCATCGCGCCGAAGTCGACGGATTCGCGGTCGCGGCCCGCCGGGCCGTCGCCATCCAGCCTGCGCGTCGACCCCAGCACCGTGACCGTGCCCTCGACCTGGTTGTTGCCCTCCTTCTCGATGACATTGGCGAAGCCACCCTGGGCCCGACCGAACTCGACTCCAGCACCGGCGGCGATGACCTCTACCTCCTCGATCGAGTCGTAGTCGATGTTCGTCAGCCGCAGGCCGGTGAGCGGATCGACGTTGCCGACACCCCCGACGATGGCCGCGAAATCGCGCTCGCGGGCGCCGGGCGCGAGGGTCAGGATGTTGGTGTGGAAGCGTCCCTGAACGGGAAGGTCCTGAATGAACTCGTCGCCGAAGGTCGTCGAGCTCGCCGTCGCGTCGAGATCCACGACGTCGCGTTTGGCGCAGATCGTCGCCATCTCAACCAGGTTCTCCGGCGCGACCGTGTCCGGAGGCTCGACCGGCTGACGGAACTGCGGCGACGCTCCGAGCGGATTGACGACCGTGGAGTAGTCCACGGCCACGAACGACGTGAACTTCGTCATGAGGCGATACTCGAGACCGAGCCGAGTGACCTCCTCGCGGACTTCCTCGGCGTCGTCCGTCGATGACATCAGCGCTTCGATGCGGCGTCGCGCCCACACCGATCGCAGGGATGGGTTGGCCGGCTCCTCGTGAGGAAGACTCACGGTAACGCGCTGCTCCCAGTAGGCCCCGCCGAGGCGACCCCGCACGGTCATCTCGCCCTCGCCGGCTCCCACGAAGCGTCCGACGACCGAGAGCGTCTGGCCGTTGAACAGGTCCGGCGGGTGCTCCGGGATGGCGTCCAGGATCGGCAATGCGCCCCAGTCGATCTCGAGGTCGGTGAGGTAGGGAAGCGTGACCCAGCTGCTGAAGCGATCCACTGCGGCCTGCACATCCTCGACGTTTGCCGACTCCGGGATGAACGTGAATTCACCTTGGCCGACCTTGGCCATACGACCGAGGAGAGAGTGGTTGGCGGAATGGCCGATCCCCAACGTGAAGATGCGCGCCTGTCCAACCACCTCTCGAACCGCGCCGACGATCTCATCGTCGTTTCCGATCCTTCCGTCGGTCAGGAAGACCACGACGCGCATGCGTTCACGGTCCGGAGGGAGCTGGAAGGCCTTGCGAAAGCCCCTGAGCATCTCTGTTCCGCCGCCCCCCTCGAGCTGCTCGATCCAGGCAAGAGCGCGATGGAGGGATGCCGGCTCGCCGGGCAGAGACACCGACGAGAACATCTCGGCGCCGTCCGCGAAGCGCACCAAGTTGAAGGCATCCTGCGGGCCGAGGGTCTGAAGCGCCTCACGCACGACCCGTTTCGACATCTCGATGGGGATCCCTGCCATGCTCCCCGACGTGTCCAGCACCAGGATGATCTCCTTGGGTGCCGCCTCGAACGCATCGATCTCGCCCTTGGGCTGGACGAGGAGGGCGAAGAAGCCGTCCACGGACTCGCGATGCGTGAGGATCCCGACCGCGGGCTGCTCGGACGACACGTCCCAGCGCAGAACGAAGTCCCTGTTGGGAATGCTGTCGTCCGGGGCAAGGCGCAGGTTCATGCGCGAGGGGGTTTCCCGAGTCGAATCCATTCGGTGGTTGGGGCATCTCACGGTCGCGACGGGCACGCCTGCGTCGAGGACCACCTCGATGCTGACGTCGTGGCCGGAACGGTATCCCTCCGGGAGCTTCGGAGGATCGATGCGGTGCGCATCCGGCTGCGCATGCGAGGTCTGCGCGTCCGGATACGGTTCGAGCGACTCGCCCGGGACGTACCTCTCCCCGACGACCAGGGGAAAAACGAACTCGTAGACACCCCTCGTGTACTCCAGGATCTCGACGGTGCGCAGTCGCACGCGGACCTCGTGGCCCGGCATGAGGTTGGCCACGGATTGCGTGAAAATGTTGGTCCGCTCCTGCTCCAGAAGTGCGGTGAGGTGCCCCTGCGCGCGTGCCGTCTCGAACTCTTGGCGCGCCTCTGGACGCGTTCGGATCTCACCGCGAATCCGCGTGTTGCCGGAGGTCAATTCGAAATCGTCGACGGCGGCGTTCTCGCCAAGCGGAAAGGTATAGACCGCTTCCACCGGCACGTCGAACGGGTTTACGAAGATCTGCTCCACGTCGACTTGCGCCACAAAGGCCGAGATCTCCACCGACACGCGGGTGTGACGTAACGGCATGTCGACCACGACTCCGTCCGCTCGATGGGTTCGAAGAGCGCCCGGTGTCGGAGTCTCCGACGCGCCGAGCGGCGTGCCGAGGACGGTCGGGCCGATGGTGAGGCCAACGACCAAGGTCCGGAAGAACTTCATGGGTCACCTCCTCCGGATTCGCTCAGCGTGACTCGATGAGCTACGTCTACCCCATGAACCCGCGCGCGACGTGGCACGCCGCTCGTTGGCGCGGCGCCGACACCGCGACGGCATGCGGTGCACGCGCAGCGGAAGAGCGCTTCGCATGCGCCGACTCCGCGAGTACAATCGGGCCCATGAACGAAACAAGGCCCGGAAGACCGCGTTCCCTCCCCGCATCGAGCGCTCTCGTGGTGCTCGCCTTGACCGCCTGCGGGGGATCTCACGAATCCCCGCCCGTGGCGATCCGTCTCGTGGATCTCTACGACCGCGCGACGATCGAGGGCAGCGCGGGCGATGACAAGACTCCCCCCGAGCGCACGGAGTGGCGGTTCGACACCGCGCCGTCGCCGCCGCCGGAGGCGTTCGCCGCGACGCACGGCTGGGAGGCCGGACCGGGCATCGCCGACCTCGCGGTGCGCGACGGGAGGCTCGCGGGCCGCACCACGGACGAGCTGTCCGTGCTGCACCTCGCCACGACCCCCGACCCCTCCAGGCGGGACACGCTGCACGGCGTCGAGATCCGCATGCGCGCTTCGGCCGGCGCCAACGTGCAGGTCGACCTGAACGGCCGCGAGGAGCTGGACCTGAAGCGTGCGGTCGGCGACTTCGCGGACTTCCGTGAAGTCATGCCCTCCTCGCCGCTCGTCGCCGACGGTGAGATGCGGACCTACACGATCAAGCCCGTGACGACCGTCGTCGCGAGCGACATCCGGCACGTCCTGCTCCATCCCTCGGACGCCGAGGGAGCGCGCTTCGAGATCGAGTCCGTGCGTCTCGTGTTCCGTCACGAGTACCTGGAGGACATCCCTTCGGGGGTGGCGTGGCAGGGCCTGTCCGAGATCTACGCCGAGTCGCTCGTCTCGCGCTCGCCCGAGACGCTCCGTTTCGGGATCACGGTTCCGA
>Ga0302046_10000304_pt1 | contig 51873 bp, 42 predicted proteins | sample RVTome_11_FD_200261 | JGI IMG/M metagenome (GOLD analysis project Ga0302046, IMG submission 200261) | Soil microbial communities from uranium-contaminated site in the Upper Colorado River Basin, Wyoming, United States - RVT147D111 (version 2) ...
ACTAGTAAAGGAGAACTTGGTCCTGCAGCACCCCACCTCATACGGCATGCAGTATGCGCTAAATCCTCAACGAATAGACCAAATTATGAAAATTCTCAACATTTGATAGTGAACCACTACCGGACAAGTCAGGTGGTTTTCTCGTCTAGTTTTGATATCTCCCCTTTGCAACATTTTTGGTTCTATACTAAATACATAGTGGGTATGTGTTACTTATATACTATGATATACCATAGTATACCGTATGCCATCCACAACAATGAAAATCTCTAAAAAGACCTTATCAAAGCTTGAAAAAACAAGGAATTACCCAAAAGAACCTCTAGAGGACGTTGTGGAGAGATTGTTAGAACATTATGCACATGATGACGTATTAACTGATCAAGAGATCAAAGATGTTGAAGAAGGTCTTGCTGACATCAAAGCCGGCAGAGTTTACACCACTGAACAACTCAACAAAAAATTAGGATTATAGAATTGCTTTGGGAAGTAATATGGTCTGAAAAAGCAGTAAAACAATTAGATTCGCTTGGAAAAGATGTTGCAAGAAGAATCAGGGATAGAGTTTTAGACATTAGGGAAAATCCATACAGGGCAACAAAACGACTCCAAAACAGCAAGTTCTTTAGTTTGCGAGTTGGCAATTACAGAGTGATTCTAGATTTGAGGCGTGGTCAGATGACAATTTTTGTTGTGAGTGTATCTGGCAGAAGGCACTCTTACGATCGTCTCTGAGAATTTTTTTATCTTTTATCTCTTGATGATCTAATGGCTTGTACGATGTCTTTTTTTCTAATTTTGGGCCCGAGCTTATCACTGACCATATCTAGTGCTTTTTCCAAGTCCTTTATTGCCTTCTTGTTTAGGATACCGTCGTCTTCTTTCATGTCAATCAACTTGTTTTGCTATTTTTAATATTTTTCAATGTTTCATCTACTGCATCCTGTATGTTTTTCAATGCTTCGAGTGTAATATCAAGCGATTCACCAAGTAATATTGATGCCAACTGGCAGGTATTTTTAATCATTGGTCTTTCACTGAATGAGCGCTAAAATGAGGCATATGTCTTAAATATATGACATATGTCCTAATACTAGGACAAAATGCTTTTACACAAATATCTAGAAGCGGTGCTTGGAAACAAGGCAGTCATCACTTTGCTACGCACCATGATAAATTATAGGGGAAAAGTTTTCACTGTAAGGGGATTGGCAGATGAGGCCAAAGTTTCACCAAATGAAACTGCTCTGACCATTCATCAGCTTGAAAAACTTGGAGTTGTGACAATCCAGCCAGTTGGAAGAGCCTATCAACTAGAGCTAAACAGCAAAAGCTACATTTTCAATAAGGTAATCAAACCAATCATTGACGCAGAAAAAAATACTCTAGCTGAACTGATTCAAATTTTAAAAAAACATCTTGACACAAAAAAAATCATATCGGCTGCAATTTTTGGAAGTGTTGTAAAAGGCGATGAAAAAATTGACAGTGACATTGATCTTTTGGTAATATCAGACGATTACGATCATGTAATTTCACAAATATCTACAGCAAGTGAACAGGTATTTTCTATTTTTCATGCAGGACTATCACACATAATATTCACAAAAAAAGAGCTCAAAGCTAAACAAAAAGGATCTCTGATAAAGTCAGTCATTGATAATCATATTCTAATATGCGGAAAAAAGCTAGATGAAATATAATGGTAAGAAAACTAGATCAAGTAAAGACATCAGGATATGTTACCAAAGCCGAAAATTCGCTACGCATATCAAAAATTGCACTTGGAGAAGGAGCATACGATGCAGCAGTAATGAATGCTGTGCATGGTGCAATTAATTCACTTGATGCATTAACGACGCATTTTTTGGGAAAACGCGCATCGGGAACACATACAGAAACACTTTCATTAATCAAAGGAATTTTTTCCCAAAAAGGAATATCAAGAAATTGAAAAACAATTCAAGCTATTGATAGGTCTTAAAAATGCCTCAGAATATCAGCCTGATTTGATGAGTCTCAAAGAAGCAGAAAACTCGATAAAATCGGCAGAGCGAATTTTTGGCAAGGTCATGGCAAAAATCCAAGCTTGAATTTTTTGCCCAAAACCAGGGTTATGAGGATTAATTTGTTGCTTAAAACTCAAGCGGTGTCAAATTTTATTGCCATTTGGTCATTAAGTACGAGAAACGGGCTTTGTTTTATTGATATATGCGTTGCAAGTGGAACTAGATTCTGAAAAAATAGCAGAAATTAGGAAAAAGGTTCAAAAACAAAACACTATCTTCAAGGATAAAAGATATCTTGATTCCTTGTTTTTGCCATCAAAAATCATTGGTCGTGAAAAGCAGGCAGAGCAGCTAATCCAGTATATTAACAGCCTAAAGCAGGGACTGCTTGTTCCCATACTATCAGTCTATGGAAGAAGCGGTACTGGAAAATCAACTGTAGTACGGTTTGTTTGCAAGAATTTGTCAGACATGCTTTGCTTTTCTTTTGTAAACCTTAGAAAGGCAAAAACCGTGTTTGGATGTGCCAATTTGATTTTATCAGAGCTTGGATTTGCAAACCTGAAAAGCGCTCAGGGAATGAACAAGGCAATTGACTTGATGGAGCAAAAAATTCAGGAAATTTTGAAAAAAGAAGACAAAAAATTTTTTGTTTTGGCACTTGATGAATACGATGTAATCTTTTCTGATACTCGTGGGAGGCCATCTGACTTTGTGTACAAACTGCTAACGCTTGAGGAGAACCTTCGAGAAAAGGGATTTTGGCTTTGTATAATCACAATATCAAACAATGCTTTGGCTGACAATGATCTTGACGACAGGGTAAAGTCTAGGATGGGAAACTCTGAAATATTTTTTGAGCCATACAAGGAAGATGATATTTTTAACATTCTGCGTGACAGGGCAAAAAAGGCGTTTGCAAAAAAAGTAGATGATTCTGTTTTACAGCATTGCGCAAGGCTTAGCACCGATGATCACGGCGATGCAAGACGCGCACTTGATTTGCTTCGGGTTGCTGCTGAGCTTTCAGATGGTACCAATGTAACAAAAGCCGAAATTGAAAAGGCAGTTGATTTTATCCAAAAGGATAGAATTTCCACCATTATATCAAATGCGGCACTGCACCAGAGAGTAGTTATTGCTGCAATTTGTGCCTGCTCTCTTTTGAATGAATATGCCTGGAACTCTACATCCTCAATCTATGAGAAGTATAAAAAATATGTTGGAAAAAATGCAAAACCGTTATCGTATAGACGTATAGTGGACCTTTTAGTTGAGATTAAAAACTCCGGCCTTGTGGAATCAAGAACCTTATCAAAAGGAAGGGGCGGATATGGAACAGAGTACAAGCTAAAACTTTCGCCTGAGATGGTAGGGCCGTTTGTGGACAAAAAGTGGTGGGACTCGATTGTATTAGACAAAATAGAATACGAGGCAGAGCTCAAACACAGAAAGATGATGGATGGCCTGTCGACAAGCCCAGGCTACAAAATGCTGAGAAAACAAATAGACAGAATGTCAGAAGAACGGTGGCGCAAAAAAATTGGTCTTGATGACACCTAAATCAATATATTGTAACCTTGCTCCGAAATTATAATTGATTGACCTTTCTATACTGAATAAGATTGACACGCAGGGGATGTACAAGGTTTATGATAGATGGCCACAGATTGCAAGAGAATCATACGAATCAAACCTAGAACCAGTTGATTTTGCAGACATTGATCACATTGTGTTTTCTGGAATGGGTGGCTCTGGCGCACTTGGGGATATCTTTTCTGCCATTCTGTCAAAGACTGGCATTCATGTAAATGTTGTAAAGGGGTATCATCTACCAAAGACAGTTGATTCTGATACTCTGGTTGTTACAACAAGCATCTCTGGAAATACGGTTGAGACACTTTCTGTTTTGGACTCTGCTAGAAAAACTGGCTGTAAACTAATTGGGTTCTCATCCGGTGGAAAAATGGAACAATATTGTGCCAAAAACAACATACAGTTTCGAAAAATTCCAATGCAGCATTCTCCGCGAGCGTCATTTCCTGCCTTTTTGTACTCTATTTTGAAAACCCTGAACTCTGTTATTCCAGTAAAAAAAGAGGACATATCAGAATCTATGGTTGAAATGGAAAATTCTCAAAAACTAGTTTCTTCATCAAACCTGAATGAAAAAAATCCTTCCTTGAAATTGGCTGAATGGATTTCTGGAATTCCTTTGGTTTACTATCCTTGGGGGTTGGAAGCAGCAGCCATTAGATTCAAGGCTTCGCTGCAAGAAAATGCAAAAACTCACGCAATAGCTGAAAATGTTATAGAAGCGTGTCATAATGGAATAGTTTCGTGGGAAAAAAAATCAGAGGTAAAACCCATTCTAATTGAGGGCCAGGACGATTATATCAAAACAAAGGAAAGATGGAATATACTAAAAGAATATTTTAAACAAAACAATATTGATTTTCGAGAGGTATTATCTGTAAAGGGAAGCATTCTTTCAAAATTAATTAATTTAATTTACTTTCTTGATTACACTTCTATTTACAATGCCGTTATTCAGGAAGTAGACCCAACACCAATAAAATCAATTGACTTTGTAAAAAGCAAACTGAACTAGTATTCTGTTGTAACAGAATATACTGGGTATTTGAATCTGAAACCGTTTGAGAAATCTCTTGCAAATTTGAACTTGAATTCCTTAAATGTTTTGATCATTTCGTAGAGATCTCCACCAACTACCATACTATTTGGATGTGCATAGTGATTTATTTTTGAGCAAATATTTACCGGCGGTCCAAAAATATCATCATAATCAGAACCGTTGCATTTTGCTGTTGTTATTATTCCATAATCCATACTTATTCTATAGCTCAAACCTGGCAACCTTTCATCTGTCATTATAGAATTGATAATTTCTCTATCCTTGAGCATTGTCTGACCACAGTACAATGAATCAAGCAATGAGGCCGACAATTGACCTTGGCTTGAGGAATTTGGAAAATAAAACAAAAGACTGTCACCAATGTTTTTTACTACTTTGCCACCAAACTCTTTGACTATTGTTCCCATGGAGTTTATGAAGACGCTGTAATACTTGCAAACCTTTTCTTTAGATAGATATGCAGATACTCTAGTAGAATCAACAACATCCACTATTCCTACAACAAAGTCTTCGTGCTCACCAGAAAATCTTATTGTATCCTCTGAAATTTTTAAAAATTTTGATTCCAAAAGATCTGATTCTATTTCTTGATTTAGGCTCTTTGCCATAAATAAAAAAGGATATAATTTATGATATTCTCTCGTTAGCTAAAATAGCAATTATTTAGCTGTGTTGATAACGAGAAACGAAGCGATCTGGCTACAAAATCACTAAAAAGACATGTTAAAGAATTTACAAAAACCTACCACTGGTTTTTTTGTGATATTGTAAGTAGTGCCAACCCATCAGTGCCAACAATAGAACAACTTCAAAAAATTCGACAGTTTTACAACATCTTATCAAAAACTACAATAATACAAAAAAAAGATTCGAATAGAATTATTGTTCCAACTGGAGATGGATACGTAATTGGTTTTTCTGATAGTTCTGAAAAACCATTGAGACTAGCAATTGATTTACTAAAACAAGTTGAAAAATACAATCAAACAAAAAAAGGTGATGAAAAACTTTTTTTAAGAATAGGATTAGACACAGGTCCTGTATATCCAATAAAAGATATTTTGACTGGCAAGAAAGCATTTTGGGGTCCAGGAATAATTATGGCAAAGCGAGTTATGGATAAGGCGTCCGAAAATCAAATTTTTGTTACAAAAGACATAGCTGAAAAAATGAAAAAACTTTCAAGAGAATATAATAGTTTGTTTCATTCAATTGGCGAATATATTGTAAAGCATGATGAAAAAATTGAACTTTACAATGTATATGGAAAAGGATTTGGAAATAAATTTGCTTCAAGAAAAGGCAAGGTTATCAAAAGAAGAGAAAGTGATGAAGAGCGACGTCCTAAAAATAATTTTAAATTTAAAAAAATTGAACTCATTTTAGATGTTAAAGATCCAATCACTATGATGACTCATCATACTTACATATGGAATCTTGTAAATATTTCTGGAAAAACACAAGAACGCATTCAATATCAACTAGGTGGTGAAGTCAAAAAGGATCTTTCAGATTTGAATATTATGGTATTAGATGATAAAAATAACAATGTTGAAATTGATAGGATTGATGTTAACAGACCTTTATACAAAGAATTTTTTGTAAAATTAAACAGATCAATCAGACCACGAGCTATGTTAAAAGATTTAAAATTAGAATACGATTGGGAAGAACCTGACAGAGAATTTAGATTCAGCTTGAAAACTGACTGTAAAAATTTTTCATGCAAAGCAATTATTCCCAATAAGGCAGAACCAAAAGTGAGGTTTTTCAAAAGAGTGGGAGGACTAGATGAAAAACAACCACTTTCACCAAAAATCAAAATGGGAAAGCAGCAAACCCAAGCCATTTGGGAAGGAAAAAACCTCAAGGCATATGATGAATATATTTTCCAATGGTAATGAATATACTATTGCAGTTTATCTTCCTGAAAACTGGATGAATTTTCCCAGCAATAATTAAAGTAATCTAAACACCATTCGTGACACTCTGAATCAGAGCTATAGAACATTTCACTCATGTCTGGTTCGCCATTTAGTTTTGGGAAAATGATACAGGATTCTTTCTCATTCAAAAGAACTACTATTGAAACATTTTTGGTCATTTTTCTTTCTAACAATTCATCCTTTATGTATTTCTCAAAGTTCTTTGTTTTAAAAACTATCTTGCGCGCTTCTGGAACTATTGCATTTTGTGAAAAAATGGAACAAATTTTTACGTTGTTTTTTAATTTATTCTCTACAACATCAATGATGTCTTTTGAATATGGAACCTCTGTCAATACATTGTAAATGTATTTTTCAGCATTTTCATGAACTTGTTTCCACTTTTCTATAACTTTAACAAATCCCTTGATGTGTTTTTTTTCATAAAGCTCGCCTATCCTATGAATGAATTTAATTGGAATATTTCCAAAATTATGATCTGCAAAAAATTCTTTGTTTTCTGACACAAAAACAATCGAAGGAATCTGGGCACAAACAACTTTGCCAAAAGTTGAAAGAGAAAAGTTACCATCAGAATCTTTTTCAATAATATGCGATTTTAGCATTCGAGTAAGATTTCTGTGAACTTCGGGACTTGTGGCATCTAGTTCCTTTGCCATGGTTGAAAGGTTTGATTTTTTTCCTAAAAGACTGAAAATAATCTTTAGTCTTTGTTCACTTGATAATTCTAAGAAATCTTGTGAAATTTTTTCTGGATCAAGATTCATACACGTCTATCAATTAAGACAATCTAAAACATTACTGTGTTATTTAGGATTCTGGCCAATTTCCACCGCACTTTGGACATATACCTCTTAAACCGTTGTATTTTGGGTCATTTATGATATAGGCTAGTTTATAATCACAAGACAAACAATTGGTCAATCTATAATTTTTCATAAATTATATTGAGTGAGCATTCATTATTAGCTACGCTTTATTTGTTAGCTAAGAAATTAGTAACATAGCTTGCATGTTTTAATATCATATGAATGAGAAGAAAATTCAAACCACAATGGATAGGAAATGTTTAGTCAGCATTGAAGAAAGAACACCGTCTATCACAAATTCTGCCACCAAAACATGTAAAAACACTATTTTAAAAACAATCTTAATTCTATCATTGTTTTTTGTATGTATATCTTTGATACCTCATGCAGAAGCTAATCACATAGTTTCATTTCAATTTTCACAATATAATCTCAATGACGGTGAACCCGGTTTTGAAGTGATAATTACTGTTAATAATGCAACTGCTAACGTTGATCCATTAAATCAAGATACGGTTTCTGTCATTGTCACATCAACATCGGATTCCACTGGAGTACCTCTTGTTCTTACTGAAACAGGCATTAATACTGGCGTCTTTCAAAATACTAATCTATTATTCACTACTGGCGATGCCAAATACGAAATTACAGACACAGTAAATGTTAGCATCGTTGATAATTCAATAAACAATCCACTAGTACTTGATACTTCATCAGTTGAGGTTAGGTCAACATCTGATAGCGGTGGAATAACACTTTCATTAACTGAAACAGAGATTGACAGCGGAGAATTTACTGGCACTCTAACTTTTTCATCAAGTGCTTCAAGCTCAGCTACTGGTACAATACTTGTTGCTGCAGGAGACGTTCTTTCAATAGAATACATCCCGACCAATGAGATAGCTCACGGACTAATAATACCAAATCCAAATCCTGGAATTAATGCAATTTCTGCAGCTCCTGGTGATACCATAACTGCAACGTATTTTGGAGATGTTGACACAGCAACAATGTCAACCACTGGACCAGGAACTGGATCAGGTGGTGCAGTAAGACCGGGACTCGTGTTAGACTTTATAGCAGCATTTGGTGGCGGTTGCAGTGCAGACTGTATTCCTCCAACATTGGGAATTACAAAATTTGGTGAAAGAATCGTAGAAAAAGGATTTTCATATAATGGAAATGCGGTTGATGCTGAGTTATTCTATACTCCATTTCCACTAATTACGGTCGAAGTTGGAAAACAAAACTTGGCAATATTGAAAGTTTATGAAAATTATGGAATAGAAAACATAAGACATATTGGATTAGGATTTGGACTAGAGAAGAACCAAGCCATAAGCGAAAGTAAGGCAATAATTGAATATGATATCAGTTTTGATGGAACGACAAAAACATCAGTGTATGATCCAAACAACGCACTTGGCAACGTTACAGTAGTAACGATTCCAACAAAATGCAAGGTCAATGACGCAAAAGAAAACTGTCTAGAAGTGCAGTTTTATCACACATTTAGAGAAAGTTTGGAATTTAACATAGTTGGCACCAATGTCTGGGATGAAAGAAGAAACGGCTGGCAGAATTATTTCAATGATGGAGTTGAGATAGTTGGAAATTCGTTAAACCCACCAAAAAAAATTCAAGTGTTAGATAGATTAGGCTATCCGAAAACCATTACGATCATGGAAAGGAATGTGGGAGCTGACGAAGAAGGTAATATTTGGTATAATGAGAACGGCATCTGGAGTACAGAGTATAAAATTCCTCCAAGGGATGATCCTATAACAACGCATGGAATTGACAGAAACAATGACAAATTCAAAGCATACTGTGATGAACAAATCATAAAGGCACAAAAAATCCTTGATGAAATGGTAGGCTTTCAATCAATTGCAAATTCCTACTTTGGCATTAATGATAATGAAATTATTTTATATACACAAAAAAATAGGAGTGAGGATCCTGAACTACAAAAACAGCTAGTGGAAGAACAAATTAAGGCAGCAAAAATATTTCAAAACAAATGGCCAGGAATATTCATAAATTTTCAAAATTAAAAAATAGCTAAACTATAGATAGAATAACTATGGTGGAACATGAATTAGACTTGACATTCTTGGTACAAAATTAAAATCGTTTGTCAAAGATGGTGTTGAGGTAGTAGTAGTTGCAGAATGTTGTACGGTTTTATACACTACCTCTAGATAAACACAATAATCTATGTGTCTAATTCCCTGTAAAGAAGTAAAGACAACTTGGCGTGTTCTACAATCACCATCTACTTCTTTGACAGAAATGTCTATTTGATTAATACTCTTGGAGAAAGGAACCTTCAAAATCGAAATGGTATCTGTTATGAGAATTTGAGCCTCGTTAGTTGGTACATCATTTAATTTTACAGATAAGGTATTGCCATCGTGTTTGTTAATACCTAATACCGAATTTGAGAATGAAACCCAGAAATCTCCACCTGTTGTTGGATGTATGTTAAACACTAGTGTTTTTTCGTCTGTCGTAAATTGTGATGATAACATTTGTGCTCCTTTTATAACAAAAGGAATACACGTACCATCAATAGAGACAGGGGATTTTGTAACAGCCACTCTTCCTACATTTGTACTGCTACTGAGAACTATATTCATTTCACGCGGTGATGAATAAACGGCTTTAACATAATGATTATTGCATTTTAAAGAATCATTTTCTATAACAGAATCATCATGTATTCCACCAGGCGTTGAGGCTATCAGATAAGAAACAATAACATTTTCAGTCATTTTACTAAGAGAATTTTTGGTTGCAGTATTTTTGATGGCATTTATTTTTGCAAATACGTCAACAAGATCATTTGCTTGAGGCATCATATTGTCTTTTGGATCAGAACCCAAAACACTGCTAGTGATGGTATCAATGTCTTGCAAAATATCGTTTTTCAAATTGGTAGATGTTGTAGTTGTGCAGGTACTTGCAGAAAGTGTTGGTTCTACTTGAAATGAAATAGTTTCATCAAGTGGTGAGGTCCAAATATCTGAATTAGCTGTGGGGCCAACACCATCAAGTACTAGATCAATGTTGACTGTATTGCTTGAAGATAAGGTGTTAGTTGAAAGATTAGTTATGCCTATAACAGAATTTGAGGAATTTGTCAGCACTAGTGAACCTCCTTGAGTCGCATTTAGCGCATAATTGATTCCACTAACAAGAGCTCCAGAAGATGTGTCTTTAAATTGTATGTTTATTTGCATTGCGTCTCCGGCAGTTGGGGCAGTGCTAATTATCTCTACACTTAGATTGCCGCCAGAAACTAAATCTCCATCAGTTTCACATTCTATTGGACCACTCGGTGGTGGAGAAGGTGGTGGACTGGAAGGAGTTGGAACTACCTCAACTGCCCCTGAGATCCATGGATGAAGTGAATCATAATAAAAAAAGTCACCAGCTTCATCAAAAGTATGCGAAAAACTTGAATTTGGTGTAATAATACCACTGTCAAATTCACCATCTGGACCGTGAGCTGGAATGCCACTTGTAACTGTAACAGCAAAACTAGCAGTGTTCTCCCATGTAATGGTTGAACCTTGAGGAATCGTTATAGAGCTGGGATTGAATCCACCCGTTTCTATATTAACTGTGGTAGAAATTTGTGCAAAAACCGAATTGTTTGGATAAATCAAAAACACAAAAACAACTGCAATTATAAAAAAAGTCTTCAAGGCTAATTACCACCAAAAGGCAAATCTGTTACTGAATCTCTAAGCATTTTTAGATGTAAAAGACGGATTCCTTTTACATTATCTCCATCCATTCTTTCATGTGTGGTTGGGTCGCTGTCACTTACACTAGCTCCAGTTGAAAAATAGCTAGAGTCTGCGAAATTATAATCAAGATTTCCCCAGTCATCATGACTGTATAAGGTAGTTTTTAGCGTTTGAATACAACCAATGTCAAAAATACGGTGAACGTTAATGTTTGCTGTTCCTAGCACTCCTCCTCTATCTACATCAGCAGGAATGTTTGTCATATGTACAAATGGTGTTAATTCTAATGGTGGTGAAACTAGATCATCATAATAACCAATTACGGTTCGCAAACCACGGGAACCAGTTTCTGCACTTCCAATACCAAGATCTTCATCAATACTGATTTCAACTATGTTTGGAACCTCCCCAATGCCCCACCTTGAATAATCCAACGGTCTTTCTGGAATAAGCTCTGAGAACTGTCTGCTATAGCTCATAACACTAAAGTAATTTGGTTTGCATCCAACATCATCGCCTCCACCATCCTTTAAATTCAAATTGTGACCAAACTCATGCATTAGAGTTCCTACCTGATGATCTGGACTACCTGTACTATCAAGCAGTGCTCCTAATGTAACCATAAAATCATTGCCGCCTACTTCAGAAATTCCCGATGTAGTTAGATCACCATAAAACTTGTGACCAAATATGGAATAATGGAAAAACTGTCTTTTTGCAAGAATATTTGCATCAATAATCTCTTGGGTTCCACTTCGTTCTTGTGGGGTTCCAAAATATGATTTTTTGATTTGATGATAGCCTACAATATCAGGATCTGTAACATCAAAACTCCAATTCATACGATCATAATGAAATGGCAATTCTTCATCAACAAACAGGTGCAAGTTTATTCCTTGATTTTTAAAGACAGCCTCAAGAGCCGAAATAACTGCAGGATCAGGTCTGTGTCCTACCATGTAATCTATCTCTACATAAACATCTTCAACGCTTGGATCCGGTGTAATGGGATCCACAGAGCTAGGTATAGTGTAATAGTGAGTTCCGCTTGAAACCTGAACAGGAATTCTAATTTCGCCAGTGTTTTCCCATTCAGGACAAATTATGTCATTATCAGTAGGTCCTGGTGGTGGAGGGCTGACACAGTCTATCTTTTGTGTTGGTGCAAGCGTTCCACTAGGGGTAAAAGAACCTCCTGATTGTCTTACAGTTGCTGTGGCCGGAGTAAGAGTTTGGTATACAGCTTTGACTGTGTCAACTGCAGGGGTTCCACTTGGTGAAACATGTAACACAGGAACACTAGCATCACTCTCAGATAACGAAAATATCAATAAGGCTCTGTGATTATCAAACTCGCCACTATCACGTCCTGTTTCCATTAATACAATAGATAATGGAGGCGAGCCTGATGCCTCTCTACTAACTTGAACAATTACTTTTTCTTTTACAAAGTCGTTAGTGTTAGCATTAGGATGAGTTAGGGTGATGATTCCTCCATGCTCTACCTCAAATGGAGCATTACGGAAAACTATGGAAGTAGGTCCAGCACTTGGTGAGGAAACACTTTGACCAAAATCATTTACTGGGTAAATTCTATACTGATAGCTTGATGCTTGGCTGTTTGGAACTGTTTCGGGATCTTGCCATCCACTGGAAGAAACTGTAAATGAATTTCCTCCATTGTATAATGTTTGAATTTCATTGAAACTTAATTCCTTGTCATAAATTCTCAAATCATCAATTAATCCAGTAAACGGTCTACCGCCATCACTTTCGGCTCCAATAGCTAAATTATCATTATTCAGGGTTAATAGTTGAGAAAATCCTGCCGACGTTCCTTGCAATGGATTTGTGCCAGCATTTATGAAAATCCTTACGCCATCACGATTTTGATTGCCACTATATGTAATTGCTACATGAGTCCATACTCCATGTGGTACAGCATCTTTTCCTGTAAGTACTAAATACTGACTTGAACCATCAAGAAACTCAAAACCTATCTTTTGGTTTAAGTCATTATATGTAACAGCAAACCCTTTTCCGCCAAGAAGTATGTTAGTTGTTTTTGCCAATACTGTAGATGCTGATGATGTACCTGTTGTTGGTTTTATCCAAAATGCTATGCTAAAATCCCTGTCTTGAGCAACAGGTCCATAGAAATCATATGGATATTCATTTCCCGTAGTTAGGTAAGTAGCGCCATTAAAATTCACTGCCCCTGCAGTTTTTCCTACATCATTAGTAAAAACAAACCCATTATCATCAAGATAATTTTGGTTTATGCCAAAATCAAAGAGGTTGTTTCCATCACCGTCAAATTTCCAGTAAGATACTGGTTGAAGCGAAAATGGCCTTTCCTCAAAATAACTATCCTGACCATTAACCATTCGTGTAATATAGTATGAACTTGGTTGAGGTTGTGGAATATTCCAGCTAATTACCATCAAACCGGAGACTGGATCCATAGTCCAAGAAGGAGGGGAAGAAAGAGATGCTGGGAGATTACCTCCAGGAACTGGACATGCTGGTGTTAAGGTACCTGCTAAACTCTGCCCATCGTTTCCAACCGAAAACACCTTGTAACAGTATGATACACCTGGCAAAACATTATCATCTGTTATGCTAATGATCAAAGGATCAACGCTCAAAGTCATTATCTCTTGAATTTCAGCTTCCGAAAGAGCTTCACTGTAAATTCTTAGATCATCAAGTATCACCGTAGCTGGTCTGTGTCCATCACTTTCTGCACCTATTACCAAATTTTCAGAATTTGTTATGGTACCAATAGATTCGTTAGGCCCCTGTACGTGAAGAGAACCATCAACGTAAATCTTTACACCATTAAGGTTTGAATTTCCACTGTATGTTATAGCAATATGAGTTGGTTCATTTCGCACCGTGTTAGGTGCAGTTAATACATAATGTTTAGTGGTATCTATGAGCCCAAACCCTATCTTTCTATTTAGGTTGTTGTACGTGATGGCATATCCTTCTTCTCCAAGTATGTCGGTCGTTTTTGCTAAAATAACTTCGGCAGATGATAAACCTCCATCATGTTGTATCCAAAATGAAATGGTAAACGAACTTCCAGCATTAAAATTATAATCACTATCGGTGCCAGCAATTATATATTTTGAACCACCAAAATTGATTCCATTCACTATTACCGCATCGGTGAAATCATTTGGAGTTAATGTGGTACTTGGAGTAGAATTAACGTTTTTGCCAAAATCCCTTGCACCTGTATTGATTCCATCAAATTTCCAATATGATATTAGATTAGGATTTGGTGGCCATTCCTCAAAAACTCCAGAACCACCAGCTTCTCTTGTCAGGTAATATCCAGCTATGTCAGTTGGAACAGCTGCAGTAGGTATTGCGGCATCCCATTTGACTTCAATATTTTCGTTAAAAGCTATAGCTTCAATTCTTTGAGGATCAACAACTGCCCACGCAGAATAATTTTCATTCACAAAAAACATCATGACTAAAAATAAACCTATGAAGATAATCACATATGAGGTCCCCAACGCACGAATGATCTAGTTGTACTTTTTAAGTATTTTTGATCTAATTTATTATCGACTAACAAGTTTTTGTTTGTTCCAACCTAGAAATGCAAACTGCAATAACTTTTGCTGAGGCTAAACTGGTTTAGAAATTAATTTTTACATACGCTATCATACATTTTAACAATTTTTTGGTACATTAAATCAGGATTATATTTCTCCTTTAGCACCTTATTGCCCTCTTTACCCATCATATCAGCCATTTGTGGATTCTCAATTAATCTCAACATATGTTCTGCCCATTCTTCTGGTTTTTGTGGATTTAAAACAAAACCAGTTTTTTCGTGTAATATAATATCTGACATTGGTCTTAGATCTGAAACAATCACTGACTTGTTCTGTGCAAATGCTTCTAAAATTACCAAACCAAACCCTTCAAATAAACTTGGAAAAACCATAGCATTTGATTCACTAATCAATTTCTCTTTTTCTTCTTTGCTAACATAACCAGTGAATTCTATACTGTCTTCTAAATGTAATTTTTTTGAAAAATTCTGAAGAAATTGTTTGTAAGGACCATCACCAATAATTTTTAATTTTACTTTTGGTTCTTTTTTCCTAATAAGATCTATTGCGTTTATCAACACTTCAAGATTTTTGTAAAAAACCAATCTTCCAACAAAAATAAACTGGAATCGATTAAATTTTTCAACTCTGGGCTCTGAAAATTCAATTGAATAGGGAATTACATTAATTGGTTTTTTAATACCAAATTCTAAAAGATCATCTTTTGTCGCTTCACTTCCTGTGTGAATGCAATTATATCTGAAATATTTCATTAATCTTTCAAAGATTGGAGCTAGGTTTGCATTAATTTGTGATACATTGTTTTGCTTTGCCCATTTTTTCCAGTAATCCTTTCCTCCCAACGAAAAAACATCATGAATTGTTGTGATATGAGGTTTCGAAGTTAGAGTAGATAGTATCGAACCTGAAAACGCAGGAGCAAAATTATTTGACTGTATTATGTCTATTTTTTCTTTTTTTATTATTTTCAATCCATTGGTTATAGCATTTATTGAATATCTTATATTGTCTGAGAATGTTGGGGGTAATCCACCTTTATACTCTAAAGTAGGCGGAACAAAAACCAAGCGTATGTTTTTTTCATCTTTGTATTGTTCGCCTTTAATCCTGTTTGTAATTACCCAAACCTTGTGATTGTTTTCTGCTAATTTTTTTGCGATAATATAGAAAACATATTCTCCACCACCTCTTGTAGTGGAAAAAAATTGTGTCAAAAGTAGTACATTCATTAATATCTAATTGGATTTGAGAATCCTGCACCTAAAAAGCATTATAAGAGAAAAAATTTTTAATCAAGCAATTGTTTGATTATTCTCTTTTAGAAAAATTTGATCCAAGCGGAATGCATAAAATATATGACAAATGGCCTGACTTGGCAAAAGAAGCTTATCATACAGATTACCAGCCCTTTGATTTTGATGAAATTAATCATATTGTATTTTCTGGAATGGGAGGTTCAGGTGCAATTGGTGACACAATTTCAGCCATACTGTCAAAATCAAAAACTCATGTCACCACTGTAAAAGGATATCATCTACCAAACACTGTAGATTCTAACACACTTGTAATTGCGATAAGCGCATCTGGCGATACTATTGAGACTCTGACAGTTTTAGATTCTGCAAAAAAACTTGGTTGTAAGTTAGCTGCATTTTCTAGTGGTGGAAAAATGGAAAAATTTTGTGCAAAAAATAACATAGAATATAGAAAAATACCAATGATACATTCACCTAGAGCTTCCTTTTCAAAACTCTTATACGGAATGCTAAGATCGCTGGAAAATGTAATTCCAATAAATAAAAAAGACATTGAGGATTCTATTCAAAGCTTGGAAAAGTTGCGGCCAAAAATCTCTTCTTCAAATTTAACAGAAGAAAATTCATCTTTGCAATTGGCCAAATGGATCAAAGGAATTCCTGTGGTTTATTACCCATGGGGACTGCAGGCAGCTGCTATACGATTTAAGAATTCTATTCAGGAAAACGCTAAACTACATTGTTATGCAGAAGATGTCATTGAGGCATGTCACAATGGCATAGTAGCGTGGGAAAAACCAAACATGGCACAACCAATTTTGATTGAAGGGCAAGACGACTACATCAAAACGAAAGAAAGATGGAAAATATTAAAAGAATTTTTTAAAACAAAAAACATTGACTATCAAGAAATTTTTTCCATAAAAAGTAACATTCTATCAAAACTAATCAATCTTATTTATCAGTTAGATTATTCAACAATTTACCTTGCTGTTTCTAATAAAATTGATCCAACTCCAATACCCTCTATTGATTTTATAAAAGAAAAATTATAAATTTCAAAAAATTTGAAATGGGATATTAAATCTTGTCTTTTTGAACAAACGTTCATGGTAAAATTGATTTAAGAATTTCTGAAATTTGATTTTCTAAATATATAGGCAAATTTGAGATGTTATTGATTACCATTTCATTAAAACTGAAGTCAAATCGTTCCCTCACTAACCTCTCCCAAATGTATACCATCATAAAGTAAAAATTCCAAAACATTAGAAAAGAGATTACAAAGCCTTTGGAAACTTCCTCATATTTCCATTGTTTCCATCTTTCAAAAAGATGTGCCAAACCAATCGCCAAAAAAGGCGTAATATCTGTAATCCTTCTCTGCCCAAAAGAGGCTCCAGCACCTATAGCGGCATCCCAAGCAGATGCATGTAGGTAAAAAATCAAACCCGTTAGAATTACTATGATTAATCCTAACCTATTGTCTCTCAGTAGAAAATATGTACCAGCAATAGCAAAAAGATAAACTGGATGCCACACAAACAAACCCCTATTTTCTGAAAACAAAAATTCTAAAACATAGGGATTAGTTAGATCAATAAACTTGGTTCTTGGCTCTTCCTCTCCAGATAATGTATAAAGTTCGTTTGCTTCAATCGCTTGTTCATAATATTGTTCTATGGGATGAGGAATTGGTATCAATTCATCATACAGAAAATCCCAATAAATCATTTGAGGACTGAAAACTATAATGAAGAAAGCTACATAACACGCAAAATTGATTATCAACTTTTTCTTTGTTTTTTGTCTTTTAAAAAATATCAAATCCAAAATTGGCAATAAAATGAAAACAATACTGGTTATTCTAATTAGTACGGTTAATCCAGTTATGCTTCCCATTAAAATCCAATATTTATTTGAATTTATCTCTCTAAATCTAAGGAAAAAATAAACCAATAATGAAGAGGCAAAGTATGAATGAGCATGCGACATGCTTGACTCAAAAAATGAATAATGAACCACAGAAGAAGAAAAGAAAATTAAAAGTGTTGCAAAAAACGAAACGTTGTTTGTATATCTCCTTGAAAGTGCATAAAACAAGAATAGATTTCCAAAGAAAGAGTAAACAACAGAGCCAAGATTAAAAAACGCATCATAAATTTTTGAATAGCCGTCCTGAGGATAATTATTAATTGATGAAATAGCATGTGCAACTAGCACAAAAGGAATGTTTAGTAACGAGCTTCCGATGTTTTGAATCCCATGAGCTAATCCAGTAACTGTTTTGAAATCCGTATTGAATCGATAATAAGGTCTTACCTCAAGCTCATTAGTCAAGTCTAGATCATTATCAAACAGCATTGAGTGCGTATTTGCAAAATAGAATATGCCGTCACTACTTATTCTGTCAGTAAAAAAAATGCTAAAAAATGCTATATGAAAAACCAGTAAAATTAGAACATACTTTTTTTGATTTCTGTATTTTATTTTTAACATGATTGTGTTATGAAAAAATCATATATTTTTCCGATACTTTTAGATAAATCAGTCTGATTTACTGACCATTTAGAGATTATAATGATCAAGCTTACATCCATTAATGAGAGTATTATTATATACAATATGTTTTGTGTACCAAAGATTGAAAGCAGTAATTTTGGCAGGCGGGTTAGGTTCCAGGATTAGCGAGGAAACTGATGTTAAACCTAAACCTTTAGTTGAAATCGGGGGCATGCCAATTTTATGGCATATAATGAAAATTTATTCAAAATTCGACATTAATGATTTCATTATCTGCTGTGGGTACAAAGGATACATGATTAAAGAATATTTTGCAAATTATTTTCTTCATATGTCTGATGTTACGTTTGATATTAGACACAATAAAATGGAAGTACATCAAAAATTTGCAGAACCTTGGAAGATCACCCTCGTAGATACAGGACAAAAAACTATGACTGGAGGACGTTTAAAACGAGTGGCAAAATATATCGAAAATGAATCGTTTTGTTTTACTTATGGTGATGGAATAAGCGATATCAATATTTTTGATTTAATCAAATTTCATAAGAATAAAAGAAAACTGGCAACATTAACTGCAGTAAATCCTCCTGGGAGATACGGAGTGTTAGATTTAAACGAAGATCATGTTAACAGATTTATTGAAAAACCTAAAGGAGACGGAGCTTGGATTAATGGTGGTTTTTTCGTATTAGAACCAAAGGTGCTAGATTATATTCAAGATGATTCAACAATATGGGAAAAAACTCCTCTTGAAAAATTAGCAAATGATGGTCAACTGAGTGCCTACAAACATACTGGGTTTTGGTATGCTTTAGACACATTAAGAGATAAAAATTATTTAGAAAATTTGTGGATAAATGATAATGCACCATGGAAAGTATGGTAGCTTAATTTTTCAAAAACTCAAGATTAGAATTTACTTTTTTGTTCTCAATTAAATATTTTAGATATCTTACGCGATAAAATTTTCTGTCATTAAAGTCTTCTTCTGAAAAATCTTTCTTTTTAATTACATCATAAATATGCTTAATTCCAGATTCTAAACTCCATTTGGTTTTAAAACCAAGTATGTTTGTAATTTTGTCAAAATTTACTCTATAAGATCTAGAATCTTTGTTTGCTGTTTCTGAGTATTTTATTGTTGAATTTGGAATTATTTCTTCTACCTTCTCAGCAATTTCTCTGACAGTATAGTTATCATCATTTGAACCAACATTAAATATTTCTCCATTTATTTTATTTTCTGGCACCTTTAAACATAAGATAAAGGCTCTTGACATATCTTCTACATGTAACAAAGGTCTCCAAGCTGTACCGTCGCTAAGTAATTGTACTTTTCCTGTTGTAACTGCCGCTGATACTAAATTGTTCACTACTAAATCTAAACGTAAACTTGGAGAAATACCATAAGCAGTTGCATTTCTCAAAATAATTGGACTAAAACCACCTCCTTTTAACTTAAGCAGTTCTTTTTCTGAGTCTACTTTAGATTTTGCATAAGCTGTTAGTGGTTCTAGTGAAGACTCTTCATTAACAATATCATCATTTGCACCATATGTTGAACAGGAAGAAGAGTAAACAAATCTCTGAACTCCAGCTTGCTTAGCAATTTTTGCTAATCTTACTGTGGCAGAAAAATTAATTGCATTGGTAAGAGATGGATTGATCTCACCTAAAGGATCATTTGAAAGGGCAGCTAAATGTAAAACTGCAGAGCATTCTTTAAGATCATCACTAGTCAGTTCTCTGATATCTTTTTTAATAGAAATTACATCTGAGAGATCTTCGTTAGTGAATCCTTGAGGATAAAATTCTAAATCACAACCTACAACTTGAAAATTTTCCTCTAAAAGTAATTTTGTTAAAACATTTCCTACATATCCTTTATGACCTGTAACAAAAACCTTCATTTGTGTTGAAAATTTTTTTCCACTATTAAACGTAATACTATAACTACAAAATTTTTGCTTGATAAAGAATAGGGTTTTATTTTACTTCTAAAAATTATTAGATATGATTTTTAATAAAACAAAACTAAAGGGAGCTTTTCTAATCGAAATTGAAAAAAAAGAAGATTACAGAGGTTTTTTTGCTCGTACTTGGGATGCAACAATATTTGAGGAAAATGGTCTTACTACAAATTTGGCTCAATGCAATATTTCATTGACTAAAAAGAAGGGCTCTATACGAGGAATGCATTATCAAAAAGCTCCATATGAAGAAGTAAAATTAATCCGTTGCACAAAAGGAAAAATATTTGATGTTATAATTGATCTGCGTCCGGAATCTGAAACGTATAAACAATGGGAATCTTTTGAGCTTAGTTCAGAAAATTACAAAATGTTATACGTGCCTGAAGATTTCGCTCATGGATTTCAATCATTAGAAGATAATACAGAAATTTTTTATCAAGTGAGCCAATTTTATACTCCAGAAGCAGAAAAAGGAGTAAGATGGAATGATCCTACTTTTAATATAAAATGGCCTTTGGTGGCAACGGAAATTTCTGAGAAAGACAAAAATATCAAAAATTTTAGTGATGAGAAAAATTTTTAACTATAAACTATAACGCATCATTTTAATGAAACTCTAGTTTTAATTTTCAGAGAATATTTGAAATTTACAATATTTGGCGCATCTGGTTTTATAGGATCTAATCTAGCTGAACACTTCAAAAAAGAGAAAATTGATTTTAGTGTTCCTGATATTAGAAAAGAAGACATACTCAACAATTCATTAGGTCATGTTATTTACTCCATAGGAGTATCTGATTTTTTACAGAGACCTTATGATGCAGTTGAAGCTCATGTATGCATTTTGCGTAAACTTTTACAATATGGTAAATTTGATTCTCTTTTGTACATTTCATCTGGCCGCATTTACTATAATGGAACTTCAACCAATGAAGAAGATAGTTTAATAATTAATCCATTACAAACCAGCGATTTGTATAATATTTCGAAGGTTATGGGAGAATCTTTATGTGTAGCATCTAGACATGAAAATATTAGAATAGTACGACCTTCTAATGTTACAGGAAATAATATAACATCTAATCTTTTCATTCCTTCAATTTTAAGAGATGCAGTTGATAAAAAAATAATCACACTTCATTCAACCTTAGATAGTGAAAAAGACTATGTATACATAGATGATGTTATCACTATTTTGCCTAAAATTGCTTTACACGGAAAACATAAAGTCTATAATTTAGCTTTTGGAAAAAATATAACAAATAAAGAAATTGTTGAGGAAATTTCACGAGTTACTAATTGTAAAGTACAAATTACTTCTGACGCAAAACGTTTTTCGTATCCAAATATATCAATAACAAGAATTCAGAACGAATTTGGATACAAACCGGTTTCAATTATACCAAAACTAGAGAAAATGATAGCATCTTACAAAAATTCAAAAAATAATTCTTGCAAGTAATAATTTTTGTTTTGAATCTATTAATTTAGTGAATCGAAATATTCTTTGATAGCCTGTTCAGTAGTAGTAAGCTCAATAAATTTTTGAATTTTTTCAGTATTAATTTGATAATTTTGAATATAATTTTGAGCCTCATTTTGATATTCACTATCAAATCCAGTTATTTTTTTAATTTCAGAAATCTGTATACTATTTTTTGAGGCTAAATTAAAAATTTCATCTTTAATTCCTAATTCCACAATTTTAAAAATCGACTCGGCCATAAACCTTGTACTAATAAAATTTAATTTGGAATCTGGAGATATCATTACTTTTTTTTGTGTATTAATAAAATCAAATACTGGATTTTTTTTCAATCCTTTTCCTACCAGTCCTGGAAGTCTAAAAATCAAATAATTGTCACAAAATTTCTTCACATAATTTTCTGCTAGTAATTTATGAAAACCATAATTATCTAACTTTGAACTTTGAATTACTGTGCTCTCAACGGTATTTTTTAAATCAGATTTTTCACTATAAACATCAACTGTGGATAAAAGTATGAATTGTTTAAAATTAATTTTATGAACATACTCAGCCACACTTGCAACCGAAGCAATAAAATCAAAAAACGGCTCTTGATTTGCTTTAAATTTTAACGCATTCCCATTAGCAAAAATAAGTATGTCACAACTTTTCCCAAAGAATTGCTCTTTGTTTTCTTTTTGGATATTCTCATATTCTAAATTTCTTTTTTTTAAATAATGAGAAATTGCAGAACCTGTAAGTCCCTTTCCTCCAACAATGAAAATCATAATATCACCTTATCCAACAAAATTTGGAGACATATTTGGATTAGGTTTTATTATGTCTTCCATAGAATTATTGATAGCCATATGCTTGCAGAATAGGCCACAATTATTTGGTCTTACCCATTTTTCAATTTCTTTTGTTTTTTTGTCTTCCCAAATCTCTTTCAAAGATTTTTCATAAATATTGCCAATATAGAATCTATCTTCACCACGTGCATTTTTACAAAATGTAACATGCCCTTCAGCTAATATTGCTAACATAAAGAAATGAGCATAACAAGTTGATGGATAATCTAGGTTTTCTTGTGATGCCATGTATGTTGTTGTTAGTGATTGGATTCCATTAGGTTCTAAAACACTTTTAACATCTGCAAACACTTGTTGGCTTTCTTCACTATTCCAAAACACTCCTTTATCATTTGAAAATTGATCTGGTGCTAACTGATAATAATTAATATTCAAACTCTTAATCCTTTTTGCAAAATCAACCAAAGTATGAATATTTTCAGGAGTAACAAGAGTTCTGATTCCAATATTCAAGTTGCTTTCAAGTTCTTTTTTTCTCTTACAAAGATATTCAATATTTTTCATTACTAATTCAAATTGATCAACACCTTGAACTTTTCGATAACTTTCACTATCTCCACCAGCCATTGAAAATCGAATCCATTGTAAACTGTTCAGCAAAACGTCGGCGTTTCGTGGAGTGATTGCAGAACCATTGGTTATAGTACCAACATCAAAACCTATATCGTGTGCATATTTTACAATGTTAACATAATCTTTGTGAATGGTTGGTTCGCCTCCTCCCGTAAAACTAATTGCTCGTGTGCCTAATTCTTTCGCTTCTTTTAGTCTTTTTTTAATCAATTCAGTTTCAAGAGATGGTTTGTCTGCTTCAACTCCAATATGTTCTGCATAAAAACAAAATGAACATCTATGATTACATCTGTTTGTAAGATCTACCTCAATTGTAGTAGGGAATGGTCTTTTTCCTTCTTTATATGCAGCAATTTTTTCAGGATGATAGAATATTTTTTTAGTAAAATCAAAGTTATGCAATTCGAGATTCTCTGTTTTTGCAGTTCTAAACGCAGCACCTGTTTCTTTTTTTAATTCATTTGACTCTTTAATACCGCCTTTTTTTCCTAAAGTAATGATGTCTGATGTCATTTAATCACCTACAAATCACTCTAAAACTATTTAATAATTATACATATGTTATTCTTTTTAAATGAACTTAACAAAAAATTGATATTTTTAGCTTCTTAGAATATACCATATATGACCAAGACCCATTTTTATTGCTTTCATCCTCTTATCTGAACCAATTTTTGATATTCCAATCCTTTTGTTTGAAGTAACTGGAACTTCAATTATTCTCAAGTTTTGTTTTAACGCTTCAATTGCCATAAACAGTGCAAATTCATTTCCTGGTATGACTCTACCCGTTTTTGGATCAGTGAATTTATCAATAATTTTTTCTAACGCTTCTTTTCTTATCATTCTTAAGATACATCCAACATCTGTCAATTCTACAACTCCCATATGTAATAAACTGAAAAATTTTATCTGAATCAATTTTGCCAAGAAATAATTTCCCCACACATACATCATTTTCACCTGATTTCCTTTTTCTGATAAAACTTGAACCAATCTGGTACCGACGACCATATCACAATGATTCAGATATGGCACCATTTTACTTAGATCATAACCATTAGCACTACCATCTCCCTCAACCAAGACAATTAGATTAGAACCTGTCATCAAAGATTCTTTTAAACCCATTACACAAGAATGAGCAAATCCCATATTTTTTTCCTTTGTTATTACTTTAGCCCCACACTTTTTTGCTACTTCTACTGTTTTGTCTGCACTGTGATTATCAACTACAATAACTTGTTCAACGTGTGGCTGACTAAAAAAATCCTTTACTACTCTTCCTATTGCAAGTTCCTCGTTATATGCAACAACCACAACACAAATTCTAGGATTATTTATGGGATTATTTTGTAAATAATCCAACTTTGGATCTGTGCGATAATGTTTTCTTTTAAAAGCAAAAACTGAAGCAGCGATAATCCATAAAACATCCGCTAAAATAATCCACTTGACATAAATAGAAAAATAGATTCTTTCAATAAAATTCATTCCTTGTAGAAGAGCTTGTAGACCTTCTGTAACTAAAAAGTAAATATTGATTCCAATGAATACTAGGTTTATGATCAAAAGGGCAAAAAATGTAAGACCCATTATGACAAAAAGAACTCCCATATCTTAGGGGCATTACTGACTCCTTTAAATCGATTGTTACAACCTCTTAGCTTTGTTATTTGAGAATTAATTAATTTTGTTATTGGACAAATTTGTATTTTTCAATACATATCTAGTCGCAACAATTCCTAAAAATGTTGCAAACCACACAGTACATAATCTTAAAAAAAGAACTAATGCTGACGCATCAGAAAATTCAATTTCTGGTCTCACCAATAATCCCATCATACTTAATTCAGTTACACCTAATCCACCAGGAATTAGAGTTATAAATCCAAAAACTAATGAAAATAAACTTATCAAGCCGGATTCAAAAACGTCTAAAGAAAAACCAAATGACAAAAAACATAGATAAAATGCAATAACATCAAATGACCAGCACAAAATACTAAATGGTCCAATAACTAGAAGTTTTTTGCCTGAAATAAGATTTTTAATTTCTTCACCAGATTCATCTATAAATTCAGAATACTTGTTGTTTTTTGAAATTTTTCTTAAAATGTTACTTGCATGTTTCTGTAAATTTTTACTTCTTAAAATAAAATAAATGGTTACTAATAGTGCATCTAGTATAATGATTGGTATGACAAGAGTTTCAAAATAATAAAATATTAAAAAAATTGAAATTATAACAAGAATTCCAAATAAATCAAAATAACGTTCAATTATAATTATAGGTATGGATTTCGATAAAGGTAATCTGAACTTATTTTTTAAAAAATATGATTTTACAAAGGTTCCTGTGGCACCAGGCGTCATAAGCAAAGAAAGACCTGCTGTAAAAATCAGAAAACTGTCTTTAATTGAAAAGCTTGGCAAAACATTTTTGAGAAGAATTTTCTGTCTTATACTTTTACAAAAAATTGATAATGTTACAGCAATCAATATCAAAGGCAAGTACCAAATTTCAATTTTTTTAAAACTTTGATTTATTTGGTTCACATCCGAAAAGAATGTCAAAAGTAGGTAGAATACAATTGCAGAAAAAATAATTAAAAAACCTCTTTTTTTTAATTGTTCAAAAATATTCATTTTTCCTATTTTGTTAGTAATTAAGTGTATGAAAAACTGTTTTGGTTTAAATCAAATTAGTATGTAAATTCTTAAACACATTTGATAATGACAACTTTCATACCTATAAAAACATTATATAAGCATATTTTTCAAACCAGCTAATTGTTTGATATCGCTAATCTAAATAAATTTCATTCTAAGAAAACGAATAATTCTTTGGTTGCAAGATCAATTAACTATGTAGATCATGCCAATGATTTTAATCCACATTCTACTCATAAACAATCTCATTTTCAAGGAGGGAATAAAATAATTTGTTTCATATGAAGTATTATTTCATTTTATTAGCAGTACACTTATTTTTCTTTATTTTCCTTTTTGACCCATTTATTAGAAGTGATGGAGTTTTATTTTTCTGGTCAACTCATTCGATGATAATAGATGGCGATTTAGATTTTTCTAATCAGTTTAATGACTTGCCATTAGCTTGGATGGATGTAGAATCTAAAACATCCACCGGACTTGTTTTTAATGTTCAAAATTTTGGAAGCTCTCTAATGAACTCTCCTCTTTTTTTATTTGCACATGCTATATCAATTTTAGGAAATTTTGAAACTAGTGGCTATTCTATTCTGTATACATTTTTTTTCAATTTAGGTTCGGTGATCTATTCATTTTTTGGAAGTGTAATTATCTTTCACACACTAACAAAATATTTTAAATACAAAAAATCTGATTCACTTTTTGCTACTCTGTTAATAGTGCTTGCCACTCCAGTTCTTGTTTATTCATTAGCAAATACAAGTTTTTCTTCCGCCCACACTTTTTTTGCAGTTTCTCTTTTTATTCTCATTTGGGTTAAATTTAGAAATGAAAATAGCATTAGATATTGGATCTTCATAGGATTGTGTGCTGGATTAATTTTTATGATAAGAACAGTTGATGCTGTGTTTGTTTTATTACCTATAATTGATGTAGTATTATTCAAAAGAAAAGAATACAAAAAAAATTTCAAAAAAATTGGATATATTGGAATTTATGCATTATTTTTTATCGTAGCCTTTAGTCCGCATATATTTTATTGGCAAATATTGTATGGTGAACCTATACCAACTCCTATGCCATTAGATCAATGGTACATCATACATGATGATCCCAGAGGAACCTTCATGAATTGGACAAATCCTCATTTTATGGAATTTTTCTTTTCCGAACATAGGGGATTATTTACTTGGAACCCAATCTTTCTTTTAGGAGTAATCGGATTTTACTTTCTATACAAGAAACATCCTCAATTTGCTATTTTAGCAGTAATAATGTCTGCATTGATGTTCTATTTGCATGCCGCACCAAATGATTGGTGGGGAGGTGGTTCATTTGGTCAAAGAAGAGCAGCTGACATTGCTCCATTTTTGGCTATTGGTTTAGCAGCTTTGCTTAATAGGCTAGCAGAAAACACAATATCAAAAATTTCTAAAGGGATTATCCTATCATCATCCATTATTTGGAATGTTCTTTTTTTCCTTATTTTTAAATGGGAACATTTAGCGAGAGTTATTCCTTTACAATTTTACTCTGATGTCTTTCCCCACCTTGTTACTCCTCAGTTTTATATTCTAAATCAAATTCAAAGAAGCTTCATATTATATAGAACAAAAGTAATGATAAGCGATTTTGGAATACATTTAGATCAAATCATTTGGCTCGCAATTCTTTCCATACCATCAATAATTTTACTTTTTATTGCATTTTATACGGATATTAGAAAAAAACTAAAACAAAATGCTTCGTAATCCTATTTCTAAACGAATCTTTACTCTCTAAATGATAATTCGCGAAACAGCTTTTCTATTCATTTTTATAAGTATTTTTGCCGTTTGTTATGATTTTAAAAAGTAATAATACTTTTAATGAATAGACTTGGAACAGGTTTACAAATTGCAAGATAATGAAATATTGTATTTTCTTCACATTCCAAAGACTGCAGGTACTTCACTGATTAAAGTTTTAGATGATCAATTTGATTATTATGATATTTGTCCTGAAGAAAAATGGGATGAACTAATTACAAAACCATGTGATACATTTTCAAAATACAAATTATTACGGGGTCATCTTGGATATGGAATAAATTCCATTTTACCTCAAAAACCCATTTACATTACAATGTTGCGCAATCCTATTGAACGCACATTATCTTCTTATGAACACATTAAACGTAGCCTAGGCAAAACACTTTTTTTGGAAATTTTTTCAGGAAAAAAAGAACTAGGTGATTTTATCAAAGATCCAAAAACTAGGGAGGTATTCACCAATTCACAAGTACGCCATATAGGATTAGATATTGATGTTGCCTCAATGTTAAAATCAAGTAAGGATAAACAAAATTTTTACTTTCAATACTCAAAAGCTTTCACAAATCCTGAAACTGACGATGAAAAATTATTAGGTGTTGCAAAAAAAAGATTATCCAAATTCTCTTTTGTGGGAATTGCTGAACGGTTTGAAGAATCTTTAATGTTATTATCATATATTTTTGGATGGCGACCCTTTTTCATAATTCCAAAAGAAAGAATTACAGCAAACCGAATTAATCGTGACTCAATTTCAAATGAATTACTTAATCAAATCCAAGCTGACACAAAATATGATCTTGAATTATATGAATATGCCTTAAGAATATTTGAAAATAAGTTTTATACTATGGTAACAAAATTAAAGGAAAGCTATCTTACACCTGAATTACAAAAATTATCTTTTAATGAAATGATGTTTAATTTATTGGAAAAAAATTATGAAAATTCAAAAAAATCAAAAAAACCTGTTTCGGCAATAGATTATAATTTTTCGCAATCGATTTATGGTAGTGGGTGGCATAAAAGACAAATTCAGCCAGACAGTGGGAGTATTTTTAGGTGGTCTGGACCTGAAACAACATCAATAATTTGTTTTCCATTAAGCTCAATTGGTGATATGTGTATTGAAATTTGGATAATAAATTTCCTGTATCCAGATGTTCTTAAAAGTTTCAGCTTAGTTGTTGACCAAACGGAGGTCAAATTAAAAATGGAGGTTAAAAACAAAAAAAGAATTTTTGTTGGAATTATCCCCGAATCCGCTTTAACAAAGAAATCAAAATATATTCAATTAAAATTTCAAATTAACAGAACAGCTAGTCCAAATTCTAAAAAATTCAAATTTCTTGATAAGCGATTAGTAGGATTAGCATTTCAAAAAATTAGAATATTTCCAAAAGACACGATGAAAGAATGAATTTTTTATTTTTTAAGTTCTTTTTCTAAATCTTCTATAGTGGTTTCATTCTTTTTGATTTTGTTTACGTAGGATCGTAATTCTTCTTCAGTTGGGCTCCTTTTTTTGATATCTAAAAAGCTTTGTTTTACTTTGTTTTCAATTTCAAATATCTCCCTCAAAGTAGTAAATTTTTCCTCAATTAGAGAATCAACTCTTCGGGCAAGGTTAAAACGAATCAGCTCCTGTATCTTTTCATCATTTACTAAAGAGTCCTTACCAACAAGCTTTCTAAGAGTCTCCATTCTTTTTTCATGACCTTCTATTCGTTTTTCATTCTCTTGGATTCTTTTTTCATAACTTTGAATGCTTTTTATCAAATTTGATTGAATTCTTTCAATGTTAGAATAGATATTAGAAATGTTATCGGCAGTTTTTCTATTGAATGTAGTTTGCTTTTTTTGGAAAGGAAAAACTATCCAATCTCTTACCTCCTTGTGTAAAATAGATCTTATTCCTTTCAAGATTCCTCTACTAGAGCTTAATTTATTCAAATCAACTTCTGATACATTTACTTCATCTTCAGAATAGTGTTTTTGCATTTTCATCTCTGCAATTTCTGGCGTTTCTATTTTTTCAATAGAACTTTCAACTTTTTCTTCACTCACCCCGATTACCAATTTTTGAGGTGCAGTTTTTGGAATTTTTATTAAAAATTCAGAAAAACTTTTTGCTATCTTTTCGGGATCGTGCTCATTTTCAATGTATTTTTTAGCATTTTCTGATAGAGTCTTACTAAACGGTTTATCATCACTCAGCCTTAATATTGAATTATACAATGTGACTTCCTCAGAAACATCGGGTTCTATTTTGATAACAGCATCATCAGGTAACTCTGCAAATGAACCTATGTTTGAAACTATTACAGGTTTGCCCATCCCCATTATCTGTAGCGTAATAATTGAAGTTTCACCGGCAGTTGGATATCTAAGTTGTACAATAATATCTGACGCAGCAACATATGGAAAAAGATTATCAACAAAACCTGTTTCAATAACATTTTTAGAAATACCCAATTCCTTGATTAAATCACTAACTTCTTTAGAATATTTTTCATTCAAATAAGAACCAACAATAACAAAAACAGATTTTGGATTTTTCTTAAGATAATGTGAAAATGATTTTAAACAAACATTTAATCTCTTATAAAATCCAACATTACCAAATGTTCCAATCACTGTAAAATCTTTAGGAATGTTTAATTTTTCTCTAATGTTTTTTTCATCATAATGAGGAATCGTAATGGGCATTTTGATCTTCTTTACTAAAACTTCTGGTGATTCTTCTCTTACAGTCTTTTCTGCAAAGTCACTATGTACTATTACTCCAAATGATGAATCTACCAATTCTTTTATTGCTGGATATTCAAACAAAGGAAATTGTCTTGTAGCAATTGCTTGTTCTGCAATTGCTTTTCCCTTAATACCTAAACAATATTGCATAATTTCGATATATCGTTTTCTATTCTTGTTACCAATTGTCAAATGTCTTACTAAATGATGAAGAAAAGGATCATGTAAAACAACTACACCCGGATTTTTAATGGCAGCTTCATACATGTATTCATGATATGGGTTGTTTCCCATATGGTATAAAATACAATCATAACTGTTTTCAAAATTTTCATAATCAATTACTTTAAAATTATTTTTTACAAACTCTGAATTTGGGTTATATCCTTTATCTATAATGATATCAATATCACAATATTTTTTCAAATATGGTAATAATTCTATTTCAGAATATTCGGAAATTCCAGACTTGAGAGGAAATAATGGTGAAAAGTAAGCAAGTTTCATTATAGCAAATCTTCACTTTTTTATTCCCATTTTAAATTTAATTATTCTTTTATTGAGATTTTGAAGTAATACCATATAAAATAAGCATCTAAAGAATAACAAATTAGTATCCTATTAAACATCATATCATAGATTTGTTTGGCAAAATTATTAACGATATAACAAACACGGATCAAAATTTCTTCCAAAAAATAGGCAATTTGTTGAATTTACTTAAATTTTACATAAATTTTCAGAAGGGTCTAAAGTCAGGAAAACTTTTTCATGAAATACCAGAACAAAATCGTTCTTTAAATGAAATTACTTTATCTATGAAGAAAGAATCTGATCTGCTTGAACAAATTTTTAGAAAAGATGTGAAAAATTTCCTTAAAACTAAAAAATTAAATCAACATCTTGATTTTGAAAATCGAAATTCATCAGATCAAATTGGTATGAATACAATTTATGTTGATAAACCTATCAATGGGCTTTGGACAACCGGTGTTGCTTCTTTTTTTCTACCAACCGATCCCAAATTCAATAACAAAATTTTAATTAATTTTAGAAGCATACCGCCTTTGACAATCACAATAAGATTTGAAAAAAACTTTGAAAAAACAGTACAAATTCTAAAACTAACAACAAAAAAGGTAGAGATTGTAATTCCCCCTGAAAAAATTAGTGATACTGTATCTGAATTATCAATTACTACTGACAAATTGTGGTTGCCAAATGTAATTCTTCAAACAGAAAAATCACTAACTCTAGGTATTGGAATAGAATCTATCACTGTTTCTTATTTCTAAAAGAATCTACCACCGAAAGACACTTTTCTTCAAAGGATTTCAAATTATCTTGAGAATTTAATTTTAGAGCTTTGTTTTTTCCATCTTTTCCATATTTTTGTGAAAGTGATGGATTATCAAGTAATTCAAGAATGGAATCCTTTAATTGATTAATATTTCCAAACTCAACTAGCAATCCATTTTTTTTATTTTCAATCATGTCACTAATTGGTAAGATGTTGCAACCAATTACAGGTTTTTCATACATCCATGCTTCCAAATATACTAGACCAAACGATTCGCTTTTTGATGGCAAAGCTAACAAATCACATTCTGATATTGCATCTTTTTTTGTTTTTTCATCTGTTATACCCAAATCAATAATTTTTTTCTTAATACTTTCTGGCAGTTTTGAATAGAATTTTCTAAATTCTTCAGTAGTTGGACCAATAACCACAAGTATTACATCTGACTTTTTCTGCCATACCTTGGTTAAGGCCTCAATAAGATGAATTATGCCTTTGACAAAGGATTTTGATCCTACAAATAAAACAATTTTATTTTTACCAATAGAAAATTTGTCTCGAAAATCATTTTTGATTTTTTCCTCAGAAACTAAATTAATAAATGGTTGGATGATTGAAATTTTTTCTTCATTAACACCTTTATTAACTAAAACTTTCTTTTCAGAATCTGAAATAACAAAAATTGAATCAGCATTGTTTAACATTGTTAATTTAGTTGCTGTTAGATAAAGTTCTGGAAATTCTTGATGAATTAATGGTGTTATAATAATAGGTATATTCCATTTTTTTGCAGCAATATATGCTGGAAATATGTGATCATAAGGAAACGAAGTAGCATAAATTAAATCACAATCAAATTTTTTGAAAACCAAATCATTCCACATTTTTGGTGAAAAAGGTCCAGGATAACTGGAAATAAATGGAAATTCCTTAACCAATTGATCATATTTTATTTTTGTAGGAATAAGAAAATCATTACGTACAACATTATAGTTCAAACCGCTGTCAATTGATAGTGTTTTTGAATTATTGTACCAAAACGATTGAATGTTTTCTGCATTTGTTGTGTAAACAGTCACAGTGTGATTTTTTGACATATAATCCAGAAAATTTTTTGCTAAATTTTCAGAACCTCCTACTGCAGGATAGTATCGCTGAATAACACCTACAACTTTCATAAAAAGCTATTTTTTAAAAATCAATTAAACTTTCCTAAGACTCTTAACCCGATTGAAAATATTATGTTCAAAAGAAAATCTGATTTATTTTGTTTTATACCAATTGTATGTTAATTCCAAACCTTTTTTAATTTCGATTGTAGGCTTCCAGCCTAATTTCTTTATTTTACTAATATCAGCTACGACATTATTTACTTCATTTTTTCTAATTTTGTTTTTTGAAGAGTTTATCTTTATTTTTTTACTTGTAATTTTTGACAACATTTTGCATATTTCCAAAATTGAATAACTTTTTCCATAACCCACATTATACGTATTAAATCCATGCATTTTTTTTAAAACCAATTTTATGGCGGCAATAGCATCATCCGTGTACAAAAAATCTCTTTTTGGAAAAACATTTCCAAGCTTTATTGAATTTGATTTTATTAATTGTGAAATAATATTTGATGTCACTAAATATTCTGGGCTGTGTGGCCCATAAATTGAAAAAAGCCTTACAATGGATACATCAAGACTATATTCCTTAGAATAAGCTTCACACATTATCTCGCCACCAAACTTACTTAACGCATAAATTGAATTTGGCTCACGAGGATGACTTTCAGAAATGGGTAATTTTTTAGGTTTTCCAAAAACATGTCCCGTACTTAGATACAAAAACTTTGAATCTCTTTTTCTCGCAATCTCTAACATTTTTTGTGTTCCTAAAATATTTACATTAAAACATCTATGAGGATTTTTTTCACAATAATTCACATCAGCGATTGCAGCTAGATGTATAATGCCAGTAATATCTTTTGGAATTTTTGAAAGCTTAACCCTTAGAATGTCCTGATTTAGCTGTTTGATATTAGATTTTGACAGTTTCTTCTTGGCTAACCCAATTACACTATAATTTTTTAATAATTCTGGTATCAAATTAGAACCAATAAATCCACTTTGACCCGTTACTAATAATGAATCCAAATTATTCTAGTAGGTATAGTCAGATAAAATAAACCTATTATAGATACTTTTAATTTCATATCTCAATAGTTTTCTTTAAGGTAAAAACATGAAAACTGCTTTAATTACTGGATTAACAGGCCAAGACGGAGCTTATCTTGCAAAATTTTTGTTGAAAAAAAATTATAGAGTATTTGGAACATATAGAAGACTGTCGACACCAAACTTTTGGAGACTGCATTATCTTGACATATATGATAAAGTCAAAATAATTCCAGCAGATGTCAGAGATTCAAAATCACTTTCTGAAGCATTAAAAAAATCTGATCCTGATGAAGTATATCACTTATCTGCTCAGAGTTTTGTTGGGGCATCATTTGATCAACCCCTTCAAACAAGTGATGTAACTGGTTTTGGCGTGGTAAGAATATTAGAAGAAATAAAAAAATTTAATCCGAAAATAAAGTTTTACCATGCAGCATCAAGTGAAATGTTTGGAAATTCAAATACTTCAACACAAAATGAAAAAACCCCATTTCAACCTGCTAGTCCTTATGCTCTTGCTAAAGTTTACGGATACTGGATGGTAGATATATACAGAAAGGCATATGGAATGTATGTGGTAAATGGAATTTTATTTAATCATGAATCGCCTCTTCGAGGTCTTGAGTTTGTAACAAGAAAAATATCAAACGGAGTTGCAAAAATTTCATTGGGATTAACAAAAGAACTAAAATTAGGAAACTTGTCCGCAAAACGTGATTGGGGTTTTGCACCTGACTATGTAGAAGGAATTTGGAAAATGCTTCAACAAAAAAAACCAGAAGATTTTGTTCTTGCAACTGGAACCAATCATTCAGTTAAGGACTTTGTTTCAGAAGCTTGCAAAGCTGCAGGAATATCTCAATCAAAAATTAAATCAGCAAAAGAAAATTTGAGGCCAATAGACATTTCCTCCCTAAAAGGAGATTATTCAAAGGCTAAAAGAAAATTGGGCTGGAAACCCAAAGTAAAATTCAAAGAATTAGTCAAAAAGATGGTAGATGAGGATATTTCTAGATGGGAACGATGGCTCAAAGGAGAGTATTTTTTTTGGGATGCCATTACCTCTGGTGAAGACTCTTACATTATAGCAAAAAAACGAAAAATGATTTAATTTTATAAAAATTTTAACCAGCTAAAATTCTTCGAACTTTATCCGTTAATGAAAGTTTTGAAGACGTTACAAAATTTTCTTTATAATTTTTCTCCAACATATCAAACACCATGTCATTGTGATCCATCTTATCATATGACGATTCATAATACTTTTCCTTCAAATCACTGACCATTTTCAAATACCTAGATTCAAACAATTCCGTTCCATACCTGTACAGTTCCCTATCTAATTTTGTCCATTCTTCAATTTTTTTCATTGCTTCATTAGTAATTTCATCACTTTTTTTATTAGGGGCTACATTTTTTTTCACAACATTTCGAATGGGCTTCCACCCAAACTGATAATGTAACAAAAATAATGACTCTTCAAACTTTTCTAGTATCCCAACCCATGCAAATTCTGATAAATTTTTTTTCGCTGTTTGCAAGAGATGTTCATCAGAAATATCTGGATGCTTAAAGTATGAATGTTCTTCTGGTTGGAAGCTTGCCAACTCATTCATGTCCATATCCTTTGATAATGCAATGACATCTAAATCCACAGCCAACCAATGTGTTTGAGTATCGTTCAGACCTTCAATTTTTGGATCAAGAATTAATTTGGAAATAGTTTTGTCTTGAGGTATTGAATATCTTTTCGCTTCTTCTGGCTGTCTTTGAATCATTTTGTATGATGAAATTATGATCTCTTTAGGATCCCTTAACACTGTTAGATAAAGAGGTTTTTTTGGAAGTAACCGATAAAAACCCATCCCATAATGTCCCCTGACAAATCGATATTTTGAAAAATCTAATGGCATTTTTGGTAACAGATATTTCCATGCATGCAAACGAAGGACTTGTTCCCTTTTGAAATAGCTATCAAGAATTGATATTAGCGAGGTTCCGGCTGTTTTTGGAATGTGAAGAAAATACAAAATGTCTTCATTTGGTGAATAAGATAACGAGCTCATTTTTTAGACCTTTCCTGTTTTTTCTGATTTAAATGCTCTCTATAGTGTTTTTTTAACATATCAAAAATAACAACATTTGGATCTTTATTAGAATATGAAGGCTCGTAATACTTTTCTTTCAAACCACCAACCATTTCCAAATATTTAGATTCAAACAGCTCCACCCCATACCTGTATAACTCCCTATCTAATTTTGTCCATTCATTCAACTGTTTTTTTGCATCATCAGTTATGTCTTGGGAACCTTTTGGAGCAACATTTCTTTTTCTTGTGTCTCTAATGGGTTTCCACCCAAACTGATAATGTAACAAAAATAACGACTCTTCAAACTTTTCTAGTATCCCAACCCATGCAAATTCTGATAAATTTTTTTTCGCTGTTTGCAAAAGCTGCTCATCAGAAATATTTGGAGACTGAAATGTTTCATGATCCTCAGGCTGGAAATCAGCTATTTGATTCAAATCATAGTCCTTTGTTAAAGACAAAACATCCTGGTCAACTCCTAGCCATTTTGCTAGTGGATTTTTAATATTGAGAATGTTTGGGTCTGTTATCAATTCGGAAATAGTTTTGTCTTTTGGAATGGAATATCTTTCAGCCTCTTCTCTTTGCCGTTGTATCATTTTATACATTGAAATTATCAATTCAATCGGTTCTCTTAAAGTAGTGATATAGACAGGTTTTTTTGGAAGCAACCGATAAAAACCCATCCCATAATGTCCCCTGACAAATCGATATTTTGAAAAATCTAATGGCATTTTTGGTAACAGATATTTCCATGCATGAATTCCAAAGACCTCATTTTTTCTATCAAAATAACTATCAAGTAAAGAGATCAGCGTCGTACCACCTGTCTTTGGAATATGGAGATAATACAAAATATCATCATCTTTCAAACTGTGCTGCAAAGAACATTTTGATTCTAATTTTGACATACTTAATCACCTAACTCTGGCTTTATTGCTTGTTTTGAATATTTTAGGATAAACCCACTCTAGGAACCAGACCTATTTTCCCATCGTTCTTTTTTCTTTTCTTCATGCCGTTGTATTATAATACGATATCTTGGCAAAACCTCTTCTGGTGGAGCAAATTTTGAAATTTTCTGATTATGAATCAATAAAACGCGATCGCAAAGTCGTTTAATCATACCTAAGCTGTGTGATGAAAAAACTATCGTTTTCTTTTCTTTTTTTAAACCCATCATTGTATCCATACATTTTTCCTTAAACACAGCATCGCCAACGGATAAAACTTCATCAATCAATAAAATATCTGATTTTACAACCATCGCTGTTGCAAAACCCAATCTTGCTTTCATTCCATTTGAAAATTTACCAATCTTCATTTTTTTGAATTTTTCAAGCTCTGAAAATTCTAGTATGCTGTCTACTTGCGATGCTATTTCAGATTTGGAAAGACCAAGCAGCATACCATAAAGAAAAATATTTTCCTCAGCGTCAAGTTCATTGTTAAAGCCAGTTCCAATTTGTAAAAGAGGTGCCATTTTTCCATCTACCTTAATAATGCCAGAATCTGGCGTGTAAACACCACACATCATACGGAGAAGCGTTGTTTTCCCACTACCATTTAAACCGATAACTCCAATTGTTTCTCCTTTCTTAATCTCAAAAGATATTTCATCTAAAACCTTGAATCTATTTTTTTGATTAGAAATTTCTGTTGCAAGAGGTTTTCCAGTGTTTTTTAATTCAAATGATTTTGAAACATTTTCAAATATTATTGCCAAATCCATTATTACACCAACTCTGCAACTTTACTTTCATATTTTTTAAGCAACCAATATCCAAAAAATAAGATTCCAAAAACAAATGCAGCTGTATAAAGCCAGTCGTTTATTGGTGGAACTTCTCCAAAGACTACCACTTTATGACCAAGCTCAATTATCTGACCAATAGGATTGATATTTTGAATATCAAGAAGTATTCCATCTACATTTTTGACCCTCCATAGTATGGGTGAAATAAAAAACAAGGCATAGACTAGTACATTCCATACAAGTTGAATGTCTCTGAAGAATACATAAAGAACAGAAAGTAGAAAATTTAATCCAAGTACCAGAAGCAGAAATAAAGCAAACAAGACTGGCAAAAATACTATAGTCCAGCTTGGAACAAAACCAAAAACCGGCATCAATCCAAAAAGAACTCCCATTTGTACAAACAAGAAAAGACAAACAGTTCCAGTTGAAATTATGGGAAAAATTTCCTTACTTATGTTAAGTGATTTTAAAATACTACTATTCTGTCTGAGACTCAATAACCCTCCTGAAGTTCCACGTGAAAAAAGATGGTATATCAAAACTCCAACAATTAAGTAAATTGCAAAGTCTTCTTCAGTTCTATCTCGAATGTTTGTAAAAACAACATACAATATACTAAAGATGAATAATGGTTCAAGGCCTGCCCAAAGAAGACCGAGAGTTGTTCCCTTGAACCTAAGCTTTAGGTTTAACCACGAAAAATGTAAAATAAGCGATCTTTTTTTCCATGTACTCAAAAGTGGTAATGAGACCAAACTACACCTATTTTCATCACGCCATTTAATACAATATTAGGCTTGGTGGAGGATTTCTGCCTGCCTTGTTAAAATCTAGAGTTTTTTTGAACTCAAATACCAAAAAATGAATTTTTTTTACAAAATTTCCAATTTTTGATCCTAATTTCGGATCAAGATTCATACCTTCATACTCCATGATCATATTTTTATTCTAGTCTATTTTCAAATAGACTGGGCATGGGGTTTGGAATAATACCAAAAAATGGTAGTGTAAAATTAATTGCAATAATTTTTGTTGTTATAGCTTTTTCAATTTCAATGTTTATTCCAGCAGTTGCAAATTCGCCATGGCAAGAGATTGTTGTTGGTTCTGTCTCAATTCAACCTGATAGTCCTAATACAACAGAATTATCAATTAAATCACCAGTACCATATCCTCCTTCTGAGAAAATAAAATGGGCTGGATTTGGATGGCTATACGATGATGGTACAAGCGCATTTGTAGTTGCGACTCATAACGGTCATAGAGATTCAACCCAAAGACCTGACGGATGGCATGCACATAATGTAGTGATTGCTCCAGCTAGTACATCTACACCTGGCGTTTCTCATTGTATTACTGACATTGATGGTCATACAAATGGTGGTGTTGCAATAAACCAAGATACACTGAGAGCAATTTTCAGAAATGATGTAATTTCTGGAACATTTATGGAGCCACCAACAGCTATTTCATTTGACATACTTCCAGATGCAGAATGTCTCCTAGGTGTTGGAATTGGCATACTACAACAAGAACCTGCTCCAGTTGAAGAATCTGGTGGTGGTAATGGAGGTAATCCTAACAAATGATCAAAAAAACTAGTTTTAACATTTTATCGATTTCAATATTATCAGTAATTTTACTTTCTGGAACAGTATTTTCTTATCAGAATGTATTTGCTGGTCATGTTGTAACTGTCATTGAAACAGTAGGTCCAACTGCCGGGGTAAAGGCAACAACCTTTACCTTAGGTGATGCAGGTGGAATCTTTGTTTCTTGTGATATTCCAAATCAAGTAGCAGGAGATGCGAGATTACAAATTTTACGTGATAGTCCACGTGTTGTATTAGATTCTGTGGAATTTTTAGATGTAACGGATATTCCTGCTACCGTTTCAACTACTTTTGATATTACTGATACTACTACCTTCACCGCAGATACATATCTAATTGGCTGTGTTTGGCAAGACAATGATGATCCAGATTCTGAACTGGATGATGCTTCACATAATTTCGTTTCATCTCATTTCTTGGATATTGTAGAGGCTACAGGTGATACTACTCCACCAACAATTACAACAGTTACAGCTTTAACTGTTGAAGCTACAGCTGTTAATACCCCACTTGCTGATGTTGAAACAGCAGGTCTTTCAGCAACAGTATCAGACAATGTAGATCCAAATCCAACCTTAATCAATGACGCACCAGCAACATTTCCGCTTGGTGATACACTAGTAACATGGACTGCAACTGATGCTTCTGAAAATTCAGCTCAAGCCACTACAACTGTAACTGTTCAGGATACTACTGCTCCTATTGTAACTGATCCACCAAATATTACTAGAGAAGGTAATACACAGGGAGGATGGCAAGGTGATATTGGCACCGCAACTGCTACAGATATTTTCGCGATTGTCGATATTTTCAGTAATGCTCCATCTTTATTTCCCATTGACACAACTGAGGTAATTTGGTCTGCAACTGATGAAAATGATAATACAGGTTCTACTCAAACTCAACTTGTAACTATTGAAGACACAACAGAACCTGATATTACTGCACCAGCAGATGTTAGATTTGAACAGGGCGATACGGTAGTTTTAGGCACACCAACAGTTTCTGACATTGTGGATCCAAGTCCAATAGTTACTAATGATGCACCAATTACATTCCCTCTAGGCGTTACAACTGTAACTTGGACTGCAACTGACGCATCTGGTAATTCTGCAACTGCAACACAAGATGTAACAATAGCAGAAGTTTTCTTTGATGATCCTAATGGAATAGTAATAGAAGGTGTTGATAGCACAACAAATTCTGTTCATACGCCATTATGGGGCTCACCTGGCACTATTGACTTGAGCGGTACCGTGCGCGGATTTGGATTTGCGGAAGGTGATCAAATTCTTGTAAAAATAGATAATCAAGATGAAGTACCTTCAGTTCCTCAAAGTTCTAAAACACTTACTGCTACGCTTACTGGACCTGATGTAGGCGAGCCAGCTGATTTGCATCATTGGACTTTGACCTTTGAATATGATGACGACTTTTCAGGAAATCCAAACGGTCCAACTTTAGAAATAATTGCAATTCTTGATAATCCTGGTTCTAGTACAGTCGCATCAAGTGATCCAGAATCAGCTGAGGTTCAACCACACGTAACAGATCTTGCTCAAGTTCTAGCTGATACAAATGTAAAATGGGATCACACACTTGCTGGCAACACAGTTACACTTACTGATACAAGTGAAGGTGGTGTTGGAATTGCAAATAAACTAATTACATTTACTGGTGATAGTGTAGCAACTGGACAATCAACAACTACAGCAGATGGAACAGGCGGTACAACACTTGGTCAATCCGCTGTGGATCTACAAGCTGGAACAGCGCAAGCCGCACTTGATGGCCCAACTTATGATGTTGCAGCAGACTTTGCAGGCGATTCTGCATATATTGCATCTAGTGATTCTGATCCACTTACACTAGACCCACATGTTGTTACAGCTGATCTTGAACTTGCCGCACCAAACGTAAAATGGGATCACACACTTGCTGGCAACACAGTCACACTCACTGACACTGAATTAATTGCAGGCACAGATTCAGGTGCAGCACTTGCAGCTAATTCAGAACTTGTTTCATTTACAGGTGACAGCGTTACAGTTGGACAATCGGTCAACCTTGGACCATTAGTTGGTGGAACTGCTTCCGTTAACAAAGACCTTCAAGCTGGAACAGCACAGGCTGCACTTGATGGTCCAACTTATGATGTGGTATCAACACACACATCAAGCAATGCATACATTGGTTCAGCTTCTGATGCAACCGATTCTGATGGACTAACACTAGACCCACACATTGTTACAGTTGAGACAACAAATGACGCTAATGTAAAATGGGATCACACCTTTAATGCAGAAACTATAATCACTGATGATGAAGTAATTCTGGGTACTGATTCTGGCTCACTACTTGCAGCTGGTGGTATAACATTCCACTATGGTGACCTTGGTGTTGCTGGTGAGGAAGACCCACTACAAGACAAGACAGCAGGTCCACTTTTAGGTGGTACCGCAACTACTGGACCAATAACATTACAAGCTGGCAAAGCAGCTGATGTCGGTCTGCAAAACATCAGAACCGACTTTGATGGTAATCTTGCTTATGTCGTAGACAGCCATGACAGTCCTATCACACTAGACCCACATGATGTTACACTTCTTACAACAAATGACGCTAATGTAAAATGGGATCACACCTTTAATGCAGAAACTACAATCATCGATGATGATGCTGTACTTGCAGGACTGGTAAACTCTGACACTGGTTCCGAACTAGCAGCTGGTGGTATAACATTCCACTATGGTGACCTTGGTGTTGCTGGTGAGGAAGACCCACTACAAGACAAGACAGCAGGTCCACTGGCTGATAATCTTGCTGGAGATTCAACAGCTACAACTGGACCAATAACATTACAAGCTGGCAAAGCAGCTGACGTTGGTCTGCAAAACATCAGAACCGACTTTGATGGAACGCCACAATACAATTCTGCAACAGTAGACTCTGCTATCACATTAGACCCCCATGATACAACTACTGTTACAACAGTTACAGAAGATTCAGTATTATGGGATCACGTATTCCATGCAACAACTGTAATAACAGATAACGATGGTATACTTACTCCAAACCCAGTTAACGCTGATACTGGTTCTGAGCTAGGAGTAAAAACATTCACTTATTCAGGATTGGGCGTTGCAGGTGAGGATGATCAATCACACACAACTACTGGTCCACTAACTTCTGATGGAACTGTTTCAACTGCTACCACTGGCGAAATTGCTTTACAAGCAGGAGAGGCTGCAGATGTTGATGGTGTTACACCACAAGATGTGATAGCAACATTTGCTGGAACACCAGCTTATGTTGGTTCTGCAGATACCACAGATTCAATAGTTTTAGATAAACATGCAACTACAACATCATTAGATTCACTAGTAGATTTAGTAGCTGGAACTTCATACACCCCATCTGGACTAGTTGAAGATGATAACAGAGTACTTCAAAACGATGCTGCAATTAGGACTGCACTTGGTTGTGATCCAGATCCGTTAGTTGAGGCTTGTCCTAACTTTGTAAACTTTGATACTGGTTCCCTTGAAAATCTAAATGTAAGACTTGAGGGTACCGGAATATTTGATGATAATAAAAATTCAGTACCCTCAAGAACAGTTACAACACAAGGAGTAACTGTTAATGATCCATCTGGACAGTTTACCACTAACAATGGTGTTGATGTATTGCAATTATCATCAAACGGAAAACTTGTAACGCCTTCTGGTTCTGTTGGTGTAACTCTTGACATACGAAACCTAGGTCTAGGTCAAACAGCTACCTTTACAGTATTAACTGAAGATAACGAGGTATTTGATGTAGTTGCGGAAGGAGTTGATTCACCAAACTTTGTGAACTTGTTAATTACAGAAGCCAGTGGTATCAGCGAAATTACCTTCAATCCAACTGAAGATGATGTTTCAAATGTAGAAATTTCAGCAATAAGACTCTCAAACTCAGAAGGCGATCCACCAATATTCTTTGATTTAGACTTTTCTACACTTCCAGATAATGAACTAGTACTCCGTTCAGGAATTGCCACCTTTAATGCTGGTGCATATCATGATATTATTCCAACTCCAGACACTGAGGCTACAGACCTTACCGTACAAGCATTCTTTGATGCAACAGATCAGTTTAATGCATCAGATTCTCCTCAAAGAGAATTTGATACATTGTTCCAAAGTTGGGGAGTTGGGGGACAAAATGTAGCAATTGCACCAGATAGCGGTCAAGGATTTACGTCTGTTGCATGTAGTGTAGATACAGATGAAGATGCACTTTGTGATAATTGGGAAAATGATGGATTTATCACATACAACTTAGGCGGTGGAGCTACAGATAACTGGGGATTTCCAATCACGACAAGACCTGTAGATGTGGTTACTCCAGGACCGCTATTTAATCACAAAGATGTTTATGTGGAGATTGATTATATGGGACCCGCATCTGGAGATCCATCACATGCAGGTCATAAACCAGCTGATGTGGTTATATTTGATCTTGTTAAGAATTTCCAACTTTCTCCAACGTCAAACCCTGACGGCACTACAGGAATAAACTTACATCTAGAAATAGATGACCAGATACCTCATGTATCAGCATTGAATGTATGGACTGATAACGATAATATCTTAACAAACGACTTTAATTCCATAAAATCACGCTTCTTTGGAACTGTAAATGAAAGAACCGTACTTGGTCCTCAAACAACTACTATTAACAATATTGATGCTAATACCAACGAGTTAATAATTAGTGGAGTGACTGTAACTACTCCATCTGTTGTTGATAAAACAAGGGGTGTCATTACAATACAGACTAGAGTGGTATTCAGTGGTGATCCAGGAACTATCACACATGGAGATGCAATAAGAACCGGTTCATCTAATTCTGCAACTTTCAATATTCCCGGTAAATTTATAGGTGAAACTTTCACACGAGATTTTTCACAACCTAACGCTTACATCTTTACAATTACGGCACCTTTCTCTGATTCAGATGTTGAAGCAAATCCAAACAATTTCAATATGGGTACATTTACACTTACGATTGACACTACAAATGATGTATCAATAGTTACTACTCCAGGTACTACTGGAACTTACAGAAACTCTCCAACCGTTTCTACATCACTGCTTGATTCAAAGGCACAAGTGGTTCATTATGCTTTAATTGTTCACAGTATTGGTGAATGTGGCCCATCAGGTGTTGCAGAGTTTATTGGTAACGATATGATTATTTCTCTAGGTTGTAACTTTTCTGGCGCTGAACAGGGTATTTCTGCAGTTGATGCAAATGGCAATGCAAACACAATAGGTTCAAGATGGGAATTTGATGGAACCTTTGTGCATGAACTTGGTCATAATTTAGGATTGCAACATGGTGGTAGTGATAACATAAACTGCAAACCAAATTATGAAAGTGTAATGTCATATGCTAGACAAACTCCTATATTCCTTGGCACACCATTCCCTGTTCAATATTCATCAGGATTGCTACCTTCATTAAATGAAAATGGAGCTCTAGAGGAATTTGAAGGACTCCAAAGAACTGGTGCACATGGAAAAATTGTGTATGCAGGTTCTGGCGGCTCAGCTCGCATTACAACCACCTATGATAGCATACTTGACAGAGTATCAATTGACTGGAACGATGATGGTATTGTAAATGTAGATGATATACTTACCAGCGCTGATATCAACAACTTTGAAATCTCCGGTTGTGGTGCATCTCCTGGTCAAACTATGACTGATCATGATGACTGGAATAACATGAACTTTAACTTTAGAGGAGCCGGTGGCTCTGCATTTGATGGATTCAAAGTAGATCCAAGAAAGACAGCAGAAGTTACCGATACAATAGTAGATGAATTAGAAGCAACACAAGATTGGTATAATGGCATTTTGGATCCAGTTCCAAGGGAAGGTTCTACTGAAGAAAATGATGTAGGATTCAAGATTGGAAGTACAATCCCATTAAAGTTTGAGTTATTCAGCTGTAATCCTGCAGATGTACTTTGTGTTGATGTGAATGGACTTGCAGGAGAACCAGAAACTTTTACTGGAGCTGAAGGCGAAGAAGAAATGATCGAATTTACCGATGCAGATAAACAAATATTCCTTCAGGTAAAGAAATTTGCAGGCGGTTCATTGAGTGATGGTGTAGAAGTACAACCAGAGGATGGTGAACCAGATGTAGGATTCTTTAGACATACTGGAGAGCATTTCATCTTTAACTGGGATACAAAACAATTACTTGATCCAAATGCAAAAGGCAACGATAAGAAAGACAACCTTGCTCAAGCTGCTGGTACCTATGCCTTGCGATTTATAGAGTTACAGGATGGCATTGAGGTTGGCTTCTTATCAGATAGATTTGAAGAGAACAATATCAAAATATTCCAACAACGTTTACCCGCTGATTTGGACTTGAATGGGGATGGCATAGCAGATGAAGATGCAGATGAGATCGTCACAGTAATTCTTGAACTAACACCATAAACCATCTTTTTAATTTTTTAAAAATCTAAAATACTCTGTATTTCATTGTATTACAAATCTCAATTTTTTATCACATCATAATATTATCATAATATATTGATTGAGTAGAAAAGCTGATCTTTTAATATACATTCCACGTTAAAAGATATAGGATGTATCGGGGGTTTACCAACAGAACAGATAAATTTATTTTTTCTAAACTAACGGAGGTTGGTTATCATAAATAACAAAAATTCATCAAAAACACTTCAAACAATTTTTATCATTTCCTTATTTGCCATTTCACTTGTTGCTTGGGAACTAGTAGTAATTCAAGTTGAGGCAGGACATAATTTTAACACCATTTCACTTGGTACTGGAATCAACACAATAACCTTGAGAGATTTTACAAATTCTGCAAATAACACAGCTACAGTATCGATTAATAAATCAACTTTTAATCCAGGAGAAAATGTAACAGTTACGGTAACTGATGATGCTGCAAACTTTGATCCTGACGGAATAGATATTGTATTTTCCAGTGCATCATCCACAACAAGTGGAGCTACAACAGCAACTACAACTTTAACAGAAACAAGTGCAAACTCTGCAATATTTACTGGAACAATAATTTTAAACAATAGTGCTACAACAAGTGGCAGCACTCTGGAAATAAATTCAGGTGATGATGTTTCAGTATTTTATGATCCTGCAGATGATCCATGGTCTTCAAGATTTAAGGCTGTTATTACCACAACAGGACCAACAAGCGTTACAATCAGTGATGTAATATTTCCTGACGCTACAATAGATCCTTGTCCACTAAATCCAATTCTTCATGGAGTGGATTTGGACTTTGCAAATCCTAGTGTGGTAACTGACATTGATGTTTCATTTCGTTATGGAAATAGTTTACAAGGTGATCCAGCTCTGTTCCTAGATAACCTTCTCAGAATTGGATATAGAAGTGTCTCAACAAGTGGTTTTACAGAAGCTGATGCTCTTAATCCAATAAACACAGGACAGCCACCAGCTTCAACAGGACATGATTTTGGTGCAAAAATTGTTTCAAGTACTATCCAGCCATCAAGTCCTGAAGGACAATATGCATTAGGATTCTTTACTGGATGTACAGGTGGTGGAGGTGGAGGTCTTGTTAGACCAGGTCTTGTAGTAAATGCATTAGCGGGAATTAGTGCAGCACTTGGAGGTGGAGGCAGTGGACCGCCTGGACCAACTATAACATTGGGAGCAGTTGCATTGCATGATTCAGCATCCGAAACAATTTCAATGCCACAAGAAATTAGAGATTTCCTAAATAACGATTTTGATCCCAAAACTCCACTAGAGCCTATGGCTGATACCTATGAAGACTTTGACCTTCCATTATCAATTAATGGAAACGGATTTGCATTAGGTGGATATGAAAACACGCTTGTAACCCAAACTATACAGCCAGGTGTGCCAAACGAATTTCAAATTGTATTTTACACAAATTCTGAAATAGCTCACACTTCATTATATTTCAATCTAGGACCAACAAAAACTATTGGCGGTTCTGACACTCAAGTTCTTCTTTACAAAGACCAACCCGTTGAAATAATTGATCCAAACGGAAACATTGCAACTGCTACTGGCACAATAAACAATCAAGGCGAATTAAAACGAGTAGTTACATTTTCAATTACATTTTCTGATGATATACAGTGGTCAGATTCTGATTTAATCATTAGATCATGGAATGATGATCGAAACTCTGGTGATACAATAGTTTATGATGCAATCAATGTTCTTCCTTCAGAAGAGGAAATAGCATTTGAAGAAAACATTCCAGAACCCGAAGTTGAACAACTAAAATCACAACACGTTCCAATCTGGATTAAAAATAATGCTGCATGGTGGTCCCAAGAACTAATTGAGGATGAAGATTTTGTCGCAGGAATTGAATATCTCATCCAAAATAAGATTATAACCATACAGGATAATCAAGTGATTGCATCTTCTTATTCATCAAATGAAATCCCTGACTGGATTAAAAACACGGCAGGCTGGTGGTCTGAAAACCAAATCACAGAAAAAGAGTTCATCGATGGCATACAATGGCTTATTAGCAATGGCATAATCAAGGTGGTTGAAACTTGAGACTATCAAAATCAAATCTAGTTCTAACTATATTTGTTCTGGTTGGATTACTAGCACTTAGCCCATCATTAGCAAATCAAGCATCTGCAACTCACCTCTCAGATGAATTGACTTGGCAATTAGTAGTGTTATCATCAAATCCAGCATGCAGCAATTATGATTACCAAGCTTTAAACAAGTATGATGTTATAACAGAGAAATATTTTGAATTGTACCAATTTGCAAACAAAAAATATGATCCTAAATGTTTCCCAATAACAGACTATCTTGATTTCTATTCAACTCCAGATGACTTGGATTTACTCATTATTGTCTTAGATTCAAACTTGGGACAAGATGAACTACACAAAAGAAAGATGGGCGGACTTTACACCCATGCCGGAACTGGCAAGTTCTCAAACCATGCAATAATAATGTGTGATTGTCCAAACTTTTACTATTCTGATCCAACTTGGATTCTAACTCACGAGTTATCCCACTTTATCCTGTATTATTTAGAATATGATTACTCCATAATTGAGGGACTCGTTCACGCTTACGACGAAAAGTATGACCAGTGTCGTCAATCATACACAGAGGATTGTGCTGATGTAATAACAAAGCTCAGAGTGGATGAAATGGCCTATTCATTTAATGCAATGCCACCATATGAGCCAGCAATTGGTGCAAATGCACTAACATCAGAGAAGCAAATCTCATCAAACATTGTTGAATTAAACAAGGTTATCACTAAATGGTGGCTTGATGGAAAGATTAACGAAGCAGATTATTCAAATGTTTTAGGATTTTTAAAAGCTGAAGAAAGTTTTGAAAACAAAGACAGCACCAAGGTTCTTTTCAAAGATGATCCTTTGGACAAAAATATTGTAACATGGCACGATGCACTAGGCCAAACGCCAGCACTTGATACAACAGATCTATTAGCAAAAATTCCAAACTTTTTAAAATCAGACGCTGAACGAGTCTTCAAAGATATAGATATCAGCGGTTTACCTGACTGGTTTAAACAAACTGCACAGTGGTGGGTTGATGGGCAAATCACCGACGAAGAATTTATCCAAAACGTAGAATATTTGCAAAAATCAGGCATAATCAGACCTCGATAGACATTTAGTAATCTTGAAAAGGGTTGAATTATTCTATTTAGTAAATTGCAGACTAACAAAGAAAATAACACAAACGATCCAAACAGAATTGCAAAAGTAGCAGAAATGCTTGGATTAATGGAAGAGTCACAAAAAAACAAAGAATGGATTTTTCAGCATCTAAAACAAAAACGAATTAAAAATCCCGCAAAAAGAACAATGAACAGTTACCAAATTCTTAATATGTTATCAGATACAGCACTTGAAGAACTCCATAAAACTTTGGCAGCTAAAGACGTTGATGAGTTTGCTGATATTAATTCTCTAACAAAAACATACCATTGGTTCTTTACAGATATTGTAGCGGGTTCTAATCCAAACATTGTAACCATAGAGCAAGCAAGAAAGGTTGTTGTCTTAAATCAACTAATAGAAAGAACTGAAACATTCAAGCATCATGATAAAGATTCCACAGTAATTTTACCTACTGGAGACGGAATGGCAATTGGATTCCAAGACAGTCCAGAATATCCACTTCGATTAGCAATTCAGCTACACAAAGAACTAAGCAAGTATAACAAAACAAGAACAGGAAAAGAAAAACTTCTTTTAAGAATCGGAATTGACACTGGACCAGTCTATGTTGTAAAGGACCTTACTGGCAAGGACAACGTTTGGGGTCCTGGAATAATTATGACAAGACGTGTCATGGATTTGGCTGGCGATATGAACATCTTTTCGTCATCAAGATATGCAGAAGATGTAAGGTCGTTATCTCCAGAATACAAAGAGATAATGCATCCAATTGGGGATTATTCCATAAAACACGGAGAATCATTACATCTTTACAACATTTATGGTGAAAATTTTGGCAACAAGCTTGCACCAAAAGCAAAGAAGATCACACAAAAGCATGAATCATTTGAACAAGAGCTTGAAAGAAAGGTAGCATTCATCTTTAATACAATAGACGTAAGACTAGAGGTTGAAGACCCAAAAACAATGCTAACTCACCATACATGGATATGGAATTTGATTAACGTGTCAGATACCCCACGAGACCAAATATTTTATTATCTTGATGGTGATTCACCAAAAGATTTTCCTGACATGAAGGTACGAGTCACAGACGAGGAAGAAAACGAGCTTGAAATTCTCAGTCTAAGTGAAAATAAACCAACTCATAAAGAATTCAACGTACAGATGAAAAAACCAATCAAGCCAAAGCAACGAAACAGATTTTTAAAAATTGAATATGATTGGGAGGAACCAGACAGAAACTTTTTCTACAAATTACCAACTGATTGTAAAAGATTCACGTACGAGTTTTTCGCACCAAAAGGAGTTGAGGTAAAAAACCGTGTACTGAAAGTTGACACTGAGCTTGGTTACAAATGGATTGCAGACCCTCCACCAACTATCAAATATCTAAAAGAAGGAACAAAAATTACTTGGGAAGGAACTAATCTCAAAGCATTTGATGCTTACAAATTTGAATGGTAAAACAGTATGAAGCTTGTGTGCATTCCAGCCTATAATGAGGAAAAAACCATAGGAGAAATTGTAGAAAAAAGTCTACAGTATGCAGATAAAGTAATTGTGTGTAATGATGGTTCTACAGATAACACAGAAAAAAAAGCAAAAGAAAAAGGCGCCATAATAATCAACCATAAAAAAAATTGTGGGTATGGTGCAGCAATTATCACTCTATTTGAAGAGGCAAGAAACCAAAATGCAGAAATAATGATCACACTAGATGGTGATGGACAACACAATCCAGAGCAAATTCCAAATCTAATTAGCGCATTAACCGAAAACAGTGTTGATGTTGTAATTGGTTCAAGATTCTTAGACAAGAGCACAAACTCACCAAGTTACAGAAAGACAGGAATCAAAATTATCACATCTGCATCAAACTTTGGAACAAACTTCAAAGTTTCTGATTCCCAGTCAGGATTTCGAGCTTATTCAAAAAATGCAATTGATGCAATTCATCCAACAGAAGAAGGAATGTCAGTATCAACAGAAATTCTACTCAAGGCATCAAACAAAGGACTCTCAGTGGCTGAGGTTCCAATCACTGTTTCCTATGAGGGAGAAACATCAAAGCACAAACCAGTCCCACACGGAATTTCCGTTCTAATGAATACCCTAAAGTTCATTTCGGTAAAACACCCAATCACATTTTACGGAATTCCTGGAATCATAATGATAGCTGCTGGCATAATTTTAGGAGTACAGTTTCTTGACGTATATCTAAACAAACAAGCAGTTCTTTATGGATCTTTGCTTGGCTCAGTTATTCTATTTCTAGTTGGTTCCATAATGCTTGCAACTGCAATAATTTTGTATTCGATGGCAACTCTGATGAGTGATAGAAGATGAAAGATAAAAGACGAACAGCAAACCAAAGTCCTTCATTAAATCCTTTTTAGGTGTAAATATATGAAAAGAGTTTAGAAATTAGTCATCAGTAGCGAGATCATCTAAAAGTTTAGAATATTTCTTGATAAGTTTCTCATTGATTTTCTTATCTTCTGGACTCATAATGGTT
>Ga0302046_10000305_pt1 | contig 51752 bp, 47 predicted proteins | sample RVTome_11_FD_200261 | JGI IMG/M metagenome (GOLD analysis project Ga0302046, IMG submission 200261) | Soil microbial communities from uranium-contaminated site in the Upper Colorado River Basin, Wyoming, United States - RVT147D111 (version 2) ...
GTGGCAGCAAATGCTTCAGGATGAATCCGTACAAGAACATTACCAAGGTCAAACAGTACGGCCCGGTGCCTCCTCATCCTTTAAGCTCCACAGAAACCTCCTTGCCAACGGTCAGAACGGCGTAAAAACCGCTGGCCGCGGGTCCGCAATTGACCATGATGGTTTTTTCGAGCGAATCGATCCCACGCGATTCGTGAATATGACCGCACACCAGGGCCTGCGGCTGAAACTGTTCGACGAACCTGCGGATTGACGTACTGCCGACATGGTTACCTGATCGAAGCTTGTCCAGCTTCGTGTTATGAGGCGGTGCGTGTGGTACAAAAATCTTGATGCGCGCGGCTTGTACATCCTTCCATCCCAAATGGGCGCGGAAGGAAATCTCCTCCTCGGATATTTCGTACGGTGTGTGCATGGGCGTAAACGGTGATCCCGACACTCCGAAAATCCCCACATCGTCCAGCATTGTTCCACGGGCATTGACGGAAATGCTGCCTGAAGAAAATGTTTCTTCCAGCTCCGGCGGATCCATGTTGCCTGCAACCACGATGATCGGAACCTCAAACTTCGCAAACCGCCGTAATGCAGACCGTGCCTCTTCTGCAGACCCGTTTGTGGTGAGATCTCCCCCAATGACCACCGCCGAAATGCCAGACTCCTTCCCAAGGATACGCCCGGCAGTTTCATATGCCCCGTGAATATCTGTCATTGCGAGAATTTTCATGCTTCGCTCATTGAACGTTTGCTTATATAATATGGAGAATTTTAGGGTCGAATCAAGGCAATCCCAATGCGCACATGAATTTTGAACTTTCAAAATCCTTCCCTACCTTCATTCGAACCTCAACCTATTTTTCCCAACTCATGCCTGCCAAAAAACGGACCTCCCACGGGCGAGCCTTTTCTCAACGTTCCCCCGACACGACCTGGAAGTCGAATAAAACTGCCCTCATTACAGGGGCCTCAAACGGTCTCGGCTACGACCTCGCAAGCGTGTTTGCAGAAAATGGCTACAACATTGTCCTTGTGGCACGGAACCGGGAAAAACTTCTCGCCCTCGCCAATCAAGCACGGCAAATGTTTGGCGTTTCGGCCTGCGTTGTCTCAAAGGACCTTGTGCGACCTGAAACTCCGGCAGAAATATTCAAAGAACTGCAAACAAGAGGCATCAACGTCGATATTCTTGTTAACAATGCGGGCTATGGACTCCTCGGCCCATTTGGATATTCCGATTCGGAGGATCAGCTCAATATGCTCGCCGTCAACGTCATGGCACCGGTTCGTTTGACAACTCTCTTTCTCCCCGGCATGCTTGCGAAAGGGAGAGGAAGAATTCTCAACATTGCTTCCACTGCGGGGTTTCAGCCGGGACCCTTCATGACAGGCTACTATGCATCAAAAACATTCATTGTAAATTTCTCCGTAGGGCTCGCCGAAGAGCTCAAGAATCGCGGGGTGACAGTGAGTGTGCTTTGTCCAGGACCAATGGCCACGGGATTTCGCAGCCGCGCCGGGATCAGACAACCGGCTTTCCTTGCAAGTTTGGCCGACATCGATTCGCGAGTCGTCGCGCGTAACGGGTTTGAAGGTCTCATGGCCGGAAAGGTCATTGTCGTCCCGGGCATTTTGAACAAGCTCGGCATCATGGCTGGCCGCGTTTTTCCAATGACAATTATAGCCAGAATTCTTGGCACAGTCCAAAAACAACGGATGCCATAAGATGGCAAAAACGAAGAAGATCTATCTCCTGGTTGGTACCTATAAAGGTGCCTTTGTGTTTGTCAGCGACCGGCTAAGAAAAAACTGGGTCATCAAGGGACCCTTTCTGAAAGAGTCCGAAGTCAATGACATTATCATGGATACCCGATCGAAACCGGTAATGTACGCGTGCGCAAATTCTTCATGGTTCGGACCCGGATTCAAGATCAGTGAGGATCGGGGAAAGACGTGGACGGATTCCAAATCGGGTATTCGGTTCGAAGAGGGCGGCGATCGCAAGGTGGCACGGGTCTGGACCGTGGTTGCCGGAACTCACGGTGAGCCGAATGTCCTCTACGCCGGTGCTGACCCCGGAGCATTGTTCCGGACGGAGGATCGGGGCCTTACGTGGACCGAAAACACGGCATTGAGCAATCATTCCACCAGACAAAAATGGGCACCCGGAGCGGGCGGGCTGATGGTTCACAGCATTTGCATCAATCCGAAAAATCCTGAAGAAATGTACGTTGGAATCTCGGCGGCTGGTGTTTTCCACACGGCCGACGGAGGAAAAACCTGGGAAGCAAGAAACAAAGGCGTTCTGGCGGATTTCAACCCCGAGAAATATCCCGAGGTCGGTCAGTGCGTTCATCATCTGGAAATGTATCCGGAAAATCCAGATGTTCTTTATCAGCAGAACCATTGTGGAGTCTATAGAACGGAGAACGGCGGGAAGGAGTGGATCGACATCAACAAAGGCCTCCCTTCGCGGTTCGGCTTTCCCATTATTGTCCATCCGAACGATCCGGACACGATCTATGTCATTCCCGAGGAAGGAGCTGAATTCCGATCGGTGTCGAATGCTTCATTCGGAATTTATCGAAGCCGGAACAAAGGGGGTTCGTGGAAAAAACTCTCCAGCGGATTGCCGTCGAAACATGCCTATGTACATGTCTACCGTCAGGCGACAACAGCGGACACGCTGGACCGGGCGGGACTGTATGTAGGTACAAGCAACGGACAGATCTATTACAGCACCAACGACGGGGATTCCTGGAAATTGCTTGGCGAAAATCTCCCTCCGATCTATTCGCTGAGTGTTACCGTCGTGTAAACGGAACGCTCGACAATGAACCCCGATTCGTCTCAAAAAGAAATCACATTTGCACACGAACATTCTTTCCTACTGGTCATTGCATTTTTGAAATTCACGTTTCACCTGGCGGTGAACGCGCTTTCTTCGTACGGATATTTCCGCGACGAATTTTACTACCTTGCCTGCACTGATCGTCTCGATTGGGGATTTGTCGATCATCCTCCGTTGTCGATCGCCATCCTTTCCATAAGTCGGGCGGGACTCGGTGACTCACTTGTTGCGATCAGATTACTGCCCGCGCTGGCAGGAGCTATCACGGTGTATCTTGCCGGATTGATGGCTCGGGAACTTGGCGGCGGAACGTTTGCGAGGGCTCTGGCAGCCATTGCCACATTCGCCGCGCCGATTCTTCTGGGAATGAATTCCGTTTATTCCATGAATTCATTCGACTTCCTTGTATGGGCGCTTGCCGCTTATTTGCTGATCCGAATTATCAAAACCGGCAACCAACAATTGTGGATGGTCCTCGGGGCTATTCTGGGATTGGGGCTGATGAACAAGATCGGTATTTTGTGGCTCGGTGCAGGAATCGCCCTCGGGTTGCTCATGTTGCATCGTGATTGGCTTAAGGCAAGGGGTCCGTGGATCGCCGGAGGGATCGCGCTACTCTTGTTTCTCCCCTATGTGGCCTGGAATGCCGCGAATGATTTCGCCCATCTCGAGTTCATCCGAAATGCCACGTCTGAAAAATACTCGTCCCTCACTGCCGTCAAATTCATTTCAGACCAAATTCTATTGCAAAATCCCGTCTCACTTCCGTTGTGGATCAGCGGACTATGGTTCTTCTTTTTTTCGGACACCGCAAAGCAATTCCGGCTTCTCGGCATTCTTTACGCAACGGCATTTGTCATTCTTGTGGTCAATCAGCAGAGTAAAGCCGAGTACCTTTCACCTGCATATCCGATGCTCTTTGCCGGCGGAGCCGTTTGGCTCGAGCAGGTCCTGAAGGACAAAAAGGCCTTTTTGCGGCCGATTGTTGCCGGTTTTGTGGCGGTCAGCGGAGCAGTACTTTCTCCGCTTGCAGCGCCGGTTTTGCCGGTAGGTTCTTATATTGCCTACGCGGATGCGCTCGGAATAAAACCGTCAACGGCGGAAAATAAGGAACTCGCCGAACTTCCACAGTTTTATGCAGACATGTTCGGGTGGGAGGAACTCGCGGCAACAGTGATAACCGTCCACGCGAGTCTGTCGGAAGAAGAAAAAGAGCAATGCGTGATCTACACTGGAAATTACGGAGAAGCCGGGGCGATCGAGTTTTTTGGGAAGTCTTATGGAATACCGCGCGTGGTCAGCGGTCACAATAACTACTTCCTTTGGGGGCTCGGATCCGATTCGATCGATGTTGTCATTATTGTTGGTGGAGTTCAAGAGGACCATCGACAAAATTTTGAATCTGTTGAATTGGCCGCTCGGTCGCAATGCCGATTCTGCATGCCGTACGAAAATAATCTCCCCATTTTTATTGCAAGAAAACTCAAAAGGCCCGTCCACGAAATCTGGCCATTCACGAAAAACTTCTCCTGAGAATATCATGAACACCACGATAAAAAGATTCGTCCTTCCGTTCACAGGCTTGTTCCTTCTTGGCTGGATGATGACGGAACCGGAACCGCAATCCGCCAACGAGCACGTTGTCATGTCTACGCTCTGGTATCAGACTGCGGCGGAAATGAGAGCGTTGTCCTATCAGACATTCCATCTGGCGAAGATGCAAATTGATCTCGATCGCCAGGTACAGAAGAAAGCAGAACGAAGACGGGCGGTGGTTGTCGATATTGACGAGACAGTATTAGACAACAGTCCGCACACAGCCAAAATGATCCTCGAAAACAAATCGTTCCCTTACGCATGGACGGAATGGGTAAATCGGGCGGAAGCCGAGGCACTTCCCGGGGCCGTTGATTTTCTCAACTACGCCGTGGAGAAGGAGTATGATGTATTTTATGTGTCGAATCGGGCTGCGAAGGACGAGTTCGACGGCACGCTGAGGAACCTGCGGGCACGCGGATTCCCCCAGGCCGACAGCGGTCATGTTTTACTGCGTTCAGCTGAATCAAGCAAAGAAGGGCGAAGGGAAATGATTCGCAGGACACACGATATTGCCCTTCTCCTTGGCGATAATCTGAATGATATTGATTCGGTGTTTGAGCGAAAGCTCACCGACGACCGTTCGAAAGAAGTAGACCGGTTGAGAGAGGAATTTGGTCCGAGATACATTGTCCTCCCCAATCCGATGTATGGGGAATGGGAAAGCGCAGCATATAAATATCAACGAGGCCTGTCGACTGACGAAAAAGGGCGACTTCGACGATCAGCGTTGAAGAGTTTTTAACGGTAGGTTAAGGTTTTCGACCGGCCGATCGTTTTCACCTGTTACCGTTTTTCTTTAAGCCTTTCCAAGGCTTAACCTCGTCAAGGTTACAACTACTGTGCCAAATCGCACAACATTTCTTTTCATGTTGCTCCATGAACCGAAGACCTTCCCCGATCAAACCGCCGCGATTGCGTAAAGGCGAAGTCGTTGGATTGATCTCCCCGGCCAGCACGCCTTCTTCGTATGAGAAGATCGGGAAGGCCGTCACCTACCTTGAACGGCTTGGCTATCGCGTACAGGTCGGCCAACATGCAATGAATCAGGTTGGCTACCTGGCCGGAACGGATGAGGAGCGTGCGGCCGACCTCAATACGATGTTGAAAAACAAATCAGTGAGAGCGGTGATGGCGATCAGGGGGGGATATGGAACCCCTCGGATTCTGGACCGTGTGGATTATGCTGCCCTTCGACGTGATCCCAAGATCATTGTCGGGTACAGCGATCTGACCGCGTTGTTGCTGGCGGTGTTTCGAAAGACCAGCCTTGTGACGTTTTCCGGACCCATGGCCGGTGTTGAGATGTGGAACTCCATTGATCCGTTTACCGAAGAACATTTTTGGCGAATCATCACATCGGTGTCGAGAATTGGACGCCTGAAGAATCCTGACGATGAGCCTTTGCGCGGGCGGGGAAAGGGGAGAGCCTCCGGTCATCTTCTGGGTGGAAACTTCTCGTTGCTGATTTCGCTGATGGGCACACCATTCTCGCCTTCATACCGCGGCTCCATCCTTTTTCTCGAAGATGTTGACGAAGCCCCTCACAGAGTGGATCGGATGTTTGCACAATTGCGTCACGCAGGGGTTCTGAACAATATTAGCGCCCTGGTGCTCGGCCGGTTCACAGACTGTCAGCCCACCGATCCCTCAAAGCCCTTCCTGAGTATTGAACAAGTTCTATCAGAAGTTGAAAGCTCGGCCGGGATTCCCGTTCTCTCGAACTTCCAATATGGCCACATTCCCCGCAAGTTAACCGTTCCGATTGGCATTCGGGCCGTTGTTGACGGTGCCCGGGGATCGGTGGAAGTCATGGAGTCCGCAGTTGGTTAGTTCAGTGCCGTAAATCCCCGTAATTCGTTGACAATCCTATAACTTATCGTTACATTCCTTCCGCCCGGAACACGTTTTTCGCACGAATCCCTTTCATGAAAATTGCCGTTTTTGCATCGGGGCGCGGGTCGAATTTTGAGGCAATCCTCGATGCGATGCGCGAGGGGCTCTTGCCCGCACGCGTGTGTGTTGTCATCAGCAACAATTCCGGAGCCGGAGCATTGGAAACGGCCCGCTCGCACAACATTCCGGCATTCCACCTGAGTCAGAAGCAATTTCCGTCCGAAGACGCGTTCTCCGATTCTTTGATTTCTCTTTTGCAGGATCACGGCGCGCAATTTATCGCGCTGGCGGGGTATCTGAAAAAATTGTCATTTCCTGTTGTGGAGCGTTATCGCAACAAGATCACCAACATGCACCCGGCGCTCTTGCCGTCGTTTGGCGGACCGGGAATGTATGGAATGAATGTGCATGAAGCGGTGATTGCCGCGGGCGCCAAGGTCTCTGGAGCGACGGTACATCTTGTCGATGAAGCGTACGATCGGGGTCCCATCGTTCTTCAGAAGTCCGTTGAAGTCACTGCAGATGATGACGCTGCAAGCCTTGCAGTAAAAGTGCTAAAGATTGAGCATGAGCTTTATCCTCTGGCTCTTAAAGCATTCGCAGAGGGCAGAGTGGTGTTTAAAGGAAACAAGGTGTGGATTCGGTAACAGAACCGACGATTATGAAAACTCCCGCACCCACCGGAACCTGGCTGACCGTCCGGCGGGCGTTGATCAGCGTTTCCGACAAGGAAGGCATTGTTGGTCTTGCGCAGAGATTGCATACACTGGGCATCGAGTTGATCTCCACGGGTGGCACGGGGAAAACCCTTCGCGATGCCGGCATTCCCGTCACCCCCATTTCCGATATCACGGGATTTCCCGAAATTCTTGACGGCCGCGTCAAGACTCTTCATCCAAACATTCACGCAGGTCTTTTAGCGGTGCCGGATAACCCTGACCACGTCGATCAATTGGCGAGACATGGCATTCGGCCGATTGATTTGCTTATTGTGAATTTGTATCCATTTGAATCCACGGTCAAGAAACCGGAACTCTCGCTGAACGAAGCGATTGAGAATATCGATATCGGCGGACCGGCAATGGTTCGTGCTTCCGCGAAGAATTACCGGCATACAGCGGTCGTGGTCAGTCCAGAGCGGTACGAGAACGTTCTGAACGAACTCGAAACTCACGAAGGAGCATTGAGCGAAGAAACGCGCTTCGTCCTTGCCTGTGAAGCGTTCAGCCATACGGCGCGCTACGACGCTGCAATTACAGGATACCTTGGTTCAGTGCGCGGAGCAGCTTCTCTGCCCGGGACCCTGACGATCGTTGAGCCGCAGGCGCTTTCACTACGGTACGGAGAGAATCCGCACCAGGAAGGGGCACTGTACGGAGAGTTCTCCCCTTCCTTTGAAAAACTCCACGGAAAAGATCTCTCGTACAACAACATTTTGGATCTTCAGGCTGCTGTTAAGTTGTGCGCAGAGTTTGACGAGCCGGCGGTCATCATCGTCAAGCATAACAATCCGTGCGGCGCAGCGACAGGACCCGATCTTACGGATGCCTATCATAAAGCCCTGGCCACCGATGCAAAATCTGCGTTCGGCGGGATTGTTGCAGTGAACAGGTCTGTGGATCGTCGGTTGGCGGGTGTCCTGAACGAATTATTTCTTGAGGTTATTGCGGCACCAGGTTTCGAGTCTGACGCGATGGATGTTCTCAAAAAGAAGAAAGACCGAAGATTACTCAAACTTACCGAAAACAGGCTTGAAGCACGTCTGGATGTGCGCAGCGCTTTCGGCGGATATTTGGTGCAAACACCCGACACGAAGCGAATTCTGACGACAGACGTGAAAACCGTCACAACGAAAAAACCCACGAATGACGAACTTGCGGCCATGCTTTTTGCATGGCGGGTGGCGAAGAATGTCAGGTCTAATGCGATTGTTTATGCCCGTGAGGATCGTACTCTGGGAATAGGGGCGGGTCAGATGTCGAGAATCGATTCATCAAGAATTGCAGCGCTCAAAGCGGCCGAAGCGGGATTGGACCTGAAGGGTTGTGCAGTGGCGTCAGATGCCTTTTTCCCCTTCGCGGACGGTTTGATGGAAGCAATCCAAGTCGGAGCAACCGCTGTCATTCAGCCGGGCGGCTCGGTGCGAGATCAAGAAGTGATCGAGGCCGCCAATGCCCATGGTATTGCCATGGTATTTACGGGAATTCGCCACTTCCGCCACTGAACTATTCACCGTTGACCAATCACTGCTGATTGTCTTTTATGGGCCTTTTCTCTCTCTTCTCCGCCGACATCGCCATTGACCTCGGTACGGCGAATACCGTCATATGGATTAAAGGCAAAGGCATCGTCCTTAACGAACCATCGATCGTGGCTTTTGACCGCAACACTAAAAAGATCATCGCGATTGGAAATGAAGCGAGGGAGATGTTGGGTCGGACCCATCGTGATATTCGAACCATCCGTCCGATGAAGGATGGGGTGATTGCTGACTTTGAGATCGCCGAAGGAATGCTGAGGGAGTTCATCAAGAAAATTAATTCCGCATGGGTGCCTGCCAAAAGGATTGTCGTTTCCGTTCCCTCAGGAATTACCGAGGTTGAAAAACGCGCTGTGCGTGATTCCGCGGAACATGCTGGGGCCAAAGAAGTGCATTTGCTGGCGGAGCCAATGGCGGCCGCGATCGGCGTTGGGTTGGATGTCGATGCCCCGGTGGGTAATATGGTCGTTGATATCGGGGGAGGAACCACCGAGATTGCCGTGATCGCCCTTTCCGGTATTGTGAACGAGGAATCAATACGTGTGGCTGGTGACGAAATGAATAACGCGATCATTCAGTTCTTTAAACGCAATCACAATATTCTGATTGGTGAACGGACGGCGGAAGCGATCAAATGTGAGGTGGGATCCGCGATGCCGCTGAAAGAGGAGATCACGATTCAAGTGAAAGGGCGCGACCTTGTCAACGGAGTACCCAAAACCACTGAAGTGAGTTCCGTTGAAATCCGGGAAGCATTGAACGAACCCATTGCACAAATCGTTGAAGCCGTCAAAATGACACTCGAACGGACGCCGCCGGAACTTTCCGCGGATATTCTTGACCGCGGAATTATGTTAAGCGGTGGAGGTGCTCTTCTAAAGAATCTCGATGAGCGTCTTCGATTGGAGACGAATTTGCCGGTACACGTTTCGGAAGATCCTCTGACCGCTGTCGTGCGCGGAACGGGAAAAGTGTTGGAGAATCTGGATCAGTACTCAAAAGTTCTTATCAAGAGTAAGCGGTATTAGGTTGCGATCGGGAACACCCGGTTCCCGTACCCCTCCGTTTTTCATTACCCTGAGCGCCTGGTATGTTTGAACGCCTTTACACGCTGTTCATGGAGTTTCGGGAATATGTCCTGGTTTCTTCGCTCGTTGTCCTCTCGTTTATCCTTCTTTCATTGAACGACAAACCCCAGGTAAAGCAAATTCGCGCTGTACTCACGGTAGCCCTTGGCGTCGTGCAGGAACAAGTCGCGTTCGTTCCGCGATATTTTGGGCTAAGAAAGGAAAATGAAATCCTGAGACGATCCAACATCGAGCTTGCGGATGAGGCGAGCCAGCTCCGGGAAGCGAAACTGGAGAACCTTCGTTTGCGCAGGCTTCTCGCGCTGAAAGGGAGAACTCCGTTCAAATTTGTGGCGGCGAGCGTTGTGAGCAAGAATCTCACGCTCCTGCGCAACTCGCTTACCCTTGACGCCGGAGAGGCCGACGGTGTCCGGTCCTCGATGCCGGTGGTCAATGACGCCGGACTGATCGGTGTTGTCATCGCAGTGAGTCAGCACTACGCGGTGGTAAACATCCTCCTCAACACGGATTTTCGGGCGAGTGCCAAGGTGCAGCGGAGTCGTGTCGACGGGATCGTGGCATGGGATGGAACAGATATCGTTCTGAAGAACATTGCCAAAACGCTCGATGTAAAGCCCGGGGATGTTGTGCTCACATCCGATTACAGTAGTACATTCCCTCCGGGGATTCGCATCGGGCTGGTCAGGAGTGTTACAGAACAGGAAGGAAGTCTTTTCAAATATGTCATCATTACACCGAGTGTGGATTTTGTAAAACTTGAAGAAGTGTTTGTCATGACAACAGTACCCGATGAGGAAAAATCGGATCTGGAGCAACAAGTCAACGAGTTCCTCGCACGGTAAGCCTCGATGGAACGCCACCTTCGCTCTGCCCTGATTGTTCTTGGACTCGTCATCATTCAGACGGCATTCATGCCGTACGTGGCAATCGGAGGATTCCTTCCGGATCTTCTCCTGATTTGGGTTGTATACACTTCTCTCAGACGCGGACAAGTGGAGGCGACGGTTGCGGGGTTTGCGGTTGGATTACTCCAGGACCTCGTGGCAACTCAATTGCTTGGGTTGGCGGCTCTTTCGAAAACTGTGGCAGGGTTCCTGGGAGGATATTTTTATAACGAGAACAAAACAGATCAGACACTCGGGTCATATCAGTTTCTGCTGATCGTGGGTGCCTGTTCGCTTCTTCATAACGTGATTTTCTTTACGATATTCCTGCAAGGTTCGGACGTACCACTGCTCTTGACGGTGCTCCAGTACAGCGTCGCAACAACGGCGTACACAGGCGCTATCAGCACTCTTCCCATGTTCGCATTTGCCCGAAGGGCCATGGCATGAGTTCCATCATCCAACATCATGAAGAAACAGGCACTCCCGCACGACAGCGTGTGCTGATGCTGATTGTCATCGGGATCGTGGGCCTGTTAGTTGGGCGGTTGTACCAGCTGCAGTTGCTCTATAATATTGAACTGGGGAAAAAATCCACCGAAAACACTCTTCGCGCCATTGTCCGGGATCCCATCCGCGGGTACATCTTCGACCGCCGCGGAACCCTGGTGGTTGATGTCGGACCATCCTATTCTGTTACCGTAACGCCTGCGGAATTCAACGAACACAGCCTTCCGCTTCTTTCTTCTCTTCTCGCACTGGATGACCATGTTATTCGGGAACGGATTGAAAAGGGGCGAGCTTATTCGAGATTTTCTCCCACGCGCATCAAACGCGATATCAACTTTACGGCGTTGTCGGCGCTTGAGGAACACCTGTACTTGCTTCCCGGCGTGGGATATCAAATCGATTCAAAGCGATATTATCCCACCGGGGCCAGTGCGACACATCTCCTTGGATATTGCAAGGAAATCTCGGATGCACAATTAACGAAACTCGGTGTCTACTATAAGCTCGGTGACCTGATCGGATCTTCAGGTCTCGAAGCAAGTTATGAAACGATGCTGCGAGGTCAGAAAGGGTTTGAATTCCTCGCCGTCAATGCACGGGGAAAGGTGATCGGACCATTCGAAGACGGCCTGAATGACATCTCACCCAAAGAAGGCTTCGATTTGATCCTCAATCTTGACGCGGGCCTGCAGGCGTTTGCAGAATCGCTCATGACCGATTATCGTGGAGCTATCGTCGCAGTGGATCCGTCGAATGGGGGAATCCTCGCCCATGTCAGCAAACCGGATTTTGATCCGGCTGTTTTTAGCGGCGTTACGCCGCTCGATGAGTGGGTTCAATTAAACACGGACACGACCAAGCCCTTGTTTAATCGTGCTTCCATGACCCGCTATCCGCCCGGATCCACCTATAAGATGGTGCTCGCCGCAGCGGCGCTGGAAGAGGGGGTCATCGACGAACAGTACCGCATCACGTGTTATGGTTCTTATCGCTTTGGCAACAGGACCTTCAGGGACCAGGGTGTCCACGGGTCAACCAATGTTGTCGAGGCAATTCAGAAAAGCTGTAACGTGTTCTTCTATCAACTCATTCACAAAATAGGACTCGAACGATGGGCTGAGTATGGAAAACGGTTTGGGTTCGGCCAGCCAACCGGCGTGGATATCGGCGAAGAAACGGTGGGACTTGTCCCGAACGGCGATTATTATGACCGCGTCTACGGCAAGGGGCGCTGGACTCAAGGATACCTTGTGAGTCTCGCCGTGGGGCAGGGCGAACTCGGCGTGTCCCCGCTTCAAATGGCGGTGTACGCCGCGGCCCTCGCAAACGGCGGAACACTCCACCAGCCTCATGCGGTCGAATTCATTCGCAACAAACTGACAAACCGGATCGATCAGTTTCAGCAGCGAACACGTCAGGTCGGTCTTTCAGCGAAAACCGTCGCGCTTGTCCGTGAGGGGATGCGAAGGGTGGTGAGCGAACCTCGAGGGACCGGAAGAGCAGCGCGGATTCCTGACATCGTCGTCTCAGGGAAAACCGGAACGGCGGAGAATCCTCATGGGGACGACCACGCATGGTTCGTTGGATTTGCCCCCTTTGATTCACCGACCATTGCCGTGGCGGTCATGCTGGAGAATGCCGGTTCCGGCGGATCGCGTGCCGCACCGCTCGCCGGCTTGGTTATGGAGAAATATATTCACGGTGAGATTAGGCGGTACAAACCGAATTCGCGTAGTCCCCAACCTATTCCTGATACAACAAAAGTTATCACACAGAGCTTTTACTAATGCTGGACTATTTCAAAGAATATTTTGATTTCAAAGCCTTCTTCCTGACCATTGGGCTTGTGGTTATCGGCCTGGTGTCCGTGTACAGCGCAACGTATGATGCCGGTGCTGGGTCCATCTTCCAGCGTCAATTGATGTGGGCGGGAATCGGGTTTGTCGGAATGATTATCGCGGCAATACTTCCGCTCAAAACCATCCAACGATTGAGTGTTCCCGTCTACATTGTCAGTCTCGTCATATTGCTTGTGGTGCTTGTGATAGGAAAAACCGTCTCGGGTTCGAAAAGCTGGCTCGGTGTCGGAGGATTAGGCGGTCAGCCGTCCGAGTTGGCAAAGGTTGTCACGATTCTGGCCCTGGGGGCATTTCTGGCAAAAACCACAACCGTCATTTCAGATCCAAAGCACCTCTTCCTGGCCATTGCGATTGCCCTTATTCCCACGGCTCTTGTGCTCGCCCAACCTGATGTGGGCACTTCGATGGTATTCTTTGCCCTCTTGTTGCCGGTGCTCTACTGGGCCGGTGTGGATAACTTCGTTCTCGCGGCGATTCTTTCTCCCGTCATCGTGGCTATGGGAGCGCTGTTCGGGACGTTCTTTTTCCTCGTGAGTGTTCTGGTGTGCGCGGTATTGCTCTATTTGAGTCGCCAAAACCGCTTCATAGCGGCCATGGCGTTCGCCGTAACGCTCGCGGTCGGAGTTTCCGTTCAGTTTGTGTATGAACGAATGCCCACGTATCAGCAAAAACGCATCATGACGTTCCTCAACCCGGAAGCCGATCCTCTGGGATCAGGATACAACGTCCTTCAGGCTAAGGTCGCCATAGGTTCGGGAGGACTGTTCGGGAAAGGATATCTTCAGGGATCACAGACTCAATTGAATTTCATTCCGGAACAATGGACTGATTTTATTTTTTGCGTTCCGGGAGAGGAATTTGGTTTCTTTGGCGCTTCACTTGTGCTTCTGATGTTCGGTGCACTCCTGCTTCATGGAATCAAAGTGGCATCGGTGTCCAAAAACCGGTTTGCGGGAATCGCCGCCATCGGCATCACGGCCGTGCTAGCCACGCACGTGCTGGTCAATATCGGCATGTCCATGGGACTCATGCCGGTCGTGGGGATCCCCCTTCCTTTCCTGAGTTATGGCGGATCTGCGCTGTTGATGAATATGGTGATGTCCGGGCTGTTGATGAATTTCTGGGCAAATCGAAAAGAATATTAACCTTCCTCCGGAAACAAGAACTGTCGCAATCAATATTGAGGGAAATCAACGACCCAACTCGGTGAAATGATCCAACCCTGGATGTTTGCAATATTTTTTATTGTTGTTTCTTCGCTATTCGGACTGATGCAATACCGCCTTTTCCGACTATTTCGTTCCTGGACAGCGGCAGCATTTGACGAACTCCAGAGAAACAAGTGGCGCAGCAGAGGCAGGGGAGTGCTCATCGGGCTCAACATCCTGGTCGTATTTCAATTCGTTTTCCGCATGAGCAGTTTCTACGACGCCCCTCTCGTGCAATCCCTGTTTATTTACCCGAGTGGATTGTTCTTTGCAGCAGTCGTTTTGTCTTTTCTGATCGTTTCGATAGTGGACGTCGGGCGATTGCTTTTGCATCTGAGTCGTCGATTGGCTGGGATACATCCGGCCACGAAAGAGAACGTGGCCCCGCTGGATGAAGGAAGAAGAACATTCCTCATGCGGAGCGGACTTACGACAGCTGCCGTCATGGGTTCGTTTCCGATCATCGCATCCCTGGCAACGGCGCGTGACTATCAACTGAACCAAATTAAACTGAACGTTCAGGGGTTTCCAGCGGAATTAAATGGATTGACTCTGGTGCAGATCAGCGATATTCATTCCGGCATCTACATGACGGAACAGAACATGAAGGAAATCGTCGATCTTGTAAATAGTCTGCATCCAACGATTGTAATGGTAACGGGAGACTTCGTGGACTCGGCAGATTCTCAGATAGAGCCGTTATCGAATGCATTGAAGGACCTCAAAGCGGAACTTGCCGTTTATGGATGCCTGGGAAACCACGACCATTTTGCGACAGCCGAGCGGGTTTCCGAAGCAGCTCAGGATCGCGGTGTGATCATGCTGAATAACTCTCACGAAAAGATTATTCTGGATAATCGGATGATTACCGTTGTGGGGGTCGATGACGCGGGACGCGGGGCCGCAAACTTCGCGCGCCTTAACAAGGCGCTTCATGGTGTCGATCCAGAATCCTTCAAGATCATATTAACACACAGGCCCGATGTTTGGGATGAATCGCGAGCCCGCGGAGCGAACCTCACTCTGGCCGGCCATACACATGGAGGCCAGGTCGGGTTCCGAGTTGGACCTCTGAATCTCAATCCCGTGCACCTCGTTCACAAGTATGCGATGGGGTTATACGAGGAAGGGCAAAAGTATCTTTACGTGAACGTCGGCGTCGGCATGGTGGGTGTACCGATTCGTATGGTACGACCGGAGATTGCCGCGATCACGCTCACCTCTGCCTGACGTCTCCGTTTTCAGCCGATTTCGTTGAAAATCAGGCGACTTTTCTGTATCCTGCCCTTTCATTATCTCACCGCGATTCCAATGATTCAGGACTAACCCGTGTCCGTTGATTCTTTGCTTCTTGCTTTCGGCGGCATCGTTGCAGGGACGTTTGGAGCCCTGCTCGGACTGGGTGGCGGAGTGTTCTTGATTCCCTTCCTTGTGCTTGTCCTTAATGTCCCCATGCATCAGGCGATTGCAACGAGTATTGTAGCCGTCATTGCCACCTCAAGTACCGGGGCGGCCATGAATCTGGAACGGCATATGGTTAACATTCGTTTGGGCATGCTCCTGGAAACCACAACAGTAGCAGGTGCGATCGCGGGCGGATTGACGGCTTCGATGCTTGATGCGGCAGTACTGACAAAGGTCTTTGGGATCCTGCTTGCCGGAATTGCCGCGATGATGGCCGTGAGCGGAAAGTTAAACACCATGGACCGGGCAACAGGCGGGGAGAAAGAGGTGTTTGCCGGTGAATACTACGATGATGCCACAAAATCAAGTGTTCTATACACGGTAAGAAATATCGGCCCCACGATGATTATTTCCCTGCTTGCGGGAAATATTTCCGGCCTCCTCGGTTTGGGGGGCGGGATCTTCAAGGTCCCCGCCATGCATCTGATCTCACGGGTCCCCATCAAGGCAGCTACGGCAACCAGCAACTTCATGATCGGCGTTACTGCAGCAGCAGGGGCATTTATCTATTTTGCTGAGGGTCACCTCGATCCGCATATCGCCGCGCCGGCGGCCCTGGGGGTTCTCTTGGGCTCATTTTTTGGAATTCGCCTGAGCAGGATCCTGAAAGCGGATGTTCTCAAATGGGTGTTCATTGTCGTACTTCTCGCGACGTCTGTTCAATTGATAACCCGTTCATGACCGGCCGAAGACAAAATCATGACCGTTGGGTCGCATGGCCTCTCAAGATTGGCATGTGGCTGAGTGCCGGTTTGCTCCTTGGCGGTATGGTTCTTGTCTTTGTCCATCCGCCCGAGTCTTCATCTTCGAACTTGAATACGGCGGATTTTCTAGATGCCCTTGTTCAATTGCGACTTCCGCTTGGCGAAGGTCTCCTGTACGCCGGAATCATGATGCTGATCTCTACACCTGTTCTGCGTGTGGGGGCAGCGGTCGTCACATTTATAGCGGAACGCGATTGGAAATTCGTCGGTGTTTCAATTGCTGTTTTTGTCGTTCTGCTTCTCGAAATTATTCTCTCCCTGCAATGACGATTATCCATTCAATCAGGTTCCAGTGGCTCATTGGGCTTCTTGCCGGCGGGATGTCGATTGCTTCTTCACAAACTCTTGGCTGGTCTGAAACGAAGTTTTCAATCACCGCCCAGTGGATCAGTCCGCAAAAAGAATTTGGTACCTATTGGAACAACGGTCCGGCCCTGGGGGGGTATGCAGAAATTCCACTGAATCATCCCGTGTCGATCACTGCCATCGGCATTGTTTCGTGGCATTCGCCCGCCGAAACACCTCGAAAAGGAAGTATCCCGCAAGTACTTCTTTTTCAACTTGGGGGCGGGTTCGCTCTGAGCCAGGGCCTTTCCGATGGTCTGGAGACCTCCATTGCCGTCCTTCTCGTCAATAATGCATTCATCATGACAGGTCCTGCTGTTCGGCCGGGATTCGAAAACGCCTTGGAATCAGAATTCGGCGTTTCTTTTGAGTGGAGTCTGACAATGAAGCCGGAATCCATTCCTCCGATATCTCTTCACGCCTCGTATCAGCCAATCTTCGTGGGTCTTGATCCCGTGGCAATCATTTCTCTTGGTCTTGCCGTGGGGCTTGATTAACTCATGAAATTCCGTTCCATCATCTTCACGGTTGTGATTGCCGCATGCAGTCAAGCAACTGCTCAGACGATTCTTGAACAACGCGTGACAGACTACTTGAGGCAGTCTTCTTCGGCCGTTTTCCTGTCCGCAACACGTTATGTCCCGGTGATGCTCGGAAGAGGATACGGCACCTGGTCTTCTCCGTCCGGAGGAATTGTCCTGGACGGAATGCCATACGACGCTTTTCTCCTGAACCTCTTCTCTCCGGATTACGCGCCGTTCGAGATGATTCTGGCGGATTCGATTGAAGTGTCTCACCGCCCCTCGATCACAGAAACGGGAAGTTTTCCGGGTGGAATGATTTCATTGAAGCGATCTGAAATCCCCGACTCCCTTGTAGTTGCCGGACGATTCTATGGCGGGAGCGAGACCGGAGATGTTATTTTGCAGGAATACACCAAAGATAATCTTCCCTTCTATAATAGAAACAAGATCGGGTTCTCCGGCGCCGCAGTTGTATCCGACCGGATCGGTCGATTTGCCTACAGAATCATGGGAGGCGGGTTCTCCTATTTTTCGGTGGGGTACGCCGAGAGGGATCGCATTCTCATTCCTTACATCGATTTGCCGACCTTCTCGCAGCCAAACCGCAATTATGTCGGATCGCTGGAATTTGAATTCGGGAAAGACCTCTCCATTGTTGCGGGCATCAATGCATTTGAGGCCTGGGAACAAGCTCCGTTTTTACCCACATTTGCTTTTTTCTCCGGAGCCCTCGGGACGGTCCGTGTTTCCACCCGAGAAATAATCTCTTCCGTTGACCTCTTCGTCCGGAGCGATGCTTCGTCAATCACAATGCGCCGTCAACTTGGGACGGAAGGCGGACACTATGAGAGTTCAGTTGCATCGCTCAACCCGGTGGTCAGGCTGGTAACGGCTGAAAATTCGAAGATAAGCCTCCCCCTGGAGATTACTGCTCACGCCGTAGACGTTCACGACCAGAACAAACAATTGTTCGATCGTGACATTTACCGGACCACGTGGTCACTGGGGCTTAACGCCGAATTTGAATGTTCCGCCTTGCGGGGAGTTGCACAGGCCCGGTATGAAAAGGGCCTTAACGGATCGCTTCTGCGATCGGGCGGTGCAAAGATCCAAGTGAGACCCGGCGGTTCCGAAAAACTTGAACTCAACCTCAGCACCGTCGAGCGGGCACCTTCGCTCTTGGAGATGTTCGGAACTTTCTCGACATGGCGTTTCCGCCCCGCCCTGGCGCTCAACGACACGTTCAGAGTGAAGGGCACAGCATCACTGAAGCCCACGCGATCGTCCGGTGTTGAATTGCGCTATGAAAGGAAAGGATCCGTTGAGTTTGACGCGATCGCATTCTATTCGGTGACGGACAACCTCATCACTCGCCGGCCGCTTTCGATTATTCGATCGGCATTTCCGGGAGACCTTATTTTTGCCGGTCAGTACGAGAACATTCCGCGAAGAGTATTTGGAGGAATGGAAATCACGACCCGTTTGAACTGGTCCAGACAACTGAATGCCGAGATTCGGTATACCTACACGGAGAACCTTAAAGCGCAGGAAATTCCGCGTCACCAGATAATGATCAGGAACACTTATCGGCTGGCGGCACATACCACCGCTCTTGTGTCGGTGCGCGGCACTGCTAAAACCGTCTGGCCGGAGTTTGCGGTTGATCCCGCACAGGACGACAACGCCGGGATTGGCTCAAACGGTGTCGTGGGGGAGTATTGGTCTGTAGATTGTTCATTTGTTCAAAATCTTGGAAGTATCCTGTTTGCCAGAGAAATATGCGCGCGGGTCGAGTTGCAAAATATTCTCAATCGCTCCTTTCGTACGATACCCATCGGCGTGACGTCCGATTTTGCGGTGATCGGTTATCTTTCAGTCCAGTTGTAGTACTGTACTGTGGAGATGGTTTGTCGGGAAAATTTAGTACATTCACGAACATTCTTTTGGGAGGTTTATGATTCTTTCTGACAAGCAGATTCTCCGCGAAATGGACGAAAAGAGTATTATCGTCCGGCCTTTCAATCGAAAATTCCTGGGGTCCAACAGTTATGACGTACATCTCGGAGTCTGGCTGGCGATGTACAATGAAGAAATCCTCGATTGCAGAAAGCCCAACGCGATTCACTATTTCAGGATTCCAAAGGAGGGACTGATCCTTGTTCCGAGCAAGTTGTATCTGGGAGTAACGGAAGAATACACCGAGACACATAAACACGTGCCGTTCCTCGAGGGAAAAAGCAGCATTGGCCGCCTGGGAATCGATATTCACGCAACGGCCGGTAAGGGGGATGTTGGATTTTGCAATACCTGGACACTCGAGATCTCCGTGCGCCAGCCCGTTCAAATTTATGCAGGAATGCCGATTGGACAGCTGATTTATTTTGAAATTTCCGGAGAGGTAGATATCCCGTATTCCAGAAAGAAAGGCGCGAAGTACAACAAACGCAGCGTCAAGCCGGTTGAATCCATGATGTGGAAGAATTTTAAATGACCGGGGCTGAAACTCGACCGTGAGTTTTACAGAATCGTTACGGAAGATTCAGGAAGAGCAAAACTCTCTTCTGTGCATAGGCCTGGATAGCGATCCCGACCTCCTTCCGACTCATTTGGGCAAAACACCCGAATCGGTCCTGGAATTTAACAACCAAGTCATCGAGGCGACAAAAGACCTCGTCTGTGGATATAAACTCAACCTCGCGTTTTATGAGGCCCTGGGATCCGAGGGTTGGAAGGTTCTCGAGAGTACGATCTCCAGCGTACCGGCAACGTTACTTGTTATCGGAGATGCCAAACGTGGTGATATCGGCAATACCGCCGAGCGGTATGCATCGGCGCTTCTGGCGGACCTGAAATTTGGGGCGGTGACCGTGAACCCCTATATGGGATACGATTCGATCGAACCATTTATCAAGTATCGTGAACGCGGGGTTTTTTTGCTTGCACTGACTTCCAATCAGGGTTCAAAGGATTTTCAGCGGCTCAAAGTCGGTCAAACACCGTTCTATGAGAAAATTGTCGTTGCGGCGAAAAAATGGAACAGTAATAATAATCTCGGACTTGTCGTCGGTGCAACTCATCCCAGGGAGCTGAAGAAAATCCGGTCCATGGTTCCAACGATTCCCTTGCTCATTCCCGGAATTGGAAAGCAGGGAGGTGATCTCCGCTCAGTGGTACGTTATGGATGCGATCGAAAAGGTCTCATGGCGGTTATCAATGTAGGCCGATCCATCATTTACACCTCCCGTGAAACCGATTTCGCCGCCGCAGTTCGAAAGGAAGCAATGGCGGTTCGCGACGAGATCCGAATGTACCAAGCAGAATTTTTTGGGGGATAAGATCGAATTTGTGCAATTGGTGGACTCTGCATCATCAGGGGAATCGATTATCTGCATTAAGATCTGAGTAATCAGCGAAAATCACCGGGGGGTGGGCCATCCGCGAATCAGTACTTCATCACATTTGGCAACTGCAGCGTTTCCGTTCCGTCGGTCTCGTTACATCCGAAGGAACTCCAATCGAAGTCCTTGAGCCCGGAACACCGAACAATGACGGAGGACCGGATTTTCGCAGTGCGCGAATCCGAATTGGCGGGACCATTTTTTCCGGTGATGTCGAGATTCACCGTAGTGTTGCAGAATGGCTCCAGCATGGCCACCAATCGGATCCCGCCTATAACGGAGTCATCCTTCACGTTGTGTATGATGGAAGCCCCCTTCAGTTTCCTACCGCTGTGCAGAGTGGCCGAACAGTGCCGGTTCTGATCCTGAGCAAATTTCTTTCCGATTCCGTCGAACAACTTGAAATGATGGCCCCACAAAATGCGGGCCATTGTCATGGAACGTCCCTCAAATGTGCGCGTTTCAATTCAAGCGTGGACGTCAACGTTCTGAAACAGTGGATTGCAAAAATGGCGCGCGAGCGGTTGGAGTTGAAAATTAGACGATTTGAAGAGCGACTGCGTGAACTGGCACATCAAAAACTTTACGTTGCAGATCAACACCGTTCTTATGGTACCCCGGAGCTGGAGCATTCGGCAGATGTGTTTTCCGTGTTGATACCACAACAGTTGTCCGACAGGGGACTTTGGGATCAACTCCTCTATGAGGGGATTATGGATGGACTTGGTTACGCGAAAAATCGGGAACCATTCATGAAGCTTGCCCGGAACGCTTCTCTAAAGATCGTCCAAACGCTGAATCCGTCAATTGATTGCCTGACGACAGAAGCGCTGCTCCTCGGTGTCGCGGGGCTTTTGCCGCAGGTCAGGACTCTCACCGAGCGCGCATCCCGGGAACATGTGCGCCTTCTGCGTCGTTGCTGGCGTTCAATCAGAAAAGAAGTTTCGTGTGAACGGTTGCATGAGGCTGAATGGCAGTTCTTTCCCACTCGTCCCGTAAATTTTCCCACCATCCGTATTGCAGCGGCGGCGGCCATAGTACAAAAAATTCTTGCAGATGATCTTTTTCGAACGGTCATTCAGATTGTCAAATCACCCGCCCGAATCAATGAATCTCTCTTGTCCCTTATCGAAACTTTGATCGTTGTACCCGGAGCGTTTTGGAAATCGCATTATCATTTCGATGCTCCTTCTGTAAAGAGACTGAGTCCACTCGGGCGATCGAGGGCATATGATATCGTTGCCAACACAGTCATTCCCATTTCACTCCTGTATTCGCGCATTTTCCGTGATTCGATTACGCGAAACAACACCCTCGAGCTCTACAAAGCGTTTCCGCCGCTTTCCTCCAACGTGATCCTTCGGCGGATGGAACAGCAGCTCCTACGGTCAAAGCTCGATCTTTCCTCCATGCGTTTGCAACAAGGGGCCATCCAGCTGTGGCATTTCTATTGCAATGAATCGCGTTGTGCGGAGTGTGATGTAGGAAAAATAGTTTTCAAGATGTAAATTACATCCTTATGCCGGAATTACCGGACATCATCGTTTATCGTGAGGCCCTTGAACAACGGACATTGGGGGCAATCCTCACATCTCTCCGGCTCGGAAATCCATTTTTACTCCGATCGGTTTCTCCGCAACCGTCTGAAGCCGCGGGCCGGAAGGTCGTGGGACTGCGTCATTTGGGAAAGCGCATTGTCTTTCAGTTAGAGGGTGATATGTTTCTTGCGCTCCATTTGATGATTGCCGGCCGCCTGCACTGGAAGCCTATGGGTGTGAAAATTCCCGGGAAGATCGGACTGGCCGCGTTTGATTTCACTTCGGGAACGTTAACGCTGACGGAAGCCGGAACAAAAAAGCGAGCTTCACTCCATCTTGTAGCGGGAGAAGAAAATTTAAGAGCATTGGATCGCGGCGGGATGGATATTGAAACAGGGACAGAAGAGGAATTTACAAGACGCCTAACGCTCGAGAATCACACCGTAAAGAGGTCACTCACCGATCCGCGTCTCTTCAGTGGGATTGGGAGCGCCTATTCGGACGAGATCCTGCACCGGGCAAAACTCTCGCCGTTACGGCTTACCCGGCAAATGACCAACGAAGAAATTGGAACGCTCTTCCTGTCCATCAGGGAGGTGTTTTCGGAATGGACACAGCGGTTGCGACAGGAGGCGGGCGATGCGTTCCCAGAACACGTCACTGCGTTTCGCAAGGAAATGGCAGTACATGGAAAATTCAATCGGCCCTGTCCTGTATGCGGAACAATGGTACAACGGATTGTGTATGCGCAGAATGAATGTAATTACTGTCCCCGGTGCCAAACGGATGGAAAACTCCTGGCAGACCGGGCTTTCTCAAGATTGTTAAAAGATGATTGGCCGAAATCAATTGATGAATTGGAGGCAGGCGGCATGGTGAAGGGTATCGAATCTTAATGACGCTTGAATCACTTGGCTGGAATCCGGTCTTTGCAGAGGCCTTCAAGACACATGAGGGGGGGGACCTTATTCCCGGACGCATCGCTGTCCAGCACCGGGCTTACTACAGCATTCTCTCCGAAATCGGTGAGCTGAAGGGCGAGGTCACGGGGAAAATGGAATACCTTGCCTCGGGCCCACAGGACCTCCCGGCTGTGGGAGATTGGGTTGTCCTTCATCCGCGATCCGAGGAATCGGCCGCCACTATTGTTGAGCTCCTTCCCAGAAAAACCAAATTCTCACGCAAAGTTGCAGGGCGAAAAACAGAAGAACAAATCGTTGCGGCCAACGTTGATGTAGTGTTCATTGTTAGCGGACTGGATCATGATTTTAATCCCCGGCGGATTGAGCGCTACCTCGTCCTTGCCCGGCAAAGCGGCGCGGAGCCCGTTGTTTTGCTCAACAAAACGGATCTTCGCGACGATATCAAAGAGATCCGAAAAGAGGTCGCCCGGATTGCCGGTGATATTCCTGTGGTGATGACCAGTGCGTTGAACGACAAAGGTCTTGATGCAATCATAAAATACTTGAAGCCCGGACGCACGGGCGCCTTGCTGGGTTCTTCCGGAGTTGGAAAGACAACGATCATCAATCACCTGTTGGGTTCCGCTCGCAAGACCGCCGAGGTTCGGGAAAATGACAGCAGAGGGAGACACACCACGGCAGTTCGAGAATTGATTCTGCTTCCCTCGGGAGGCCTTCTGATCGATACGCCGGGGATGCGGGAGCTCCAGCTGTGGGGAGGTGCGGAGGGAGTCGAAGAAACATTTGATGATATAGAAGAACTTGAACGACAATGCAAGTTCAGAGACTGTTCGCACGATGTTGAGCCGGGATGCGAAGTGCGGGCCGCCCTTGAAGGGGGAACGTTGGAACCGGAACGATATGAAAGTTATAGAAAATTGCTTCGGGAACTTGCCTATCATAATCGAAAGCAGAACCAGGCAGAGCAACGAAAAGAAAAAGAGCGCATCAAGAAGCGCACTTCACAACACAAACGCAATTACCCTCACGGAAAAGGATCATGAAACAGATTCATTTGATGGTTGGAGTCGTTACGGTGGTTTTGTTTCTTGGAACAGGAGTGTATATGCGAATGGAATTCCCGGAACTGTATGCGGAACATGAGGTGATCCGGTTCCTGTTTCGCGCAAACCACGTCTATATTCTTTTCTCCGGACTGCTCAATGTGGTGGCAGGTCTTTACATGTTCGTATCGGAGATACCCCGGAAAAGGACACTTCAGCGGGCGGGGTCATGGCTGCTGCTGGCTTCATCACCGACCTTTCTCCTCGCGTTTGCTATTGAACCGATGCAGGCAAATCCCATGCGGCCGCTCACCGTGACCGCGGCTTTTATGGCGTTGGTAGGTGTTGCACTGCATTTCCTGGCGAACGCTGTGCCTTCACAACAGGCGAAGAACTGATATTCAGGAAACGCCTGCCGTGGAACGCCGTCCCCTGAGAATGCGCGCCGGAAGCAGGATCAGCGATTTCAGCAGTTCAAAAACTCCGTTGAATGCTATTCCGATAAGTCTGAACGGAAGCAAAATCAGCCAGACAATGGGGTACAAAACGAGTGCAAGAAGGGCAACAGGCCAGCAAACGATAAGCAGGATCAGCCAAAGAAGGAACGTCATCATAGGGATATTCACTGATTCTCATTCGACGATGGAAACCGCGCCACGAGTTACCCTCTCTTACGGCGAGGAGAGACCGAGGTTTCAGACTGAATCCTGACACTGAAAAAGAGAATCATTTGAAACGAATGCAAGTGAGGGCTCACGATGGAACAGAGGATCATTGAACTGCTTCGGCAGCGCACGAGGGTTTCTTTTCCGGTTGAAGAAGACGACCGGACGTTCGAAATGCTCCTGGCAGCCTGTGCGCTCCTTCTCGAACTTGCTTCCGCCGACGGGGAATTTACCCATGAGGAACGGAAGCGAATTTATGCACTCTTCAGGGATGAATACCAGATGTTCACTGAGGATATTGAGGAATTGATTGATCTGACAGAGGATGCCGTTGGATTCGGAAGAGAACACGCGGAATTCACGGCAATTGTGAACGCAGAATATTCGATTCACGAAAAATTGCATCTTGTCGCATTAATGTGGAAAATCGTTTTTGCCGATGGTATTGTGGATGAGAGAGAGTCAAAACTGGTTGAGACATTGGCAAGAAAATTGGGCATTTCAGATAAGGACATTCGGCAGGCTGGTGCCCGGCCGGGTTCCAATGCCGCAGAATGAAAACAGGCAACCCGCCTCCTGGGTACTGGGCGCTCCAACCGTCACCTGCTGCATCTGAAGACCATGAAAAATCAACCTCTTGAGAACGGAGAGAGAATCATGAAAAGTACGATCATCGTATGCCTCGTAATCATGGTGTTCGTGGTTCCGGTTCGAACTCAGGAATCATGGAGCGTTGATGCGGGATTCACGTTTTCGCATTTTCAGCAGCAAGTAAAGGCAGAAATCGGTGATGCCCGGGGGGAACGGCTGGTAAATGAATTACAGGTTGGGATCATGGCCCTCGGAACCTATAGGGTTTGGAAGTATGTAAGCGTGGGAGTCTTCCTGCAATTTGACAGGGGCAACAGACATGCGGCACGATTCAGTGGATTTGATCCAGGCACGGGAAAAACCGTCACAAAGGATGAGATTGGAGGAGATTACGATGAATTTTGGGCCGGGCCTATGATGCGGATTCAGTGGAAAGAGTTATTCGGAGAGTTCGGGTATGGTCTCTTTGGCTCACGCAATGACGATGCGCGGAGTGATCTGAAATCTTCCACGGGGGATTCGATCGGGACTTTGACCCTGATGCCGTCAGTTGCTTTCTACGCGAGCCTCGGCGGGGCGTTTACTGTCTGGGAAAGCCTCGATCTCGTCATTCGGATGGAATATCGCCTGCGGTATTACAATAAGCGGGAGGGAAACCCTTTTCAAGCAAACATTGAGCATGGAACGCAAAACTTCACACCATTTATCGGAGTAAGGTTCCGGTTGTAGCGTGTCACTCAGCGTTTTCTGTTTTTGTCACCTGGTCTGTCAAATTGGTCCATTCGGCATAGCAGTTCTCAAGATCGGACTGCAGTGCCTTGTGTTCTCTTAGCGCCTCTCTGGATTCTTCACCGCGTTTATAAAATTCGGGATCGGCAAGCCTGTTTTCGATTTCTCTTTTCTTCGTCTCGTACTGCTCAATCTCATTCTCGAGTTTCTGCAAGCGCTGGCGAAGCGGTTTAAGGTTGTTTGACCGTTCTTGCCGCTTACCGGCTTCAATCCTTCTCCGTTCCTTTTCGTTTGTCGTTGTCACGCGTCTGGGCGTCGCGGCCACGATGCCGGAACGCTCCTCTTTTTTTCTGGTTAGATACTCCGTGAGTGTGCCAAGGTATGTCTTGACCCCTGTCAGTGACACTTCAAGGACCTTATTCACAATGGGATCCAGGAATGACCTATCATGGGATACGATGGCATAGGTCCCTTCGTACTGTCCGAGGGCATCCTGAAGCACGGCTTTGGAACGCATATCAAGATGGTTCGTCGGTTCGTCCATGATAAGGAAGTTGGCCGGCTGGAGGAGCATTTTCGCAAGCGCTAAACGGCTCTTCTCGCCTCCGGACAACACAGAAACTCTTTTAAACACATCATCGCCATGAAAGAGGAAGGATCCCAGAATTGAGCGCAATTTCTTTCGGATTTCTCCCGTGGCTACTTCGTCCACGACTTCCAGTACTTCCATGGAATGATCCAGCTCTTCGGCCTGATGCTGGGCAAAATAGGATAAGGTGACGTTGTGTCCCGGGACGTGCTGCCCGGAATCGAACGGTTCCACTCCGGCCAGGATTCTGGAGAGCGTCGATTTTCCCGCGCCGTTTGGCCCGACGATCGCGATTCGGTCTCCGCGCTCGATCTTATAGTCCAGACCGTTAAAAACGCGATGCGCGCCAAAGTGTTTCGTCACCTTCTTTAATTCCATCACAACCCGGCCGCTGGGTTGCGGTTGGGGGAATCGAAAGCGAATTCCCTCTTCTTCCGACTCGATCTCAATGAGGTCCATTTTCTCCAGCTGTTTGATCCGGCTCTGAACCTGCCTTGCCTTTGAGGCTTTATAGCGGAATCGGTCAATGAACTCCTGCGTTTGCTTCAACTTGTCCTGCTGGTTCTTGTAGGCATTGAGAGTCAGGGATTTTCGGACTTCCTTCTCTTTTTCGTAGAAGGAATAATTCCCCGAGTACTCTTCGAGTTTGCCGGAACTGAGCGCCAGGGTTTTTGTCGTGAGACTGTCGAGAAAGGCGCGGTCGTGGGAAACAAGGATGATCGCACCGTTGTACGTGCGAAGATACTCTTCAAGCCACTGAAGGGAGTCGATATCGAGATGATTGGTAGGTTCGTCGAGCAGCAGAAGGGACGGCTCCTGGAGAAGCAGCTTTGCGAGAGCGATGCGCATCTGCCATCCTCCGCTGAACTCCTCCGTTTGCCTCTCCATGTCGCTCATGAAGAACCCAAGCCCAAGAAGTACGCGCTCGATCTTGGATTTCATGCGGAAGGCATCGAGGTCCTCAAGTTTGTGCTGCAGCTCCCCCATGACCTCGAGCGTGTCCGCATACTCGGGAGCCTGCGGATCGAGAGTTGTCAAGGCCTGCTGGGCCTCAGAAAGCTCCCGTTGGATGGTGACGATATCCTCGAAGGCGGATTCGACCTCATGGTATAATGAGGTTCCATGAGACGCGATGCCGTCCTGCGGGAGATAGCCAACAGTGACGTAGCTTGCCTTGCTCACGCGACCTTCATCGGGGACCACTGAACCCGTAAGGATTCCGAGGAGTGTGGACTTTCCGGCCCCATTGGATCCGACAAGGCCGATGCGGTCGTGTGGATTAAACAGGAACGAAACGCCGTCCAGGAGAACACGGCTTCCGTACTGAAGGGTTATTTGTTCGAGGGCCAGCATCGACTCAAATCAATTCAAGAAACCAAATATACGCAATCTTCTCTGCAATTTCGGTACCGTTTCTCCGAATCGAAGTTTTTACTACATTGGGAGCCGTGGAACTAACGCGTATTCTCCTCCTGTTTGCGGTTGGTGTTGTCTCTGCGTTTCTTAATGTCATGGCGGGAGGCGGATCGGCCATTGCCCTCCCCGTACTGATTTTCATGGGACTTGATAGCGCACTGGCGAACGGCACCAATCGGGTTGCAATTCTTATCCAGAACATTTTTGCCGTCACATCATTTCGGCGGCAGGATGTGCACTCCTTTCGGCAAAGTACGCGATTGACGTTATGGGCATTGCCGGGGGCCATTGCGGGAGCCGTGTTGGGTGTGACTGTCAGCGATGAATTGTTTCAACGGATTCTTGGTGCGGTTATGATCGCAACGGTGATAACAATCCTTGCCCCGCAAAAGCGCGCTGCGGAAATGAACGAGCAAACCAGGCAACGAAGGGAACGGTGGATTTACCCCATCATGGTTGGTATCGGGTTTTATGGTGGTTTCATCCAGGTGAGCGTGGGATTTCTCTTCATGGCCGCCCTCTATCATGTTCTTCGAATGGACCTTGTGATGGTCAACATGCACAAGGTAACGATCGTGATGATCTACATGGTGCCGGCGTTGGGTGTCTATGCATGGACTGGCAATGTGGCATGGCTCCCGGGGCTGATTCTGGGGGCCGGGAGTGCGGTTGGCGGATGGTGGGCAGCCCGGGTCTCTGTTCGGGGCGGTGAGGCCGGCATTCGCATCGTTTTGGGCATTGCAATGCTTGTAATGGCAGTAAAGCTTCTGGACCTGTTTTAGGGCAAAGGGCCGAAACTATTACTCTTTATTGGTCGTAAACCGAACGATATCTCAAATCGTCTAACCGTAAGGTATTCCGCAGTCTTTCATTTTTCTTTTTCTCATTTCAATGGAGGAGGTATGCAATCCATCCGCACATTGTTCCTCACTCTGCTCTGTGTCCCGTTCATTCTCCTGGGACAAGAGAGCAGCTTCAGAGTTCCCGTGGAGTACCACAAACTCGGGAACGGGCTCAAAGTGGTTCTTTCTCAGGACAAGACAGCCCCTACCGTTGTCGTGGCCGTCTATTATAATATCGGATTCCGGATTGAACCAAGGGACCGAACAGGGTTCGCCCATTTGTTTGAACACATGATGTTTCAGGGCTCCGAGAATCTCGGAAAAATGGAATTCATACGGCTTGTTCAGCGTAATGGAGGTGTCCTCAACGGGTCAACGAGATTTGACTTCACAAACTACTTTGAAATTCTCCCCTCCCACAAACTCGAAACGGCATTGTGGGCTGAGGCGGATCGGATGCGCGGGCTCGCGATCACTCAGGATAATCTGACAAACCAACAGGGCGTTGTGAAGAACGAGGTGAAAGTCAATGTGCTCAATCAGCCCTACGGTGGTTTTCCCTGGCTCGATATGCCCCAGTATGCAAACGAGAATTGGTACAACGCGCACAACTTTTATGGTGAGTTGAAGGATCTTGACGCCGCAACCCTGAATGACGTCAAAGACTTTTTTAATACGTTCTACGCTCCGAATAACGCGGTGGTTGTTGTCGTCGGAGATTTTGAATCTGCTGAAGGGCTTGCGATGATCAACAAGTACTTCGGTGAAATCCCCGCGCAGAAACAACCGGCCAAATCGGACATTCGTGAACCGCGCCAGGAGAAAGAAAAGAAATTTACCAAGAAAGATACCCTGGCCCATCGGCCGGCGCTTTCGTTTGCGTACCACATGCCCCCCCGGAATACGCCCGAGTACTATGCCATGGGACTTCTCGATCAGATCTTGTTGCAGGGGGACGACAGCAAGCTCACACAGGCGCTTGCCAAGAAAAAAGGGTACACCGACAATGTAAACGGCGGGATCAACCTCCTCGGGAATATGTTCAACTATAACGGGCCGATGCTCTGGTTGGCGTCTCTTATTCACGACCCTGCAACAAAACCGGACGACATCATGAGAACGGTGGACGAAGTCATCGAGGAAGCCAGAGCAAAACCCGTGGACAAGGCAACACTCGATCGTGCAATTGTCAAGCTCCGGTCTGATTTGTATGACAACATGGGCGGTTTCTTCGGATTTGGCCGGGCTGACCTCTTGGCGTCTTTTGCATTGTTTGACGACAACCCGGCGAGAATTAATACGCTGGAGGATGAATTCAAAAAAGTGACGCCGGAGCAGATCAGGAAAACCGCGGAAGAGTATCTCAGGCCAACGAACAGGACCATCCTCGTGCTCGAGCATAAAACAGGATCTTAACAGGAGCGAAATCCATGAAAACCAATCGATTGATTCTTGCCGTGCTGTTTTCGCTGTTCCTTATTCCGGGGTTGTTTGCACAAAAGCAGCTGCCCCCGGAAGGCGGAAAGCCGAAGGACTTCAAACTTCCACAGAAGCAAACGTTCACTCTTGATAATGGTCTGAAGGTCACCATGGTGCCGTACGGATCTCTCCCGAAAGTCACGGTTTCCGTGATCATTCGTTCCGGAAATCTGAATGAGCGATCCAACGAAGTCTGGCTTGCAGATATTACCGGAGATATGATGAAGGAAGGCACGACCATACGGTCTGCCCAACAGATTGCCGAGGAAGCTGCCGCGATGGGTGGGACATTGAACATTTCCACCGGTCTTGACCAAACTACGGTGAACGGGGATGTTCTTTCGGAATTCGGTCCAAAGCTTGTGGCACTTGCGGCCGACATCGTGCGAAATCCAAAGCTCCCCGAATCGGAGCTTGCCCGCATCAAGAACGATCGGGTTCGTCAATTGACGGTGGCAAAGTCTTCTCCACAACAACAGACACTGGAGCAATTTCGCCGGATCATTCACGGCGATCATGCCTATGGCCGGATTTTTCCAACCCAACAGATGCTCGAAGGTTATACGCTTGCTCAGATTAAGGATTTCTATCAGAAAAATTTCGGTGCAAAGAGAACCAGCATCTACGTGGCCGGTGCCTTTGATGCCAAGGCGATGGAAAAAGCCATCCGTGATGCATTCAGCGGCTGGAAACAGGGCCCCGAACCTCTCATCGATATCCCTCAGCCGTCATCGAAAAAAGCCTTCCACCTGATCGATCGGCCCGGCGCACCTCAATCGACCATATATGTAGGATTGCCGGTCGCCAATCCGTACGATAATGACTATGTTCCCCTTATCGTGACCAACGCGCTTCTCGGAGGGTCATTCGGTTCACGAATCACGAGCAACATCCGTGAACAGAAAGGATATACGTATTCTCCATTCAGCACCGTCTCGAGCCGTTATCGTGATGCTTATTGGGCAGAAATGGCCGACGTGACGACAGATGTCACCGGTCCGGCTCTTCAGGAAATTTACAACGAGATCGACCGGCTCCAGAATGAACCCCCTCCGCAGGAGGAACTTCGAGGAATTCAGAATTATCTTTCGGGGACATTTGTCCTTCAGAATTCCAGCCGCGGCGGCATCATTGGTCAGTTGAATTTTCTGAATCTCCACGGACTCCGGGAAGAGTATCTGACGAGTTATGTGAAGAATGTCCATACCGTGACGCCGGAAAAGGTCTCAGAAATTGCAAGAAAGTATATGCGGGAAGAGGATATGACCCTTGTGATCACCGGCGACAAGAAGAAGATCGAGGCCCAGATCCAGGAGTATGCGAAGCCCGCACCGGAAATGAAAAAATAAGGGTTCCGTTACCCCCTTAGAAACTCCCGTAATCTTCGATGGCTTTTCAGGTGAAGATTACGGGAGTTTTCATTTGAAGGGTAACGGAACATCATGGTTTCCCGGTTGGATTCACTCCATTTTTTCATTACACTTTCATACCGCTCTGCATCCAATTCCAAGCCATAACAGGTGACTCATGAAACGGATCCTTACAGTTCTCTCAATAACGATCGCACTCACAGCTTCAATCTTCCTCGGTCGGTTTGAGCTTGCCGCCGATGAGGGGATGTACCCGATCAGTGAAATTCACAAATTGAACCTTAAGAAGCTGGGGTTTGCACTTGACGCGAAAACGCTCTACAACCCGAACGGCGTCAGCCTCATTGATGCCATTGTCAATGTCGGCGGTTGCACCGGCTCCTTTGTTTCAGGGGAAGGGCTTGTCATCACGAATCACCATTGCGTGTTTGGAGCAGTGAGCAATGCAAGTACCAAGGAACAGGACTACGTTACGACAGGATTTCTGGCCGCAGACCGTTCCAAGGAAATGCCCGCAAGGGGTATGACAATCAGAATTACGGAGTCGTATCGAGACGTTTCGAAGGAAGTTCTGAGCGTTGTCGATAATCAGATGTCAGCAGTTGACAGGGCGAAGGCGATCCAGAAAAAAATGCGGGAATTGGGACAGGACGCTGAGAAAGCCAATCCGGGCAAACAAGCAAGTGTTTCAGAGATGTTCGCCGGTCGTGCCTATGTCTTGTTTCAATACGCCCAAATACGGGATGTCAGGCTGGTCTACGTTCCCCAGCGGTCGATTGGGGAATTTGGGGGCGAGGACGACAATTGGGTCTGGCCGCGCCACACGGGAGATTTTTCGTTTGTGAGGGCCTATGTTGCTCCCGACGGATCCCCCGCCGAGTACTCCGCTGAGAATGTCCCTTATAAACCAAAGAAATTTCTCAAGATCAATCCGAGTGGTGTAGATGAAAACGATTTTGTATTCATCCTGGGATATCCTGGCAGAACGTTCAGACACCAACCGTCTGGTTTCCTTCGGTTCGACGAAGAAATCCGCTTACGCATGATTGCGGATTTTTACGATTGGCAGATCCGATTATTGGAGAACATGGGTAAAGAAGATCGCTCCGTTGCCTTGAAATTCGATTCGAGAATCAAGGGCATGGCCAATGTCATGAAGAACTACCGCGGAAAACTCAAGGGTCTTGCCAGAATACAACTGGTTCAGAAAAGAGTTAACGAGGAGCAGGCGCTGCAGGACTATATTGGTCAGAGTGAGGTCCGACGGAATCTTTACGGATCGATATTGACAAACCTGAACGCGATGTATTCCGAGATGACGGAACACGCCGGGAAGGAGATTCTTCTCGACCTGTTCAGAACAACTCCCACCCTGCTTTCCCGGGCCGCAGCACTTTACGAAGCTGCTCTTGAAAGGCAAAAACCTGATGCAGAACGCGGATCTGCATATACGGACAAGAATTTTGAGCGATTCCAGCAAGATTTTCTTCGCTCACTTGCCAGCTATCATGAACCCGCCGATCGGGCCGTTTTGGCAGAGCTGTTGAGAAAAGGATCCTTGCTCCAGGGCACCTTGCGTATTTCGGAATTGGATTCCTGGACAGGCAAGGACGAATCCGCTCTTGAGAATATGTACCGATCAACAATCCTCAAGGAGGAGAAGAAACTTCAGGAATTGCTAAAGACATCACCTGATGAACTAAAAGGACTCAATGATCCTTTCATAAACCTCGCGATCGCAATGAAACCGGCCCAGGAAGAACTGCGGGAAACGCGCCAGCGTCGGACAGGCGTCATCAATAAAGAGTATCCACTGTACGTCGAGGTCAAGGAACAGTTCCAGAAGGCGACATTTATTCCCGATGCCAACAGCACATTGCGACTGACATTCGGACGCGTCAAGGGATATTCACCCGCCGACGCGGTATACTACAGCCCGATTTCCACTTTGACCGGGGTAGTGCAGAAAACAACAGGCACACCGCCTTTCTATGACACACCCAAGAAGCTCCTTGACCAAGCGAGGGCAAAGAATTACGGCAAATATGCACACAAAAAATTAAAGGACGTACCGGTGGGAATTCTTTATAACACGGACACAACCGGCGGGAATTCGGGCAGCCCCGTGATGAATGCCCGTGGAGAACTTGTCGGTGTGAACTTTGACCGCGCATACGAAGCGACAATCAACGATTACGCCTGGAGCGACGCCTATAGCCGCTCAATCGCTGTCGATATCCGCTACGTGCTGTGGGTGACAAAATATGTCGGCGAAGCCGATCATATTCTTACGGAAATAAATGTGGAATGACGCATTGCGAAATGCGAATTGTTCATCGCGAATTGTCTCCCTGGGCTCGTCGGGAGGAATGGCATCTATGACTGAAGCGAGAGTAGCAGAGCTTCATGCGAGAAAGATAACCCCTGAACTTCATCACGAAATCAGGCGTCTCTGGCAGATTCACTCCATTGCAGAGGATAAACGCGATATACCGGGCCTCCTTTCGACGCTGAGCGACGATTGCGTGTACGAGCTTGTGCAAACCGGCCACCAGTGGCCCGGGCATGACGGGGCGAGACGATTCTATACGGAAATGCTTGCTGCATTCCCCGATATCCATTTCGATCTGCAGAATATCGTTATCGGTCCGCAGGGCGTTTTTGAAGAGGCCCGCGTAACGGGGACGCACGTCGGACCCTGGCTGAATTTTCCTCCACCCACTGGGAAACCCGTTCATTTCGATGTTCTCATTCTGTTTCCATGGGATCCCGAACGAAGAAAATTCAAAGGGGAACGGGTCTGGTTTCAACTGCCGCACATTGATCATCATTGACGTATGCTCCTTCATCATCGATTTGTAGAGACGGCAAAGCGATTCGGAAACAAGCTTGCAATCATTGACCGGACACTTGGCCGCCGCGTAACGTACTCGAAGGCCCTGATCGGCTCTCTTATTCTCAGCGAGAAATTCAAAACCTTCGAAAGCGGCTTCCTCGGCATAATGCTCCCGACATCGGCCGGAGCCGTCCTTTCAATCCTGGGAGCCTTAATGAGCGGGCGTGTGCCGGTGATGATCAACTATTCCACCGGCGCCGCACAGAATGCAGACTTTGCCCAAACGAAATGTGATTTCCGAACGATTGTCACTGCTCGGGCGCTTCTGGAAAAGGTAAAATGCCCGGTGGTTCCCGGTATGGTGTTTCTCGAAGACATCATGAGTGGAATCTCGCTCAAGGATAAACTCTCTGCCCTCCTTAGATCCAAGCTCCCGTTGTCCATGCTTCTCAAGACTCTTCATGGCGGAACGGAAGATGACGATGTCGTCGTGCTGTTTACGAGCGGCAGTGAAAAGGAACCTAAAGCGGTCGAGTTAACCCATAGGAACATCGCTTCCAATGTCGAGAGTATTTCCTCGATGCTGAACATCTCTCATAAAGATGTTTTTCTCGCCAACCTCCCGTATTTCCATATCTTTGGCCAAACCGGAAATCTCTGGGCTCCTCTCTACCACGGAATGACTCTGGTCAGTTATGCAAACCCCATCGACTATAAGGCTATTTGTGAGGTTGTTCGTGAGGAACGTTGCACCCTGATGGTGGGCACTCCGAGTTTTTTGTGGGGCTATGTGCGTAAGTCGGAGCCCGGGGATTTCAAAAGCGTGAGGATTGCTTTAACCGGCGCAGACAAATGTCCCGATGCGTTGCGCAAGGAATTTCGCGACAAGCATTCCATTGAACTTCTTGAAGCATACGGGGCAACCGAGACCAGTCCCGGAATTTCCGTGAATACTCCGTCTGAAAACAAGCCCGGAAGTGTCGGTCGGCCGATCCCCGGAGTGACGGTCCGGATTGAGCACTATGAAACCGGCGAGGAGTGCAAGCGGGGAGAGATCGGAAAGATCCTCGTTCGGGGGAAAAATGTTATGAAGGGGTATTTTGATGATTTCGAACAAACATCCCTCCATATCCGCCATGGCTGGTATGACACTGGAGATATGGGATATATGGATGAGGATGGATACCTCTGGCATGTCGGGCGGTTGAAGCGATTCCTTAAGATTGGAGGGGAAATGGTGTCGCTTATCCGCGTGGAAGATGTTCTAGAGCGATTCCTTCCCTCCGAAGTGTCATGCTGCGTCGTTGAAGTGCCGGACCATGCTAAAGGAGCGAAAATCGTTGCCGTCGTAACGCATCCACTCGATGAAAAAACCACCCTAAAACGGATGGCCGAGCACCTGCCGAACATCGCTCTTCCCAGGCAATTTGTTGTGTTCGAAGAACTTCCCAAAATGGCTTCCGGAAAAATCGATTTTCGAAAAATCACCGATACGGTGCGGGACGTCCTGCAGAACCGCACGCCATCCCCCCTTTCTGCCCCCGGAAAATAGCCCATTATAGCATTCCCTGCGCTGTAAGTCGTTAATAATCACCACGTTGCGAAACTTTTGCGCAACATACATCGTATCTCCTGAAGTGTCCTGAGAGGAGAAACTATGGTACGAAACCGTTCAAAGGGATTGACCCCAGTTGTTTTCTTAGTGGCGCTTGCGATCGCAGTTCCCGGCGCCTCCGTTTATACCCCGACTTATTCTGCTGTTTCCCCCCCGCCTGAACTTCGAGAAATTCTGTCACTTCATGATTTCACAGAAGTGGAAGTCAAAGGTGCGGGATTTTCGATCGGCAAAGACACACGGGTTCATATTTTCGCCCTCGGTGGCGGCGACCGTGTGTTTTGGCGTGACGTGTTTGACGCGGCAGACGAATCGAGAATGTACGCCGCCGGCTGGATCATCAATGCCGACACACGCGAACGCGTGTGGGAAATGACCATGGATAACACCTCAGGCAAAACTCACGACCGTTCATTTGACGGCACGCTTGATCTCAAACGGGGATCTTATGAGGTATACTACGCAGCGCATGGGTACTATCGCGGCTCAAGCTTCTCCACCTCGTCGATCAATATCGACCGCCGGTCCAAAGGGAGAAGAAGCTGGTCTGGCGTGAATTTCTTTGGCTTATTTTCAGACAACGACTCCAATCTCTATGACGACTTCATGGAGTATGCAAAGGATTATGGCATAACAATTTCCTCTGAGGAATCCGACGCTTCTCAGATTGAACGCTTTGACGCCCCCCGGGCGTTTTCCAACACAGTGTTCAAGGCGACACGCGTGGGTGATCGCGAGGTTGTGAAGCGTGCGTTCTCCATTCAGGCCCCCGTGACCCTGCATATATATGCTCTGGGGGAAGGGCGAAAGCGCGACGAGATTTTTGATTATGGATGGATTGTGAATGCGGAGACGCGCGAACGCGTCTGGAATATGAATGATCGCAACGTTCGGCATGCCGGCGGAGCATCCAAGAACATCCGGTGGAGCGGTGATGTCCAACTCAGTCGCGGAACCTATGAAGTATATTACGTGACGGATGATTCCCATTCGGATGAGGATTGGAATTCCAAGCCGCCGTTCGATCCTTTCAATTACGGAATTACCATCAGCGTGACGAATGAGAGCGATCGCAGCAAGATCACTCCGGCCGAATTTCCTAATCCAGCCTCGAAGGCTATTGTGTCTCTCACAAGAGTGCGAGATAATGAGTTCGTAAGTGCGGGATTTACCCTGAAACAGGAAGCCAGGCTTCGGGTCTATACCATCGGTGAACAGGATAGTCGTGATGACATGGCGGACTATGGCTGGATCGTCCGGGCGAAGAATCGTGAACGAGTGTGGTCCATGGATGGCTGCGAAACCCTGCATGCGGGTGGCGCCACGAAAAACCGGCTTGTGGACGAAGTCATCACGCTTCCCGCGGGCAGTTATATTGCCTATTATCAGACAGACGGATCCCATGCATATCAGGATTGGAATTCCGATCCGCCGTTTGACGAGGAGTACTATGGAATGACCATAAGCGGAACCGGAGATCGTTTTGATCCGCGGTTGGTAACATCGTTCAATGAAGGTGAAGAAGCCAATGTACTGGCGCAGTTGATTCGTGTTCGGGACAACCGTCACATGAATAAATCCTTTACCATCGACCAGCCGACGCGAGTACGCATTTATGCAATCGGCGAGGGTGTCGACCGGGAAATGGCGGACTACGGCTGGATCGAAAACCGGCGTACCGGGAGGATCGTGTGGGAAATGACCTACGGTATGACAGACCGGGCCGGCGGAGCGCGAAAGAACCGCATGGTAAGCACCACATTGATCCTGGAACCGGGGGAGTACGAGCTGCACTTCAAAACGGATGATTCCCATTCCTACAATGATTGGAATGACGATGCCCCGGATGACCGGATGCATTGGGGGATCACTGTTTACAGAGACCAGTAATCCGTTCGCTATCCTTCGGCGAACAATCGGATGCATCGGAGCGGGGACAAGCAAAACGGCTCCGGTGCATCTTTTTTTATTCCCCCCGCTTCCCTATATTACCTGAAATGAATTTCTTCGCCTTTCTATTGTTGTTTCTCCCAGCGGATCAGGATGTTCGACAGGAATCCGTCCGGCTCGTCATACGGAAAAGTGAGTACACGCTCTCCGTTTTCCGTGGGGACTCTCTTCTTACAACATACCAAATAGCGGTAGGCCTGAATCCTGGAGACAAGGAGCGGATTGGCGACAGCAGAACGCCGGTCGGAGAATTCAGCATTTCTCAGATTCAAAATTCCGCTTCCTGGGTTCATGATTTTGGCGATGGAAAGGGCCCTGTGTCCGGGGCGTACGGGCTCTGGTTCCTGAGACTCACGACGCCTGGATGGACCGGAATTGGAATTCATGGAACACACAACCCCTCTTCGCTTGGAACAATGGCAACGGAAGGATGCATACGACTCTCGAATAAGAGCATCGCGGAATTGAAGAACATTGTGACCATTGGCACGCCAGTAACAATTGTCCCATGAAATCCCCGCGCGCAAACAGCGCGGCTGATTGCATCTCCCTCCATCTTGTCCTATATTCTTCGAAACCATGACACCGCATATTCGAATAGCGCGGGCCGCTGACGCCCCAATGATTGCTCAATTTAACGCTTTGATGGCTCTCGAGACCGAACACCGGACGCTGGATCAAGAGACTCTTCGAAAAGGCGTGGAGACGATCATTCGGGAGGCATCCAACGGAACATACTACGTGGCGGAAATGGATAACAGGGTGGTTGGACAGCTGCTGATCACGTACGAATGGAGCGATTGGCGGAACGGCGTGTTCTGGTGGATTCAGAGCGTGTACGTCCGGGAGGAATTTCGCGGACATGGAATTTTTAAAGCCCTTTACCGGCATGTTGAAGGCATGGCCCGAAAGCAAGCCAGGACATGCGGCCTTCGCCTCTATGTAGAACAAGAAAACCAGAGTGCCATTCGTGCCTATCAGAAACTCGGAATGAAAAAGACACCGTACGAGCTCTATGAAATTGACTTTGTTCTTGGGAAGGGTTCCCGATGATCTGCTGCAGCGGACAGGAATGTGCCGGAGCCGACAAGTTCTTTTCAAAATTTTCGGCAAAATACGCCAAACGCTTTCGTAAAAAAGGTCTTGAAAAGGTTCAAAACGATCTTCTGGAGGGCATTAAACGCGTCCCTATTCCCTCGGCGGAGATTCTCGATATAGGATGCGGTGTCGGGGCGTTGCACATTACCCTCCTTCGGGAGGGAGCCCGGCGTGCCACGGGAGTCGACGCAGCTGCGGGAATGATTGAGCAGGCTCGTACGTTTGCACGAGAGCATGGTGTATTGGAGCACGTCAAGCACGTCTTGGGAGATTTTACACAGATTGCCGAGGATCTCCCGGCGGCTGACATTACGATTCTCGACAAAGTTGTTTGTTGCTATGAAAATGCCGATGAACTTGTTGACAAATCGCTTGACAAAACACGCCGTGTCTACGCTCTCAGCGTGCCGCGGGAAAACGCATTTGTCCGATGGGGGTTTTCAATTCAGATTTTCTTTGCAAAACTCTTCAAGACCGCATTCCGTCCGTACTGGCACGATTGGAAAGATCTTCACGCCATGATCATTTCCCGCGGATTCAGGCCTGTCTTCGAAAGTAGCACTTTCCTTTGGAGTATCGCGGTCTTTGAGCGTGGCTGATTCTACCTTGCTTTTTTTCATGAACACATCAGCGTCCCCTCTTTCCGCACGCGATCGGGCCGGTGCCCGCATTTTGATCCCCGCGGCGCTGATTTCCAGCCTGATGCTTGGATCCCTCTCTCTGAGTCTTTTGAATCCCCTCTTCGATGATGCAATGCACCGTACGGGCAAGGCCGCGGACTTTTTCGCCGTATATCAGGCGGGGACAAATTTGGTGGATGGGGTCAGCATATATTCTACAGATCCTGTTCGGCAGGAAGTCCCTTACTATTACCCATACCGATACCATCCGTTTGTTGCTCTCACAATAGGCCTTGCTGCTCAGCTCCTTCCGCCGTTCGTAGCGTATGGTGTCTGGATCATTATTTTGGAACTATTGCTCGTGGCCAACGCATTCAAAACATGGTTACTCTTTCAGGATAAGTACCATGCTTCCCTTGCGGTCTCACTCTGGCTCGTTTTCTCTCCACTGTACCTCGAGCTGTTCATGGGGCAGTTTTCATTTGTGATGGCCAGCCTGATCTTTTGGACACTTCTGGCCTGGGTTCAGGGGGCCCGAACGAAGGGAGAAGCCTGGTGGACACTTTCTCTCATTGTGAAGTCTAATTCTGTTTTATTCGTCCCGGTTCTTCTGCGGGATGGACGATGGAAAACAGTGGTCGTTGGCGGTGCTGTTGCCGCCGTGATCGCGTTTCCATACTTCGCCGCAATCCCCGGGACCTATGAGCAATTCGCTCAGAATTACTCGGGCGGGATGAGCATGTCAGCGCTTCTGGGAAATCAGGGTTTTGCCGCTCTCATAGGCATTGCGATCCTCCGCACCAGCGGACTCTGGACCGATGACATTCCGCTTTTGGGGCAGCGAGTACTGCAGATGGATCAAATGATGGAGTTTCCACTCCTTCTCTGGACCCTTATGGTCGTGGGAGGTACTCTTTTTATAACCTTCAAATCAAAACGCCGCTCCAATCCGGAAATGTACCTCCTGTGGATTCTGGCGTATTTCCTTTTCTACAAGCATGTCTGGGAACATCACTACGTCATGCTGTTACCCGTGTTTGTCCTCCTTTACTATCGAATGATATCAGGGAATCTCCCCCTGTCTAAGAGTGTGTTTTGGGGTTCGTATGCGGTGATTGCCCTTCCGACCCTGTTTGTATTCCTTGATCAGTCCCCGGTTCTGTTCGACCCGGAGCTTTCGTGGGAAGCCTGGAAGAGTTTTGCGTTTCACGTTCCAAAACCCCTGGCGGTGCTCATCCTGTTTGTCAACCTTGCCCGGGTACTCCTTGAACCGACCGATTCACCCCCGGCTCACGCCACATGATACTCCATTTCCGGCATGTTGTACTTGTGCTTGCAGCCCTTGTATCCCTGGCTTTCGTCGTGGCCATGGGATGGTTCGCGTATTACAGTAACAATGGCTTTGGATTCCCGCTTGATGACCCGTGGATTCACCTGCAGTTTGCAGAAAACCTCGCAGAGTATGGTGCTTTCTCGTATTACAGGGATGAAATAGTCACTTCCGGATCGACTGCGCCATTCTATACTCTTATCCTCACCGTTGGGTTGATAGTAACGGAGAATGAAATCGTTCTCAGTTATGTGCTTGGCATTCTTATGTATCTGAGCGCCACTATCCTGTTCCTCAAGATCACGGAAAATACCTTTCCCGGGCGATCATGGCTTGCGTTTAGCGGAGTATTCCTGATGGCTTTGGAGCCGCGCCTTCACTGGGCCGCTTTGTCAGGAATGGAAACAACGCTCTTTATTGCTCTCCTCCTCGCTGCGCTCTATTCGTACTTGACCAAACGGCCTCTTGCCCTTGGCATCAGTGCGGGCCTTCTGCTGTGGACACGCCCAGAAGCAGTGATCTTCTTTGGCGCCCTGATTGCTGACCTTGCATTCAAAACCTTCGTAACAGGTCGGCCGGAAAAACGCGGGTTGGATGAATCCGCCTGGCTGATGAAAAGTGCGCTGGTGGTCATTCTGTTTGGGGTTGGATACTTATTGTTTAATTTCTTGCTTTCCGGTTCCCTTTTGCCCAATACATACGCGGCAAAATTGAAATATTATTCAGGCACGGGGAGGAATTTTCCCGAGGAAGTGTTTCGTTACTTGACCGGCGGGCATCTGATCATCCTTGCCCCATTCTGTGGTGTGGGGATTATCCGAACGATCGCCCATCTGGCGAGAAGGAACTATTCGACCGGAATCATCCCTCTCTTGTTTGTGATTGGAATGTTCACGGCGTACTGGATCAAATTGCCGTATCTGTACCAGAATGGGCGGTATGTGATGCCGTTGCTTCCCTTTTACTTGTTGCTTGGGTTGGTTGGAATAGAATGGACATTCACCAGGGGTATCGGCTCATTGAGATTTCCATTCGGAGAGAAATTATCTTCCAAAATCGGAGTTGCACTGCTCGGCATTATCATCGTTCAGTTTGGGTACGGAACGTGGAAAGAACGAGACTCATACCAAGAATCCTGCAAATATATTTCTGACCGCCAGGTAAAAACAGGGCATTGGATCCGCGAACATCTTCCGGAAACAGCCGTCATTGCCACGCACGACGTTGGAGCCATCGCCTATTACTCTCAGCGGAAGATCGTTGATATGGTCGGGCTTGTCACTCCGGAAATAATTCCACGTATAGGAAACATGGAACTGCTGAAGGAGTTTTTGAGGGAACAAGGCGTAACGCATCTTGCGCTCCTTCGGAATTGGTTTGAAGTGGTGAACGCCACTCCTCTTTTCCAAACGAACGAACTCACGCCGGAGATCATGGAGGTGTTTACGTTTGACCCCGACCGCCTTCATTTTACGACGAGCCAGGTTGCGTGGTTGACGGCGACCGGGTGGTACTTTCTTGCACGCGGGGATGTGCAGCAGGGAGGGCCGATTGTGGAAAAAGCGGTTGAACTCGATTCACTGTCGTCCCGTGCTCATCATCACTTTGGGTGGGCATTACTGCAGATCGGAGAGATCGACAGGGCCGAGCAAGAATTTAGAAAATCCATTGAACTGTTTCCTGCATACTGGCAGGCACATTTCGCCCTTGCCCAGGTACCGCTCAGGCGTCAACAGCCGGCGGAAGCAATTGCCCGATTGCAGAACCTTCTCGATGCGAATCCGGATATGTTGGCCGCATACCAGTCCATGGCACAGATTTATGAACAAATTGGGGATCCAACAAACGCACGCCGTGTATTGGAGCAATTCCAGAAAGAAACGGAAATGAGAACAAAGCGGGAACGGGAGAAACCTTCTTCCGGTTTGCCTCGTTAAGAAGGACATGACCCTGCGATCCGTGCTCACAATACTGCTCCTCCTGACTGGTTCCCTGCGGGTTTGCGCGCAAACTCCTGACGCCACGGTGAAACTGCGCATCGCACAAAGTTTTGAGCGTTCCGGTGACTGGGAACGGGCAGTTCCACTCTATGAATCACTGCTGTTTGGGGATCCGCAGAATGTTGTCTATTACGATGCGCTCCGTCGGGGGTATATCCAATTGAAAGAATACGATAAAGCAATTGAGCTGATTCGTTACCGGCTCACTCTTCATCCCGATAATCCCTCGCTGTTGTCTTCACTCGGCGGCGTGTACTATCAAAAGGGAGAAGAACAAAAAGCTGATTCGGTATGGCAGGCAGTTCTTCGGTCCAATCCCTCGAATGTCGGTTTATACAGGATGATTGCCGGCCAGATGATGGAGTATCGTCTGTATGACCAGGCGATTTCCCTCTTTCTTCAGGCGCGGCAAGTAACAGGAGATTCGAATGTATTTACGGGTGAGCTTGCAAATCTCTACGGTACGTTTCAGCAGTACGAAAATGCGGCCCGCGAGTATGTTCGGCTTCTGACGCAGCAGCCTTCCCAGCTTGCGGAAATCCAATCGCGAATGTCCATTTTTCTGAATCGGCCGGAAGCAATTATTGCCGCTGCAACGGCAGTACGGGCAGCGCTTGACGTCAGGGAGGATCTCATCCCGCTTCGGCAACTCTTTGCTTGGGTGTTAATGGAGCGAGGGGACTATTCCGCCGCTCTGGAACAATACCGGATCATCGACCGGGCTTCGAATGCCCGCGGCATTGAGCTTTTCAATTTTGCGCAGCGAGCACTTGAGGAGAGGGAACTGGAAGCCGCCGTCAAGGCATACCGGGAAGTTCTGGCGATCCCGCCCCCAAAGGGGATTCAACCCGCTGCACGTTTGGGGCTTGCCCGCGCAATCGAAGAGTCGAGCGTAACACCCGATTCGACGATTTCGAAGGGCTCCCAGGACCCCTGGCCATTGTCGGAGGCCCGGCCATCCATTGGCAGCGCTCTGGGGCTCTTCGAGGCGATCGTTCGCGATTACCCCGGGACGCCTAATGCCGCTGAGGCATATTTTCGTATGGGGGTTATCAAGAGAGACCGATCATTTGATCTCGATGGGGCGCTGGCGGCATTTATCAGCATTCCGACAATTGTACCCGACAGTCCACTGGCCCTGGAAAGTTCCCTCGCGGCCGCAGGTGTGCTGATCGCCCGTAACGACCTTGTGGGAGCGAGAGATCACTATATCTCGTTGTTGGGAAACCGCAACTCCGCCCACCGCGACCGGGTGCTCTTTCACCTTGCAGAACTTGACTACTTCACCGCTTCATTCGATACAGCGCTCGTGGTGCTGAAGCGCCTTTCGCTTCAGTCATCGACCGACCTGGCCAATAATGCTCTCCAACTTCAGTACTTTATCGAAGAAAACATTGGTACGAGTGCACCCGCGTTAAAGGTGTTTGCCGCATGCGATTTGCTCTTGCGGCAACGAAGGTATCCGGAGGCATTGGAAGGTTTTCGAGATGTGGTGCGCCTGTTTCCCTCAGCACTGCTCGTTGATGATGCAATTATCCGAATTGGCGAGCTCCAGCTCCTCCTGGAAAAACCCCTTGAGGCCGTGGCCACCCTTCGCTCGATGGTAAGTGAAATGACCGGAAGTATCCTCCGTGACCGGGCCCTGATGCGAATTGGAGAAATTTATGAGAACAAGCTGAAGAATCCCGCTTTGGCAATTGAAGCCTATGAGGAACTCTTGAAGCTGTTTCCCTTGTCGCTTCATGCAGAGGAAGCCCGCCGACGGATGCGATCATTGCGGGGAGACGCAATATGATGATGCGAGGCATCACCATAGGGCTTTTGCTGGCCGGGGGTATTGCTTCCATTCAGGCTCAAACGAAACTTTTGATTCCGATGGATGGAGAGCAGACCGATCATTTGAAATCGTATGGTGTGGCCTTCTGGTTCCTGGAACGCGGAGGGACTGTCGACTGGCTTCTGAATTATCGCGGCGGTTCGTTCCTTATGGACTATAGCGAGATTCTTGCACGCGAATGCAGGGTTCGTGCTGTGACGTTTGAGGAGATCGGCGCCGGGCCGGCGGTCGTGATTCTCGCCGAGGTACAACGCGATGATGCCAACACGGATATCGTGCGTCTGGAAAAATCCCCGCGGATCGCCGTGTATGTCCCCCCTAATTTCAAACCCTGGGACGATGCCGTGACCCTCGCACTGGAGTATGCGGAAATCCCCTACACGAAGATTTGGGACGAGGAAGTACTATCGGGCAAGCTGGTCGAATACGACTGGCTCCATTTGCATCATGAAGATTTTACAGGTCAGTACGGGAAATTCTATGCAAACTACCGTCACGCACAATGGTATGTTCAGCAGCAAATGTTGTATGAGCGAGAGGCAAAGCGGCTTGGGTTCAGAAAAGTTTCCGACGAAAAGAAAGCCGTTGCGATGGCGATCAAAGAATATATTGGTCAGGGCGGGTTTATGTTCGCGATGTGCTCAGCTACCGACAGCTACGATATTGCTCTTGCGGCGGGTCAAGTGGATATTTGTGACGTCATGTTTGACGGCGACCTGCCGGACCGGGACGCGACGCGTCGTTTGGATTTTACTAAAACTCTGGCGTTCGAGGGGTTTACTCTGGACAAGAACCCGCTCAGATACGAGTATTCCGATATCGACATTCCTTCGAGTGACCCCCCTCCATTACGGGATCCGGGGACGGATTACTTCACCCTCTTCGAGTTTTCCGCAAAATATGATCCCGTCCCTACAATGCTTACGCAGAATCATGTGAACATGGTCAGGGGATTCATGGGCCAGACAACGGCGTTTCGGAAAGAACTGATCAAGAGAACAGTCGTGCTGTTAGCGGAACGGGAGGGAACGGAAGAAGTGAAATACCTGCACGGCAACTTTGGGCGTGGAACATTTACCTGGTACGGGGGGCATGATCCGGAAGATTACCAGCATGCGGTTGGTGACCCTCCGACGGATCTGAATCTTTACCGGAATTCGCCGGGATATCGGCTGATCCTCAATAATGTTTTGTTCCCGGCGGCAAAGAAGAAGCAGCAGAAGACGTGAACGAGCAGTTTGGATGTGGGTACAGAAAGAGAAGGGCCGGCTCTTGAAGGAGGAAGAGAGCCGGCCCTTTTTGTTTCTTTTTCAGGCGGTTACAACCCGAGCTTCACCCGCGACCACATGATTATCATCGAAGAACTCTGTTGCCCGAAAGGCATAGTCCACGACGATACTCATGGTTGGGCTCAAGCTGAATTGAACACCCGACCCTGCCGTATAAGTAAACATCGCTTCTTCCGTCGGCAGGTCCGGAGAAAGAGCATAACCGGCTCGAACAAAAAACATGTTTTGTAGGACCACTCTCCGCCGATCCTGAAGTCATCGTATGAGAAATTCTGATATGACAATGAACGCCTTTTCGTTTCTTTACTTTTCAGGAAGATTTGGCTATGCTCCATGAAAGGCGGTTATATGAAAAGCCTGCCGCAACTGAACCCCGGTAATCCCGTAAACTCATTGTGCATTTTTCAGAGGAGATAGTATGAAACGACTGTTGCTAATCCTTTTCCTCCCCCTGGTGCTCCGAGCCCAGGAAGTGAATTTGAGCGTTCCGTACGAGAGAATGGAACTCTGGAACGGTCTGAATGTCCTCTTGCATGAGGACCATACGATTCCGAGGGTTTCCGTCAACATGTGGTATCATGTAGGGTCCGGTCATGAGAAGCCGGGGAGAACCGGATTTGCTCATTTGTTTGAGCACATTATGTTTGAGGGATCGGGAAACGTACCGGAAGGGATGTTCGACGTTTGGCTCGAGGGGGCGGGAGGTGACAATAATGGATCGACCAACACGGATCGGACAAACTATTACGAAAACATGCCCGGCAATGCCCTCGAACTTGCCCTCTTTCTCGAATCAGACAGGATGGGGTACCTGTTGAATGCCATGTCGCCCCAAAAAGTTGACGGTCAGCGTGATGTTGTCAAAAACGAACGGCGGCAACGGTATGAAAATCAACCGTACGGCATGGTTTGGATTGTCATGGCTCAAAACATCTATCCCAAAGACCATCCATACTCTTGGCCGACCATTGGATCGATGACAGACTTGTCGGCTGCCAGCTATGACGATGTGGTGGAGTTCTTCAAAAAGTATTATGTCCCGAACAATTCGAGCATGGTGATTGCCGGCGATATCAACATCGAACAAGCCAAAGCCATGGTGACAAAGTGGTTTGATGAGATCCCGGCGGGAAAGCCTGTCGAACCGATTGATCCCCCTGCTGCATCACTTACGTCGGAAAAACGTCTCGTGATGGAAGACCGTGTTCAACTCCCGCGGCTCTATATGTCATGGCTGACTCCGCCCTTGTTCACGCCCGGTGATGCGGAAATGGACATTCTCGCAAACATTCTGGCTGGCGGCAAGAATTCGAGGCTTTATAAAAGACTGGTCTATGATTTGCAGATCGCACAGGATGTCTCAGCGTTTCAATCTTCAGCGTCCCTTTCTTCGTCTTTCTGGGTTATGGCAACTGCGAGGGCCGGCCATACGCTCGCGGAGTTGGAAACGGTCATCCAGGAGGAAATTAACCGATTGAAAAATGAGGGGCCGATGGACCGGGAAGTGCAACGGGCGATCAACCAATTTGAAGCGTCCTTTCTCAGGAGCCTCGAAACCGCAGCCGGTAAAGCCGATCAATTGAACAACTATTTTGTGAGAACAGGAAACCCGGATTACTTCAACGAGGATCTTGCACGTTATAAGGCCATCGGGCGAAACGATGTTCAAGCGATGGTGCAATCGTTCTTACCGGACGGTGCACGAGTCGTATTAAGTGTTGTACCGAATGGAAAAAAGGACCTTTCGGCCGCGGGGAGTACGGAGGTGAAGCCATGAATCAATTAATATTGCGGAATAGGAAAAAGGACTATGGGATGAGCATACGGATAGTTACTTTCGGAATTCTATTATTGTTGATGAGCGGGGCAGCGTTCGGCCAAAAGCCCGACCGATCCTCACCTCCCCCGCTGGGTTTCCCGGGAACCCTCCGCTTGCCGGCGATCCAGAAATTCAAGCTTTCCAACGGCCTTCCCGTTGTCCTGATAGAAAAAGGCGGAGTTCCCATTGTCCAAATCAATTTACTTGTGAAAACCGGATCTGCCATGGAGCCCATGGACAGAATCGGAGTCGCCAGCATGACTGCCGCGATGCTCGACGAAGGAGCCGGTTCGCGCACCGCCCTGGAGCTGGCTGATGCAATTGACTTCCTCGGTGCCAGGATCACCACGGGATCCGGTCAGCACACGAGCGTTATCGCGCTGCATACACCTGTATCCAAGCTCGACGCAGCCCTTCCGCTTATGAGCGATATCGCCTTGCGGCCGACTTTTCCGGCTGAGGAACTTGATCGCCTGCGAAAAGAACGGTTGACGAGCCTGGTTCAGTGGCATGACCAACCGGGGACCATCGCTTCTGTCGCGTTTAACCAGACGTTGTACGGTTCGCGCCATCCTTACGGCATTCCATCTCTCGGGAACGAGCAATCACTTCGCACAATGAAAATGTCAGATCTCAAGCATTTTCACGAAACGTACTACAACCCCAACAATGTGACGCTTGTTGTTGTCGGGGATGTGCGGATAGCGGAAATTCAGAAAAAGCTCGAATCTGTTTATGGGGGTTGGAAAGGAAGAACCACAGCATCAGTAAATTGGACTGACGCAACCCAGGTCGAGCAAAGGATCGTTTATCTTATTGACAAGCCGGGTGCGGCCCAATCTGAAATCCGCATCGGTCGGATCGGCGTTTCACGTATGACGGAGGATTATTTTCCGCTCGTCGTAATGAACACGATTCTCGGCGGATCGTTCACCTCAAGGCTGAATCAGAATCTGAGGGAAACCCACGGCTACTCCTATGGGGCCGGCTCTTTCTTTGATATGCGCCCGCTTCCGGGGCCATTTATGGCATATTCGGCCGTGCAGACGAACGTAACGGACAGCGCATTATCAGAATTCTTCAAGGAATTCGGGAATATTCAGAAATCATTGCCGAATGAGGAATTTGAAAAGGCAAAGAATTATATCGCCCTTGGTTATCCGGACAACTTCGAGTCTGTGAGTCAGATCGCAGGAATGCTCGCCGAGATGATCACGTTTAATCTTCCGGACAACTACTTCAACACGTACGTCAGCCAGGTTCTTGCTGTTAAAAAGGAGGATGTTGAGCGCGTGGCCAGGGAGTACGTTTTGCCGGACAAAATGGCTGTGATCGTGGTGGGAGACAGGGCGGTGATTGAGAAGGGAATACGAGGATTGAATCTCGGCACAGTGCAAGTGAAATCGATTGAAGACATTTTGGGAAAACCCCCGAAGCTATAATCGAGCTGAATTTCCAGTTCAGCCATTGGAAATTGGAAATTGGAAATCGCCAATCGGCAATTTCTAGACGTTGAATCGAAAGAATACGATATCACCGTCCTGAATCGAGTATTCGCGGCCCTCGACTTTCATCAGTCCGTTTTCTTTTACGGCAGACTCCGATCCGAGTCGATCGAGATCTGCAAACCGGATGATTTCCGCGCGGATGAATCCCTGCTCAAAGTCTGAATGGATAACTCCGGCCGCCTGTGGTGCGGCCGTTCCGCGTTCCAGGGTCCAGGCATGAACTTCCTTCGGGCCCGCTGTGAAGAATGTGATCAGTTGAAGCAGTTCATACCCCTCCCGGATAACCTGATTCAAACCGGATTCTTTGAGTCCCAATCCCTCTAAAAAATGACTGCGTTCCTCTTCAGGGAGTTCCGCTACTTCTGCTTCAACGGCCGCTGAAACGACAGCGACCTTTGCCCCTTCCTTTGCAGCAATGTCCCGAACCTGATCCACATAACGATTGGCAGCGAGAAGGTCTTTCTCGTGGACGTTGCAGACGTACATAACAGGTTTGCGTGTGAGAAGGTGCAGATCCCGCATCCAGGAATTCTCTGCGTCATTCTGAACCGAAAAATACCTGGCGAGCCTCCCGGTGGAAAGATGAGTGCGGACTCTCAAGAAGAAATCCGCTTCCTGCTTTGTCTTCTTGTCACCGCTTTTGGCCCTCTTCTCGGCGTCGGAGAACTTCTTCTCAACTGTTTCAAGGTCCTTGAGAATCAATTCGGTTTCGATAACTTCGATGTCCCGCTGAGGATTTACGCTCCCATCCACGTGGACCAGGTTCGGATCATCGAAGCACCGCACCACATGAGCGATGGCATCGACGTTTCGAATATGGGAAAGAAACTGGTTGCCGAGTCCTTCGCCCTTGCTGGCGCCTTTCACCAATCCTGCAATGTCCAGAAACTCAATAGTGGTCGGAACGATCTTTCCCGGCTTGAAGATCTCAACAAGCCGGTTCACCCGCTGATCCGGAACGGTCACTACTCCCACATTAGGATCGATGGTGCAAAACGGGTAATTAGCCGCTTCGGCACCGGCGGCGGTAATTGCATTGAAGAGGGTGGATTTGCCAACATTGGGGAGTCCAACAATACCACATGTGAATCCCATATTGCAGAAACAACCAAGTGATGAGTTGAGTGATTATTGAAGACGAAGTTCCAATGTAAGGAAAAAAGTACATCCAGCAAAACCGGCAATCGCGCGTTTTCAAAGCTACTGCCCAAAAAACCACAGCAAAATGCACTTGTGACGGGGCTCAAGGATCGGTATTGTGGCGAAAAAAGATACCTGTTATATTAACAGATCAATTTGCCCCAATACTGGGGAATCCTCCCACACCCATAAGGAGCTTCAACAATGAAGAGATTTCTCGTCGCGTTCGTAGCGCTGATACTCGTGGGGACAATTTCTTACTCACAAGAGGTCATGCCAAATCTCGTCGGCGGTTCGAAAGCCCTGCTGTTTCAATTCGGCGGACTGAACAACCTTGCCGCAAACAACTTCAACGGTGGTTTTGGTGCGAAATATTACCTCGCGTCGTCCATGGCTGTCCGCGGAGTGCTTGAATTTTCTTCCAATAGCACCACGACCCCTGCCAACCCCGGCGCGGGTGACGTTGGTGTCGACGGCAGCACGTCGAACACGACGCTGGGAGTCGGCGGAGCGGTCGAAATTCACTTGGGATCGGGTCGCGTGAGTCCCTATCTTGGCGGTGGGGTCCAATTTTCAACAACGAGCACCGAATCCAAGAACGCCGCAACAGCCACGCCTCCGGCTACACCGACTCAGACCACAACAAAGAATGCCAACGGAGCCACGACTTTTACGGTGTTCGGCATGGCCGGGTTTGAGTTCTTTCTGTGGAAGGAAGTCAGTCTTTCAGGAGAGTATCAAGTTGGATTTTCTTCTACCTCGATGAAGGATCGAGAGGTCACAACTGGAGCCACCACCACCACGACCAAACAAGGCAGTTCGAGCAATATTGGTATCGCCTCTCAAGGTTTCTTAACCCTGGCGATCTACCTGTAAACGGACTT
>Ga0302046_10000306_pt1 | contig 51706 bp, 62 predicted proteins | sample RVTome_11_FD_200261 | JGI IMG/M metagenome (GOLD analysis project Ga0302046, IMG submission 200261) | Soil microbial communities from uranium-contaminated site in the Upper Colorado River Basin, Wyoming, United States - RVT147D111 (version 2) ...
TTTCAAAATAGGGTGGCTATTCAATAAATATAGGTTCCACGCAGTTTATTATTTAATTTTAAAATAGTAAATGCAATAGATACAATAAAATATATTACATAAAATTATAATAAACATTAAAAATTCATTTCACAAAAATTTCATGTGGAATGGGGCTAAAAGTTGGAATTTTTGGGAGTTTGTGGCCAGAAAAAGCAGAAAAGGGTTGACTTTACTAATAAAGGAGTTATATATTTAGTTCATGAAAAGCCCCGCTAACGGCTCTACAAGCACTACTGCAAGCAGTGAGACTATTAAAGTCTTGCGAAGAATTGCTAGTCTAAGTATTCATGAATTACCGGTTGATAAAATTGCTGATATTGTCGGAATTAATGTTGATGATTTATATAAGATTTATGAAACTAAAGAATATAGGGATATATTTTCAAGTATATATAATGATGAATTAGAGCAACAAGAAGCTATTAAAGATGGGTGGGACGGCGTCGAAGCTTTGGCGATTAGTCAAGTGTTAAACAGTTTGCAAGGGTCGGTTGACCAAGAATATGCGTTGAGAGCCGCTATGGTTGCTAACAGAGCTCAGAGAAGGAGTATAAATAACAGGCCGCTAAATGCCCGGCCTGTAGAAGGAAAAGTTATTGTCTTCCAATTGAGGCAAACCTTCGTCCAGCAAATCAATGACAGACAGAGAAATATGACTGTTTTGGAAAACAAACAGGAAGACGGATTGAACCCAAAATCCGTAGAGAAAATGTTTATGCTTGACACCGAGGAAGGTTTAGAGTATGAAGATATGGATGAACTAGCGCAGGCGATGGCCAATGTCTGATAGTGAAAATAGTCAAAGTAGTGAAAATGTCTGCATCTATCATGGTGGGTGTGATGACGGTTTCGCATCTGCCGTAATTGTTCACGAAGCGTTAAAAGGTGATGTTTTATTGTGTTATGGAAGATATAATAAGCCTGAAGAATTTCTTGAAATTGTAGAAGGTAAAAATGTTTATTTTGTAGATTTTTCAGTTAAACGAGATATTATGAAACAATATGCTGAAAAAGCTGGAGATATTACAATTATTGATCATCATGAAACCGCTAAGAAGGAGTTATTTGAATTAGATAAAGAATTTGATAATTTAGATTTAGTATTTGATATGAGCCATTCTGGAGCTTATTTAACCTGGAAATACTTTTTTAAATCCGGTCCACCTGAATTAATTAAACATATTGAAGATGGTGATATGTGGTGGTTTAAAAAAGATTTAACTGAAGCTGTGCAAATGTCATTAAGAAGTATTAAAAAAACTGTTCCAGATTGGAGTGAATTAATCTTTCCAACTATGTATAATGAACATGAAATTATTAGTCAATTATATGCACGCGGTTATCCAATGGTTCAAATGAAGAATGAACATGTTAATTTAATTCTTGAGAAGGTTCATTTATTTTATATTAGTAACCATGAAACTGTAGCATGTAATTGTAATTACTTCTATGCATCAACAGTAGCTAATCAGTTAATGAAACGATATAATGTGCCATTTGCACTTTGTTACTTTGTTACGGAAAATTGTGATGTACAATTATCATTTAGGAGCGAAAAAGATAGATTTAATGTGGCAGATTTAGCTGTAAAATTTGGCGGTGGCGGACATCAAGCTGCCGCTGGTTGTCATATTTCATTAACTAAATTCTTAGAATGCGTAGAAACTAAAAAAGCGCGTAATGAGGCAGGCCGTCTGAAAGCCCTTGAAAGGGTTAAGGATGCCGGGCCGTAAAACATCTGTAAGAGTTCCAACAGATGAAAAAAACTTAAGTAAAAAACATAAGCGTGATGCTGCGGCATCAAAAACGCCTAATTTAGCTGAATTTCCGCAAAGAATGCATAAAAAGTATGGCGTATTGCCGCATCTTGGAATTGATCCAGAAGGTGTAGTTAGAAAATTAAATAGATCTAAAAAGAAGGTTGAAAAAGATGCCTAGTAAAAGTAAGGTCGGAAGGTGTGTAAGAAAAGTTCAAAGGAAGGGAAGAAGTAAAGTATCCGCAATTAGAGTATGCCAAAAATCAACCGGCCAGAGTTATAAGACCGGTAGAAAATCAAGAAGTAATAAATGATTATGGTTAAAATATTGTTAATCATGGTGGTAATTGCATTAGTAATTGCTCTTTTTGGTATATTAAGTATATTAGATAGTTTATGCCATGGACAATCTGAAGATGAGTAATTTCGCCCATGTCCAAGCCGATGTAGCACAGATTAAGTCTTTAGTCCGTGATGATCCGGAGTTTTTAATTCATTTTTTCCATTACGAAGAATTAGATTTAGAAGTTCCTGATTTTCATATTAATGGTTTTAGACTAATGATTAGTTCAACTGTTTCCCGGCTTGCCTTTGCCCTTCCACGCGACCACGCTAAGACAACTCTTGCCAAACTGGCAGCAGTTTGGCATTTTCTTTTCTCAAACTTTAAATTCATTCTTTATTTATCTGATACCGAAACAGTTGCTACTGCGGCTTGCAGAGATATAATCAATTGGATGACATCCGATAATTTTGTTAAAGTATTTGGTAAGATTTATTTTCATGTGGAAAGGCCTGGTGATGGTCATTATGAATTTGAATGGGATGGGAAATATTGTATTTTACTAGCTCGTGGTGCAGGTCAACAAGTTAGAGGATTAAATTTCCATAATACTAGGCCACAATTAGCAATTTGTGATGACTTGGAAACTATTAAATTATTAAGAAGTCCATCCGGATTTAAACAATTTAAACAATGGTTCTACGGTGAATTTAGAAAATGCTTAGATGCGATGCTTAATAAAATTATATATATCGGAAATATGGTAGGCGCGGGATGTTTATTAGAAAGTCTTTGTAAAGCCACAGAATGGTATTCTGTTAGATATGCGGCATTATTATCCAACGGATCACCATTATGGCCTGAAAGATGGCCATTAGAAAAATTGAAAGTAGATTTTAGGGAATATTTAAAAGAGGGTATGCTAGACGTATGGTACGCCGAAGTAATGAATATGCCATTAAGCGGTGTTAGAAAACTTATTCAAGCTGATCAAATAACATATGACGAGCCAAAACAACCTGATCAAATTCAATATGGATTTATTGTAATTGATCCTGCTATTTCTAAGAAAACATGGGCTAATCAAACAGGAATCACTGCTCATGGCTGGACTGGTATGCGTTGGCAGATAGTTGATCTAATTCTTGCACCACATCTAGGTCCGATGGAAACATTTAAATTAACTGCAATGCTTTGTTTCAAGTGGGGTATTAGAGTAGTTGGTATTGAATCTAATGCATTTCAAGCGGTATTAAAACCTGTATTTGAGATATGGGCAAAGTGGTATCATTATGAAGATTTAGTATTTGTTCCTGTATTTGGTTCTGAAAAGAAAACACAGCGGTTAACGGCTTGGTGTATGCTATTATCTAGTGGCCAATATGCGGTTAATAATAATGATTTTCAATTAACTACACAGTTATTAAATTATGATCCAATGAAAGAACATAATGATGATGACGGTATTGATAGTTGTGCATATGGCCCGCAAATGATTGAACAATATTCAAGAGAGTTTATGCAAGATTTGAAACCGCCGCAATTAATTAATAATATTCCTGAATTAGAGTTGTCACCTGTATGATTAGGCGCGCGCCTCCACGTAAGCAAAATCGTAAAAAATCTTTAGCTGTATTACATTCTAAGGATTTATTGAAAAAAGAACCTGTCTCACGTAAAACATTTTGGCCTACTGATACTACTAGTTCTGATAAGTTTAATAAACTTAGTAAACAAAGTAAATAAAATGTTATCCATGCGTAAACTTCATAAACTTACTGTACCGCCGCATAGACAAAATCGTAAAAAGCATCTAGTATTACTACATTTCGGCGGTGGTTTACGGCCTACAAAATTTATTAATACGCAGATATTTGGTATACATGCATTTTCCGTTGTCCTTGTAGCTACATTATTTGTTAATACACAATCATTTGGTTCGCATGTTATACTTTCGGAGAATAATCTTTTAATTACACATTTCACAAATGCGCAGACTTTTGGTTCACATAAATTATCAGCCGAACTAGCTGCAACTAGTTTTACAAATAATCAAGCTTTTGGTAATCATACGCTCAGCATTGAACTAATAGCAACTAGTTTTATTAATCAACAAGTCTTTGGTAATCATGCTCTTAACGCTAATCTTCAAGCTAATAAATTTATTAATGAACAAACCTTTAATAATCCATCCGTTTCTGTAGAATTAACCACTAGTAGTTTTACTAATATTCAAACTTTCGGCACGCATGAAATTACTATAGTTGAGCTAATAAGACCAACACACTTTGCTAATATTCAAGTATTTGGTGCGCCGGCATTAAGTGTTATAATCGCCCCGCAAAGCTTTACCAATTTACAAGCATCTGGAACACATTTCCTATCAGTCAGACTTGATGCAACTAGTTTTGTAAATGGACAAGTCTTTGGTTCACATACTATTGCAGAACCGGCGCCAAATATATCACCTACACATTTTACAAATACACAAGCTTTTGGCACCCATGCTTTAAGTGTAAATCTAGTACATACAAGCTTTGTAAATATACAAACATTTGGTAATCATATATTAAATACCAAACTTGAGCCAACTTCATTTGTGAATACACAAACTTTTGGTGCGCCGGCGGTTTCAGCTAATCTTATAGTTGCGCTGTTTACTAATACGCAAATATTTGGCACGCATGCTTTAAGTGTTATACTTGAACCTACCAAATTTATAAATGCGCAGGCGTCTGGAACGCATATAATTACTGTACCTAGTAATGACATTGTAACTGTAGGTATTGGCTCGGCAACGATTGCAGGTGGTACCGCCACTGAAGAAAAAACGCTCCCCGGATCAGTGCAGGCTGGTGATACAGTAATCGTTAATTTTACTTCAGATGCCAGCATTGATCCAGGCGGTAATGGTGGCGGTGTCTTAGGTCAAGGTTATGTCGACATTGTAGCTGGCAGTAGTGCCAGTATCCCTGGCCGCCAAGTTGCTTACAAGAAAGCCCTTGCCGAAGGCGAAACTACAATTGTAGTAGAGCAGCGCGCAACACTTGGCAGCGTCATGGCAATGCTTGTATTGCGCGGCGTTGACCAGACCACGCCTCTCGACGTGACGCCGCCAGCAGAAGCGACTGGAGGAAGCGGTAATCCGAACCCACCGTCAATTACACCGGTTACAAACAAGTGCGCGATTGTTATTTGTGGCGAGTTAGATGATGATGCTGTAGGTGCAAGCGGCGGCGCGCCACCTAACTATACCGGCACTTTTGTCGCACGAGATACCGAGCTTGGTGATGACAACGCAACTGTATTTCTTGCCGTACGCATCCTTGAAACTGCGGCGCTTGAAGATCCGGGTGCGTTCACAAGTACCGGCGGTAATGATCAGTGGGCGGCGAGCACGATTGCTTTCCGACCGGCTGCATAACAACCAGAACGAGGAGCTAAAAGATGACGAACGCTGTTTACGACGCATGGAAAGACCTAATCGCTTCTGCTGGTCTAGGTCTTGCTGCACTTGATCTTACCGCGGCAACACTAAAAGTTGCAGCAATTGATACCGGTGTCTACACATTTTCTCAAGCGCACGATTTCTTTAACGATGTGACCGGTGTAATTGGTACACCTGTTGCAATTGGCAGTCCTACTGTTACAGGCAAAACAATAGACGGCGCTGATGCAACTTTTACAGATTTAACCGCAACCAGTATTGAAGCTCTTATTCTTTACATGGATACTGGTGTGTCTACTACAAGTCCGTTGGTTGCCTATATTGATACCGGTGTTACCGGCTTACCACTTACTACTGATGGTGAAGCAACTGTTACTTGGGACGCAGCTGGGATCTTTGATCTTTAAAAAGGTTTAGGTAAAATGGCGAAGTCCAAAACAACTTTCCAACTAGATGAAACCGGTGCTAAGATAAATGAAGAACAACATATTAAACTATTGAAACATGTAAGAGAAAAACTAGACTTCGGTAATTTTGTCAGAAAACATTTAGTTGACAGGCTTAGAATGATTGATAATGAATTAAGTGGTTACGTTATTCCGACAGGTGATGATGCAAAACGTCATCAGGATAATGTCAGCGGAAAAGCTCCAAAACCTGTAGATATCAGTCTTCCATTAACTGTAGTTCAATTAGATGAGTGTACTACGTTTCTATTAAATGTATTAGCGCCTGATAATGAAATGTATGAAACTACTGCCGAAGCTTCATTAATGGAACAAGCGCGTGCATTTACTTCTGTAATGAACCAGAATGCTATTGATTTTCAACACTATCGAAATATGGGAAAGGCATTTTTTAATGGATTGAAATACAATTTCGGTGGATTAATAACAGAATGGGAGCAAGTGATTGGTAGAGGCATTAATTTTGATGAAACAAGGCAACAAGGTGAAGTTAAATTTACTGATAATAGTATAGTCACAGAAGGTAATGCTGTTATATCTGCTGATCCATATAATTTTATTTGGGATGTATCTGTATTGCCTGTTGATTTACCAAGATTGGGTGAGTTTTTTGCTACTATTCAAATGCGTACACCGTTTAGAGTTAAAAAAGCTGCACAACAGGGTATTTTTTATAACACACAAGATATAATTGACCATCGCGCAGTCGAAATGAGGTATTACGAGCAAAAACCGCGCTTCCTTGTAGAAGGTGCGTTGGTAAAAGAGGGACAGCAGATCAACTGGCGTAGTACATTGCAGCCGGAATTAAATGTTTTCATGGATGCTAATAGTGTTGAAATTGTTAATACGTATATTTGGCTTAATCCTAAAGAATTTGGATTAAGTTCTACTCAAGAATTACAAATTTGGTTAATATCCATCGCTAATGGATTTAGAATTATCCGGGCCGTTCCGTTAGATTATGCGCACGGTATGCTTCCATGCGGATTTTTCATGCCTTGGGAAGATGAAAGTGGTTTAGACGCGCTTTCATACGGCGAAATGTTACGCCCATTGCAACATTATGCCAGCTTCCAAATTAATACAGATCAACACGGGCAAAGAAAAGCTTTAAATAAAGTTACAATTCTAGACAGACAAGCATTTGCTGGTGTTAACAAAGAAGATTTCCGAAGTGGTGTTGTATTTGCGGATTTAAACTATGCTGTTGATAGAGATATTCGTAGAGTTGCAATGCAATTTGATCATAATCAACAACAAGATGCTCCTGAGCAAATTAGTAAAATTGTTGATCTTATGCAATACATTCTTCCAACCAGTATCCAACGCGCTATGAGCGATTTAGAACGCGCTACACTATATCAAGCCGCATGGACAGTGCAAGCTGCCAATAGAAGACCGTATAAAATTGCAAGAATTATTAATGATCAAGGTTTAGAACCTGTAAGACATCAAATGTATTATAATATTCTTCAATTCCAGAAGTCAATGGAAATTATTAGCCCTGAGAATGGTGAATTATTAACAGTTAATCCTGCACAGATTGCAACAGCTAGAATTAAGTTCTTAATCTCTACTGGATTAAAAGGTATTGATAAATTACAAATTACTGAAGGATTAAGAGATGTAATTAATATGTTATTACAAAGCAAAGCTGGTAATGATCAAATTGATGTAGTCAGAGTAATTGATTATTGGTTAACATTAATGGGTGACAGGTTTGACTTTACCGCATTCAAATGGCAGGATGATTTTGATAAACTTACAAGAGAACAAAAGCAAGTAGCTTTCCAATTACTACAACAAGCAATTCAAGAACAAGAGCAACAAGAAGGTCAAAGCGAGCAAGAAAATTCATTATTAAATCTAGTGGCAGGTGAATAATGTTTAATATGGAGATCATAGATGCACAAAAGATTATATTGTATAAACTTGCTATTAACGATTTTCCCCAATTAATAGAATTAATAAAAGATGAAAAATCAGAAGCTGAAAAAAATCTCTGCAAATTACAATACAAAGACGGTGACCAGTTTAAAACTGAATTTATTAAACGCCAACTAATAATACAGCTGCTCGATGATTTAATTAGTTTCTTTACAAAGCTCCAAGAACAAGGACTGTAACATGGCCATCGGTAGTCTCTTTAGTCGTAGTGGTGGTACACCGAGTTCACCTGCACAAACACCCGATAGTTCAACACAGCAAACACAGCCCGCAGCTGATCCTCAAAATCAGCAAGTACAACAAGATCAACAAAGCCTGAAGGATGATCAACAATTACCTGATGAATTAAGTAAATTCTGGAATGATGAACAAACTGATCCGCAAAAACCAACTGATAGTGCTACGCAACCGCAAAAACCAGCAGATACCGTAGATTTCAATAAGCAACTCAACGAATTTATTACATCTAAAAATCTATTCCAAGGTATTGATCCAGCTAAAATGGCGACTGAATTGCAAGAAGGTAAGCTTGATCACTTAAACGAAACCATCGGTGGTGCTATCAATAGAGCATTTCAAGAAATGTTAACTATTCAAGCTAAATTTCATAACAGCGCTGTTGATACCGCGGTACAAAAAGCATTACGTGAAAGCACTAACTATTCTCGACTTGATGCAGCAAAGAGCCGTCTTAATGAAGCGCTTCCATTTACTACAGAAGAAGCCTTTTCACCTATTGCAGATAGTATTCTTAATCAAGCAATGAAAATCCATAAGAATGATCATACAAAAGCCGTTAAAACTACAGTTCAATTTTTCAGAGCTATGCAAAAACAATTTTCATCAGGATTTAAACAACGGCAATTAAAAGATCCGCAATTTTCTGAAATGTTTCAATTAAATCCAGATGAAACAGAGGACTTGACACCTTCACACAATGCGCCCAATATAGATTTTATGAAGTTGTTAAAAGGTAGCTAAGCTCTGGAGAGATCACAATGGCTGTGAAAGGTATCTTTCTTTCTGATAGTGGCATTATCGGCGATCTTAAGCCTGATCTTGCCGGTGGTCTACTACAAACTGAACAAGCTGGCATGGCGCCGTTCTTCGCGCTTAGTGCCGGCATGAAATCACAGCCAATCAATTCATTGGCTGCAATTTGGTTTGAAGAGGCACATTTAACACGACGTGTCAATGTTGTAAATAACGCTACTACAGGTACGACTTTCACTGTTGATGATGGATCAGTTGTTCTACCAAATCAAGTTTGGATGGTGGAAACAACTGGTGAATATGTTTTTGTTACTGCCGTTGTTGGTGTTACTGTTACAGTTGAACGTGGATTTGCTGATACTACTAATACAACTATTAACGGCAGTTCTACACCTGTTCCAATTCAACAGGTTGGTAATGCATTTGAGGAAGCATCTGCTAGGCCAAGTGGTTACTCAAAGCTTGGTTATCCTCGATACAACTATATTCAACGTTTCCGCACTCCTTGGGATGTTTCTCGTGATGTTCCAAAGCTTGACTTCCAAACAACTAACAACATGAAGGCAAAAAATCGTCGTGATGGCGCAATGATCCATGCTGAAGATATTGAATATTCATTGCATTTTGGTCGCAAGACTATTGACAAACGGAATGGTAAGCATTTCAGTACCATGGACGGCCTTGATCCGATTATTATTACCAACGTTGAATCGCAATCAACTGCAGTTAAGTGGTCTCAACTACGCGATTTTGTTCAAAGCGTGCACACCGTAAATATTAAAGGTACGCCCAATGAACGTATTACATTCTGCGGCGACAGTGTGTTAAGTGTTGTTGATACACTTGCACAGACTTGGGGAAATATTCAGTTAGAACCTGGCGGCAGTGCTTTTGGTTTAAGGGTGACTAAGGTTATTACACCGTTTGGCACAATTATGTTGGTTTCTCACCCAATCTATATCATGAACCCGGTTTGGAACAAACAGCTTACTATGTTTCATCCAGGTGCTGTTGTCATGCGGTGGTTCAGAACTACTGAAGAAGATACTTATGATGAAAACGGCCAGCGCGCAGGCGTTGATGCCGATTTTGGTATCTTCACTTCTGTGCTAACAATGGAATATTTGGTCGAAAAGACCGCCGGTAAGTTTACCGGTATTGATACTGCGGATGTTGTTGATTTGTAATTCTGAGGAGGGCCTTAAAATGTCTAAGTCTTATGTAGCAACAAAGGGTAGCGGAAAAATTAGTTTTCCGGATGAGGGAGGTAAAACTTGTAAATATCAAGTAGTTGATGGTGTTTTAACTCTTGAAGATCGACACGCCGAATTATTTGATAAAATGTTAGCAAGCGGTGAAAGGTTTGATTTAAATCAAATGTATAGACCTTTTAATAGAGAAGCCGCTTTACAGATAGCTAAAGAGCATCAATCTAAGAAACCAGCCGCAATTGCCGGCGGAATGACTGCCGGTCATATGACTGAAATGATGATGTCGCCGGCACAACAAATTGCTAAGAGACTGGTTGATAAAGATAAAGAAACAAAAGAAACTGTGCTTGTTGAAAATAAAGCACCGTCAAACAATGAAAAATAATGTTCTCAGAAACTGTAGACAATGTACTAACACGTGTTCAGAGACTAGAGTTATTTACTAAAAGTAACGCAATTTCATACGTTAATTTTACATTAAAAGAATTATCATCTAAAAGATTATTTTACAGGGATAGAATAGAAAATTCTATAGACATTTCCGGCAATTCAACTAATGCTTTTATTTGGGCGCGGCCAAAGAACTTTAGACAATTTGAAACAGTTAAATTTATACCAAGCCTTGTCTTTCCAAGACTAATTCCACCAGGCCCGCAGCAAGATAAAGAAGATCACTATTATTATGGCGGTTCAACTTATTTTGTATTTAACGGTGTGCAAGGTGAACAAAATATTAATTTATCTTATTTTGTATTTCCACCTACATTTAAATATTATGAACCTAATACTAGACCAGCTAAATTTGATAGAGAAACGGAGACTTGGTTATATTTAAATGAATTTAGTACATACGTTCCCACGCTCCAGACAGAAGGTATGAATGAAACAGCTGAAGAACGTGTGTTTCATTGGTTATTATTAAGTTGGTCAGAATTAATAGAAGAAGGTGCGATGGCGAAAGCGTTAAAAAGTATAGATGATCCAAGAGCCAGATCAACATTTGCTGTGTTTAGAGATATGTTTAATACATTTACAAGTTCTGAACCGTTTGAAGGTAAAGAAATTAAGTTAATAGGAGAAAACGAATGAGCTTAATTGCTAAAAAAATTAATCTAACTCCTCCGGCTGATATACAAATTAATCAGGAAATGGTACGCTGGTTAATTGAGAATTTTGATAAAATTCGTGCAGTATTAAGTAATGGAATTAATGGAACATTTATTAGCAATGATGTACCAGCTAAAACTATTACTGTCATTGCCGGCGTCATAACAAGCATAGAGGAGTGACAGATGCGTGGTGAGTTTACAATCTATCCAGGCACTAAAAAAGAATTAGTTATTCCTAATTTTATTACAGATACAGGTGAGTTATCTTTTTTAAAAATGCTAATGCGTGATGATCAAGGTCTAGTTGCCGGCGGTGGAAATTGGTATTTTGGCTTGTGCGGTAATACAGTAGTTAATGAGACAGCAACACTGCCAGATGTTACTGATGAGGTTGCTGCGGCAAACGGTTATGTTAGACAACCCGTACCAAGAAGTTTAGCCGGTTGGCCAACTACAGAACAAGTGAATAGTGTTTATAGAATTGTATCAGCTGTATTTACTTTTACAGCAAGTGGCGGTGATTATGATAAAGCTTTTACTAGATTATTCTTAACTGATGTGGCATCTGGATTAACACCAGGATTTTTATTTGCCTTGTCACGTCCATTACTTGTTCCATTTTTATTAATAGATGGGCAAAATTATCCTGCAACTTATTCTATTTATTTAGGTGATTAACTGATGGCTTTAATTATAAATCAATTTCGTGGTTTAATTCCAAGCTTAAGTCGTCAACAGGTTCAAGAACCGTTTGTCATTGACGGTAAGAATTTTATTTTTGCAACGCAAGGGCCAAGAACTGCTTTTGGTAGCGATATTTATATTTATGAGAGATTATACAGACCTCGTTATATACAAAGTATTAAAGTCGGGCAGGAATATTTTTTATTTACTGATAATGGTATATTAATCATAGATAGCGCTAATAATAGATATGCTCCGTTTTATCATCTTCCGATTAATCAAACATATTTTCCTTGGTCCATCGCATTTGTAGCTAATAGATATTATTTTGCAAAAAAGAATAGTCCGCTATTACAATATAATCCATTAACAGGTAGTATTATAGTTATGGATGATCCAAATATTCCGGCTAATCCAGTCGCTGTCACACAATCTGGCGGCCGTCTGATTATATTGGGTATAGCTGCAATTGCTTGGTCAGCTATAGATGATGGCGAAGATTTAGCTCCAGATGCTGAAGGTACCGGTGCCGGATTTCAATTAACGGCAATTGCTGGCGGCGGCAATCCATTAGCTGCTAAAGAAGTTGTTGGCGGATTTATTACTTATTTAGAAAATGGTATATTATTCTCCAGATTAATTGACGCGGCTATTCCATTTCATCACACTGTAATATCTTCTGAAACCGTACCACTTAATCCATTTTGTATTGCAGATATCAGTAAACAAAATCATATTGTTCTCAGTAGAATTGGTTTTTTTTCTGTTTTAAATATTACACCTGAACCGTGGCAACCATTAATGAGCGAGCATTTTAAGGAAACTATTTTTAAAAACGTCAATACTAATATAGATGAAAATTATAGATTATTCTATGATACAAAACGTCAACTATTATTCATATCTTGGCGGCAAGGTGCTGAAATTTTTGATAAATCATTTGTTATTTATATACCACGGGATGAATTTGGTTCATTTGATTATTTACACTATTCATTAATGAATTTTCCTCCACATATTAGTACTATCGCAGAAGATGATTTAGTTTATTTGGATCACGATAGATACGCCAGGAAAATAACCGAGTTTGGAAACTTTGAAATTTTTTCTCGGCGAGCCAATTTATATGCACAACGCGGTATCACTGATGAACATTCTGCATATTTTGACGGTGTAACTAATAATTTTAGTACGGTTATAAAAATAAGCACTATTGACTTTTCTCGTGAAGTATTACCCAATAATACTATATATAACTTGAATAAAGAAATAGAAACCGTTGATGATGATTTAGAAATTGTTAAACTTTATACTTTTATCGAGTCGAATCAACAATCTACTGACGGTTTATTTTTCTCAGACGGTTTTGGAAGTTTTGATCAGGCCGCTTTTGAAACCGCGGTGGGTATGTTAGCCGGCTTTTCTACTTATCAAGTTATTCAACACTTACGTGAATACGCGTTTGTTGATAGTTTTGTTGAATTAGGCGTATTTAGATTACAAGACCCACAAGCTGTTGGTCGTTATCATGCGCAAACATTAATAGCAATTAATAGCAGTGATCAAGTCTCAGAACAAACTTTTATCGACTGGTTAACTATTGAAGGTGATGATATTAACGAAGATTGGAATATACTTGATGAAGAAGAAGATTGGGGAGAAGGTGTTACTACAGGTAGTAGATTTTTTGTAGAATTACATGCTTCAAACGATGCGTATAATTTGATTAATCAAGATGGCGGACTTTTTAAAACTACGGAATTAATTCCAATTATTGTAGATGGTCGAAGAACTTTATATACTACGTATGAAAATGCTTTATATTTAAGTCTTAAAATAAAAACAAAAGACCCCGGCGATTATTTTGAGATAAAACAAATAGAGATGGAAACTCCTGTAGCTGGAAGGCAATCTTAAATGACTAAGCGAGTTCAACGCATTAGGCATAATACAACTGGTGCTGATGCATTTATTGGTCGTGATGGTGAAATAACTGTTGATACTACTAAGAAAACTTTAAGAGTTCATGATGGACTTACGGCGGGTGGTGTAGAAGCTGCGCGGGCTGATCTAGGTAATGTCTTATCAAGTCAAATCACTAATCTGGTATCTATTGTATCAAGTAGTGCGGCGGGTAAAGTAACACCTGCACAACTAGCGGAATTTCAAGGTAATTTAAAACCATTGGGATTAGTTTATTTAGAAGATGCGGCAGGACCGACTTTAGATTTTGGTTCTCCTGGTATTATTCCAATTAACGGTACGCCATTATATAATGTAAACTCAATAATAGATACTGCAAATAATAAAGTTGTCATACCGAGCGACGTAACTAAAGTTCGTTTAACTGTACAATTATCACTTGAAGTTACAGCTAATGCAAACTTACTTGTTTTATTTACTAAAAATGCTGATATATCATTGAAATACGGACAATACGGACCTGCCGGTGCACAACCATCAGAACAATCAACAAATATTCAATTTTCATCACCGATATTACCTGTAGTTATTAGTGATTTCTTTGAAATTAGACACATTCCTTCATCAAGTACAGCATTTGCTTTGATTATGAACCAATCATGGCTTCAAGTTGAAGGGTTGTAACAATGACGCTTGATCTTACATGGCTTGTTGATAGAATACCGCTAGATAAAACTAGACTAAAGGCTGTATTACAGGAAATATCTGATTTTATAGATAGTGGTGAAGGCGCAGGTGGGGTAACTAGTCATAGTCTGTTAGATAATTTACTTAGTGATGATCATACACAATATATATTAGTAGACGGCGCAAGAGGATTTACAGGCGTTGTCCCCGGCATTACTCCTACCGATCCTACACATTTAGTTACTAAAGCTTATGCAGATGCTTTAGTTATTGGCGGCCATGATCCTGTTACTTTAGCTGGAACACCTGATTATTTATCAATCGCGGGTCAAGTTATTACATTGGGATTAGTCGATCTTACTACAGATGTTGTCGGCAATCTGCCGGTTGGAAATCTAGCCGGCGGCACTAGTGCAGGTGCTACAACATTTTGGCGCGGTGATGGTACTTGGGCAATACCGAGCGTAACTTTCTTAGTATTAACCGATACTCCATCTTCATTTACCGGACACGGAAATAAAATTGTTGCTGTAAATGTCGGTGAAACCGCACTTGAATTTATTGCCGTACCTGGCGGCGGTGATATGCTTGCGTCTGTTTATGATCCGCAAGCAAAGGCTGCTGATGCTTTCGCCCGCGCTAATCATACTGGCACACAGGCAGCTAATACTATTGATGAATTTAATCTAGTTAGTCCTCAAAACAATGATGTATTAGCGTTTGATACAGGTTCTGGTAAAGGCGTTTGGCAAAATCCTGTTGAAGCTGGCTTAGCTACTGCGGTACAAGGTGATAAAGCTGATACCGCATTGCAACCAAGTGGAATTACATCTGCTAGTATTATACCAGCTACAAACAATTTAAACTTTTCTGGCGGTGCTGATGGTAATGTTTGGACTAAGCAAGCTGATGGCTCTGTCGCATTTGAAGGCGCAGGAGCACACACCCACGCGTTAGCTGATATTACTGATGCAGGTTTGTTGGCCGCGAAGGATACGGTAGACACTGATGATATCGAAGCTAGTGCAATCACAGCAGCAAAGATAGCCGATACGGCGGTCACACCTGGCGACTATACCAACTCTAATATTACCGTGGATCAACAAGGTCGGATTACGGCGGCGACTTCGGGCTCGGGTGGCGGAGAGGCCATTAATCGAACAGGTTTTGACCCTACCGCAGTTTTGATCGATGCTGCTCAGATTATCTTCACGGATACCTATACTCAAACGGCAGCTATCCCTTGGGCGAAAGCCGCTGGAAGTAATTTTAATGGTGGCAGCGTTCAGATTGACTTTGTGGCGAATGATGCCGGTTCTGGTGTTTCTGATGTGCACACTTGGGGCGCAGAGTTTATTGATGGTGGTACCCGAGACAACGCCGACTTGCCAACTACGTTTGTTGCTGGTCGGCAAACGATGCTCTTTATCTATGAAGAGACGGACAACGTTATTGCAGTTTATTTTGCGGGCGTTCTTGCTCCAACTATAGTCGCCAGCACATCTACGACGGAGACGCTCGGCTTAACATTCCAGCTCCACCGTAGCGTCACTTACGTAAGCCACGCTGCGAGTGTAGACTGGACTGTCCCGGCGGCAGCTCCGGCCGGCTCACTCTGGTTGATCAAGCCGGAACATGATGGTTCGTTCGTAAGCGTTGCTGGTGACGTCGGCAGTGTGAATGGTACGGCCGGGGGCACGGCACGGCTTGTTAATGGTGGGCGCGGTTATGTGTGGGTGCGATCAAACGCGGGCTCGGCACCAGTCGTCGAGGTATTCGGTGAGATAATCGCGGCACCTACCGTCACGGCTGGCGCAAAGACTTATGACAATGATGACTACGGATTGACGGTTGAAATTACTGCCGCAGGCACTCAGACTTTTGGTGCCGCAGCAGGCTTCACCAGCGGATTTTTCGTTAACATCTTCAATATCACCACTGCTGCCGTCTTGATTGATGGAGTAGACGCTGATCATTCGTTGCCTGCTAACGGTGCTGTTACGGCAATGAGGCACAGTGATGGCTCGCTCCGTGTGTATGGCGCCGGTGGCAACACCATCTTGGATGCATTGTGATGCCTATTTTCCCCGGCATACTGGCATCCTCAGATGGCTGGCTCCGCGAATATTTGATGGACGAGGGATCGGGCACGATTGTTGCTGATACAAAGAGCGGGCAAGATGGCGCGTTTGGCGCAGACCCTCCTTCCTGGTCAGGCGGCAGCGTGCTATTCGATGGCGTTGACGACTTTATTAACATCCCCTCTGGTGGTCTTCCAGGAGGAAATGCATCACTTACTATGTGTGCCACTTTCAAAAAGACGGCCAGTGGTGACGGCGGTATTGTCCAATACTCTAATTCTGGCTCGACCCGGCGTCGGCCATCAATATGGGCACTTACGAACACCAACTTGACCTTTGTTGTTAATGGCGATGATTTGTCCGTTACTACATCGGACTATCAAGATGTGGACATATTTGCCTCATGGCGATACAACGCCGTAACACTTGAACTATTTGGGGCGAGCGCCACTTTAGGCGCAAGCGGCAGCAAGATACTCGGCGCTGCACCCGATTGGTCGCCATCAGGCGCGTTGATCGGAGCATTGGCGGATAACTTCTTCCCCGGCCTTATATACTATATTTCGATCCACAATCGCTTCTTGAGCGATGATGAATTAGCCGATCATTATACTTACGTACAAGGACTTATGACCGCCAGGAGCATTACCGTATGAACTTAATTACGACATCAGCGCGCGGCAGAGCCTATCGCGGGCACCGCACTCGCGCTGCGCACTTGGAGTTCAGGCCACCTCATATGGTGGACCCGTACATTTATCAAGCGGCGGCCGGAGAGTTTGTATTTCCTGTATCGGCTGAATTGACGGCGGGCCGGGCGTATATTGGCAGCGACGGCAATCGATACTTCAATAAAGACCTTGATGTCATAATCTTGATGCCGACGACCGCTCTTACAGTCGGCGTAACAGTTCGGGGTGGGCGCCATATTCGAACGATTGGAGGTAAGGTTACGGTTCCTATCGGCGCGTCAGCAGGTATGTCATTTGGGGAGCAAACCGGCTCAGTGTTTTGTGAAGGTGCCCACGTTGATTGTGATGGGCAGGAAGCAGATGGGATCGTTACGCGGTTCAATGGCACCATTGCCACAGAAGAAGGGTTTGGAATAACTCAACATCCGGGCATTACTCTTCAGCACTGCTTAATCGAAAAGGTTGACAATCTTAATAGCTTTCACGGTGACGGTTATCAGATGCAAAGCCCAATTGACCGAGTTGATATGGAAAATGTGACTATTGAGAGTGCCTATCAAGGCATGTTCCTTCTTAATAATGGCGACCCTAACGACATCGGCCCTTCTCCAGATGGCGTGATTCTCCGAAACGTCAACCTCTACCATTATGGGGATGGCTTGCAGACACACTTTTGGGGCATCTGGCTTCACAACGGAACAACCGAGCGAACCACTGATCTCTATCCTGTTCGGTTCGACAATGTGTGGGTTGATGATAGTCCTGGTATGGACTGGGAAGACGTCGCAACGGTCCCAAACGAAACTAATACATGGGGACCGTTAATGCAGACAGACGCAACCAGCGACTATTTCGCGTTCGACGGACTTAGCCTGGATATCACTGGTAACGTGCGCCGGGGCACGCCGCCGAGCGGAAACTTCGTGGTCGCCGCAACGTGTGGTCTTAACTATGTTAGTCCTTGGCCATTGCTATGACTAGTCTCCACGCTTTTCTTCTACGGCGCCGCCCGCGCACTGGCGGTATGCCTCAGGAATCTCCACCGCCCGAGACTAACTTGATATCGCTCTACGCGCTCGATGGTGGCACAGCAATTGACAGCGAGAGTGGCGTCGATGGAACAATCGTCAGTAATTGGACTGCAACTGATGTAACCAGTTTAGTAGATGGCGTGGTCGGGACGGCGTTCTATAAAGATATTAATATCAATGCTCACATTATCTTGCCTGCAGATAACCCGGCACATGATCTTGATACAGTATCACTCGTATTCTATTATCAGCCTACAAGCAGTGCGGCAAAGCATGTTATCTTTGCCGCACACACTCCCTTTGCAGGGGCGCCCGGCAACTTTTCGATTGAACGGTTAACCAACGGGCGATTACGTGTCTGGCATTACGGACAAGACGGGGCGCTTCGATACTTTGAAAGCACAAACGGCATTGCAGCCACAAATCTTGTCAACGGCACAGCATACCGCATTGCTTTAGTGCTCGGACCACTTGGCGCGCACCTATACCTTGATGACGTTTTGGTGGCATCTATTCCAGAAAACCAAAACGGGTGGAATAATACGATTGATAAATACGTCGGCATCTGGACAAATGGAACGCAAGATCCGATGCAAGGCGTAATTGATTATATTAGAATATTCGATGGTGAGTTGAGCCTTTCGGGTGTACAGGCATTAGAAGATGCACAAAGTATTGCCATCGCAATTGACGATAACATTGGGGTAGTGCCGCCAAGTACAGCAACGAGTGTTGATGTAGCGGCAAATGATATTCTTGCTGACGGGCTTGCACTGAATATTTCCATTGCTTCCGATCCGTTCGGTCGCCTTTCAGTTAATAACAATAATACTGTGGATGCCCAGATAGTAATTACAACGCCAGAAGCGCCGGAGATGGATACAAACGAGAATGGCACCTACAAGATTGCCGAAAACGGCGGGCCGTTGTCAAATATAGCTTCGGTTACTTGGGTCCGACAAGCCTCGGCAGGTTCCTATACACCGTTCGCATTCGTTACAATTTCCAATCCGAGTGTTAGTCATCCTGGTTCATCTCGCCCTGGTTTTAGCGCGTCTGATCCTCGTAGTGCATCTTTCATTGACCCAATGTCTGGCATTGAATTATTTCGGATCGGGGGTAATCTTGGCGCCAATGTACTTATCAACGGCGCGTCTGATAGTGGGCTGGATTATCCGCGCAAACTCCGAAACACAAATAACTCTAAGGGCTTCATTACGTGGAATGCAGATAGCACGCTGTTAATGATCGAGCGGTACTTCGCCAGGAATGGCGATCCGTCAAGTCCGGCGCAATCATATCTAATCGACGTAAATGCTAGCCACGGGGCTAGCGTGCCTTGGCGCATCATTCGTGTGAATGTAACACAAGACTTAAATGGCGCCGGCGGATCTAATGGCGGTTCTTCGTCATGGTGGTTTTGGGACCCACTTAATCCTTTGCGCGCATATGCGCAATTTAACGACGGTAGACTAGCCGAGTGGTGGCCTATCGGAGGCGACGGACATTCCGTAGGGGAGATCAATGTTCTTTATGGAACATTGCCCGCTGGATTTGGTAGTGTACATAATAGCGACGACAGGCCAGGCGCAAGCACTCCAACACCTGATGGTGTATTGGTTAGTACGCCGTGCCGACGTAACTCGGACGGTAGGAGAGGAGGTTTTCGGCGAAACCTTTTAACCGGGGCATTATCTAGCTTTGTCGTCTCGCCAGATTTCAACTATACCGGATCTTCTCTAGATCATCCTGATCGTTGCGCTGGTAGTGTTTCTGCGGCAGGAACATATACACCTTTCAACGAGAATGGAAGTCGGTTTAAGTTCAAACGTTGGTCGGATGGGGTTGAAGTGGCGGATACCGATCCGGTAAATGCCGCTACTCATACTAATATGGTGCTTCGAGATGGTGTTGAATATTACTGTGGAGTGCGTACCGATAATTGCAGTATGTTTGACATTGCAGCAGGAACGTGGGAGGAAAAAATCACTGCCGCCCAATTCCAAGGCAACAATCCAAACCATCTTGGCGCGCTCAATTGGAACGATACGTTTGAGACTTACGGGGCGACAGGGAGTGGTTCCTCGGTCGGGCCGCGGTATTTCCTTTACACTCGGTCAGGCCCACGAAATGGCCATACTCGGGCGATCATGGGTATTCGTATGGGGATTAATGACGTAAACCAATTCCGCTTTATTTGTAACCACAGAGGTGTTCGAACCGACAACTCCAACGAGTGTCATGCGCAAATGGATCCAAATGCGAAATACGTGGTGTTCCCAAGCAACTGGCAAGAGGCCAATAGCGGTCTGAGCGACGATGTTCATCCTTATGTTGCTGTATTGCCAGATGGGTGGAGAAGTCCAAACAATGATGGTTCATAATTTGTTATAAATTTTAAAACGCTTAGATTTAAGTTGACATTGAAATTGTTACATAGTATAACTGTAGTTAATGGGTAGTCAACAAAATGGAGGTAATGGCAAACGTACTGATTGGTTTAATGTATCAATCAGTACAGTTATAACTATTGTTGTATTGATTATTAGTGCAATTGTTGCGTACTATGAAGTTGTAGCTAAACTGCATAGTGCTGATGCAGCTTTAAAAAACGGTATTGAATTAATACAATTTAAAATTGACGCTATAAAACTAGAGCAAGAAAATAGAAGAAAGATTGTTTATGATGTGCCGTCATTAATAAGTGATACAAATCAAAGATTAATAAATTTTACTGAGGCATTAAATAATTTAAGAAGTACACAAATAGGAATTGAAACTCGTTTGCGTGAATTAGAAAGAGCTGTAGATAGATTAGGTAATAGAAATCCTTCTAATAGATTGCCTTTTGAGCTGCCGTAACGCTATGAGGTAACAAGATGGCTATCACAAGAACCGGACCTGAACGTGTAACACCAATTGCTCGTCCCGGGACGAGTTCTATTGATGTAGATGCTGGTGGTGTATCTATCGGCAGTTCAAGCCGCGGTAAAACAAATTTTTCTACTCAACCGAGTATGGCACTTGGTCGTGATATTATTTCCGAGATATTCCAAATTGGCGGCGCTGCTGAAATGGCTAATCAAGAATTTCTAAGTATTTTACAGGGACCCGAATTTAGTTTAGGCTTTGAAATGGGTAGTCAATTTGGCGGCGTGGTTAGTGAAAGCTCAGGCAGCGCCACACGTGAAACCAGAGCTACAGAACAGAGAAAGGATAAGTCTAAACAAGATACAGCTGAACAAACTCAAGGTGGAGCTGAAGGTCAAACTGATACTGGAGATCGTATATTGGAATTTCTTAAACAAGAAGTTTTTGTACCATTAGGCTTTGGCGATATTATTGCAGAGTTTGAACGTTTTGAAGATGCTAATCTCGGTGTTTTAGATCTTTTGGCAGGTGCAACACCGGAAGATCCTAGATCATTTTTAGATAGATTAATTGAACAAATGTCTTCAAATGAACCAAGTCAAATGGGTGGTAGTGTTACTAAAGGTAAAGATAAAGACTTACGTAACAGAGCACAATTTCAAAGAGGGAGATAAATAGCATGGGACTTTTTGACTTTGGCTTTGGTTCGAAAGATGAAAAACAAAAGCAAGAAGCAGAACGCACAACTATTGCTGATGTAAGTGAAAGTTCAAGACAAGTCGGTGAAACAATTGGCACTGAACGGTTAAATACCCGTAATGTTGAAACAACTTTAAATGTGCGTACTAGAAAAGCGCTTGAAAGTTTATTATTTTCTAGTGTCGCTCGTGCCGGACAGCCGGTTGGCGGTCGTCAAAGAAATGTTGCTACCAGAGCAATAGATGCGTCTAAATTATTAGCAACACGCGCAGCGACTGGACAAGAAGATATTGATGAAATGATTATGGCTATTATTAGTGATAGAGAAAGGCAAGGACAAACAGCTATTCGTGGCCAACAAGCAAGATTATCGGCTGCCGGTGGTAGTGCATTAGGCTCGAATGTCCAACAATTAGGTGCTTCATCTGAAGCCCAATTACTTTCAAGTCTTGCCAGTGAAGAAGCTCAATTGCGCCTTGGTGCAAGAGAACAAGCTACGCAAGAAATATTAGCAAGCCTTACAGCGCAATTAGGTGTTGGTGAATTACTTGAAGCACAAACTACTGGTAGATTTTCAACACTTACGCAAAATGCGGCCGTGTTGGGTGATGTATTACGTGGTGCAAGAACTGTTTCTACAGGAAGAACTATAGGTAAGAGTACTGAAGCTTCCACGGTTGAGACTGACACGATACGTAAGATTATCGAAGAAATGCAACAAAAGGGTGAGATTAAGGGCGGTAGTAGCGGCTTTGACCTCGGGTTTGGAATATAATCATGACTGATCTTACTCGTTTGACTAATCCAACACAAACAACTAATATGCTTGAATTGTTTGGTGATATCGCTAAACAACGGCAAGAAACCATTCAAACTATTAAGCAAACTGATACCAGAATAATATCTTCTGATCAAGCATTTCAACGATCAATTACAAATTTATCTAGACAACAACAAGTCATATTTGGTGAAGCGCAAGAAACGTTAAATAATTTACGAACTATCGGAAGACTGCCGGGTGATCTTCCAGAATTACTTGGTATATTTAATGAAAAATTCTCACCACGCGCTCAACACGCTAAACTTCAATCATCCGAATTAGAATTACAACGTCTTGGTTTACAAATGAATACTGCGCAACAAGTTCATAGAATGAATGTTGCACAATCTGTAAGAGAACAGGCTACCGCTATTAATGTTTTACAATTTACAAGAGAAGGTTTAATTGATACGCAGAGAATGGCTGAGTTTGGACTTTCTTTAAGAGAGCATGAGATTAGATTATCAGAACATAATAGAGAGGTTCTTGAAAAAAACTTAAAAGATCAGTCTGTTGATACATTAATACAGTGGCAAGCCGATCCAAGTAAAGCACCAAAAGAACTAAGAGATAAACCTGGACTAATTCGTGGTATGATATTACATAAGTCTGATTTAGAAACACAATCCAGAATGCTTGCTTTTACACTTAATGCTTCTGAAAAAGATCAAAGAATTAGAAGCCTTTCAATAGATCAATTGCGCGGTATACTAGAAGGTAAGGCCGCACCGCCAGATGGTTTGACTATCGGTGAAATTGAAGAAAGATTTATTAATCAAAACCACGCGCAATTAACAAGCCGATCTGCCGTATTAGCACATAAAGCCGGTGAGCTTCAATTACGACAAGCTTTAAAAGCTGAATTACTTCTCGGTAAATCATCTACTGAAATACAAGATATGTTAAATAATATGGCTGGTGAAACTAATTCAATTATGCAAGGCGGTCTTGAGTTTACTAGAAATGAATTAACTATGGCATTTTCACAGAAATATAATGAAGAGCGTGAACGAAATAACGCAATGATGGATAGAGTTATCAGTCTAAGTGGTGTTGAAGGAGCCGCTTTAGAAAGCGGTACGATTGCGCAATCGCTTCAAATGGTAACAAATCCGCATACTGCATTTGATCCACAAAATCCTTATTCAATGTTGCCACCAGGTATTGCTGCGCAGGCTATGACTAATGATGCTAAACTTAATCAGGCTGTAGCATTAGGCAGTGCGGATTTAATTATCAAATACAATGAAGAACAAAGAAATTTTCTCAGGCAGGCAAGGGATGCTTATGTTGATAGTCAGCCCAAGGAGGTTAAAGAGGCAACAAAGGAATTTATGGATAATGGCAGGTTTATCACGGCTAGAAATGCTAATGATTATATGCTCAATAACATCGGCAATCCTGGCTTACTTGGCGCCGATCCTGTTCTTGGTCCTGTTTGGTCATCCTTGACTAATTCATATATTGAACTTGCTAAAAAGCAGACTACTGGAATTAGTTTTGATCCAGTTAGTGGTACTGTAGATTTAACAGGAAAAGGATTAGATAGTGCAGTATTAACTGAGGAAGCTATTAGAAAAGGTAATGTACGTAAAACCGCTAAATCACATTTGTATCAAGAAGCTTTAAGAGTTTCATTCGGAAATTTAGTCAGAGGATCACCTGATGTTTGGGGTAAGTATGTTAATCAAAGAAGTGGTAACTTAAGTGAATTATTTTATGCTGTTTCTGAAAGAGAAGATGAAGGCGGTAATGTTACTCAAGAATTAGTATTTAATCCTGCTGAAATGCTTATTACACTCGCATCAGACAGTGTTGCTTTGCAGCAAAAAGGGATTCTTCGGCCTAATGATACACTAATTGATACCTTAATTGCAGAAATGCGGACTACTGGAATGCCTTCTATTAGGCAGATTGGAAGTGGATCTATTGGCGGCTCTGCGTTGATGTTTAGTCTTTATGGTGATACTCCAGAAGCATCTATTATGACAGAGGTTAATGCGTTAGAAGCGACTGCTAAGAAAGTTATTCATGAAGCTGTACGTGCTGGCAGTGAAATGTCTGGTATCAAAAATATGAGTGATCAAGCGCGTGCAGCACTTAATTTGCCGCCGAAAGAAGAATTGCCAATGGAGGAACAAATTCGTAGATCATTAACCGGTACTGGGCCATCCACAAGTCAATTTAATATGCCAAGGGCGCAGTGATGAAAAAGCATCCATACTTTGAAGATGTAGTAGATCATATATTAGACGGTCGCAGTTGGGCTCATGTAAGGATACACTAATGGCTCTTTTTACGGATAATATGGTAGAACTTGCTCCAAGCGATCCAAATCAATTTACAGGTCCGCAAATAAGTACATCTAATGAGGAATTTAAAAATAGAGAAACACGTACAGCTGAACATATCCTAATGTTTCCGCCTGCTGCGGCCGCAGGTGCTGTTCAGACATTTGGTGAAAGTCTTTATTTATTCAATTCTAATTCTGTTGAGAAATTCTTAAATACTTATATGCAACCACTTGGAAGTTATTATTCTAGGAATAAATCTCCTGCTCAGACTGTAGGAGATTTAACCGGATTATTTATTCCTGCTATCGGCGCATCAAAAATTCTTAGAACTGTCCAAGGCCTTGATAAGATTTCAGAATTAACGCAGTCTAGCAGATTAGCTAAAACAATTATTGGCCGCTCAGGTGAGGCTGATGAAGTTTTAGGTCTATTACGTGCCAGGGATAGATATTTATCTTCTAGAGGGGCCTTTGATGTATTGGATCAGGATATTACTCGCAAACAGTTGGCGCGCAGAGCTAGAACTGCTGGTGCTGGCGAAGTCATTAGAGATACAATTGCAGGAGAATTAGCTATTCTTGGTACTATGCATTCTTCAGACACTTTATATCCCGAAGATTTTACAGCGATGGATCATCTAGCTTTGAATGCTTTATTTCCAGGGGTATTTGCTGCTGCTAGAGTTTCACAAATTAATAAACTTATTAGAAATTCTGCCCAAAGCGTAGCTCGTGAAAGTGTGCTTGCAAGAAATCCGGCTGATCTTCCATTAGATCAGATTATTAGCCAGCCTGGTAATCGTGATTTAGGTTTAACTGTTTACGCAGAAGCAAGAAAAGTAGCTGCTAGAGAAAGAGATCAAGCTGCGTCGACAGACACTGATATTAAATCTAACTTTGACAGAGATGAAAAAGCTTTTTCCGTTAAAATGAAAGAACAGGTTGAATTGCTTGGAAAGGATACTATTGTAAAGGATTGGACTAAACGAACTGTCCTATCAAAGGAACAAGTACAGACAATTATGGATGCTGAAAATGATTTTCCTACTACTATGCTAGGTGCGTATTCAGTTCAGAATGTACCTGATAATGTGCAAGGTTTTCTTAATCATGGTAAGAATTTAGCTAAAACGAAACGAATACAAATTGCTAATATACGTGATCGAGCAGGCGAAAAGGGAAGAGATTTGAGTTTTGAGGAGGCCGAGCAAATTGATAAATTAAGAAAAAAAGAAGAATTATTGATGAGTACTGAAACTTATATCTTAGCTGCCGACGGCTCAATGCTTCATGCTAAAAATTATAAGAAAATATTCCAAGATGATCCAGAAAAGATTATAACAGTTCCAAGAGTTCCCGGAAAGGAAAGCCGTAAATACACTGTAAAGCAAATCGGCTTCAGTGAAGAAGGTTTAGTAATTAGTGGTCACGGGGCAAAAGAAGGTGGCCGCGTTAAACAATTAAAAGATTTTTCATTGGATGAACATACATCTTTATATGCTTTAGCACAACGCGCTGTTAAGAATTATAAACTAGGCGAATTTAAAATTGCAGTTCCTAAAGATGCTAACTATGTTCAATTAGATTATATTATGGAATTGCATAATAAATTTGGAAACGCTATAATGAAAGATTTGTCTCTTCCTAAAGAATGGACAGCCGGCCTTGCTGATGTTGAAATCAATTCATTAGCACAGAAATTCAAAGAATATAAACGACTTCGACAGACTACTAATCAACAGCTTCGTAGCGGTATAAAACTTCCTCAGTCAGCTATTATTAATAAAGATGAAATAGCTAGAAGATTAAATCTTCCATTAACACCGTTCGGTGAAATCCATCCTGTTATGGGATTGTTTGAAAGTATTATGGTCGCTGATGATGATTTCTTAAAAGCGTTTGGTGATACAAGTCATATCCGTAGAGCATTGCAAGAAGAAGCATTTTGGCCACATCAAGTTCAGTATGCTGATGCAGATAAGTTAGCTTTACGTGGTAAGATGATTAATTGGCCTGAGAATAAGCAGAGCTCTTTAATTCTAAAACGACCTGTTAATCCGTTAGTAGGTACCGGGCAGACAATTCAAAGAGGTATTGAACAGACTAGATTAATGAAAATGAAAGGTCTTGGCGCTGCTAGTGAATATGAGGCTGATTTGGTTAAATTAGTTTTTGATGAACTAACAACGGGGACGGCCGCTGGTGCGACAAGAGTTGCACAAGATGTAACTTCTCTAGCCGTCGGCACTACAAGAACAAGTCAATTAGCTAATCTTCAATTGACAAAAGCAATGATTATGGCGGAGAACCCGTCATTACAGGCTGTGCAAGCGGTTGAAGTTTTAACTGATAAAATATTTAGAAATCAGGTCGGCAAAATATTTGAACAACATAATCAAACCTTTGCAACACTTCGTGCTGATAAGGGTGCAATGGATGAATTCAATCTTTATACGCATATGCGGCGCCAGGGATGGGATTTAGAAGAGGCATCTATTCACGGTGAAGCATTAAATGTTTTAGGTACAGACGGTAAATTCATGTTTACTTTATCAAACACTGCTGAAAATAAAGCACGTTTTGAAAGAACTTTCGGCAGGGAAATGGAAGAGGGTGACTTAGCCCCAAGTATTAGTCCTAACTATGTTCCATTAGCTATGAATGAAAAATCCTTTGCCGCAGCTTCTGCTGTTAATCATTTAGATACAATCTATCTAAGTAATACAAACCACCTTCGCCGCCTTGAAGGATTAATGCCTATTAGAAGGAAACCCTGGCATGTCCCGCCTAAAAATCTGGCTAAGGAAGAACTATTTTATCTTATTAGACCGGATGGACGTCTTCATTCTGTGGCCCACGGAAAGACTATTGCAGAAGCGAAGGCTAAAGCTGATGCGGAAACTACAGCAGCTAAAGCGAATGGATTAAATCTTATTACGCAAAGCCAACAAGATATGGCTAAATACTTCAGCATTAAAGATGAAGCATTTGGCGCAATGGTTGACTTCACTGATGTACTTAGACAAACAGCCAGGGCTAAAGGTACTTCTGTAGGGTTAATAGTTGACACCGGGCCGGAGGTTTTAAATGATATCATCAGAACCCAATCACAACATTTTGAAAGTGTCCTTCGGCGAACACGAGCGATGTTCTTCGAACCACAACTCAATTATATGCAACAAATGCTCTCAAGAAGTGCACCTATCTCAGCTGCTAGAAGAGGTGAAAGTCCTTGGCAAATGTATACTGCTAGTATTATGGGGAATCCTAGTATTAATCCCAATGATATTGCCGGCCGCGGTTATTTCGCTATTGAAAATATTATGGATAATATGCTTAATGCTGCCTGGGATAGAATGCGTGAAAGCAAAGGTATTAAAGCTCCTGCAGCGGTTAAAAATCCGGATGCTGCGTATAATAGATTGAAAGAAAGTCTTGGTGATTTTAATCCATTTCAAAATGCAGCTGATTATGCTGAACGAACTCTTAATGTTAAACATCCACCGCAGTTAAAGAGATTATTTGCCGGATTAAATTCATTTACTTCATTGGTAACACTTCGATTAATGGAAGTTAGTCATTCGCTATTAACACTTATGAGCCTCGGCGCGACAATGCCGGGTGTAATAGCCGGGGCTAGAAAACAAATTGGTGAGACACAGCAACAACATTCTGCAAGAGTTGGTACATTTTATAGATTGATTGATAAAGATAACGCGATGTTTAGCCCAGCCAGGGCAATGGCAGATAGTTTTCATTTCATGTTTACTAAAGAAGGTAGAGAGGTTTATAAGCGTGCAAGTGAATTAGGCTTCATGGATCAAACTGTTGCTGAAATTTTCAAGACCATGACTGCACCGCAACAAGGTTATCATAGTAATTTGATTAAAAACATCGGCAGAATTACTACATTTTTAAGTGATGAAAGTGAACGCCTTGCACGCGGTATTAGTTTTATAACTGGTTATAGAATTGCAACTAAAGGGTTGGAGATAAAAAATGAGAAAGCCGCATTTGCGTTTGGACATAGATTTGCTGATGAGGTTATTGGAAATTACCATCCTAATAATAGACCAAAAATGTTTCAAGGCGCTGTTGGTATGCCGCTTGGATTGTTTATGACATTTATGCAAAATTACTATCAAAGATTATTTGGATATATAGAAAGTAGAGATGCAAGAGCCGCTGTTATACAATTTGCAACACAAGCCTCAGTGTTTGGCGGATCAACAGTTCCTGGGTTTAACCAATTTGCAGACTTCTTTGCGAGTAACTATGATGGCTCTACTAATATTGTTGATGGGATGTATAGTAAATTCGGTGACGATGTTACTGATGCATTTTTATACGGGGGAGTTGCGAACATACCATTCATGTATGGTTTTGGCGATGGCTTTGGTATATATCAACGAGGTGATACTTCTATTCGCTCTATTCCGTCTGTATTCACTTTAGAAAATACTCCAATAGTTACTATGTTCCGTGATGGTTTCAATGCGGTAGGAGAGGCTGTAAGTGCGGCGAGAAGTGGTGGATTTACTGATCAGCGTATCGCAGAAATCCTTGGCTCGTATTCTACAAATAGGTTTCTTCGTAATATGGCTATGTTTTACGCTGATGTTTCTGTTGATCGTAGAGGGCAGGTTGTTAGTAGAGATATTAGAAGCGATTTTGGCGCAATTAGTAGACTTGCCGGATTGAGACCGTTGAGTGAGACTAGTCAGAGTGAAGCTTATTACAGGCTGAGAAGTACTGAATTTAGTCGCGCCGCGGGAATGGAGCGTTTACGTGACAATGTTAGAAGTCGGGCCCGAGATGGTAGTCTCAATGCTGATACCGTGAATGATGCCGTTGCTGAATATGCTAAGTATGGTGGAAGCGTTCAACACTTCGGTAGATTTCTTCGAGATAATATTATCGTAGGGACAGTTGATAGAGAGCAGAAGAAGGTAATTGATTTGTTGAAATCTAGTAACCGCGCTCAGGATGCGTTAAGGTTGATGGAAGTATTGCCGGAGTAAGACTGGAGTAAGACTGGAGTAAAACCAGAATGAAATTTGTAGAGCAAGAGATTAAAGAAATTAAGGATGATTTAAAATCTATTAAGCATGATATAAAAAAATTAGAAATACGATTAAATCTTTATGGAAAGCCTATACGTGACGCAAAAGAAATAGTTGACGCATTAGAAATTCAAGGACCTGGTTTCCTTAATTCCCCAAAATAGAGATCTCTTATATAACCAAATTGGTTATGATGATATAATACTATTTTGAAATCAAGTGCTTGGCTGTTTTCATCGCGGATTATAAATTCCCCACAGGCTTGTGTTCTTAGATGAAGGTGTTGCGCCAAATCTATTAATGTATCAATTTTATTAGATCGCATATATAGTTTTAGTAATTGATTATCCGAACTATATAAACCATATTTCATTTTTCATTCGGCACCTGTAGGTTGATGCCCGCTTTTCTTAACAATAATATTTTCCGCATCAACAATATGATATATGCATTTTCCGATACCTGATTTAATAGCGACGGATAGTTTATTTGTTTTCCCATTATATGCAATAATTAACTGATCTTTCGGAAATGAATTTCCTCTGAAATCTGTATATTCTTGTTGCGGAATAACTGATCCTACGATTATTGGTTTCATTTCTTGAACAATAGATCGGTTAATATAGATACTCTGATCTTGGCAAAATACGGTGAAGAGTGTGATAGCTAGTGGATTAGTCATTTGTCTACTCCTTGTTTACACCCATGAACATGATGGTTGCACGGTGGTCTTTAGCGTACTTTTTTATTAATGATTTATCAGGCAGCCAAACACTTTGCCATTTTAATTCTAAATAGTTTTTATTATCTATGACGCTAAATGCGGGTTTATTCATAATAGTTTCTAACTCTGCAATAATATTATCGACATTCGTGTCAGCTTCTTTATAAATTGTAGCCGTCACATTTTCTTCACTGCTTAATTTTTCAACGGCTTTTCCACTGCTAACAATTAATTCACCGCGGTCAGTCCAATCATTAATTCTTCTAACTAAAAATTCGCCGGTTAATTCATTTTGAATACATTTTTCTTTAAAGATTTCAAGTGCTTGTTTAATATTTTGTGCTAATTCTACTTTTAGCATTAAATTAGCGTTACCAAGACATTCGTAAAGATAAGTCGGTGTAGTTTGTTGTTGATAGTTGTTAACGGCTTTTGTAGCGTTTAAGTGGTGTTGGTGTGACTTGTCTTGATCGGATTGATTAGTCATTTGCTTGCCCCGTTTGGCGTCGACGTTCTCTAAGCATTAAACCTAATTCTCTCCAAGTTATTTCTTTTGCGCCATGTTGTATAGCAAGTTTCTTTTTTGATAAACAAATATCATAGTGATTACGTTGATACCATTTTCTAGCAACACCAATCTTATCTGCCATTTGATGTAATTCTTCTTCAGTATCAGCAATCATATGACACATTATCATACGTCTAAAAGGTGCATTCATATCATCTATATAGACTGTCACTTTTTTCACTCCACCTTCTTCGCCCGCACATCTTCTAATCTAGTAATATTATCTGGTTGCTTATTTAAATTCAATTCATTAATAACAGCTTCAATATCAAATAGTTTCCGTCTAAGCATAAACAATTCTCCTTTTTTAGGATCAGTAATTTTTTCAATACTATTAGATAATACTAATTCTTCTACAGCTTTTAGAAAATCAAAATTACTTTTAACATCTTTCCTTAAAGTCTTCCAAAGGACGCCAAGTGTAACTGGTTTATCAATGTATTGAAGGAATTCTATTACTTTTTGTTTTGCTGCGCCGGCTGGTGATAGGCCGAATTCTCCTAATGCTTCTGGCATGAATTGTTCAGTAGCTGTTAATATAGCATTGGCCTCTATTACATCATCAGCTGTTATAGTATAACTAATTCTCCCGGCCGCCAATAGCATTGATAATTTAAGTGCATGAATATGTCTCCTATTACAATAATAAACAAATCTCGGATCATCTATTGTAATATCTTGGTCATATATATCATGTGAGACACCCCACGCCTCACGTGTCATTTTCATTTCACCTTCCATTTTGTAAAATAGATGACTATAAACATTTTCAATTTCTTTTGCTAAATAATTATCCGGTTCAGCCGGCGGATATTTACCTTTTCTTTTTTTACTAGCAAATACAAATACTAATCTGGAAGAAAATCCACTACCTACAGATAATGATGGCAGACATTCATTTAATGTAGATGGTTGTGTACCTGCTAATATTGACAATAGAGGTTCCTTAATAATCTTAGTAGCGGCTGAAGTTGAATAATCATAATCTGATCCGTCCCAGCATTTTATTAAAAATGTAGTTAATTCTCTGGAATTAGTTCCAATTAAACTATCTAATTCACTAGCTACCGCGTATAATACATGTTTATCTTTTGGATGTATATGCATTTCTATGCTACTCAGATCAACTGGCCTTCCACTAGCAGCGATGCTTACTATGTTTTCTAATTCAATTTCACTTAATGACGCATCTTTTTCTGTTTCTGATATGAATTTTCTAATCAATCCCTGTCTCTGTCCCGCAGTATCATCTGGCGCAAATCTGATCTTTGTGGCCTTTTTTAGCCTATCAAGCATCCATTTAATCGCAGTAGATTTTCTGGCGGCGGGCGGACCAACTAAGATTACATAAGTATTAGGGTATAGTTGTTCAATTCCAAATTGGTGATATACTCTCCTACCTAACGCAGCACTTAATCCACTAATACCGCACCATAGATTGAATATAATTTGCGGCTCAGTGTATTCAGTGTATTCGGAATACACTTGTAGAAACGGGTTCTTAAAGACAATCATAAGTTCAGCGCATGGCTTGAGTGCTCACGCGCTGAACCTATTGCCTGTGTTACGCGACGTCTGCTGCGTCAATAGCAACGATAAGCGCATCCAATTCATTGTGAATTGCTGCTGCTGCCGGCGGATCAATTGATTGAAAAATCGGGCCGACACCTGGAGCACTTGGACGGTCTGAAGGATCACCTATCAGGGCTCTGAACTTATTGATCTCCGCGATAATCTCCACTTGTGCCGCTGCTGTAATAGGCTCCGTTGGAACTGCGTAACCACCGAACGTTGGAACTGCCATCTCGTCTTACTCCGTTGTTCCTTGGGTTGAACCAATTGAACTAGTTGAACCTGGGTTGTTAAACGTCAGCGGCACCATTTCTTTTTTGTTCCAAACATGCCCAATCATTGCATCGACGGGCACAACAAATTGTCTACCGTTAGCTTGACATGGAACATGGACAGTGTCAACAACTAATTTTCTAAGGTGCGGTTTAGTTTTAGGAATTTGAACTAACATACTGTCATGAAGTTGCAATGATAATAATCCACCTTCATCAAAGAAATTTGTTTTATAGTATAGATTATATAATGCTTTGTTAATGGCCCCGCTTGTACCGGCTTGTCCAATTTGACTTGCAAGTTCCCGTTGTGTTGAATTGTCATTAATTAAATCACCGAAAAATAATCTGGTTTGTCCCCAACAATCTGTAAATAGTTTGAAGTTTTTATTCGTCTGCTTGATGATTTCTCTAGTTTGATTAAATGTAGTTGGATATTTTTCATGGTACATCTCAATTAATTTACCGCAGAATTTAATTAATTGATCCGACTTCCATTTACTCGCATCTTTATAACCTATTTGTTCAGCGGTAGCTATTGCAGCTTCGTGGCCCATTGTAACGTACAGTGTAAAACCCATCATAAAATAGTGTGCGCCGTACACTATGCGTTTAGTGTTTTGTCTAACACCTTTAGTACTATGAACAACCCATTCTTCATCATTTTTATACCCATTGTAAACTTCTTCATATGGCTTACTGAAGAAATACGCTGCATTAATACAATGTGTATCTCTTGGATCATTTAGTAAATTAATTAATTCTTCATCACCTGTTTGATAGGCTGTATAATACATATCACTTTGAGAATAATCCACTTCTAAAAATTCATATCCTTCATCAGCTACGCACATAGCTCGGATTGGTTTAGGAATATTCTGCCCTTGTGTTCCATATCCTAGATTATGTTTTCTGGAAGCCGCACGATTTGTTTTAGTAGCGCTGGAATTAATTCTAAAGTACCATCTGTTATTTATTAATGTTAAACCTTTCTCATATTTACTTAAATTATTAGCAGCTTCTTTAACATCTATTAATTGATTAATAATAATTTCTAATAATGGGTGCTGGAACTTTATGATATTTAGATATTTCTTATCTGTAGTACGCTCCTTTTCCCCTTTTAAAAGTGGTTGTGCTTTTAATACATCATATATAAGGCTGGCAACTTGTACAGGTGAATTTTGATTAAAATCTGGATCACTGACCATTAGTTTTAAGTCAGCTAATTTAGTCTCTAATTCTTCTTTAAATCCATTTAAAATTTTACTGCGCCGATCTTGATCAACTAACAAACCTGTCATTGATGCCAGCAAAGCTGGGCGGGTTAATGGAAAATCTCTTATGTAATTTGTTAATCCGTATGGTTGAATTAAATTGAGCATTGCTATTGTGGCATATGCTGTATAGTATGTATCTAAGCCGTTGTAATTCAAATACCGATTAAAATTCTCCCGCATAATTCTATCGTCAGCGGCGAAATCATCTTCATCTTTACTATCGTCTTTCCAGTAGCGATATTTATCTAATAAAGTTGAACAAATAAACGCAAGATTTCTAGGAGCTTCTGACCACATTGCGTGGAATAAATAATAGAGATCAAGCCAATACTGATCTACTGGAATATTGTAATACAGTAAATAAGTTAAATCATATGGACCGTTTTGGTAAATCTTAGGTACAGGCATTTGTAGAAGTTTTTTAATCCAATACCAAACATCACATTCTTCTTCTGGTATCCAATGGCAATTATTTATTTTAGTCGGATTATAGAATGGAATAACTAATGTTTTATTTGAACCGTCTTTAAATATTGCTGTGAATGACATACATGTAATAAACGGCTTAGGCCAGCGCCGGGTTTCTATGTCATGACTGATAAAAATAGCTTTTCTTGCAAGCCTGGCAAAGTTAAATATATCAGTTGTCATTAATGCAATCTTAATATTCGGATCTGGAATATTCTTAGGCTTTCCTTCCGCCCATCTTTTAGTCTTAGCCAAATCTCTCATGAATATCCATGTATACCATCTAATGCTTTGCTCATCATCATCCTTTGCAACTCTTGGTTCAATTGCATAGATTAATTTTTGAACCTCATCCATTACAATACATGGAATTTTATTGTAAAAATAAACACTTCCTCGGCATTTAGGTAGTGAAGTTATCTGCCGTTCATTGAAGAAACCTAAAGTAGCTTCATCATTAATAACAATTGCTTGCGGTCTTATATTACTGATTAATTGTGTTAAATTAGTAAATACTTCGTTTCTTGCATTCGGATTAATAACAATAAGAAAATCTTTTTTTCCTCTTTTAATACGTTTCTCAATCATGGTTTTACATGAATAGTGTAGACTAGTATAATACATATTATTTTCGGTTAGACCGATTATTTCTAGATAAGGTTTGAGACGGAATTGTAGACCTTTAGAAAAGTTAGGCGGACCTAACCATAATATCTTCATTAGATTAAGTCCGCCATCTTTTGGTTAGTTTTACAAACCACCGGGAGCACGGTCGTGGTTCGCTTTACCGCCACCATGAGCCGCGGCGCTATTCATACCAAAGCCTTCCGGTTGTGGACTATTGCCGAGTCGACCAACGAAACGATCATCAGGAGTTCCGCGTCGCTGCGATCCACGTTGGTCCGCATAGGCACTGCACGAACGGCATCCGGAGTCCTTATTGGGCCTGTCCGACTCCATTGATAGGAAGGCATGGGCCGTACTTACAATCCAGCCATGCTGTGGCCAGATCCATGATAGTGGCGCAAAAGTAAAGTACGCGGCTGCAAGGCCAAATAGCAACAAGGCCGTTGCGCCAACAATGGTTAAACGTGGTAGCATGATCATTCTTTCCTTCAGGTTTGGTTAAGATAGTGGTGCGGGAGACGGGATTTGAACCCGTAATCCTTTTTGAGGAGGCGGATTTTAAGTCCGCTGCGTTTACCATTTCGCCACTCCCGCAACACACCTTGTTTAGGCCGCTTGTTCATCCGTCTTTACATCGCTGATCAGCGTACAAGCATCAAGATCGAGCCTTGAGTAATAGACGTTCGGCTTTTTCCGATCTTGCTGGTGAACGATTGGCCCGCGGAATTGGTGGCCGATGATGCCTTGTTGAATATCAACCACCGTTCCACTTGCCTTGGCATGGATGCTCAGTAACAAATCCTTGAACATTCCAAGCCATTGCTGAACCTGCTCTTGCGTAGGTTTTTTACCCTCTTCAACCGGCAAGAATTGCATCTCGCCGTGTTCTTTACCAAGCAAGTCCTCATGATCAACGTTTTCATCGGCGCATTCGACAACGCCGATACAGGTGAATGTAGTGAAGAAACAAAGCTTCCCACCCATCACTCGTTGTTCAGACTTCTTCAGTTCCCAATCATAGAGCCCGATTGGGAACTTGTAGGCTGTCATGCGGAAACGTTCGACCTCGGTAATATCGACATTACCAAGGTCCGCCAACGTCATCTGCATGTCTTGATCGCCAACCTTCACGACGATCGAGTGTTCTTGGTCAGTCATTGTTACTTTCCACTTCCTGTTTGTTTTCCTTGGCGGTAAAACAAAGCGAGATCATCACCGCCATTACTAGGGCGCCAATCCAGAGACCAAGGAGAAACGCAAGCCAGCCCGTCCATTCCATAATCTTAGCCTCTGCTTTACAGTGTTTGTTATTCGTTGTAGGTTGCTAACGTGATTTGATCGTCGTCAACCTCAACAAAGTTGACTTCCTGCTCATCATCAGATGATTGCAGGTTTTGCGTAAAGACAACGTCGGTGTCGAGAGTTACCTGGTTTTCTTTAACCAGGTTTAACAGATTAGTAATGAGTTCGAGAACCTTCACGTTTTTCCCTCCACGCTGGGTTTGCTGGGTTTACCAAACAAAAGCGTCGGTTTAGGTTGGTTCGATGCTTCTAATTGAATAGGTGTAGGTGGTTTATTAATGATTTTCTTTTTTTCCATTGAAGCTTGTAATAAGCCGAATTGTGGATGTGCGTCACCTCTATTATAAAATTTAAATGCTTCTGGTGGTGCACTATTAATAGGTGTTGAGATAGTCAAATAATCACAAATTTTACTAGGTGATAAATCCTGCCATTTAGTTAAAGCCGGCGGAATTGTTCTAGTACCACCATCTCTTTCATTACTTGGTTTACTATCTATGTAAAAATCATTTCCGGCTAATAAGAAATAAAGCATTTCAAAATCAGCTGGCATTTGTATTGCGTGATTAGCGCTTGTTGATTTAATTTGTGTTTTAATCCATTCTACTTCTTCACGCATTTTACCCGTTGTGGGATTAAGTGTTTGTTTTCTTTTTTCATACCGATCTTCATGTGCTATGATTATTAAATGACACGGTAATGATTGTAATTGTTTATAAGTCCATGTTGCGAAATGTCTGGTCCAACCAAATTCTGGCCGCTTTTCATTATCCGGTGTTACATCGCTGAAGTCATATTTAGTTTCCAATGCATACTTCCAAGTCAAGCCCCAACAGAATGAAGTCCAACTATCTAATATTAGTATGTCATTGCGAGTAGTTTTACTAATATCAATTTCAATATATGGCTGGTCTTTTGTAAGACTGTTAACTGTCGGAACAATTGTTTTATTATTTTCATTCCAGAAAAATCTGCCAGATTGGTTGTTTGGATAATCATCTTGTTTAAGCATTCTGGTAAAGAATTGTGGCGCTACCGGCATGTCAGTTTTGTCTGATAGGTCTATTACAAAAATTCTATCTCTTGCGGATTTAGAAATTTGCTTAGCAATATTATAGCCGCCTTCATCAATACATAGATGTATTATATTGAAACCAATTTCAGCAAATTTAAGAGACCACCAAGTTTTTTTAGTTTTTGGTTTGCCGTAGATTAAGAGATTAATTTTTAGTTGGTGGTTATTGATCATGTCATTGGCGGTTGGCATATTCAATTACTCCTAATCATAGGTTTTCTGTCCCACCTATACTTCTCTTCATTCGGTAGCGTCGGTTCATTATCAACAATCATTTGATAATCTATATTATCCCAATAATTAACCATTTCTTCCGGTTCAACCCCATACATTTTAGCGATTGATTTGAATAATTGGTGATAATTATAAACCGGATCGGTTTCACCTTCCAATACAGGGTAGTTTTTCTCTTTAATCCAATTCTCATGGGCTAATTGCGCATAGAAATATAGAGCGTGACAAGCTGGATGATCATCTAGGAAGCCGTTTGGCTTTATTAGATTAGTAAATCTTTTAGGAGTAAACTTTACAGTAAATTCTTTTTGGCCTTTTATAACATTCATTGGTTGCATAGTAATCTTATCTCTAGGCATCTTTCTTTACTGCCTTTTCGTTATACTGTATCAGTTTTTCTAAGTCAAAGGTATTCCAATACTCTGGTTTACATTCTACTATATACACGCCGATTACAGGATCAAGTCTACTTACTTTCATGGTGTATAGATATTGAATAAGCGCTTTTGTTTTATTCTCCGCATTAATAACCCGTGTAACAGGCACACTCCTTTTACGAATTGTTATGATATAAAAGGTTTTCATGCCGCTTCCTGCATCTTCTTTTGTGCCTTTTGAAATTTTTCTTCGACCTCTTTAAGTAGATCTTTATCTTTTATTAAATGGAAAAAATCAGGATGTGGCGCATTACATCTTACACATGATCTATATGTCTCATGATAATCCCAAACAAATAATGACGGACTTAGCATACACCAGTAACAAAAATCTTTCATAGTTACTAGTGTGATACGGCTTGATGGTGTTAATATTTTATCCGGTTCACTAGCTTTTTGGGGAAATAATTTTTTTAGAAAATTCATTTATGCAACCTCACTCATCTTTTCAAATTCTAACTCAGCCTTAATCCAAGGCTCCGGCCGTTCCCAAATTTTTTCACTAGAGATGTTTTCTTTCATTTGATCTATTGCTTGTTTAACTAATTGTTTATTATGAACATCATGACAATACTTAAAAAATCTGCAAATATTTCCATAACTATCAACACATCTACTTCCTCTTTTAGGGAACCATCCCATTTGATAATATGCTTTAATATCATTTAGATCAGAATAAAAAGTTCTCAACCAGTCTTGAATATCTATTTCAGATTTTGTAATCTGATAAGGTTTAACGGATGCCTTTAATATATCTATGTAAACTGAGATATAAATAACAGTTAATGATTTGATTGGCCTATTTTGAATATGTTCTAATACTACTGCGTAAGGGATGCATTGATCATCATTGGCATAAACATAAAACATGTCAGCCGGTTTATTTCTACGATGTGTCTTTACATCTATTACTATGTAGGTTTGATCAAGTAATGAATAAACTATTCCATCTATAAATCCTACATAGTAGACTGGGATATCTTGAATATCACTCAAGCTAAAGTTAGATATTTTGATTTCAAACGGTACTTCTAAGGCCGGTCTTGTTAATCCGTCAACGCATTTAATTTCGGTTAATTCATATGGAGTTAAATCTTTCGAACTAGTCATTGCAACTAATGCAGATATACCAGCTTCAAGACTTCTATTATTAATTGGGTCAGGAACTTGATTAATCGGATAATGCTGTGCATAAGCCCAAATGGCTTCTTCTAAGTTTTTATTCTTGAGCCAAGTTTGATAACCGATATGCAATGCCTGCCCAATAACAGCAGCGTCACCATCGTAATCATCTTTTATGCGAGGCCATTCAAAAAATTTGGCAAATTCTAATTTCTTTTCACATGTATTATATGTGCCGCGACTTGAGTGGCTTAGGTCTAAGCGTTTTAAGTTTGGGTAGAAAGAATATAGCATTACAGGTGCCAACTCAGTTACACTGTTATCCTAGTAGCCGGGGGCCTTGCGAGCTGACCAGGCATGGAGGTCTGGAGTGTGTAACCATCCAGTGTCTCGAGAATGGATGCTTGCCCAGGTTTATCAAGAAAGTTGGCATAATGAAATTATTGTAGATCATTGTATTCCCAACCCATCAAGGATGCTTGAAACATCAGCCACATCACTAGCTTTCTTCCTAGTCTTGCTTGCCGTACTCTCAGCTCTTTTAACTTGACTGCCGTAGCATTGTTGTAAACCTTTTACCATTATTCCAATATCTTGTGGTTGAAGTATTTCTTTTAAAACAGGATAACTTTGTAAAATTCCTAACACATATCTAACATCTTTAGAAACTAATTCTTTATCACTAAAATTTGCGACAATTGATGCAAGTGAAGTCTTAATATTACCCTTTAAAATCTCTTCATCGGTCTCTTCTTGAATTTGATCTTTTTTGCTTGAAATTGCTTGGATTTCAGTGGTTTGTAATTGTTCTGCAATTTGTTCATTTGTTAATTGTTTAACTGCATTGCTAGCTGGTGTGCTGCCACGTTTAGATGCGGCAAGAGCCTCTTGAAGAAGTTTAACGGCGTTACTTGTCATTGTTGTGTTTTCCTTTTTTTATTAAGTTCTGGTCGATTAGAATTAAGCCATGTTTCAATAGCTTCTAAAATACTTTTTGGTGTTAAATCAATTGGAGGTGTATGCATAATATGATGAAAAATTATTTGAGCTAATTGACGTTTTGGATCAAAATGTGGTGTTGCTTGTTCAGACATTTATTCTCTCCTATTCTACACCAACTTGATCTAAAATCTTCGACATTTCATTCTCCACTTCAGCAAGTAAACTACTTTCCGCACTGAACATTTTCATAGTAATCCAAGTAGTATTACTACCCTCTCTGGAATATGTAAGTTTTGTTTTAAATTTTGGTACCGGTTTACCTTTTGTAATTAATCCTTTTTTAGCTCTACTTAATTCAACACGCATTCGACTAATATAGTCTCTTGCATCATGCATATTACCAGGAATTATCAAGCTGATTTCTTGATGCTTTAGAAAAGTTATTAAATCTGATTTTGGAGTAGAGATTTTATTAAAGGTTTGCATTTCAGTCTGAACCATCTGAGTGACGCCTGTTTGTCTTGGTCAGTTTTATCTAGTTGATAGAGTTTTTGCGTGCCGTCTATTTGTTTTAATTGTAACTCATCAATTAAATCTGTTTGCGAATGCATACAAAGGTAACAATATGGAATAAAGTTTAAATAGACTATATTAATAACGGAATAATAAAAAGCTAGCGGTTTGCCGCAATTTGCGCAGTTGATTGAATGCATTATATGGCGGTATTTTGCATGATTAGGCACTTGTTAATTTTCCGTTATATTTTTTAATCCTTTTTTCAGTAGCAAGTTGTTCTTCTTTGCGCCATTTGGGTCTGGCGGTGTTTAAATCTCGATCTGTTTCAATACCTATTCTTTGCATATGAAGAATTTTTCTGTTAACATAATCAAGTTTGTTTCCTTTAATACCTTTAAAACGATTGAAAGTTGGGCGAATTGCAGAACGGCCTTCGTCCATCTTTAGAAACCTCCATTCAAACTGTTAGTGTGTTTCACTTGTTTAAGTCTTCTTCTTTTGCAATTCTAATGATAAGATATGCACAACTTTTTCCTTGAAAAACCTCTCCTTGTGCTAAATCTAGTGCGGTTGCAAATTCTTCATGTTGATCTAATTCAATTTCTGCATCTAAATACGCACGAATAAATTCCATCGGTACTTCAACTTCATAAATATTATCAGCTGTGATTGTATAGTTCGGGCCGAGATTGTTTGATAAACCGTTGGACATTTTAGAAACCTCCATCTCGTAGCTTCTGTTTTGACATGGCGTCGCTGAGTTCTTTTTGTCGCCAGGGAGACGAGTGCTGCCCATTTCTGCAATCGGGGAGGCTTCCATGAGCATGGTCTCTTTATATACTAAATAACACGGTTTGTCAAGGAAAATTTCTGTAATTTTTGAGATTTTTAATTAAATCATTTAGTATTCTATTTATTTCTTTTAAATCATTTAGTATTCTGTTCATTTCTTCAGGTGATTTAGTTTTAACTGTTTTAGTATAACTATAAGTAAAATTTTTATTTGCTTCATTACTTATGTCTTTTAGTATTTTAGTAAAATCTTCCGTTGATAGTTCTCCGGCTAATTCACCTAATAAGGATGATGCTGTATTTATGAGTATTTTTATAATACACAGGATACATATATCATTTTGTTTTGCGTCTTCTAATAAATGAACTAATTCTGTTATAAATCCTGGATTATTTTTTATGCATTCTGTTGGTGACATGAAAACCGTAAGTCTGTCTGGCTTAGGTGTTTGATTGGTCATAGTCATCTCCTAAAAGGGTTGAGATTATGGTTTCGGCTTCATTCTTTATTTCTTCTATTATTAATTCTTTATCTTCATCTCCCTCGTCGCCCCAAGGTAATCCATACCGCTCTGCACAGATTGGTCCATAGCCAGCTTCAACACTTCGATGATCAGTTAATTCTTTAGAACAGAAGCAGCAGTTTCCTGTTTTAATTCCATAGATTTTAAGACTTTCATTCCCACCTGTTATTAAATCGGTTGTTAATGATCTAACAGCTTCTACCACATTTTGTATAATTATTTGATTTTCTAACGCTTCTATTATAATTTTTTGCTCTGGAATAATTCTTGCAGCTTTGAATATTTCTAAATTATCATAATAACAAGCAGCTCCAATAAAATTCTTATATTTATTATAATGAAGTCTTATTCTAATATTATTAAAATATATTTGAAGCTTTGGCCATTTTAAATGTATTGATCCTCTTTTAAAGAAATCAAATAATACACTAGCATCTCTTAAATCAAATAATGGCACAGCCAATGATTGAGAATTAGTCTTTGCAAGTAGACTATGAACATATGGCCATTGTTTTTCAGATAACCAATTTTTTGCTCTATATTGACCAATTAAACTGTTGGCAAAACTTTGATCTCTACCTGAAAGCTTTGAAAGCTTTTCTTCCAGACTTTCAATTAATCGCTGTTCTTGCATTGCTCATACTCCTTTGTGCTAAGCGCCTTTACTATGGTTAGGCTTGCCTTTTCTTTGGGTATAGGGAATTGATGATCTAACAGCTAGCTTAGGAGTTAGTACGGTAGTTACGTGCCAAAACTGGAATAGCTCTTCATAGTATCTTTCTAATCTTAACTGTAATTGACTCGGCTTATGAAAATCTTTTTCATTTTTACCGAATATTGTAGGCGGTTGAAGTTCTATTGCTAAATTTGTTATTAATTTAGTAAATTCATCTGGATCAGGAATTAGATGGCCGGGACTAGACATGTTCATCTCCATAATGATCCTTTGTAGGATATGCAGTGCAATCCGGGCAAGGAATTAAATAACCAATAGCGTTTTGAATATGCCTTATATCATTGCAAGTATTGCAATTGAATTGAATAGTTCTGCGCATTTCAGCAAGCGCTTGGCGCGCATCAAGACGGGCAATCCTCTCGGCGCGTGTATAATGCTCGCAATTGTCTCGCGCAGCGAGAAGTCTCCTAATGATTATAGTCAGCTTGTCAATTGTGTACACAGGTTCGTACTCCTTGCTAGGGTTTCAACCAAAAGTTAGAAGCGGAACACCCAATGCCCGTGGCGGCAACCATGCTCGGGCCTCCGGCCGGCTTATTATCCAAAGCACGTAGATCAGCTTTCATGCGTTGTAATTTGTTCCATGGAGCGGAACCATATCCAAGTCGAACGGTAGCCAAAACACGTTCTAGCAGCCAGATTGCTTCAATTAGTTCCCATCTTTCCATCTGTTTATTCCCTTTCATTCCGTTCATCTTGCGAAGCATCCGGCCACTTAGGAACTAGATGATCTTCCTTATCTTGCAAATCCATAAAACTCTTTGCCTTTTGTTCCAATGACAATCCTTTAATCCTCTGCCTACTTAACGCATTTAATAAGCCTCTTTTATTAGATAATAAAATAACCTTATCAATAGCTCTAGTAACTGCAGTATACAACCATTCTCTATAGAGCATTCTATCGTTTTCTGTATGGCATACGATAACAACTAATGGAAACTCCCCGCCTTGACACTTATGACAAGTTGCCGCATACGCATGCATTAGTTGATTAAATGAGCCGACTGTTCTAAATTCAACATCTTGATCTTCAAATCTTACTGTTACAATATGACTTGCTTGTCTTTGTGCTTTTTCTGCAAAATCACTATTTTTACCCTCTTCTAAATCTTTATTTCTTTTATCAAACGCGTTGTTTACATCTTGTGCAAATTCTGCGCTATTAAGTGTTGCCATTAGTTCATTAAAATCGATTGCGCTTCTCGGATCGAATTTAATCTTATCTCTCACTGATGAGTATAATTCATTAGGTTTGATTTTAATAACCCTACCAATCATTCCATTAGTTAATCCCCTTTCATTATCATTCTGCGTTAGCATTAGTTTATCATTAACCGCTAATGCAATATGCTTGAATGCCGCGCTGATAATAATTCTTTCTCCTTTGGCTGGATTGAAGTATGAGACAAAATGATCATTAAGATGCTCTTGCCCGAGAATACCTACATTTTGTGGAACAATTAAAGCATCCCTGAATGGATCAAATGATCCTTGTTTATGTAATGTTTTAATAATTTTTAAAACTTTAGTATATGCTTCATGCTCGTCATCAGGTAAATTAACCATTACAAAATTGTTAGGATGCGTGTCTGGAATATAACCCTGTAATATATTATGTGCGCCGGCGATGATTGGATTATCTAATGCTTGGCGATGGATTTTTGTTAATTCAAAGGTGGGCCATTGCTGCATTGCATAGCCTAAAACTGATTTACCATTTACTGGCGGGAGCTGGTTAATGTCTCCGAGTTGGTAGACTTTTGTTTTTGGAAGTGTCGCCTTTACTAAATTATTCCAAAGCCAAACCTGAACATTGCCAGCTTCATCAATTATAATAATATCGGCTGTTAAAGGATTAGTTTCTGTTCTATGCGGCACAAATAATCTTTTAGTTTCTCCGCTATTAATATCTACAATACCAACAGGTTTGTATTCTAAATGCGCATGAATTGTTCTACAGAATTTTCTTAGATGCATTGGAACATGCAAAGCCAAATTCCTTGAAGCTCTACCAGTAAATGAACATAGAATAATCTCTGGCTCACGATTGTATTTTTGAATAAATTCATCTGTTATTTTTGCAAGAAATCTATTAGTAATAGTAGTCTTACCAGTTCCAGCCGCGCCAATGATACATGCGTATTGATGATCTAGTAATCCTTTAAGCGCAAGCTCTTGACTTTCATCGAAAATTAAGGTTTTTTCCTTTTCAATGTAATCAGTTGGTTTAGAAGTTTCATCAATTTTTTCAATGGCACTGCCATCTATTAAAACTTCCGCATCTTTAGCAACTAATTCTTTTCGCGCGGCAAGTGTCATAGGAATGTTAATTTTAACATTCCTTCTATTCATGATTGATGCGATTTGCTTTTCTAATGCTGTTTTATTCTTATCAATTGTACCGGCCGGAGCTTTTGAAGGCGAAGCCTTGGCTTTATTCAATAAGGCTAGAAAATGTAATTCTTGTTCTGTTTTCTTTTTATTAATCTCACTTGAATTTTCAGTCGGCCTGGTAGAAGAGGTTGGTTTTAACTGAAGATTGAACATTTTCATAGCAAAGTCGGTCCATGCTTGGGTGTCGTAGGGGTCGAGGAAATGATATTCTGTGAATTTATAATCTTCTGTTGATTTGAAAGCTTCTTTTGCTTGGTAAATGTTAGTAAGTTGATAATGAATTGTTCTGCCCATGTAATAGTTTCCTCCCATGCGGGATGTATTGTAGGTCGACCCTCAATAGGGATTATATAATGCTCAGTCATTGATTTGTATCTTTTTGCATTCCCATACGTCATATGGATATGCTTTTTCTTTTGGCACGATATAGTTATCTGTTACTTTATGGCAAGTAAGTAATTGTATGCCAACATTTCTGCCAGCCAAATACATATCGCCCGGCTTAATTTCTTCATCGACTATAGTTACGCCTAATTTTTTTGCAGCATCAAAATAATCTTGTTCTTCGACATGTTGACGACCTGGCCATGTGCGAGTAATTTTTAACACATAGTTATCAACCATTTTCATTACTCCGCTTTCTTTGCGCCAAATCCTGGAATTTTAATTCCAGTCTTGGCATTTCTTAATTCTACCGATTGCCTATTTTTTGGTATTGGAATAATGACCGGCTTTTCACCTGCTTTCTGTCTTATTGTATATTTTCCTTGCTTTTCTGATGAAACTGGAGAGGCCGCTTTCTGTGCAATCTGAAACATCATTCTTCTAGCAATAATTTCAGCTTCAATAATACTACTTTCATCATACGGGTCTACATCATCTACGATATTTTCAATAATGATACCAATATCCACGAATTGACTACGCTTGTATTGGTTCCTGAAATTAGACGCGCCGGTTTGCGTGACCGTTTCAATAAATTCAATTGCTTTTGAACGTAGTTTTAATCTACGCTTGTAGAAGTCTACAAGTTTTTGCAAAGCAGGTTTTAACTCTTTGATTAGAATTGATGGAACTAATTCAACAAACTGCTTTTCAAACGCCCACTTATCACTTAGCGGCGTAAGTGATAATTTCTTTTCAAGATTTCCGCCGCTACGATGTATGCGAGTGCTAATTGTTAAATACTTATGTAATAGTTTATTTGCGTGATGAATATCTTCGATTGTAAAGTTATGAATACCTATAGGGTTACTTGTAACATTATTAAGCTTCTGTCTAAGCAGGTACTTAGCCTTAATGAATTGAATTATAATTCCACAAGCAGTATAATCAGGAAGCTTGCCAACTCTGGCAGCTTCCTTCATAACCATTAATTGATTTGTGTTAGAAGTGTTTTGAAATGATAGTAATTGACTGAGCGCATAAATGTAATAGCCTTCAGGATCAATTTCCATTAATTTGTCTAAAGCTATACCATCCGTGTAAATCCATGGCAATGCAATATGGGAAATATTCATATGAACTAATGCTGTTTGCGTTCTTTCAATTCCATTAGTTTCAATCATTTCTTGCAATTCATTGTCATTCCATTGACCCAATTGCTTGCCAGTTTTTGAACAAACCTTTAGAAGCAAGAAAGGATCAATTCGCTTAGACAAAGCTTCCCTATCAAGAGGTTCAGGCTCTTGTTCATGGTTTATTAGAAGTTGAACAACACTCTCTGAAAGGTCTAGCCCGTTTGGTAGACCGTTAGAAGGAACGTTAGAAACTTGTAACACTTTCTTAACCCCTAGCTGCGCCGTTTGTTTTGGCGTATAAACGCCTTATCATTATCTATAGCACAACTAGGTTAAAAAGTCAAGAACTATTTATTACTTACACAAGAAAATTTCAGATAATATCAATGTCCTGTAAAGTGTGTTATTTGGAATGATAAAGCTTTTTCGTATTCATCGATCGCCTTGGTTAAACCACTAACACGTTTGCGGTGCCTGATCGTGGTGTCGAGCATGACCACGGCGGCGTCGCGGAGCTCATCGCCAACCTCTAGCAGGCGGTCGAGCTCATCTTCATGCCCGCGTTGCAGCTTAGCCAGCGCCTCTTCGATGGTTGTGGTGATCCTCTTGCCGAGCGCTCCTAGGGCATCGATCTCATGAGGCATGAGGGGGCCCCGCGCGATCTCGCGTTGTGTTGCCTGGCGCATTTATCTAATTCCTTTCTCACGATCCATTTGTTCTTTAAGCCGCATCATTTCTTTTAATTCTTCTTCTTCCTCTTTAGTCAAAGCTTCTGTGTCTAAATAATCTAATCCTTTAATTTCTGATAATACATCAGTCGGCGGATTTGGAAATTCTTTTCTTATTAATTCTTTATCCTCTTTGGTTATTTTATCTAAATCTTCTTTCCTGAAATTTATCTCCAAGTTAGCTTTGCGTTTCAATGTATTAATAACATCCCACGCTTCTCTAACTTGCTTATGATTTTTTCTCTTACCAAAAAATGTACAAGATATTAAGTATTGATTTGCTTTGAGGAATAATAAATCAATTTCTTCTTGGGATAATTTATTCCCTCTTTGAAATCTGTATACTGATTGATGTGCCATTGTCTTTAGCCTTTTGTTTTCATAGGTAGATCCATATTCTAATTAGTATACTAAACAACTTATAAAGTCAATCTAAATCTATTAATTGAAACTTGAAAATTTCTGTAATAAATACGGATACCGGTCCCTGTTTAGATCCTATTTAGACCGGAAACCCGCAGAAAGCCTAGGCTTTTGCCTGCCCTATGGCAATCTAAATAGGGCATCAGCCGGACCCGGCCTACCCTGCCCGGTGCGACCATGCTACTAATGTTACATATCCCTCTATCTAATCTAATATATCCTTATCCTATCCAATCTATTCCCTATCTTACCTATTCTTATCCAATAAATCCTTTGGACGTTGGATTTCATATATAGGGGGTACACTAAAAATTTACATTTTAGTAATTAATTTTAATAATAGATTTTTTTCTTTCTATTAAAAATTTTTGATACCCCCTTAAAAGACTGTTTAGATTGGCAGGCAAACCTAATACATCCTTTGTATGATTAGCGACAGGTTTGGTGCCCCCCTGCCGGACGGGGTACCCCGGGGCGATCCTGCCCTATTTAGATCGGAGTAAACTGCCGCAAGCCTCTGATTTTCCTATATAAAAGCCCAAAGTGGGACCGGTATAGAGACCGGTACCCGGTTCTACCTGTGAAATAGTGTGAAATCCAGGCAACGTTGCCTAGCCGCAAGTCAAAAATTCCCTCCGACAAGTCAAAAAACTCTTGACTTGCACCGTTGCTTGTGAGAGTATTCTTTTATGGTCTCAAACGCTAAGCGAGCGAGGCAATCGGAAAACAGCTCCGGTGCGCGGAAACCGTAGACGTGGCGCCGGAAATCGCGAGGTACGGCGTTGCATCAAGATCCCCGCTAGCAGTTGTGGGCAGCAGTAGATGTAATGTTTTCCTCGCAAACAAGGTAAGTCTCACCTAATGTTGAGATACTACCTTGATGGTTTAACTTAAATCGCGGTGCAATGCCGCAAAATGCGGATAGCCCGCAAAGTGTGGAAAGGCTAAGACAAATGGTTGCTCAAGGAATTCCATCAAGTGGTGGTGTCCAGCCTTCGGAGCCTTCGGAGGAAGTCACCATTACCAGCCTCGGTCAAGAATACGTCGAAAGTATTCTTGGCGAGGAACGTGCAACCGATCCGGCTTGGCAAGCAAAACTTGTCGAGACTGTGAAGGAACTGCCTGCTAACTTGGCAGAGTTTCGTCGTGAAGTCTTCTCTCCGAATGACTTCAATAATGATGAAGCTTTGCTTCGCATGGCAGTTCTTCAAGACTGGCTAAGTCGCGAAGTCGAGAATAATCCAAAGATCCGCTTCGTAACTAACAATCGCTCAGAGGATGGCAGTATCCCTAGCGGCTATTGCCTTGTCTTTACGCCGGTCACGCAGCAAGCCAAGAAACAAGGTGATCCGCTTGAACTACTCGCAGTTCTGAGCGGCGTGGTTCCCTCCTACGACTTGCTTACCACTTCAACCAAGGGCAAGGAATACATCATTGACGCAGTCGAAAGCGCGTTGGTCAATCGACTGGCCAACGTCGCACGTCGCAGCGTCAAGCTTCCTGGCAAGTTCCAGATGCCATTTACTGTCGATGAATACATCAGTCGGCAGCGTGGTGTGGAAAGCCTGGCAGCATTCCGCAAGATCGGCCCTGCCTTCGTCGATGCACTCAAAAAGCGTCGCATGACTAGCTTCATGACGCTGGACATGCTGCGTTTGTGCCTTAGCAACGCTACCATGACCGACAGTGTGTTCGGAGACAAGATGCCAAGCGAGGCATGGGATACGATCCTCGATGCCATGATTCGCAAGGCTGAGGAAGCTGGTCTTGATCCCGGTATCTTCAAGACCTGGAAAGCTACCAGGCATCAAGCTGAGGCTCTTGTGGAAGATGATCAAGAGCCTGATGAAGATGAACAGTCACTTGAAAGCTTGCTTGGCGCTGTGACAGTCGCTTCGTAGAGCCTTCACAGGCTTTCGACAAGTTCTTCAAGAGGCAATTGGGCAGATGAAATAGTCTGCCCAATTTGCTTTTAGCCCTAGGAGAATGAGAAAATGACCACTAATCCGGTCGAGCATCCAATCGTGACAAAGGCCCGTAACGACTTTCGACATGGTTTGCGTGACGTGCCTGAAAGACCTGATCATCGTGACATGTACTTAGCGGCATGGAACGCGTTGCGTGATAAACACGCTGGTGTATCTGCCGCTTCGTAAACACTTGAAGACAATCAAGCAGACGTAAAGGTCTTTCAAGCGAAGCGTTTGCAGCTAGAGCGGTCGGCAATGAATAGCAAACAAGCCGACCGCTCAATGGTGCAAATGATTGCACCTTGCTAGGAGCGAGTAACATGTCAAAATATCCGTTTCCAGTTTGGGCAACACAAGGTGGAGGTTTGGCTCGCGAAGTAGATGGCAAGCTGATTTTCATTACCAATCCTGATTGTCCAGGATTGGACGTTGGATATGACGTTCCGGAGGAATGGGGCATTGAGCCTGCGAATGCGTTAGCGCGAATGAAGTCAGATGACCATGAATACATGTCTGACTTCGCTTTGTGGGTTAAAGTATTCCAATCCAAGTAATACTTTCCCTGCCCAATCAATCAACACTTATACTGCCAAACATATATTTTTTACTCCTAATCTACACTAAAATCTTGTACAATCAGAATAAAAGAAATGCCCTAGTCTCGAATTGAAACTAGGGCATTGTGTTAGAACTTATAGCGCTGCGAGATCATCAATCAAAGCATCAGTATAAAACATCTTGTGCTGATGAAACAACTTACGGATTGCCCGTCTACGATTATCGAATGCCATAAGTGAAAACGCTTTGATTATCGCATGACCACGCGCAAGATCAGACAATGCAATTCCGTCATAAGGAACTGCATCAGGCAAGTCAAAGATATGAGTAAGTTCGCTTTCATTGCATTTCGCGAACTTGATACTTGTGCGCTCATAGTAAACAGCACGACAACCGGATGCGTAGATCAGCTGGTGACTAGTCATTACATTTACTCTACTTGCCACGAACACCGAAGCGGTGCCGCTGATCAGGTTACTTATATAGAATAAATTCCTTTCAAGACCTTGATTGATCTATTTGGATGTCAAATAATAGGAATGTGGCAAGGATGCAACACAATTCTGATAGAGCTCAGTTGCAGCAACTTGCATCACTCTGCATCACAGCCTGTGGGATACCACATACCAACGCATTGTATACCACACATTTGAATAAAATTGTAGGGGGGCTATGTCCCCAATTTCAAAATGGGGTGGCTATTCAATAAATATAGGTTCCACGCAGTTTATTATTTAATTTTAAAATAGTAAATGCAATAGATACAATAAAATATATTACATAAAATTATAATAAACATTAAAAATTCATTTCACAAA
>Ga0302046_10000308_pt1 | contig 51601 bp, 53 predicted proteins | sample RVTome_11_FD_200261 | JGI IMG/M metagenome (GOLD analysis project Ga0302046, IMG submission 200261) | Soil microbial communities from uranium-contaminated site in the Upper Colorado River Basin, Wyoming, United States - RVT147D111 (version 2) ...
TGATGGCCTTCGAAGAGGAATTCGGCATCGAGATTCCCGACGAGGACGCCGAGAAGATCACCCGCGTGAAGGAAGCGATCGATTACATCGAGGCGCACGGCAAGGGCAAGAAGTAGCGGAGGGAACGTGACCAGGCGGGTCGTCATCACCGGCATCGGTCTGGTGTCCTCGCTCGGCGTCGGCACCGAGGCCACCTGGACGGCGCTGGTGGCCGGCCAGTCCGGTATCGATCGGATCACCAGGTTCGATGTCACGGGGTTCGCGGCCCAGATCGCGGCGGAGGTCAAGGGCTTCGACCCCCTGGATTACATCGAGAAGAAGGACGTCAAGAAGATGGACGTCTTCATCCAGTACGCCGTTGCCGCGTCGCAGTTCGCGATGGACGACGCGAAGCTGGCGATCACGCCTGACAACGCGCCCGACGTCGGCGTCTACCTCAGCTCGGGGATCGGCGGCTTCCAGACGATCGAGCGCGAGCACTCGGCGCTCCTCGCTGGCGGGCCGCGGAAGATTTCCCCGTTCTTCATTCCCTCGGCCATCATCAATCTGGCGGCGGGGCAGGTCTCGATCCGCTTCGGGGCCAAGGGGCCGAACCTGGCCAGTTGCACGGCGTGCTCGGCCTCGGCGCACGCCATCGGGGAGTCGTTCGAGATCATCCGGCGCGGGGACGCCGATGCGATGATCGCGGGCGGATCCGAGGCGGCCATCACGCCGATGAGCGTCGGCGGGTTCGGCCGCCTGCAGGCGCTGTCCACGCGCAACGACGAGCCGCAGCGGGCGAGCCGGCCGTTCGACCGGGACCGTGACGGGTTCATCATCGGCGAGGGTGCCGGCGTGCTGATCATGGAGGAGCTCGAGTTCGCTCGCCGGCGGGACGCGCAGATCTACGCCGAGGTGGTTGGCTACGGCGCGTCGGGCGACGCGTATCACATCACCGCGCCGTCGGAGGATGGCGACGGCGGCGTCCGGGTGATGCGGATGGCGCTCCGCAAGGCCGGCATACGGCCCGAGGAGGTGCAGTACATCAACGCCCACGGCACCTCCACGCCGTACAACGACCGGCTCGAGACGATGGCCATCAAGAAGACCTTCGGCGATCACGCTTACCGGATGGCCGTGTCGTCGACCAAGTCGATGACGGGCCACCTGCTGGGCGGCGCCGGCGGGCTGGAGGCCGGCATCTCGGTGCTGGCCGTCCGCGACCAGACGGCGCCGCCGACGATCAACCTGGAGCACCCCGACCCCGACTGCGACCTGGACTACGTGCCGCACACGGGACGGGAGATGCCGATCGACTACGCGCTGTCGAACTCCTTCGGTTTCGGCGGAACCAACGCGGCTCTGCTGTTCCGGCGGTTCGAAGGCTAGCCGCGGTGCCGTCGTCGGCACCGGCGACGCGCGTGGTCTGGCCCGGAAGCGACCTGCCATGAAGATTGCCGTCTGCGTCAAACAGGTCCCTACCCGCGAATGGCAGCCCCGGATCGACGAGTCTGGTGCCTGGATCCGGGAGGCGGATGCCAGCTACGAGCTGAACGAGCCGGATGCCTACGCGCTCGAGGAGGCCCTGCGCCTGCGGGAATCCCATGGCGGTGAGGTCGTGGTCTGCGCGGCGGGCCCCGCGCGCGTGCAGCAGGTGATCCGCGAGGCGCTGGCCCGGGGAGCGGACCGCGCGCTGCACGTCGAGGACGCCGGCCTGGCCGCAGCCGATGCCGCCGTGACGTCGGCGGCGCTGGCCTCGGCGATGGCCGGCGAGGCGTTCGACCTCGTGCTCACGGGGCTCCAGTCCGACGATCAGGGCCACGCCCAGACGGGCGTGATGCTGGCCGAACGGCTTGGCATGCCGCACTCGACGATCATCATGGAGGTGCAGGTCGACGGCGGGCGCCTGCGCGTGAAGCGCGAGCTCGAGGGTGGCTGGTTCCAGTGGATCGAGCTGCCACTGCCGGCGCTGCTGACGATCCAGAGCGGAATCAACCAGCTCCGGTATGCCACACTCAAGGGGATCATGGCGGCGAAGAGGAAGGAGATTCGCACGCTGCCGCTGCCAGCCGGTCTCGAGTCGGGCCAGGAGATCGTCCGGCTGTCGGTGCCCACCCGCAGCAAGCAGACACACATGATCGAGGGGACGCCGGCCGAGGCCGCGGCCGAGCTCGCTCGGTGCCTGCGCGAGGAGGCGCGCGCGCTGTGATTCTGGTGGTCGCGGAGGTGCAGCGAGACGGGACGCTCAATCGCGCCACGTGGGAGACGGTGGCGGCGGCGCAGCAACTGGCCGGCGGCGAGCCGATCGTGGCGGCCGTGCTGTCGAGCGCACGGGCCGGGGCCGTCGGCGCCGAGCTTGCGTCGGGCGGGGTCAGCGAGGTCCTGGTCGCGTCCCACGAGCAGCTCGCGCAGTACACCCCGGACGGCTTCTGCGCGGCGCTCCTGCAGGTGGTCGGAGAAACGACCCCGACCTTCGTGCTGCTGCCGCACACCTATCAGGCCCGGGACTTCGTCCCGATGGCTGCCGCGCGGTTCGGCGCACCACTCGTCACCGACGTCACGGGAATCGAGGGCACCGGCACGGACGCGGTGTTCCTGCGGCAGATGTTCCAGGGGAAGCTCGTGGCCTCCGTGCGACACCGGGGCAGCGGCCCGCGGTTCGTGACTGTGCAGCTCGGCGCCTTCCGCGCCGATGCCGTGACCCGCGGCGACGGAGCGGCGGCGGTCCGGACGATGGCCGTGGACATCTCGCCGGAGGCCGTGCGGCAGCGCCCGGAGGAGCCCTTCCGCGAGGCGAAGCAGGCGGTGGACCTGGGGCAGGCCGAGCGCATCGTCGCGGTGGGCCGGGGGATCAAGGCGCAGGAGCACATCGCTCTGGCCGAGCGGCTCGCCGCGGCCATGGCCGCCGAGGTGGCCGCCTCGCGACCCATCTGCGACAGCGGCTGGCTGCCGATGGATCGCCAGATCGGAAGCTCCGGGCAGACGGTGGCCCCGAAGCTCTACATCGCCCTCGGCATCTCGGGCGCCATTCAGCACCTGGTGGGCATGAAGGGCGCTCGGACGATCGTGGCGGTCAACAAGGACGCCGACGCCCCGATCTTCGAGGTGGCCGACTACGGCATCGTGGGCGATCTCTTCGAGATCGTTCCAGCCCTCGCCGCGGAGCTGGAAAAGGGCTGACGCGCGGGCCCAGGCGGCCCAGCAGTGATGCAACGCGAGACCCTCGACGTCGACGTGCTGATCGTGGGCGGTGGCCCGGCCGGCCTGTCGGCCGCGCTCCGGCTCGCGCAACTCCAGAAGCAGCGTGGCGGTGAGCCCCTGCAGGTCGCCGTCCTCGAGAAGGCGCGGGAGGCGGGCGCGCACAGCCTGTCGGGCGCCGTCATCGACCCGTCGGCCCTCGCGACGCTCGTGCCCGACTGGCAGGCGAAGGGGCTGTCGTTTGCCGCGCCGGTCGAGCGCGACCGTGTGTATCTCATGACGGCCGGGTCGACATGGCGTCTGCCCGTCGTGCCGCCACCGTTGCGGAACCACGGCTGCTTCATCGGCTCGCTGAACGAGCTCGTGCGCTGGCTGTCGGGCCAGGTGGAGGCGGAGGGCGTGGACGTCTTCTCGGGCTTCGCGGGGCAGGAGGTGCTCCTCGAGGGGACGCGCGTCCGCGGTGTCCGGACGGGCGATCGAGGCGTGGCTCGCGACGGCTCGGCGAAGGCCGCCTACGAGGCCGGTGTCGACATCCACGCACGGGTCACGATCTTCTGCGACGGCGTGCGCGGCAATCTGACGAAGCAGATCGTGAGCCGCCTGGGCCTCGACAGCGACCGGGAGCCCCAGCAGTACGCGGTCGGCCTCAAGGAGCTGTGGGACGTGCCGCCGGACCGGCTGGCGCCGGGCACCGTGATTCATACGCTGGGCTACCCGCTGCGCCAGGAGGAGTTCGGCGGCGGCTTCATCTACGCGATGCCCGGCGGACGACTGTCGCTCGGGCTGGTGGCCGGGCTCGACTATCGGGATCCCCTCTTCGATCCGCATGCGGCGTTCAACCGTTTCAAGCGCCACCCGTTCGTCACGTCGCTGCTCGAGGGCGGCACGCTCGTCCGCTACGGCGCCAAGGCGCTCCCCGAGGGCGGCTGGAACACGATTCCCGTGCCCTACATGGACGGCGGACTGATTGCCGGCGACGCGGGCGGGTTTCTCAACTCGATGCGCCTGAAGGGCATTCACCTGGCGATGCGCACGGGCATGCTCGCGGCCGAGTCGGCCTTCGAGGCGATCCGGGCCGACGACACGTCGGCCGCAGCCCTCGCGCGCTACGCGCGGGCGATCGACGAGGGACCGGTGCGGGCCGAGCTCTACCCGGTGAGGAACGTGCACCAGGCGTTCGGCCACGGGCTGGTCGCCGGGCTCGCCTTCGCCGGGCTCTCGATCCTGACGCGCGGACGCTGGCTCGAGGACCTGCGGGCCCACCCCGGACACGAGCGCATGGCGACGCTCGCCTGGTACTACGGCCTGGACGTGCCACCCTCCCGCACGGGACCGAGCGTGCCGGTCGACCGGACGCTGACCTTCGACCGGCTGACGAACGTGCACTACGCGGGCACGGCGCACGAGGAGGATCAGCCATCGCACCTGCTGGTGGACACCTCGGTGTGCGCCACGCGCTGCGGTCCCGAGTACGGCCATCCCTGCATCCGCTTCTGTCCAGCCCAGGTCTACGAGATCGTGCGCGAGCCCGGCCAGCCGGTCCGCCTGCAGATCAACGCCAGCAACTGCGTGCACTGCAAGACGTGCGACATCATGGATCCGTATCAGGTGATCACCTGGGTGCCGCCCGAGGGCGGGGGCGGGCCTCAATACAATGGCATGTGACCGCGCCGCGTTCGGATGAGCGCCGGCCTGTCACGCGGTCAGCGCCTGCAGGCGGCCGCCATCGCCGCGCTGGGCTACCCCGTGGTGGCGGCGCTCGGGCACACGCTCCGCTGGCGCGTCGAGGGGCTCGAGCATCTCGAGGCAATCGTCGCCTCGGGTCGCCAGCCGGTGATGGCTTTCTGGCACGGCCGGATTCTGCCGGCCACCTTCTACTTCCGACGCCGGGGCATCGTCGTCATCACGAGCGAGCACTTCGACGGCGAGTGGATCGCGCGCATCATCGAGCGGTTCGGCTACGGGACGGCCCGCGGGTCGACCACGCGCGGAGGCCGCAAGGCGATGCTGCAGCTCGTCCGCGCCATGAAGGCGGGACGCCCGGCTGGCTTCACTGTGGACGGTCCGCGCGGGCCGGCCCGGGTCGCGCAGCCCGGCGCCGTGTGGCTGGCCTCGGCCACGGGCAATCCGCTGCTGCCATTCCACCTGGAGGCGTCGTCCTTCTGGAGCGTGCGGAGCTGGGACCGGACGCAGATCCCGAAGCCGTTCGCGACGGTCGCGCTGGTCGTCGACGAGCCGATGGAGGTCGTGCCCGACGCGACCGACGAGCAAATCGAGACCAGCCGCGCCGAGCTGACGTCACGTCTCGTCGCTCTCGAGACACGCGCGCACCAGTTGCTCGGGAGCGACGTTCATCGCACCTGATTTCGCAACCGGGTACCGGCGCGAGACACGGCACCTCTTCCGCAAACCGGCTCCGCTCGGTCAGCTGCAATGCTGATCGTGTTACGGCCCGTCTCGCTCCGCGTACCTATCGCGTAAGAACGGTTTGCTCCAGAGGTACCGTGCCTCGCGCCGGCTCAGTGCACGCGGAATGTGGCGTATCGCGTGGTCTCTGCCTGGACAACCTCGATGACGTAGTCGCCGAACGCGAGCGGCGCCAGTGCCAGCTCCAGGACGGTCTGCCGGGCTACGGAACCTGGACGCCGTTCTCGTTGTGGTAGTGCCCGTGCTCCGGGCTCCAGACGCGCATGCCGCCGCTGCTCTCGGTGGTGAACGAGGCCACGCCGGCAGCCAGGGCGGCGAGCACGGCGCCGCCGACGACCACCATCAGGATGCGGGAGGATCGGGTCGAGCTCGACACGTTCGCGTGGCAGTGCTTGTACTTCTTCCCGCTGCCGCACGGGCACGGCTCGTTGCGTCCGGTCTTGGCCATCCAGTGCTCCTTCTGACGACGAAAATGTACCCCAGCCGGGGCTCCGATGTCACCAGTGGCTCGATCCCCAGGCGTGAGGCAGGGCGCCTCTGGAGCAAACCGTTCTTACGCGATAGGTCCGCGGAGCGAGGACAGTCGTGCGAATGCGCCTCGGGGTGGGTCGAGCGAAGCCGGTTTTGCGCAAGAGGCGCCCTGTCTCGCGCCTGGGGCTCACAGGCCTGAGGGCTCAGTTGGCGGTCCGCCCCGAATAGGTGAAGGCGAGGATCGAGCCCGGGTTGGCCAGCGGACGACGGCCACCGGCGGCGTCGATGCTGGCGCCCTCGACGTCGGTGGCCAGGAAAATCGTCCGGCCGTCCGGCGACACGGCGATGTCCCGGTACCGGTTCGCCGTGTCGAGCTCCTCGACAGGCTCGAGCACCGACCGTCCGTCAGCGGCCAGCGGCAGGCGGTAGACGATGCCGCGGATGAGGCTGAGCGCGAGCACCGAGCGGCTCCAGCCGGGGATGGCCTCCGACGTGTACACGTCGATTCCGCCCGGTGCCATGGTCGCGCCGCCCAGACGCGGGTTGGGCTGGTCCACCGTGAAGAACGTCCGCAGCGGCGGCGCGAAGGCCGGGTCGCTCCAGGCCGTCTCCGGCTGCGTCGGGACCGAGGGCGGGACCGCGTTGCCCGGCGGCAGCGACCCGCACGGCGTCGGCGTGGAGGCCGCCCAGTTCTCGTAGACGTAGGCGCGGCCGTCGCGGTAGCCCGCCACGAGCGGCCAGCCGTAGTTGCGGCCGGCCTCGATCAGGTTGACCTCGTCGTCCGAGCTCGGCCCGTGCTCCGACTCGTACAGGCGACCCTCCCGGTCGAAGGCGAGGCCCAGCGGGTTGCGGTGGCCGTAGGAGAAGACATGGCTGCGGACGCCGCCGACGACCGGGTTGTCCGGCGGAATCGAGCCGTCGAGCGCCAGCCGCAGGATCTTGCCCTGATAGGCCGACCAGTCGCGGTTGTCGAGCTCGGCCTGCGACGGCAGGCGCTGCGCCTGGTTCGGCATGCAACGGTTGCGGCCGAAGTTGGCGCCGAGGTCGCCGATGCTCAGGTACAGGCGACCGTCAGGACCGATGGCCAGCCGGCCGCCGAAGTGGTCGTCGTTGGCGGGGAGGCCGGTGAGCAGCTCGATGGGAGAGGTGAGCCTCGACGAGGCGGCGTCGTAGGTGTACCTCCGGATCGCCATGCGTCGTCGGAGCGCCGGTCCCGGCGCGTCGTCGTAGGTCAGCGCCAGATAGACGTAGTCGTTGCCCGTGCCGCTGAGCAGCGCTGGATGCAGGGCCAGGCCGAGCAGGCCGTCCTGGCCGATGCTCTGATGGACCTCCGGGATCTCGACCGCCGTCGTGCGCATCCCGCCTGCCGGGTCGACGCGCACGACGCGTCGGCCACGGCGCTCTGTCACCCACAGCCGGTCGTCCGGGCCCCAGGTGACCTCCCAGGGCGCGTCGAGGCCCGTGGTCACCACGCGCATCTGGAACGAGCTCGACGTGGCCGTGTCCCGCTGGACGGCGGCGGTGAGCGCGCCGAGCAGCACGACCACGGCAGCGCCAGAGAGTGGTCGCATGCGGCCCATTAGAGCACGAGGGCGGCCAGGAAGATGGCGATCATCAGGAAGGCCACGCCCACCTTCACGACGGTGCCGAGCAGGAAGCCGATCCAGGCCGACAGCCCGATCCGCCCGGCGCGCGCCAGCTCGCGGTTCACCGTCAGCTCGCCGAGCACGGCCCCCGCGAAGGGACCGAGGATCAGCCCCGGAAGACCGAGGAACAGCCCCGCCACGGTGCCGAGCCCCGCGCCGATCATGGCTCGCGTGCTGGCCCCACGGCGTCCGGCTCCGAGCGCGGCGGCAGCGGCGTCGATGAAGTAGCTCGCGGCGGCCAGTACGCCGATGGCGATGAGCGGCCACACGCCCACCCGCGTGAACCCCTCCGCCCACGCTGCCAGGATGAGGCCGGCAGCGATCAGGACGTGTCCCGGCAGGGCCGGAAGCACGATGCCCGCGATGCCCACCACGACGAGCACGACGCCGAGCGCCCACAGCAGGAAGGTCATAGAATCGCTCTCGTGTCCGTGACGCTCGTGACCTCGCCCGCGTTCGCCGACCACCTCACGCCCCCAGGACATCCCGAGCGAGTCGAGCGCTTCGAGGTGATGCGTGCAGTGGCGCGCGAGCTCGAGCGGGACGGCGTGCCCGTCGTCGAGCCTCGGCCGGCCACACGTGAACAGCTCGCCGCCAACCACGACGAGGCGCACATCGCGCGTATCGAGGAGACGGCCGGCCACGCGGTGGCGCTCGATCCCGATACCTTCACGTCACCGCGCACCTGGGAGGTGGCGTGTCTGGCGGCGGGCGCCGCCGTGCACGCCGTGGACCTGGTGCTCGACGGCGGGACCGGTACCCGGGCCATGGCGCTCGTTCGCCCGCCAGGGCACCATGCCGAGTACGACCGCGCCATGGGGTTCTGCTTCTTCAACAACATTGCCGTGGCCGCTCGGCACGCCGCCAGCCGCGGCCTTGCGCGCGTAGCGATTGTGGACTACGACGTCCACCACGGCAACGGCACCGAGCACGCGTTCCAGGAGGATGCCTCGGTGCTGTTCATCTCGTCGCACCAGTATCCGTACTATCCGGGCACGGGTGCGGCAGGCGACGTGGGTATCGGCGCCGGCCTGGGCTACACGGTGAATCTGCCGCTGGCGGCCGGAGCGACCGACGCCGACTATCTCTTCGCGTACCAGCGAGTGGCCCTGCCGATTCTCGAGCAGTTCGGTCCGGAGCTGATCCTCCTGTCGGCCGGATTCGACGCGCACGAGGACGACCCGCTCGCCGGCATGCGGGTGACAGCCTCCGGATTCGGCCGCTTGACAGCGGCCATCGCCCGAGTGGCCGACAGGTGCTGCCAGGGTCGACTGGTAGCCGTCACCGAGGGCGGCTACGACCTTGCGGGTCTCGCGGCCAGTCTGCGCGCGTCGATCGGGGCGCTCCGGACGGGCACGGCCGACGAGCACGGGTCGAGCGCCGAGACACCGGCGCCGCGCGGAGAGGCCGTGGCACGCGCCGTGCGGCCGCATCTGGCGCCGTACTGGCAGCTATAATTCGGAAACCGGCTCCCGTTCTCCCGCATGTCCGACTATCACCCCCAGGAACTCGAGCGCAAGTGGCAGCAGCGTTGGGCCGATTCGCGCGCCTACGAGGTGGAGGTCGACCCCTCGCGCCCGAAGTTCTACTGCCTGGAGATGTTCGCCTACCCCTCGGGCCACGCGCACCAGGGGCACGTCCGCAACTACACGATGGGCGACGTCATCGCGCGCATGAAGTGGATGCGCGGCTACAACGTGCTGCATCCCTTCGGCTGGGACGCCTTCGGTCTGCCCGCCGAGAACGCCGCGATCAAGAACGGTATCCATCCCGAGGTCTCCACGCGAGGCAACATCGCGCACATGAAGGGGCAGCTCCAGCGTCTCGGCCTGAGCTACGCCTGGGACCGCGAGCTGGCCACGTGCGACGCCGAGTACTACAAGTGGAACCAGTGGCTCTTCATCCGGATGGTCGAGAAGGGCCTCGCGTACCGCCGGCAGTCGTCGGTCAACTGGTGCCCGAGCTGCAACACGGTGCTGGCCAACGAGCAGGTCGTCGACGGGGGCTGCTGGCGCTGCGGGACACCCGTGGAGACGCGGGATCTGGAGCAGTGGTTCTTCCGAATCACCGCCTACGCCGACGAGCTGCTCGAGGCGACCGACGGGCTCCGGCACTGGCCCGAGAAGGTACTGACGATGCAGCGCAACTGGATCGGGCGCTCGGTGGGCGCGCGGGTCCGGTTCGAGGTCGACACCGCTGGCGGTGCCGTGCCGGGGGCGAGCGCCATCGAGGTGTTCACCACCCGGATCGACACGATCTTCGGCTCCACGTTCGTGCTGATCGGCCCGGAGCATCCGCTCGTCGCGGTGTTCGCCGAGCGTGCGTCCGACCCGGACGGGTTCCGGAGACGTGCCCTGGCGTTCCGCACACAGGACCGGGCGGCGCGCATGAGCGGCGAGATCGAGAAGGACGGCTTCGACACGGGGATGCGGGCCATCAACCCGTTCACCGGCGAGTCGGTGCCGATCTGGGTGGCCAATTTCGTGCTCGGTGAGTACGGCACCGGCGCGGTGATGGCGGTGCCGGCGCACGACCAGCGCGACTTCGAGTTCGCGCGCAAGTTCGGATTGCCGATCCGCGTCGTCGTGACGCCCGACGGTCGTCCGGCGTCGTCGGAGGGGATGACCGAGGCGGCGGCCGCCTACGGTACGCTCGTGGACTCCGGCTCCTTCACCGGCCTCTCCTCGGAGGAGTCGCAGGCGCGCATGACCGCCTGGGCGCAGGAGCGGGGCATCGGCGAGGGTACCGTGCAGTTCCGCCTGAAGGACTGGGGGATCTCCCGCCAGCGGTACTGGGGCACCCCCATCCCGATGATCTACTGCGAGACCGACGGCGTCGTGCCCGTGCCCGACGACCAGCTCCCGGTGGAGCTGCCCCACGTGGAGCACTTCACCGGACGCGGCGATTCGCCGCTCGCACAGGTCCCCGAGTTCGTCCACGTGCCGTGTCCGACGTGCGGCAAGCCGGCCCGCCGCGAGACCGACACCATGGACACTTTCGTGGACTCGTCCTGGTACTTCTACCGGTTTGCGGACCCGCGCAACGACCGGCAGCCGTTCGATCCGGAAGTCCTGCGGTACTGGCTGCCGGTGGACTTCTACGTGGGCGGCGTCGAGCACGCGATCCTCCACCTGATCTACTCTCGGTTCTTCGCGCGCGTGTTCCGCGATCTCGGCCTGGTGCGCCACGACGAGCCGTTCGCGCACCTGCTCACGCAGGGCATGGTGCTCAAGGACGGGGCCGTGATGTCCAAGTCCAAGGGCAACGTCGTCGATCCGGACGCGATGGTCGAGCGCTACGGCGCCGACGCCCTGCGGGTGTACGTGATGTTCGTGGCGCCGCCGGAGAAGGAGATCGAGTGGACCGACGCCGGCCTGGAGGGCAGCTTCCGCTTCCTGGCCCGGGTGTGGAGGATGGCGACCCGGTGGATCGACGCGCTGTCGTCTCGACCGGGCGCGCCGCTCGACCCCGCAGGGCTCGATGAGGCCGAGCGGACGCTGCGCCGGAAGACGCACGAGACCATCCACCGCGTGACGGTGGACATCGAGGAGCGGCAGCAGCTCAATACCGCGGTCTCGGCGCAGATGGAGCTCGTCAACGCCCTCTACGCTTTCACCGACGGCGCCAGCCCGGCCACTCCTCCGCGCCCGGCCACGCTGGCCGTGGTGCGCGAGACGCTCGAGGCGCTCGTGCGCATGCTGTCGCCCTTCGCGCCGCACATGGCCGAAGAACTGTGGGAGCGGCTCGGCCACGCCGGGGGGCTGGCCGCGGCGCGCTGGCCGGCCTACGATGCCAGCGCGGCGGCCGTCGAGGCGGTCGTGGTGCCCGTGCAGGTCAACGGCAAGGTGCGGAGCCGGCTCACGGCCCCGGCGGGCGCGTCCGAGCGGGAGCTGGAGGCGCTGGCGCTGGCCGACCCGGCCATCCGGACGTACATCGCTGGCAAGACGGTCCGGAAGGTCGTCGTGGCCAGGGGGAGGCTCGTATCACTGGTCGTGCAGTAGCGGCGGTCGTCGGGCTGCTGGCGACCGGGCTGTCGGCCGCCGGCTGCGGGTACGCCCTGGCCGGTCGAGGTTCCTTTCTGCCGGACTACATCCGGACGGTGAGCATTCCGGCGTTCGAGGACCGGAGCGATGCGCTGCAGGTCGCCGAGGAGCTGACCCAGGCGGTGCGCGCCGAGTTCATCGGGCGGGGTGGCTACGAACTGGACGAGCCGGCCGACGCCGTGCTCGAGGGAGAGGTGCTCTCCGCCTCGTACGAGCCGGTGGCGTTCGACGACCAGCAGATCGCGTCGCGGTACCTGTTCACGATCACGATGCGCATCGCGTTCGTCGAGAGCCGCACCGGGGACCCCCTGTGGTCCAACGCCGCCCTGACGTTCCGGGAGGAATACGAACAGCGCGCCGCCGGGGCCGGGGACTCGGGGGTCGCGCTCCTGGATCAGGAGAGCGGCGCGAGGGAGCGCATCGCCAGGGACGTGGCACGGTCCGTGGTGACGGCCATCCTGGAGGCGTTCTAGTGCCGGCGCTCACCCTCGCGGCGCTGCGCAAGGAGATCGCGGCGGGCACGACCGGCCCGCTCTACGTGCTGGTCGGGGCAGACGACGCGGAGAAGGCGGCCGTCGCGACCGAGTTCGCCGAGATCGTCGAGGAGGGGCTGCAGGCCTTCAACGTCGAGCGGCTGTACGGCGGCGAGTCGGCGGCCGGCACGCTCATCGATGCCGCGCAGACCCTGCCGATGATGGCGCCCCGGCGCGTCCTGCTCGTGCTCGAGGCCGAAAAGCTCCTGATCCCGAAGCGGGAGAGCAAGGCGGCCGAGGAGGACCAGGAGCGCCTGCTGCGGTTCGTGGCCGATCCGCCTCCGCATGCGACGGTCGTGTTCGTGTGCGGGGCGCTCGATCAGCGGCGGCGGATCGTCAAGCAACTGCTCGCCGAGGCGCGCGTCGTCGACTGCGGATCGATCGAAACGGAGGCCGATGCCGCCCGCTGGGTCAAGGCGCGCGCGGCGCGAGAGGGCGTGCCGCTGGAGCCCGCGGCCGTGCACGCCCTGGTCGAGCGTGCCGGACTCGACCTCGTGCGCCTCCGGTCGGGGCTCGAGCGCGTCGCGCTCTACGCCATGGGGCAGTCGGCCGTCACCGCCGACGACGTGCGCCGTGCCGTGGTGGCCGGGCCCGAGGCGCAGGCCGATTTCGGTATCGCCAAGGCGATCTGGCGCGACGACGCGCGCGAGGCGCTCCGGCAGTTGACGTTCGCGCTCGAGGCAGGTGCCGTGCCGGTGATGATCATGGGACAGCTCCGTGCGGCGGCCGAGCGGTTGCCGGCACCGCGCGTGGCCAGGGCGATCGAGGCGGTCTTCCGGACGGACCTCGCGCTCAAGTCCTCGGGCGGCGAGGATCGGGTGCTCCTCGAGCGGCTCGTGGTGGAACTCTGTGGATCGGGCACGAGGGGCGGCGGGCCGCCGCGGCGGCCGTGGGCGCGCCGCGCCGATCAGGCGCGGGCGGCCGACAGGCGGGTGGCCAGGCGCGATTTGTAGCGGCTGGCCGTGTTCCGGTGGATGATGCCCTTGGTGGCCATCTTGTCCACGATCGACACGGTCTGGCTCAGCGCGGACTCGGCGGCCGGAACGTCCTTCGCCTCGAGCGAGGCGCGGATGGTCTTGAGCGCCGAGCGCAGCCGGGACCGGAGCTGGCGGTTGTGCTCGCGACGCTTGACGTTCTGCCGATTCGCCTTCAGGGCTGACTTGGTGCGCTTGGCCACGTGTCTCGGGTCCTCCGAAAAGCGTTCATTGTACCACGGTCACGCCGGACGCCTCCGGCTGGCTCGGACAGAACGAGTTCGGACCGGGGCGGCTCAGGCCGGATCGGGCTGGAGGGCGTCGAGCGCCAGCACCCACTGGCCGCCCCGTTCCCGGATCCAGAGCCGTACGTAGGTCCCGCGCTCCCCGCCGCCGGCGCGGCCGTGGAGGTAGGTGCCCTGCGTGTACCCCAGATCGCCGGACCGTGCGGCTTCGCTGTAACGCGTGTCTGCCCCTTCGAACGCGGGTTGTCCGGCCACCCAGCGCAGGATCGCCGTACGGCCGACGAGCGGCGTGAGCCCGGGCCGATGGAGGCGAACCTGTCCGGACAGCCGTGGTTCGTATCCCTTCGCCTGGTCGGTGCGCAGGGCGGCGTTCAGCAGGCTGTCGGCGGCCGAGAGAGGTGGGGTCGTGTCGTCGTATTCGGCAAAGCGCCCTGCGGGGGCCGCCCGCGTGAACCCGGTCGGAAACGACGGCGCGCCCGGCGTGGGCGTCGTGACGTCGAGAACAGGGCCGAAGCGTCCGTCCCGCTCGCGCTTCCAGATCGTCAGGTAGACGCCGTGGACCGTTCCGCCGGTGTCGCGCTCGAGGCGGCGGGGACCGGTCAGGTAGCCCAGATCGCCGCTGGCGGCCACGTCGCCCACGCGGGGCTCGCGCCGCTCGCCGGGAGGAGGCGTGAGTGCGCGTGCGGCCGCGAGCATCTGCTCGAGGGCCATCGGGAGCGCGTCGGACGACTGCGCGCCCGGAGCGCCTGGCAGGGCGACGAGCGCGACCGCCGTGGCGGTCCAGAGGAGGGCCCGCATCGCCCCACTATACGCCCGGTGCGCGGAGGCGCTGTCAGCGCGTGACGATCTCGTAGGCGGCGAAGGCCGGACGTTCCGTCGAGTACCGGGGCACGGCGCGGCCGTTGACGATCTCGATGGTCTTGTAGATGGTGAGCTTGCGGCGAGGCCCGGCCTCGGGCTCGGCCGCCGCCGCGCCGACCTTGCGGACGTAGTCGCGCGTCTCGCGGTAGGGTGGTGTCCCGCCGGAGCGTGCGACCGCGCCGGGCCCGGCGTTGTAGGCGGCCAGGGCCAGTCGCTCGTCGCCGCCGAAATGGTCGAGCAATCGCCTGAGGTACGTGGTCCCCCCGCGGATGTTCTGGGCGGGGTCCCACGGGTTGGCCACGCCGAGTTCTTCGGCCGTGTCCGGCATCAGCTGCATCAGCCCCATCGCTCCCTTGGGCGACAGGGCGCGCGGATCGAATCCGGACTCGACCTGGATTACGGCACGCACCAGCTCCGGTCGCAGCCCCTGCCGGCCTGCATGCTCCCGGATGAGGGGCTCGAACCGCTCGCGCGCCGACGGCGAGCGCGGCGGTCGGGTGGCCACGACGTCTGGCGCGCCCTCCACCTCGTAGACCTCGGTCGGCGCGTCGATGGCGCGGTCCGAGAGCACGAGGGTACCGTTGGCGTCGCGCCATGCATAGATCTGCGCGGCGACCTGGGCAGGCCAGGCCCCGAGTGCCAGGACGGTGATCGCAAGTGCACGCAGTCGCATGGTTCGGGCTCGACCACGGGGGTCTCCGCAGTTATCGGCACGAGCGCGGCAAGACTTGGGCGTTGTGGTGTACAACTCCGTGGCGGTGCGGGGGGTGGGCGACGGGATGACGGTCTGGGAGCGGTGGTGGCGTCGGCCGCAGCGGATCTGGCTGCGGCGGGTGCTGTTTCAGGTGCACCTGTGGATCGGCCTGGCGCTCGGTCTGTACATCGTGATGCTCAGCGTGACCGGCAGCGTGCTCGTCTATCGCAACGAGCTGAACCTGTACCTCTCCACGCCGCGCCCCCAGTACGAGGCCGACCGCCCCGTGCTCCCGAGCGACGAGCTGCGCGCCCGGGCCGAGGCGGCCTACCCGGGCTACGCGATCACGCGCCTCGGGGAGCAGATCTCGCGCCGGAACCCGACGATCGAAATCTGGTTCGAGCGGGGGGAGGATCGGAAGGAGCGGCTGTTCGATCCCTATACGGGTGTCGATCTCGGAGACTCGGTCACCCAGGGCGAGTACTTCGTCCTCTGGCTGGCGCGGCTCCACGACGAGCTGCTCTTCGATCGAACGGGCAAGTACTGGAACGGCTGGCTGAGCGCGGTCGCCACGGTCCTGTTCGCGACCGGGCTGGTGGTCTGGTGGCCGGGTGTCGGCCGGTGGCGGCGCGGTCTCGGCGTGTCGTGGCGAGCCGGCTGGAAGCGGATGAACTGGGACCTTCACAGCGCGATGGGATTCTGGCTGTTCCTCTTCATGCTGATGTGGGGCGTGTCCGGTTTCTACCTGGGCGTGCCCGAGCCGTTCTCGGCCGTGGTCGACGCGATGTCCGACCCGGACGCCTATCTGGGCGAGCGGCCAGGAGACGTCGTCCTGCTGTGGCTGACGCGCCTGCACTTCGGGCGCTGGCGGAACCTGCCCTGGCTCAAGGCGGCGTGGGCGGCCGTCGGCCTGGTGCCGGCGCTGATGTTCCTGACCGGGGCCATCATGTGGTGGAATCGTGTGGTGCGCCGGCGGCCCAGCCGACCGGAGCCGGAGACGACCTGACCGCATGCGAGCCTGGACCATCCCTGCCGGCTGCAGGAGCAGCGACGCCCTGACGCTCGTGGAGCGTCCAGACCCCGTGCCCGGGCCCGGACAGGTAGTCGTGCGCGTGCGAGCGGCGTCGCTCAACTACCGCGACCAGCTCGTCGCGAAGGGGCAATATTTCGGCGGCACGGTCGGTCGGGACACTGTGCCGCTCTCCGACGGTGCTGGCGAGGTGACGGCCGTGGGCGCGGGCGTGACTCGGGTGGCGCCCGGCGATCGCGTGGCGGCCACCTTCTTCCAGCCCGTGTCGGGAGAGCCGGGCCCGGCCACGCTGGGTTCGCCGCTCGACGGCATGCTGGCCGAGCAGGTGGTGCTGCACGAAGAGGGCGTAGTGGCCCTGCCCGAGGCGATCTCCGACCGGGACGCGGCCTGCCTGCCCTGTGCCGGGGTCACGGCGTGGCACGCGCTGTTCGGCACCGGTCGCGCCCTCCGGGCTGGCGAGACGGTGCTGGTGCTCGGCACGGGCGGCGTGTCGATGTTCGCGCTGCAGTTCGCCCGGGTGGCTGGGGCGCGCGTGGTGGTCACCTCGTCGAGCGACGACAAGCTCGCGCGGCTGGCATCGATGGGCGTGACCGACGGCGTCAACTACCGGCGGACGCCGGACTGGGAGGAGGAGGTCCTCCGCCTGACCGGCGGGCGTGGCGTCGACTGCGTCGTCGACGTCGGCGGGCCGGGCACCTTTGCGCGGTCGCTCCGCGCGCTGGCACACGGCGGGCGGATGGCGCTCATCGGGTTCCTGGCCGGAATGGAAGGCGACACGAATCCGTATCCGCTGGCGCTCAAGGCCGGGAGCCTCCATGGCATCTTCGTGGGCGATCGGGCGATGTTCGAGGAGATGAACCGGGCCATCGTGGTCAACGGGATCCGGCCGGTCGTGGACCGCGTGTTCCCGTTCGACCAGGCCCCGGCGGCCTACGCCCATCACGCCTCGGGGGCGTTTGTCGGGAAGGTGGTCATCGCTTGGTAGACTAGCGAGGCCCTGCCTCAGACCGTCGAGCCTGTTGGCTGGAAATGTCTGAGGCAGGGCCTCGCTCGCAGTGACGCTTCGCGTCACTGCTAAGTGTTGGCTCAGCCCCGCGGAACGCGGGGCGAGACGCCTTGAGGGGCCGGAGAACTTGACTCAAACTACATGGATTCCGGCCCCTCAAGGCGTCTAGGCGGAGAGGAGGGCGGAGTGTCGATGCGACGACGGTTCATCCTGATGCTGCTGACGGGACTTCTGGCGGGGGCATGCACCGCGGCGCCCGAAACGCCTCCCGTGGACCTGGCCGCCGAGGCCGAGGCCATCAGGGCCCGGTCGGCCGAATGGCTCGGGTTCACGAGGCGGAAGGACGCGGCCGGGATCGCGTCGCTCTTCGCCGACGACGGCCGCGTCGTCTGGGCCGGTCAGGATCCCGTCGTGGGTCCAGTGGCGATCCAGGAGTTCCTCGCCGGAGACTTCGAGCGCAGCCCGGATCGCACGTCCAGCTGGGCACCCGACCGCGTGGAAGTGGCACCCTCGGGCGACCTCGCCGTGGAGTACGGCAGCTACACGAGCGCTCCTGGTCCCGACGCGGAGGTCGACGAGGAAGGGAACTACTCGACGGTCTACCGCAAGGTGGACGGCGCCTGGCGGATCGTCTCGGACTTCAGCGTGCCGAACGCACTGCCCCGGTAGTCCAGGGCGTGACAGATCCGTAATGGGGTCGGGCGTCGGGGACGACGCCCGACCCCATTACGGATCTGTCGTTACCCGGCCAGCATCCGCTCGATCACCCCGCGGCTGGCGGTGAGCAGCTCCGGGATCTTCGAGGCGTCCTTGCCGCCCGCCTCGGCGAAGTCGGGGCGGCCGCCGCCGCCCCCGCCGACGATCGGGGCAAGCTGCTTGACCACCTGTCCGGCGGGAACCCGCCTGGTCAGATCCGGCGTCACGCCGACGACGACGGCGACCTTGCCGTCGGCGGGGGAGGCCAGGACCACCACGCCCGTGCCGATCCGGTCGCGATGGCGGTCCACGAGCGCCCGCAGCGCGTCACGGTCCAGCCCGCTGACCTGCCGGGCAACGAGCCTCACGCCGGCGACCTCCTCGGCCTCGTCCACCCCATCTTCCGTTCCGGTCGTGCCGAGCGCCACCTGCATCTTCACCTGCTGCAGCTCCCGCTGCAGACGGCGGTGCTCCTCGAGCAGCGCCTCGATGCGGGCGGCCAGCTCCCCCGGGCGGACGGTCAGCGCGCCGGCCGCCGCCGCGATGGCCTGCCGATCGCGCTGGAACGCCGCCAGGCTGTTGAGGCCCGTGATGGCCTCGATGCGCCGCACGCCGGCAGCCACGCCGCTCTCGCCGACGACGGCGAACAATCCGATGTCCCCCGTGGCCCGCACATGCGTGCCGCCGCAGAGCTCGACGCTGAAGCCGGGAACGGAGACGACCCGCACCCGGTCGGCGTACTTCTCGCCGAAGAGCGCCATGGCGCCGGCGGCGATGGCCTCCTCCGTGCTCCTGACCTCGGTCCGCACGGCCGTGTTGCGGAGGACTTCCACGTTGACGATCCGCTCGATCTCGAGGATCTGTTCCGGGGTCGTGGCGCTGACGTGCACGAAGTCGAAGCGCAGGCGATCGGGTGCGACGAGCGAGCCCGCCTGCTTGACGTGCGACCCCAGGACCTGCCGGAGGGCGGCGTGGAGCAGGTGCGTGGCCGTGTGGTTCCGACGCGTCGCGTCGCGGAGGTCGCCGGCGACCTCGGCCCCAAGCAGATCGCGCCGGGAGATCGTCCCCTCGGTCACCAGCACGGCGTGGAGCCGTGGCCAGGCGCCGGCACGCACCATGCCCGTCACCCGTGCCTCGCCGCGTGGGCCCGTCACCGTGCCCACGTCGGAGACCTGCCCGCCCGCCTCGACGTAGAAGGGGGTCTCGGCGAGCGCGAGGAAGCCCTCCTGGCCGGCCCGGAGCTCCTCCACCTCGCGGCGCCCGGCGTCGAACAGGGCCACAGCCTGGGTGTTGACCCGCGTCGACTCGTAGCCGCGGAAGGACCGGTCCCCCGCCTCCTCGAGCGCGGCACGCGTCTCGTCCCCTGCCGTCCACACGGCGTCCTTCGCGCCACCGCCCTTGAAGGCGCTGCCGGCCCGGGCCCTCTCCCGCTGACCCTCCATGGCGCGGTCGAAGCCCTCGCGGTCGAGCTGCAGCCGGCGGTCGTCGATCATGTCCTCGATGAAGTCGCGTGGCAGACCGTACGTGTCGTACAGGCGGAAGGCCGCCTCCCCGGAGACGACGCCATCGGCGCTCGCCGCGCGGTCGAGCACCTCGTCGAGGCGGGGGAGCGCCCCGGCCAGGACGCTGTCGAACCGCTCCTCTTCGCTGCGGACGACCTGCACCAGCAGGTCGCGTCCCGCCACGAGCTCCGGATAGGCCGGCCCGAACTCGGCGACGATCGTGTCGACCAGGCCGTACAGGAACGGCTCGTGGATGCCCAGCCGCTTCCCGTGTCGCATCGCCCGGCGCATGATCTTGCGGAGCACGTAACCGCGCCACTCGTTGGACGGCACGACGCCGTCGGCGATCAGGAAGGTCATGGCGCGCAGGTGATCGGCGACCACGCGCATGGACACGTCCCCGGCCTCCATCGTGCTGCCGTGGCGCCGTCCGGCCCGCTCGCCGATGGCGCCGAGCAGCGGGGCGAACAGGTCCGTGTCGTAGTTCGACAGGTGGCCCTGGAGCACGGCGGTCACGCGCTCGAGCCCCATGCCCGTGTCGATCGAGGGGGCGGGCAGCGGCTCGAGCGTACCGTCCTCCTGCCGGTCGAACTCCATGAAGACGTTGTTCCAGATCTCGACGAAGCGGTCGCAGTCGCACGCCATGCCGCGGCACGTCCGGCCGGCGGCTTCCTCGCTACACGACAGATCCGCGCCGCGGACGTAGTAGATCTCGGAGCAGCGGCCGCACGGGCCCGTGTCGCCCATCTGCCAGAAGTTGTCGTCCGCGCCCAGTTCGCCGATCCGTTCGGGCGGGAGCAGCCGCCGCCAGATGTCGTAGGCCTCGCTGTCGCGCGGCACGGCGTCGTCGCCGACGAACACCGTGGCCGCCAGGCGCTCGGGCGGCACGCGCCACTCCTCGGTCAGCATGGCCCACGCCAGGGGGATGGCGTCGGCCTTGAAGTAGTCGCCGAACGAGAAGTTGCCGAGCATCTCGAAGAACGTGTGATGCCGGAGGGACGGGCCCACATTCTCGAGGTCGTTGTGCTTGCCGCTCACGCGCATGCACTTCTGCGCCGTGGTGGCACGGCGATACTCGCGCGGTTCCCGGCCCAGGAGCGTCTCCTTGAACTGGTTCATCCCGGCGTTGGTGAAGAGCAGTGTGGGGTCCTCGTGCGGCACGAGCGGCGAGCTCGCGACCACGCGGTGCCCGTGGCGCTCGAAGAAGGCCAGATACGATGCGCGAATCTCCCGGGAGGTCATGGCCCTCTATTGTAGGTCCGGCCGGATCCCGGCTGGCAGGCTGGTCAGCGCGCGCGACGGGCGGTGAGGATCGCGTGCACGCGATCGGGCTCGAAGCCCTGGGCGACGAGGTACCGGTACAGACGGCGATGCTCGCGCTCGTCGGCCACCGCGGACCGTCCTCGCAGACGACGGTCGAGCGCCGCGGCGAGCTGGGCCTCGGGGTCGAGATCGGCGAAGACGTCGTCGGCCGCCCGCCGGGCGAGCTCGGGGGCGATGCCCGCCGCCTCGATCTGCCGGATCACGCGCTGCCTGCCGCGGCGGCTGACCGTCGTCTCGTGGCGGGCGATTGCGGCGGCCGCGCGGGCGTCGTCGAGGCTGCCCTCGACCGTCAGGCGGGACACCGCGGCGTCGATGTCGGAGCAGTCGTGCTGCCGGCGGGCCAGCCGCTGGCGGACCTGGGCCTCGGAGAGCTCGCGCCTGGCGAGCAGGCGGAGCGCGGCCAGGTAGGCAGCGGACACCGGCCGGGGGTCCTCAGCCTCCGAAGCGGGTGATCTCGGGCGCGCCGCCGCCGTCGCCCTGGCCGACGCTCGCCATCTGGTCCCGCGCCATGTCCGACATGGTGGAGATGCCCTGCACCTTGAGCTTGAACTCGTCCACGTTGCTCGCCCAGCGGAGCGCCTCCTCGTAGGAGACGAGCTGCTGCTGGAACAGCTTGAAGATCGACTGGTCGAACGTCTGCATGCCGTACTGGGACGTGCCCTGGGCGATGGCGCCGTGGATCAGGTGCGACTTCTCCTTGTCGAGGATGCAGTCCCGGATGAACGCCGTGGAGATGAGCACCTCGACCGCCGGGACCCGTCCCTTGCCGTCCACCTTCGGCATCAGGCGCTGGGAGACCACGGCCCGGAGGACGCTGGCGAGCTGGATGCGCACCTGCTTCTGCTGGTGCGGCGGGAACACGGCGATGATGCGGTTGATGGTCTCGGTGGCGTCCAGCGTGTGGAGCGTGGAGAAGACCAGGTGGCCGGTCTCGGCCGCGAGCAGGGCCGTCTCGATGGTCTCGTGGTCGCGCATCTCGCCGACGAGAATGACGTCCGGGTCCTGGCGCAGTGCGCTGCGCAGCGCGTCGGCGAAGGACCGGGTGTCCACGCCGATCTCCCGCTGGTTGATGACCGACCGGTTGTCGCGATGGAGGTACTCGATCGGGTCCTCGATCGTCATGATGTGGGTCGTGCGGCTCGCGTTGATCTCGTCGATCATCGCGGCCAGTGACGTGCTCTTGCCGCTGCCGGTGGTGCCGGTGACGATGACCAGGCCGCGCTCCTCGGCCGCGATCTTCTTGAGGACCTTCGGCAGCATCAGGTCGTCGACCGTGGAGACCCGCATCGGGATGACGCGGAAGATCAGCCCGATCGTGCCGCGCTGCTGGAACGCGTTGCAGCGGAATCGGCCCAGACCCGCCACGCTGTACGCGACGTCCACCTCGTGGTTCTCCCGGAACTTCTCGCGGTGGCCGGCCGGCAGGACGGCCGCGGCCATGGCGACCAGGTCCTCGTGCTCGAGCCGCTTCTCCTCGGTGGCCGGGACGAGCGTCCCGCGCACCCGGATCATCGGGTAGGTGCCGACCTTCAGGTGCAGGTCGGAGGCTCCGGCCTGGACGGCAATCTTCAGGAGGTCATTGACATGCATGACCCCCTGAGTATCGGCATCTTGCCGGGCCGGGATTATCGGCCCTTCGGCGTGCCGGTCGTCGCCGTTTCCCGCGACTGCACCGGCTGGAGCCAGCCGTGGGGGTCCGGGGCCTCGCCACGGACGATCTGGAAGAAGCGCTGCTGGATGGCTTCGGTCAGGGGCCCGCGCCGGCCGCGGCCTACCTTCACCCGGTCCACCGAGCGGATGGGGGTCACCTCCACGGCGGTCCCCACGAAGAAGACCTCGTCGGCCATGTAGAGCGTCTCTCGCGGCAGGGTCTGCTCGCGGACCTCGAAGCCCAGCTCGCGCGCAATCGTGATCACCGAGTCGCGCGTGATCCCCCACAGCACGGAGTTGCCGATGGGCGGCGTGTAGATGATGCCCTCACGGACGATGAAGAGGTTCTGCCCGCTGCCCTCGCTGAGGTTGCCCTGCGTGTCGAGCGCGATCCCCTCGGCGTATCCGTCCGCGATCGCTTCCATCTTGATGAGCTGGGCGTTGGCGTAGTTGGCCACGCTCTTGGCCATGGCCGGCGTCGTGTTGGGAGCGTTGCGCGCCCACGTGGACACCTTGACGTCGAGCCCTTCCTCGATCGCCTCCTTGCTGAAGTAGGCGCCCCACTCCCAGAGCATGATGGCCACGTCCACCGGGCAGGGCCGCGGATCGACGCCGAGCGAGTGGTAGCCACGATAGACGATCGGGCGGATGTAGCACGCCCTGTAGCCGTTGACGCGGATCAGCTCGAGGGTGGCGTCGGTCAGCGCCTGCTGGTCGTACGGGATCTCCATCCGGTAGATCCGGGCCGAATCCATCAGACGGCGCATGTGGGCGTCGAGCCGGAAGCAGGCGGGGCCCTGGAGCGTGTCGTAGCAGCGGGCGCCCTCGAAGACGGCGCTGCCGTAGTGGACCGTGTGGGAGCCGACGTGGATCTTCGCGTCGCTCCAGTCCACCAGCGTGCCGTTCATCCAGATCTTGCCGCTTCCAAAGGACATGTCCAGGGCTCCTGTTCCCCCATGGTACAACGGCTTTCGGGGAAACGGCCAATCTCGCGTCGCGGTCGGCTACTGCGCCTCGCCGCAGAACGGGCAGCGATCCGTCCGGGCATGCAGCGGCTTGCGGCAGTGCCAGCAGAAGCGCGCCTGCGGCGCCTCCCGCGCCCGGACGCGGGAGTGGATGTCGGCCACGTCCTCGCCGGTACTGCCGCGGCGTCGGCCGGACCGGCGCGGCGCCGGCGCCCGCGCCGCCAGCAGCCCGTCGAGCAGGTCCGAGGCCCGTTGGTAGCGCACCCTCAGGTCCGGTGCCAACGCGCGCATGACGATGTCGTTGATCGCCTTCGGAATCTTCGCGTTTCTGAGGCGCGGGGGAGACACGAGATCGCCGCGCGAGAGCCGCGAGACGTCGGCCGGCGACGGGGTGTCGTAGGGCAGCTCGCCCGTGAGCATCTGGTACATCGTGATGCCCACCGAGTAGAGGTCGCTCGCGAACACGGCCTTGCCCTTGAACTGTTCGGGCGCCATGTAGGGAGGGCTGCCGATCACGGTGGTGCCGTGCGCGGCGATCTCGAGAAAGCGGGAAGTGCCGAAGTCGCTGACCTTCAGGATGCCGGTCTCGGAGACGAGCATGTTGCCGGGCCGCAGGTCGCGGTGGAGGATGCCGGCGCGATGCGCGTGGTCCACGGCATTGCAGATCTGGCAACTGAAGTCCAGCGCCTGCGTCAGGTCGAGCGCGCCCTCGCGGGCGATGACGGTCTCGAGCGTCTCGCCGGGCACGTACTCCATCACGATGAAGAAGACGTCGTCCTGCTTCTCGGCCGTCAGCACGGTCACGATGTTCGGATGACTCAGGGACGCGAGCAGTCGAGGCTCCTTCAGCATGTCGCCGAAGTCGAGGTTCTGCTTGTGGGGAACCTTCAGGGCGACGCGCTTGTCGATCCAGGTGTCCTCGGCGAGGTACACCGCACCGAAGCCGCCGCTGCCGAGCGAGGAGAGGATGCGGTATTTGCCGATCTGCTGGCCGCGAAAGAACATGGGGAGACGAGGGGGAGTATAGAACGAACCTCCGAGAGGTCCGGGTTCGGGGTTTGGTGTTCACGCGGGGCAAGGGACGATCCGGCGAGCCGCCCCTGGGACGAGGCGACTACTCGGCGCGGAGGACGATCATGGGATCGACGCGCGAGGCACGCCTGGCCGGGAGGAGGCTCGCGAGCACCGCCGCGCCGACGAGGATCAGGGCGGCGCTCCCGAAGGCGATCCCGTCGAGCGGTGTGACGCCGAACAGGAGGGCCTCGAGATAGCGCGTGAGGAGAGCGGCCACCACCAGTCCGGCGGACAGGCCGACGAGCACCGCCGTGAGCGTGCGTCGCATCTCCAGGGAGACGACGTGGCGGCCACCGGCTCCGAGCGCCATGCGGATGCCAATCTCGGTCCGGCGCCGCTCCACGCCGTAGGCCGTCACTCCGTAGACGCCGATGGCCGCCAGCAGGACGGCCAGTGTGCCGAAGGTGGCCGACAGGACGGCGATCAGGCGCTCCTGGCGTCGCGCCGCGCCCACCTGGACGGTCAGGGGCTCGATGCTGAAGGCGAGCGCAGGGTCGATCGAGGACAGCGTGGTCGAGACGGCCGGCGCGAGCCGGACCGGGGAGCCCGACGTGGCGCGGACGCTGAGGCTGATCTCGGGCAGTCGCATGACACCGGTGCCGGCCATCGGGTGCTGCGTCCACTGCGCGAGCGGCAGGTACAGCGTCGGCGCCGGATCCCGGCGCTGGGACTGGTCCACGGCGCTCCCCACGACGCCGACGAGCGTTCGCGAGGGGATTGGCGCGCCCTGCAGCGTGAGTCCGTCATCGACGAGGGCACCAACCGCGTCCCGGCCCGCCAGGAACTCGCGGACGAAGGCCTCGTTGGCGATCGCCACCGGTAGGCTGCCGGCCGTGTCGTGCCGGTCGATGGTGCGTCCGGAACGAATCGGCATGCCGTAGGTCTCGAACCAGCCCGGACTCACGTAGTTCACCGTCGCGCGGCGCTCGCCCTCGGGGCGCGGCGGAGCGCCCGGGACGAGGAAGTCCGCCACGAGAATGACCCCGCGGTTGAAGGGCGTGTTGAGCGACACGGCCGCCTGCGCCACGCCCGGGATCTGTCCGACGGTCGCGGCCAGCCGCTCGTAGAAGCCGGCCCGGTTCTCGGGCGAGACGGGCGTCCGGCTCGCGTCGATCCTTGCCACCAGCACCGCCTCGCTCTCGAATCCGAGCGGTGCGCTGGTCAGCGCGCCGAACGAGCGGAGGAAGAGGGCGGCGGCCACCAGCAGGACGAGCGACAGCGCGACCTGTGCCGCGATCAACCCGCCACGGAGGCGGGAGACGGCGCCCCCGTCGCCCGTCGAGCCGGTTGCGTGGCGCATGGCGGCGGCCGGCGCGAGCCGTGAGGCCCGTAGCGCGGGAGCGGCGCCGAAGACGAGCGTCGTGGCCACGGCCGTCGCGACGGTGAAGGCCACGACGCGCCAGTCCGGCGCCACGTCGAGCACGATCCGGTCCGACCAGGTGGAGAGCTGGGCGACGAGCGCCTGGCTGACCCATCCCGACAGCACCAGGCCCGCGGCGGCCCCGACGGCGGAGAGCACGAGACTCTCGATCAGGAGCTGACGGCCCAGTCGCCAGCGGGTGGCGCCGAGGGCCAGGCGGGTCCCGAGCTCCCGCTGGCGGGCGGTAGCCCGGGCGAGGAGCAGGTTCGCGATGTTCACACAGGCGATGAGCAGCACGACGCCCGCGATGAACAGGACCGTGACGAGGGCCCGCGCGAAGTCGCGACGCAGCTCGGAGGTGCCGGCTCCAGCCGGCACGAGGACGATCGGATCGCGGAGCTGTCCCTCCTGGTACTCGCCCCAGGTTTCGTTGGGCCGCATCGCACGCTCGACGAGGGAGCGATGGAGGCCGCGGAAGAGTGCGGTGGTACCCTCGAGCGACTGCTCGGGCCGCAGTCGCAGCATGACGGCGAGGTACGAAAGGCCCTCATGCGTGCCCCAGCTCGGGTCGTGGAGCACGAGGGGCGCGGCGCCGAGCGGCAGGGCGATCTCGAAGGCGCGACCCACCTCGGGTCCGAGGAACTCCGGCGGCGCAACGCCCACGACGGTCACGGGCACGCGATTGACCGTCACGGTCCGGCCCACCACGTCGGCTCCGCCGAACCGACGCTGCCAGAAGCCGTGACTCAACACGGTCACCTGACTTTCGGGAGCGCCCAGCACGTCCTCGTCGTCGCGGAACGCACGGCCTCGGGTCGTGGGCACGCCGAGGGCCTGGAAGAAGTTGCCGCTCACGAACAGCCCGTCGGCCGGCTCGACTTCGCCGCCCTGCGCCAGATCCAGCCGCTGGGGGAAGATCGTCCAGGCCAGGGCGTCGTCGACTGCATCGGACCGCAGGTGGATCTGCTCCCAGAGGGGATAGATCCAGCCAGCCGGGAATCCCTGTTCGACTGCGGCGCGTGTGGAGAGCATCGCCAGCGTCTGGGGCTCGTCCACGGGGAGCGCGCGCAGCAACAGGGCGTTGACGACGCTGAAGACGGCCGTGTTAGCGCCGATCCCGAGGGCGAGCGTGAGCACGGCGAGGGCCGAGATGGCTGGAGAGCGCCGGAGCAGGCGGCAGGCGTGGCGCACGTCCTGCCAGACGTCCTCGGCGGCAGCTTCCCAGCCCACCTCGCGAACGCACTCGGCGATGGCGGCGCGGCTGCCCATCTTGATACGCGCCTCGCGGAGCGCGTCGCTCTGGCTGGCGCCGGCTCGCATGCGCGCGGCCACGTCGGCCTCGAGGTACGCCTCGAGTTCCTCGTCGAGCTCCCGGTGCTCGCGTCGCCAATGGAGGAAGGCGCGCAGACCGGCCAGCAGCCGTCGCATCGGCGTCGTCACAGTTCACCCGGAGAGGTGCGCATGATCCGCGCGATGGCGGCCGTCTGGTGCTCCCAGTCCCGCGTGGCGCGGGCCAGTCGTGTCCGGCCCCTGGCGGTGAGGGCGTAGTACTTCGCGCGACGGCCGTTCTCGGTCTGGCGCCACTCGGGCTTGACGAACCCGTCGCGCTCGAGCCGGCGGAAGGCTGGAAAGAGGGAGCCCGCGTTGACCTGGAAGACGCCCCTGCTGATCTGCTCGAGTCGCAAGCCGATGCCGTACCCGTGCATGGGCTCGAGGGCCAGCGTCTTCAGGATCAGCATGTCCAGTGTGCCCTGGACCAGGTTGCTCTGGGCGCCGGGTTCTCCCATCTAGATAATCTAGAGCAGCAGATGGCTAGATTGTCAAGAGGTGAAGGCGGCGCTCATCGAAACTCACCGTTTCTCAGGCCCGCCTCAGGACACCGGCGGGCGATGGCGACTAGCGTGGGGGAAGTCCGGCCGCGGCGAGGCGGGCCGGGTCAGGAAGGAGCGAGGTCATGCGCCGATCCGTGATGCGGGCACTCGATCACTGGCAGCGGGAGGGGTTGCTGACCAGCCGGCATGCCGAGGAGCTGCGGGCGAGTCTCGACGCCGAGCACGCCGATCGCGCGATCCGCGCCTTTGCCGCCATCGGCGCCGTGCTGGCCGGGCTGGGCGTCATGCTCTTCGTGGGCAGCAACTGGAGCACGATGGGACCGGTGGCACGTGGGGCGGTGCTGCTCGGCACCTACGGCGCGGTCGTGGTGGGCGCCATGGCGGTCGAGCGCCGGGGGCTCCCGTGGGTGGCCGAGGCGGCGTGGCTCCTGACCACGCTGGTGCTGGGCGCCAACATTTTCCTGCTCGCCCAGATCTTCAATCACTCGCTCACCTACTGGCCCGGTCCGTTCTGGTGGATGGTGGGTGCCCTGGCCCTCGGCCTGGCCCGCCAGAGCGCCTGGCAGGTGGCGCTCGCCGTGCCGCTCGGCGTGCTGGCGCTCGGCTGGTTCGGCGGAGGCACGGGCTGGTTCTTCGACGACCAGGCGGAGTTCCTCTTCTCGTCCAGGGGGCTGCGGCCGATTCTGCCGCTCGTCGGCGTCGGTCTCGTCTCGCTCTCGCTTCTCGCCCGGAACACGGCGCGGTGGCAGTTTGCGTCCACCGCCTGCTTTGGGTGGGGCCTGGCGCTGGCGACCCTGCCGCTCCTCATCTCGACGGCTCACCGGGAGGTGGTCCGGGCGACCTTCTCCATCGACCTCACCCTCAAGCAGGGCGTCGTGCTCGGTGTCGTCGCCGCCGTGCTGGGTGCGGCGCTCGCTTGGGGCCGGTTCGACTCCCGGGAAGGCCGCCCGCTGCTGGCAGGCGCGACGGGCTTCTTCGCGCTCGTCCTCGTCCAGATCGGTGACCGGCCCTGGATGGCCAGCGACATGGCAACCTTCATGGTCTACGTGGGCATGATCTTCGCGTTGGCGCTCACCGCCGTGTGGGTCGGTGCTCGCGCGCAGAACGCCCGTCTGGTCAACGTCGGCCTGGCGAGCGCCGGCGTGCTCATCGTGATTCAGTACTTCGGGTGGAGCATCCAGATGCTCGATCGGTCGCTGGTGTTCGTGGGTGGCGGGCTGCTGCTGCTCGGCCTGTCGGTGGTGCTCGAGCGCAAGCGTCGCGCGCTGCTGGCCGCCGCCGGCCACTGATGCCACGTCCGCCGGAACGGAACGACTGGACAGGAGGTGTGAACGTGACTCGAGGGACCCAAGCAGCCGTTGGACTCCATCTGGCCATCATGGTCGCCGTGCTGGTCCCGCCGCTGGTGGTCCGGGCGACCGGGACGACGATCTACCTGGAGACTGCGCCAGTCGATCCCCGGGCGCTCTTTCGCGGTGACTACGTGATTCTGGGGTACGGAATCGGGCGGGACGCGTTGACGCCCGAGGAGGGGGAAGCCGCGCGTGAGACGGGGCGTCCGATCTACGTGACGGTAACCACGGAGCGGCCGGGTCGGCTCGTGGCGCTCGGTAGCGAACGGCCGCAGCCGCGCCCGGGCGAAGCGTGCCTGATCGGCCGGTCGCGCGGCGACGGCACGGTGGACTTCCCCCAGATCGCGCAGTACTTCGTCCCGGAGGGGGAGGGTCGTCTCATCGAGCAGCAGCGCGGCGAAGACTTGCTAGCACGCGTGGTGGTCAGCGCCACGTGCAACGCCGTGCTGACAGGGCTCGAAGGACGTTAGCAGTATGCAGGAGGTTGGAGAAGATCATGCGATTCCGATTCCGCAACACGTTGTCCGCTTCGACCGTGGCATCCGTACTCGTGCTAACGGGCTCGGCGCAGGCACAGGTGCCCGCCAGCGCTGCGGTTGCGCGACCGCAGTACGTCACGATTCCGCTCGAGATCGAGGTGAATCGTTCCGCTGTCGACGTCTGGGCACGGGTCGGCAAGTTCTGCGACATCGGCGAGTGGTTCCCGATCCCCTGTCGGATTGAGGCAAGGCGTGCTCGGTCGTCGTTCGTATAATTGGCCCTCGTGAACGCACGTTTCCATGCGCCGGACGCCCGGGCGCCCGGGGAGGAGATCGCGCTTCCTGCCGAGGAAGGGAGGCATCTCACGCGCGTCCTGCGCCTGGACGTGGGAGACGACGTGCGCGTGTTCGACGGCCGAGGCCACGAGTTCGCGGCGCGGGTGACGCAGGTGGAACGGGACAGCGTGCGCGTGCGGTTGGAGGAAGCCTGCCAGGCGGCGCGCGAGGCGTCGGTGGCGGTTTCGCTGGCACAGGCGGTGCTCAAGGGCGACAGGATGGACGACGTTGTGCGCGACGCCGTGATGATGGGCGTGGCCGCGATTCAGCCGATTGTCACAACGCGTACCGAAGTGTCGCTGGCCACTCTCGCACGGGGAGCCCGACGCGAACGCTGGGAACGGGTGGCGATCGCGTCGGCCAAGCAGTGTGGCCGCGCCATGGTGCCGCCCGTGCGCGAACCGGTCGCGCTCGACGCTTTCCTGTCGTCCCTGGCGGCAGCGCGCGACGGCCTGGTCCTGATGCTCGTGGAGCCCTCGGCCGGTGAAGCGGCGGTCCCGCTGTCGAGCCTCGAGCCCGAGCCGCCACGGGAGGCCACGCTCCTCGTCGGGCCCGAAGGAGGGTGGACGGCCGAGGAGATTGCCGCCGTCGCGCCGGTCTGCCGTCTCGTGTCGCTCGGCGGTCGCACGCTGCGCGCCGACACGATGGCGCTCGTCGCGATGGCCGCGCTGTTCAGCAGGTGGGGGGAATACTGAGCGCGACTTCGCTCTGGGAGCACATGGCCGGGCTTCCAGAGGGGGCTACGCCGTCATCCGCTCGACGGCAGGCGCGGCGTCCTGACGCGGCTCCTCGCGGAAGAGCAGGGCAAAGAGCAGCAGCACGCCGGCCGCGCCGGCCGCGGGTACGAGCCAGATGCGATCCCAGGCGTGGCCGCCGTCGACCGCATAGGCGTCCACGACACGGCCCGACGCCCACGAGCCGAGGAACATCCCCGCGCCCAGCGTGACGAAGGCGATGAGCCCCTGCGCCGCGGCCCGCAGATCCTTGGGGGCCTTCTGGTCCACGTAGATCTGGCCCGTGACGAAGAAGAAGTCGTAGCAGATGCCGTGCAGCAGGATGCCGCCGTAGAGCATCCAGACCAGCGCCTCGTTGTTCCCGTAGGCAAACAGCACGTAGCGCGACGTCCAGGCCACCATGCCCACCAGCAGCATGTACTTCACGCCCAGCCGCCGGAAGAACCACGGCATCACCAGCATGAAGCCGATCTCCGACATCTGGCCCAGCGTCATCTTGCCCGCCGCGTTGGCGACGCCGATCTCGTTGAGAAACGGGTTGGCGAACGCGTAGTAGAACTGCAGCGGAATGCAGACGAGAAACGAGCCGAGCACGAAGATGGCGAAGCTCCGCTGCCGCAGCAGCTTCAGCGCCTCGAGGCCCAGCACGTCGGAGAGCGTCGCGCGCGCGCTGCGCGTGGGCGGCGTATGAGGCAGTGCCAGGCAGAACAGCCCCAGCACGACCGAGGCCGCGCCGGCGATGCGCATCGGCACCGCCGTGGCCTCGACCGCCAGGGTACCGATGATGAGCCCCGCCACGATCCAGCCGATCGTGCCCAGGACGCGGATCGGCGGGAACTCGCGCGACGGGTCCTGCATCTGGCGGAACGACAGCGAGTTGCTGAGCGCCAGGGTGGGCATGTAGCAGAGCGCGTAGACCAGTAGGACCCCGTAGAAGGGCCCGAAGCGGTCCATCGTCGAGGCGTAGAACAGCACGAGGCCGCCGGCGACGTGCAGCCCCGCCAGGATGCGCTCGGTGGCCAGGAACCGATCGGCCACCATCCCGACGAAGAAAGGGGAGATCATCGCGGCAAGCGCCGTCGTGCCGGCGGCGAGGCCGATCTGCTCGCCCGAGAAGCCCAGCGTCTGGCCGAGCCAGGTGCCCAGCGTGACGGACCATGCCCCCCAGACGAAGTACTGGAGGAACATGAGTACCGACAGCTTGATTCGAGTAGCGCTGGACACAGTGGCGACGGTTCGAGGTTCAGGGTTCCGCGTTCAAGGTTCGTGTTCAGGGCTACGCCAGGGCGGCGCGGGCGTACTCCAGGCACTTGGTGACTTCCTGCACGGGCGTTCCCTCGCCGCGGTGCTCGTATTCGAGGTGCGCGCGAATCGGCCAGCCCTCGGCCTTGAGGAGCTGGAGGACTTCGCGGATCGGCGTGTCGCCCGTGCCCCAGGGGACGTTGGCGCCCTGGTCCCGCCGCCGATCCTTGATGTGCAGGTTGGTGACGCCCTCGTGGTGCTCGCGCAGCCAGGCCACCGCGTCGTAGTTGGCCGCCGTGAAGTGTCCGATGTCGAGATTCACCTTGAACTGCGGCGAGAGCCGCATCGCCGCGGCGAAGCTCTCGGGCGTGGCGAACTCGTTCGGGTCGCTCGTATTCGAATGGTTGTGCACGGCCACCGCCATGCCGTGCTTCCCGGCCACGGGCGCGACGCGCTCGGAGACCTCGAGCGTGGTGGACGCGGTGATGATCTCGGCGCCGAGCGCGCGGGCGATCTGAAACCCGCGGTCGATCTCCTCGTCACTGAAGTCGCTGCCGAAGCTGTAGTTGTAGGCGTTGATGGTCATCCCCGCGTCCGCGAACGTCCGGCGGATCGCCTGGAAGTGGTCGAGCGCCGTCTCGACCCGCCAGGCCCGGAGGGCCTCGCGCGCCTGCCGGCGCTCGTCGGCGGAGGCGCCACGGCCGGTGGTCGAGACCGGCTCGATCTGGGGCGCCCAGAGCTCGCAGTCGGTGAGGCCACAGGCGGCCATGGCCGCGATGATCGAATCGACGAGGTCGCGACCCGGCTCGCGCTGCAGGCCCCGGAACGAATAGGTCTGCACGCCAAGGCGGACGCCGGAGACCACCTGCGCGCGCGTCAGCGCCGGCAGGGCGAGGCCGGAGAGCGTCAGGGCACCGAACTCGCGCCGTGTCAGCATGTGCGCATCCTCACTGGGTGGGCGTCGGGCCGCAATCGTGGGCGAATCCTACCACGGGCACGCAGCGGGGCCGGGGTGCCGTCGGGGTACCATGTGGAGGTGCGCTACCTGGTCACAGCCCGTGTGAAGCCCGGTCGTCGTCCCGCGCTCGAGCGCGCGATCGACGACAGGACGCTCGGGGCCGGCTCGATTGCCGGCGACGAGTACCAGGAGAACATGGCCACGGCCCGACAGCTCTCCGATGGCTCGGTGAAGTGGGTGGAAACCTGCTACTGCGCCACCCCGCTCGACGAGGAGCGGCCCTACTGGGAAGAGTACTTCGACCTGCTGAGCGTGAAGGACGCGCACGCGCGCAGCCGGTGCCGGCACGAGACCGGCGAGCAGTACTGGTCCTGCTCGAGCTGCGACTGCACCGAGAAGCTCGAATCGCGGCTCGCCACGCAGGGCGCGCCATTCAGACCGCCGAAGCGCTGAGCGGCGTCACGGCGTCGGGCCCACGACGACCTCCACGCCCGTCACGCGCTCGCCCCCGGCCACGCGGATCCGGCCATCCGGCAGCGGCATGCCGCTACGCAGCACGCGCGTGACGCCCAGCCCCGGGGGCGAGCCCGCGAGCTCGAACGCGTACTCGCCGAGAAGGTTGTCGAAGGCGAAGCCGCCCGCCTCGTCGATCGACGAGGTCGGGACCCGGTAGAGGGCCGTGGTGCGCAGCAGGGTCTGGCGAAGCGTCAGCGGGCGCACGGTCGAGTCGACGCCAGGCTCGTAGGTCACGCGTCCGCTCAGACGACCAGGGCGGTCGAGGGTGAGCGCGATGTCGTAGACCCTGTCCACCGTCACCTCGGTGGTTGCCAGTGCCGCGAGCGGCCCGATATCGGAGTCGGCGCGCGCGAGCAGGACGAGCGTGCCCGGCGGGGCGTCGGTGATGGTGAACAGACCGCCTGGATCGGAGACGATCCAGGCGGCCGAGTGCGTGCCCTCGGGGTCGCCGTACTCGATGGCGATGTCCTGCGGCGCCAGTCCGACGCCCCAGTACACACGCCCCTCGACGGCGAAGCGGCGTGGCGGCGTGAGCCAGATGTCGATGCCCTCGGTCGAGATGCCTTCGATGGCGGTGACCGGCTCGGCGTCGGCCGCGTCGTCGACGCCAGGGTAGAACGTGTTCGTGAGCGGCCTCTGCGTGGGCAGGTCCGGGCTGTTCACGGCCACCTTGTAGCGGCCGGGGGGGAGGCCGGTGACGCGGTACCGCCCATCCCACTCGCTGGTTGCGGGTGGCTGCGCCAGCCACGTCTGGCCGGACCACGTGTTGTGTGCGACGAACACGGACAGGCCTGGCGCGGGTGTGCCGTCCGGGCGAAGGATTCGTCCCGCAATGGTCGCCTGACGGAACATCATCACCTCGAGCCCGAGCACCTGCTCACCCTCGGAGAGCAACATGCTCGGGCCCGCCGCATAGCCGAGCGGGAGGCTCACGTCCACCGTGATCGGCGCAACACCGGCCGGCGCGGGCTGGCTGCTGGTGTAACCCGGACTGGACCCGGACACGATGTAGCGTCCAGGCGGCAGGCCGTCGAACCTGAACGCGCCGCGCTCGTTGCTCACGGCCGTTCGGACCGACGGCCCGGTGGGTCCGGGGCCGACGCGCGAAAGCCTCACGTCGGCGCCGGCGAGCAGCGCCGCCGACGTGGTGGTCACCCGGCCCGCAATGACGCCGGACGGCTCCTGCGCGCGGCCGGCGGAGATCGGCGACGCGGGCACGAGCAGCAACACGAGCGCGGCGCGCATCCACGGCGTCATCGGTCGGGTCCCTCGGACAGTGCGGCTCCGCCCGATTGTAGACGAGCGGTAGCTCATAATGATCTCAACGATGCGGTGGTTCCTGCAGGCGGGAACGGTCGTACTGGCCCTCGTGGCGGCGCTCGTGCCGCTGGCGCCGCAGGCCGTCGAGCGCTGGTACTCGACCGGGCTCTATCCGGTCGTCCGCGGCGTGCTGGCGCCGGTGTCGAACCTCACGCCGTTCGCCTGGCTGGACGTCCTGTCGACTGGCGCGGCGGTCGCGGTCCTGGTGGTGCTCGCGCGGAGCGTGCGGCGTGGCTGGCGGGACCGGCGCTGGCGGCCCGTGCTCACGGCGGTCGCGAACCTGACGACGCTCGCGGCCCTCGTCTATCTGGTCTTTCTGGTGGCCTGGGGCTTCAACTACCGTCGCGTGCCGATGCTCGAGCGCGTGGCGCTCGACGGTGGCGCACCGACGACGGCCGCGGTCGTCGCGCTGGGCACGATGGCCGTCGGTCAGCTCAACGCGCTCCATGCCGACGCGCACGCCACCGGATGGGTGACGCCCTGGGAGGACGACGACCTGCGCGACGCGTTCGGCCGCGTGCAGCGCGCGCTCTCCGACGCGGCTCCGGCGAGCCCTGGACGACTCAAGGCGTCGCTCTACGGCGCCTACTTCCGCTGGACGGGCGTCGACGGGATGGTCAATCCGTTCGGCCTGGAGGTGATCGGCAATCCGGATCTGCTGCCAATCGAGCGCCCGTTCGTGGCCGCGCACGAATGGGCCCATCTGGCCGGGTACGCCGACGAGTCGGAGGCGAGCTTCGTGGGCTGGCTGACGTGTGTGCACGGCGGTGCCGGGCCGGCCTACAGCGCGTGGCTGCACCTGTACTGGCTGATTCGGGCGGAGATCCCCGCGGGGGAGCGACCGGCGCTCGCCGACGCGCTGGCCGCGGGGCCACGGGCCGACCTCGAAGCCATCGCCGCCCGCCTGCGTCGCGGCCAGCTCCCGGCGCTGCGCATCGCCAGCCAGCGCGTGTACGACGGCTACCTGCGCGCGAATCGCGTCGGAGAGGGCATCCGGTCCTACGGGCTGGTGATCAACCTGCTGCTGCGCGCGCGGTTCGAGGAGGAGTGGGTGCCCGTACGACGGAATTAGCAGGTTCTGTGTTCGTGGGCGGCGCGGCCGAGACGGTCGTTGATGGCGAGGCCGAGGCCCGACGTGACGGGGAGCTCGCGGGCGAGGATGAGGTCCAGGCCGGCCGCGTCGAGCTCCCGCAGGGCTGCGTAGAGACGCGTGGCGACGCCCTCGAGATTCCCGACGGAACCGAGTGTGACCACATGCATCCGCGAGGGCGGGGCGTCGAGCGCGCCGAGCATCTTCCGATCCTCCTCGAGCGCCAGCAGGCCGATCGTCCGGCCGGTGGCCAGCACCTCCCGCGCGTCGCGCAGGAGCGCCGGCAGCGCTGCGTCTCCGCCGCCATAGAGCAGCAGGGGCGTGCGCGGCGCGTAATGTCGCGGAAGCAGGCCCGGCGAGGCCATGCCGGCGGCCTGGTCTTCGGCCGCTGCCTCGGGGCCGCTGGTCTCCACGCGCGGGAGGATCGCACGCAGCATCTCCACCGTCACGGCGCCGGGACGCAGCACGCGCGCGACGGCTCCGGTGAGGTCGAGCACCGTGGACTCGAGGCCGACCAGCGTCGGGCCGCCGTCGACGACCATGTCGATGCGTCCGTCGAGATCGACGATGACGTGCGCGGCCTGCGTCGGGCTCGGCCGCGAGAAGAGATTGGCGCTCGGTGCCGCCACCGGCACGCCGGCCTCGACCAGCAGTGCCTGTGCCACCGGATGCGCGGGCACGCGCACGGCCACCGTGTCGCGCCCTGCCGTGACCTCGTCGGGCACGCCCGCCGATCGCGGGAGGACGATCGTGAGCGGTCCAGGCCAGAACCGGGCTGCGAGCGCGGAGACCGCGTCCGGCACACCGCGCACGAGCGGCTCGAGATCTTCTCGCGCGGCGACATGGACGATCACCGGGTCGCTGGCCGGCCGCCCCTTGGCGGCGAACAGGCGTCGCACTGCCTCCCGGTCGAGGGCGTGGACGCCGAGGCCGTACACCGTCTCGGTCGGGAAGGCGACGAGCCCACCGTCCCGGAGACGGTCGGCCGCCCGCCGGATAGCGGCCCGATCCGGACGCTCGGCGTCGACGCGGACCACGTCGGTCATCACACCATCGTAGCGGGGAGCGTGTCCGGGCGGGGCACGCGAGGGAGCGGGGGATACACTGAGGCGGGAACGCGATGTTCGAGGCTGCCGAGGTCGGACGAAAGCTGTCGAAGCGGGAGTACAAGGCACAGGTGCCCGGGCTCCGTGTCGAGCTGCTCGAGGCGCAACGCCGGCTGCGGGAGGCCCCGTTTCCGGTGATCGCGCTCTTTGCCGGCGTGGACGCCGCCGGGAAGGGCGAGACGCTCAATCTGCTCAACGAGTGGATGGATCCCCGATGGATCGACACACGCGGCTACATGACGCCGTCCGACGAGGAGCGGGAGCGCCCGCGGCTCTGGCGCTACTGGCGCGACCTGCCGCCGCGGGGCCGTATCGCGCTCTTCCTCAACGCGTGGTACTCCTCGCCCATTCGAGCTCGCGTGGCGGGACGCATCCAGGACGACGCCTTCGACGTGCTGCTCGACGAGATCGTGGCGTTCGAGCGCATGCTCGCCGAGGACGGGGCGGTCATCCTGAAGTTCTGGATGCACCTGGGCAAGGCCCGGCAGAAGAGGCGGCTGGAGCGGCTCGAGAAGGACCCCCTCCAGCGCTGGCGCGTCACGAAGCAGCAGTGGCGACACTGGCGCATGTTCGACCGGTTCGTCGCCACCGCCGATCGGGCGATTCGGCGGACCAGTACGGAGCTGGCCCCGTGGCACATCGTGGAAGGGGCCGACGAGCGGTACCGCAGCGTGGCGGTGGCGACCGAGCTGCGGGACGCGATCCAGCGGGGCCTGCGTCGCGCGCAGGCATCGGCGCGCCGGACCGGCCGCGCGGCCACGCTCCGGGCCGCCACGGCGGGGCCTGCCCGGCAGACGTTGCGGCGCGTCGAGCGCGCGTTCAACGTGCTCGACGAGCTCGACCTCACGCAGCGCCTCTCCGATCGGCGGTTCGACCGGGAGCTGGTCGAGCAGCAGAGCCGTCTGAACCTGCTGCAGCGGAAGGCCCGCGCCGGGGCCGTCTCGACGGTGGCGGTCTTCGAGGGGTGGGACGCCGCCGGCAAGGGCGGGGCGGTACGTCGTGTGACCCGTGCCCTCGACGCGCGCGACTATCAGGTCGTACCGGTGGGCGCGCCCACCGACGAGGAGCGCGCGAGGCACTATCTGTGGCGGTTCTGGCGCCGGCTCTCGCGTGCCGGGCGGATCACCATCTTCGACCGGAGCTGGTACGGGCGTGTGCTCGTGGAGCGGGTGGAGAACCTGATCGGCGAGGCCGAGTACCGTCGCGCTTTCGCCGAGATCGCGCATTTCGAGGAGCAGCTCGCCGGGCACGGCATCCTGCTCGTGAAGTTCTGGATCCACATCAGCAAGCAGGAGCAGCTCCGGCGGTTTCGGGATCGTGCCAGCACGCAGTACAAGCGCTGGAAGATCACCCGGGAGGACTGGCGGAACCGGGCGCGCTGGGACGATTACACGCTGGCCGTCAACGAGATGGTGGCGCACACGAGCACGGCTGTCGCGCCGTGGACCCTCGTCGAGGGCGACGACAAGAACTTCGCGCGGGTGAAGGTCCTGCGGACGCTCGCCGACGCGCTGGCCGCCCGCCTCGACGCCTGAGCGCGTACGGCGAGACCGGCCCCTTCCGGGGGGTCGGGCGTCTACGAGCCGGCGTGGCGTGCGAGCGCCGCCAGCCACTCCGGAACCGGCGCCGGCGTGCCGGCCTGGCCGGCCAGCACGACCTGCGGACCATCGAGCCGCTCACCGTAGAAACGTTCGTTGGCGTCGACGTCGATTCGCACGGTGCTCCCGCCGAGCGTCACACCTGCGAACAGGCCCCGGGCCCGCGAGTAGCTCAGGATCTCGGCGCGCAGCTGCAGGTCGGTGGCCAGCTCCGCCTCGCGCCCGACGGGCCCGGCGGCGGCGGCGGCATCGGCCTCGAACTTGAACTGATTGCGGATCAGGTTCTCGAGGCCCCGCTGGTTCTGGATCACGAGCACGATGTCGGTGGCCTGGCCGCCGATCTGGAGGCCGAAGCTGCCGCCCGTGATGGTCATGAACGTGGGGGAAGACCAGCGCCCGTCGGTGCGCGCGCTGAGAATGCCGCGCCCCCGCATGCCGCCGACGATGAACCCGGCGCGGATCGTGCCGGGAAAGATCGCGATGCCCGCGGCCTTGCCGAGAATCGACTCCGGAATGGCCGAGTCGGAGGCCCTCATGATCTCGTCGAGCACGATGACGGCCTCGCGAACTCGGGCCGCCTCCTCCGAGTCGGCCGGTTGCGCCCGCGTGGCAGGGCCCGACAGGCCGACGAGCAGCGTGAGCGTGGCGAGCACGGCATGGCGCGTAGTCATGGGCGCCATCATACTGCGCCGGCGTGACGGCGGAGCAGTCGGCGGCAACACGGTCGGCCGTGACGGCGGCACCCGCGACGCTGTCACCGGCGGCGGGTGAGACACTACAATTGCGCACCCTGATGGGAGCGTTTTCACCCGGTGACGCGAGGCCGCCGCGGTCCACCAGCGTCCTGCGCCTGGGCGCCCTTCTTGGCGTCCTTGCCGTCGCGCTGGCGGCCGGCTTCTGGTGGTCGGGCCGCCGGACGCCACTGCCGGCCCGTGGCCCCGTGCACGTCGAGCGCCTGACGAACGTCGGCGGCGTGGCCGATGCGGCGCTCTCGACGGATGGACGCTCGATCGCGTGGGTCGAGATCGACGGAGACAGGCAGTTGCTGGCGCTCCGTCCACTTCGTGGCACGGAGGCCGTCGAGCTGGTCCCGGCAGCGCCGGTGGAGTATCGGGGGCTGACGTTCACGCCGGACGGGGCGCGCGTGATCTACACGACCCGCAGCGCACGGCAGCCCGCAGGGGCGATCTTCGCGGTGGATGTCGGTGGCGGGTCGCCCGAGCCTCTCGTGGAGGGCGTCGACGGCGCGCCGGCGCTTTCGCCCGACGGGCGCTGGCTGGCGTTCCATCGCGCCGATCATCCCGAGCGCGGCGCGACGTCGCTCGTGGTCGTGGGCACGGATGGAAGCGACGAACGGGTGGTCGCCACCGTGCCGCTGCCGCAGTCCTTCGTGGTGCCCGGAGGACGCGCGCCGTCCTGGTCGGCGGACGGGGAGCGCATCGCCACGCTCGTGCACGACACGGAGGCGGACAGTGCGCGTGTCGTGACGGTGTCGGTGGCATCCGGCGACGTCGAGCGGGTGTCGGATTCGTTCCGCGATGCGATCGCGGTGGCCTGGCTGCCGGATGGATCCGGCCTGCTCGTGCAAGGGGTCCGACCGGAGCCGGGAAGGGCGCACGCCGGCGGCATCTGGCTGCAGCCGTATCCGGCCGGCGAACCCCGGCGGGTGACGCCGGATGGGCCGGCGTACGAGGGGATCTCGGTGCGACAGGATGGCAGCGCTTTCGTTGCCGTCGGCGTCGAGGCGACGTACTCGATCTGGGAGGTGCCACTCGACGGCGGTGGCAGCGGCTCGCGCGTCGTTGCCGAGCCGGGTGACGGACGCCTGGGCCTGGCGCTGCTGGCCGACGGCAGGCTGGTCGTGGCGGCCGGGGACGCGGGGAACCAGCAGCTCGCGCTCATCGCTCCGGACGGGAGCAGCCGTCAGGTACTGACCACACGCGGCGCGAACCGGTCACCGGCGGCGACGCCGGACGGGCGAACGGTCGTGTTCGTCTCGGACCGCGACGGCCGTCACGGCATCTGGCGGCTGGATCTCGACGGCACCGAGCCGCGCCTGCTGGCGCACGTGCCCAACCCGTCCTGGCTCTCGGTGAGCCCCGATGGCCTGTTCGTCATCTGTGTTTCCCGCGACGCCACCGGCGCCGCACCCTCGACCTGGCGCGTCTCGATCGAGGGTGGTGAGCCGGCCATCATCGCGCCAGGCATCGACCGCCCGCGCGTGTCGCCGGACGGACGCCTTCTCGCGGGGGTGACGATCGCGCCACGAGGCGATCGATTGATCCTGGTCACGATGCGGCTCGACGGTCGCGCGCCGCCTCGGGCGCTTGGTACGGCCGAGCCGTCGGGGGAGGATGGCGTCCTCGAATGGACGTCGGAGGGCGACGGGCTGCTGTACTCCGGTGCCGATCGCGTCGACGTGTGGATGCAGCCGTTGTCGGGAGACCGCCCCCTGCGGATCACCAGGCTGGACGCTCTGGCGATCGTCCGTGGCCGGACCACGCCGGACGGCGACGGTCTGGTCGTCACGCGCAGCCGCGAGCGCGCCGACGTCTACCTGATCTCCGGCTTTCAGTGAACGGTGAAGTCTTCCTCATCCCACTGCTGTCGTCGCAGGGCGCGTTGTCGCGCGCGCACGAGAAACGCGACGAACGCCAGGACGAGGATGCCCGCCCAGAGCGCGGTCGCGCTCGTGAGGGTCGGCACCCACGCGGCCACGCGACGGTAGCCGGCCCATGCCCGCGCCGCGGCGGCATCCGGGGTCTCGCCGATCTCGAGCTCGAAGGCCTGCGCGAACGGGACGCCGGTGCCGACCCGCCCGGCGATGGCCGCCGGCGCGCCCTCGCCGTGACGGCGCTGGAGATCGGCCACGAGCGCCGCCGAGAGGCCGTAGGCGTCGGCGGTCTCACCCCGCCCGCCGGAGGCGAACAGCCGCGCGAGGTCGGCCGGCCGGGGCCGGCCAAGGGCGCCGAGCAGCAACCGTAGCTGGCTCCCGGCCCCCCAGCCAGTGTCGACCGACATGGCCAGGCCCTCGTGCAGCCACCGGGGCAGTGGCTGTCCGTTGGCCCGGACGTTGAGGGCCAGATGCACGGCCTCGTGGCGGAAGACCGACTCCAGCGAGTCGTACGGGTACGGCAGCACGCGCTCGGGGAAGATGACGATTTCGCGCTCGTCGAGCGCGAGGCCGACGATCCAGTCGGGCACCGTGCGGGCGCTCTGGTCCTCGTCGGGGAGCAGCGTCACGTGGATCTCCGCGGGCAGATCCAGGCCGGCGCGCGACAGGTCGGCAGCCAGCGCATCGAGATCGATGCGGGCCAGACGGTCCCGTGCCGACTCCAGCTCGGGCGGGGCCGTGACGGCGAGCTCGGCGGCCCGTGCGGGCTGAACGACGAGCAGCGCGAGCAGCAGCATGCCGGACCGGCCCCAGGGTCCTTTCATTCACCTAGCTTACCCGTGGCGGCGCCGCGCTCGGGTATCCTGTGTGGCGTGCAGCTGGGCCTTCCCTTCGGGGCGACCGCGCGTGAGGGCGATCTCGTGCGGGATCGCTGGCCGGTGGACCAGGATGCCGTCTACTTCGTCCGGCATCGGCGCGCGCGCAGGTACCTGCTGCGTGTCGAGCACGACGGACGCGTGCGCGTGACGATTCCGCACGGCGGATCCCGCCGCGAGGCCGACGCCTTCGTCAAACGGCACGTGCTGTGGGTCGCCCGCGAGCGGGCCCGCCTGCCGCGGAAGTGGCCGTTGCCCGATGACGACCGGGGGCTCCGCGACCAGGCTCGGGCGGAGCTGCGCGTGCGTCTGCTGGAACTGGCGGCCGAGCACGGCCTGCGCGTGTCCCGGGTCAGTGTTCGCAACCAGCGCACACGATGGGGATCGTGCGCGAGGGACGGGCACATCTGCCTGAACTGGCGGCTCGTCCTGATGCCCGGCTGGGTACGCGACTACGTGCTCGTTCACGAGCTGATGCACCTGAGGCGCCTCGATCACTCGCCGGCATACTGGCGGTTGGTCGCCGACGCGTGTCCCGGCTACCGGGACGCGCGGCAGTGGTTGCGCGAGCACGGGCCGGGGTTGAGATAGGCTCCAGGCTTCAGGCTACAGGCCCGACGTTCGGCCTTCGGCCTCTACGACGACTCGAAACGTCTGGGACTGCGGCGCCTCACTGACTTGCCCAGAGGCTACACGAGGCGGTGGCCTGGAGCCCGGAGCCTCTAGCCCTGTCGCCCCGGTGCCCGGAAGCTGGAGCCTGGTCACACCCTTCCGAACCCAGCCCCGGCGGTAGAATCAACGTATGCAGAGCCGTCGGCAGGTCCTGGCGGTGCTCGCAACGGCGGCTGGACTCACGCCGCTCGTCGGCTGGCTTGCCGGTGCGCGTGGGAGGCCGGCGGCCGGGGACTTCCCGGTACAGCAGAGCGACGCCGCATGGCGGGCCGCCCTGACGCCCGCGCAGTACCGCGTGCTGCGCACCGGCGCCACCGAGCGGCCCTTCAGCAGCCCGCTCGACGACGAGGCGCGTGACGGGATCTTCGCGTGCGCCGGCTGCGGACGCGCCCTGTTCTCCTCCGCGCACAAGTTCGACAGCGGGACCGGCTGGCCGAGCTTCGACGAGCCCCTGGCCGGCGCCGTGGCCACGCGGCTCGACCTGAGCTGGCTGATGGTTCGCACCGAGGTGCACTGCGCCGGCTGCGGCGGTCACCTGGGACACCGCTTCGCGGACGGACCGGAGCCGACGGGACTCCGTTACTGCATCAACGGCCTGGCCCTCGAGTTCCTGATGACCTGAGCGCCCATGGATCGACACCGCGTCATCCTCGTGGCCGCCATCGTGCTGGCGATCGGTGTGCTCTGGCTGCGCGGGGCGTTCGTGGCCTTCACCTTCGGGGGGCCGGCAACCCTGCCGGCGGCCCCCGCGGCGGGATTGCAGACGGCGATCTTCGCCGGGGGCTGCTTCTGGTGCGTCGAGGCGGACTTCGACGCCGTGCCCGGCGTGGTGGCGACCACCTCCGGGTACACCGGCGGCCACCTCAGCTTCCCGACCTACGCAGAGGTTTCGGCTGGCGGCACCGGCAATGCCGAAGCGGTCGAAGTGCTGTTCGACCCCGCGGTCGTCACCTACGAGGCTCTGCTCGACCACTTCTGGCACAACGTGGATCTGTTCGCGGCTGATCGTCAGTTCTGCGACGTCGGCGACCAGTACCGTCCGGAGATCTTCGTCGATGGCGCCGCCCAGCGCGCGGCGGCGGAGTGGTCGAAGACACTGCTCCAGAAACGCTTCTCCGAGCCGATTGTGGTTGCGGTGAGCGACGCGGAGCCCTTCTACCCGGCCGAGGCGTACCACCAGAACTACCACACGCGCCACGCCGTGCAGTACCGGTTCTATCGCTGGGCGTGCGGCCGCGACGCCCGACTCGCCGAAATCTGGGGCGACAGCTAGCGAGGTCGTCCCGTCCCCGCACGGGATGTGCGGAAACTGCACACCTGGATCGGGCGCCGGCTCAAGTCGGACCCGGTCCTGGCGCGCCTCGAGACGGCGGTTGCGGCGCTCGTGGACAGGCTCAGGGCGTTCCACGCCAGCGGCGGGGCCTGGACGCCTGACCGTCGCCGCCCGGGGGCGGTACAATGCCCCATGCCGTATCCGGAACCCTTCATTGCCCCGATGCGCGCCGAGCTGGCCGACCTCGGCGTGCGTGAGCTGCGTACGCCGGCCGACGTCGAGGACGCCATCGGCGCCACCGGCACGGTCATGATCGTCGTCAACTCGGTGTGCGGCTGTGCCGCCGGGAAGGCGCGACCGGGAATCGCGCTGGCGCTCTCCCACGAGAAGCGGCCGGACCTGGTGGGGACGGTCTTTGCGGGGGCCGACGTCGAGGCGACGGCGCGCGCGCGAGAGGCGTTCCTGCCGTATCCGCCGTCGTCGCCGTCGGTCGGGCTGCTGCGCGACGGCAAGCTCGTCTACATGCTGGAGCGGCGGCAGATCGAGCAGCGCGACGCTGCGTCGATCGCGGCGATGCTCACGGCCGCCTTCGACCAACACTGCAGCTGATCACAGGATGACAGATTCGTAATGGGGTCGGGGGGGGGGGGGGGCGGGCGGCGCCGGCCCCCCCCCCCACAAAAAAGGCCAACAAGGGAGAGGCCACCCCCGGGGGGGGGCGGGGGCCCGCCCCCCCCCCCCCCCCCCCCCCCCCCCCCCACCCCATTACGAATCTGTCATCCTGTGATCAGCCACCGCGGGTGTGCATCTCCAGATGCGGATCGCGGCGCAGGCGCTCGACCGGAATGAGCGGAGATCGCTCGCGTGTGGTGAGCCGCTCGACTGCCCCTCGATCGCTGCGAATCTCCCAGGTGGCGCGCAGCAGGTGCGCCAGTTGGTCGGCCGAGGCACCGGCTCGCAACGGCCGGCGCAGGTCCGTGCCGTGGGTCGCGTAGAGACACAGGTACCAGAGGCCGTCGGCGGTGAGCCGGCTGCGGTCGCAGGTGTCGCAGAAGGGCTCGGTCGTCGAGGCGATGATGCCGAAGACCGTCCCGTCGGGCAACCGGTAGCGATCGGCCGGGGCCGACGAGTGCTCGACCAGGGGCGTGATGGTCCCGTAGCGCGCCTCCAGAGCGTCGAGGATCTGCCGCCGGGTCATCACGCCCGCCATCGACCAGCGCGTGGCACCCCCCACGTCCATGTACTCGATGTAGCGGACCTCGGCGCCGTGACGGCGTCCGAACTCCAGCAGATCGACGATCTCGTCGTCGTTGACCCCCCGCATGACGACCGTGTCGATCTTGAGTCCCGGAAAGATCGGCGCCGCCGTGGCGATGCCATCGAGGACGCGTGCGAGCTCGTCCGAGCGCGTGAGATCGCGGAACCGGCCGGGATGCAGCGTGTCGAGGCTCACGGTGAGCCGGTGCAGGCCCGCCGCGCGAAGCGCCTGCGCGTGCGGGGCCAGCAGCACGCCGTTGGTCGTCATGGCCAGGTCACGGATCGCCGGGCGGCGTGCCAGGCGGTGGACGAGGTCGGGCAGTCCGCGGCGGAGCAGCGGCTCACCGCCGGTGAGGCGGACCTTGTCCACCCCGAGGTCCGTGAAGACGTCGACCAGCGTCTCGATTTCCTCGAACTGCAGGATGTCCTGCCGCGGCAGCCACACGTAGTCCGCCTCGGGCATGCAATAGCTGCACCGCAGATTGCAGCGGTCGGTGACCGAGAGCCGCAGGTTCCGCAGAGGGCGATCGTGACGGTCGATGAGCACGCCTGTCCATTATCCCGCGAGCGAGGGCCGGTCGCCTACGCCGGAGGCCGGGACGGCCCACCGGCGGGAACCGGCGTGAGTCCTCGGGTCAGAGGACCGACAGGCGCGTCCGGTCGTGGGGCAGGAAGGGGGCGGACGCCCTCTGGCCCTCGAAGGCCTCACCCCAGCGACCCGGCACGGGAGTCTGGCAGGCCGGGCATGCGCCATCGGGCGTGAGGGCGTAGCCCTGAATCAGGTAGCCGCGCCTGGTGATGAGCCGTTCGCCGCACGCGTGACAGGCCGTGTGCTCGAACGGGCCCACGCGGCCGGGCAGGTTGCCCGCGTAGACGTAGCGGAGCCCCGACTCGTGCCCGATGCGCGCCGCCCGCTCCAGCATCGCCGGCGTGGTCGCGCGTGCGTCGGTCATCCGGTAGTCGGCGTGAAACGCCGTGACGTGCCAGGGAATGTCCGGCGAGACGCCGCACACGAACGCGGTGAGGTCCCGGAGCTCCCGATCGCCGTCATTGAAGCCCGGGATGAGCAGCGTGACGATCTCCACCCAGATGCCGGCACGGTGCAGCCAGGCGATGGTCTCGAGGATCGGCTCGAGGCGCCCGCCCAGCTCGCGGTAGCGTCGGTCGCTGAAGCTCTTGAGATCGACCTTGTAGAGATCGAGGTGGGGACGCAGGTACTCGAGCACGCGCGGCGTGCCGTTGCCGTTGCTGACGAAGCCGGTCGCCAGCCCGAGACGGCGCGCCTCGGCGAAGACCGCCACTGCCCACTCGGCGGTGATGAGCGGCTCGTTGTAGGTGGAGACGACCAGACGGGCGCCGAGACGCACCGCATCGGCTGCCAGATCGCCAGGCGAGACGTCGGCAGGTGGGGCGCCGGCGAGTGGATCGCGCAGCGCCTGCGAGGTCACCCAGTTCTGGCAATAGCCGCAGTGCAGGTCGCAGCCGAGCATGCCGATGCTGTAGGCGAGCGCACCCGGCCAGGCATGGAAGAACGGCTTCTTCTCGACCGGGTCGCACTGCACGCCGCCGGCGTAGCCCCACGGGACGCGGAGCCGACCGCCCTGGTTGAAGCGCACCTTGCAGACGCCCGCCGCGCCCTCGGGGATCGGGCATCGATGTCCGCAGGCGTGGCACCGGAGCCGGTTGCGCTCGATGGGCTCGACCAGGTCCGGTGCCGCGTCGGCCGTCCGGGCGGACAGCACGTCGTGCAGTGAAGCGGAGCTGCGCATCACGGACTCTCTCGGCGGCGTTCACCTCCACTGTACACTTTCCGCATGGGCCTTGCTAAGATGGGGTTCTTCCCGTGCCTCGCATTCTCGTCACCAACGACGACGGCGTACATTCGGAGGGCATCAGGGCGCTCGCCGACGCCCTTCGGCCGCTCGGCGACGTGGTGGTCGTCGCGCCCATTCAGGAAGCCAGCGCCATCGGGCATGCGCTGACGCTGCGGCGGCCGTTGCGAATCGACACGGTCTCGCCTGGCGTCTTCGCCGTCGACGGCACGCCCACCGACTGCGTCAACCTGGCCATCTCCCACGTCGTGAAGGGAAAGCCGGCTCTGATCGTCTCGGGCATCAACAAGGGCTGGAACCTGGGCGACGACGTCACGTACTCGGGCACCGTCTCCGGAGCCCTCGAGGGCGCACTGCTGGACATCCCGAGCATTGCCGTTTCGACCCAGCGCGTGAAGGACGCGTGCGAGTTCGGCCCCTCGGCGGCCGCGGCGGCCGTGGCCGCGCAGGCGGTGCTCGATCACGGGCTCCCGAAGTTCACGCTCCTCAACATCAACACGCCGATGGGGCCGAACAAGGGCTTCAAGGTCACTGTCCAGGCCCGTCGGAACCACGTCACCGTGGTGAGCGAGCGCCTCGATCCGCGGCACCGGGAGTACTACTGGATCGAGGAGGGCGAGAACGAATGGGAGCCGCACGACCGGTCGGACTACCAGGCCGTGCGCGACGGCTACATCTCGATCACACCGCTGCAGCCGGACATGACGGCGTACGAGGCGCTGCACTTCGTGGAGGATCTGCCGTTCGGGCAGACCGTCTGAGGGACGCCGCGGCCGCAGGGCCCGGGGTCAGTGCCCTTCTTCGCGGTGCTTCTTCTCGTACTCCCACTGCGCGTGGTCCTTGTCGCGCTGGGCGACCTTGGCCCGCTGCCTCGCGCGCTGGAAGTTCGTCTGGCGGGTGCCCTCCGTGCTGACCGCCGACAGCGACAGCAGGCGCTCGAGGTCGCGGCTCTGGCACGACGGACAGGCCGGGGTGTCGCCCGTGCGGACCAGTTGCTCGAACTCGTGGCGACAGGCGCGGCACGCGTATTCGTAGATGGGCATCGGACGCTACCCTCGATGTTCCACAGTAGCGTAGCGCACTCCGGGCGGGATGGGCGCGTCCGGGGCAACGCAGGCGCATGCTACACTATGAGCTTTGTCGGGGCGTGGCTCAGCCTGGTAGAGCGCTCGGTTCGGGACCGAGAGGCCGCTGGTTCAAATCCAGTCGCCCCGACCACCTTTCGCCCTCCGGCTTGCAACGAACTTGCAACCGGAGGAAGCCCTTTAGGGCGCCTTGTGTCCGACGAGGCGCCCTTTTCCGTTTTCGGGGATGAGGTTGTCGTGGAAGCCAATCGTGAGAACTCGCGCAAGGCGTCGGACCTCGCGGCGAAGGTGCAGGCGATCGCCGAGAAGCTCGACGACGACGATCAGGACAAGGCGACGCTGAGCCAGGTGGGAGCCATGTTATCGAAGGCGTGGCCCCTAACCTGCCCCCACTGCGGGCGACCTGTGATGGAATATTAACGCCAGCGTAGCTGTAGCTTCGGGTCCGTTGCGGACCCGATCCTTGTGCTGGTTGCTCCGCGAGCCCCCACGGTCTCCTGCTGCGCCGCGATCGATTCCCGAACGCGGCGCCCGCTGTCCTGCGTCCAGCCGTCAGGGGGTCAGATTGGGGGTCAGGCGCGTTCTTCGTGCCAAGGTCGTACGCGCCAACCGAAACTCGACGTTGGGGGCTCACGCCGCACAACGGTCGAAGGCGCTCAGGCGGAGTCCCATTCCTGAGCCGAAATCTCCGCCTGTCTGAGGATCTCGCGCAGCAGCGAAACGTGAACTGGATCAGTATGTGAATTCGGGATTCGCTGCTTTCTGGCACCCTTGATCATGAAAGGGTGCTTGGAGCCGGAAACAGGCCCTGACCATCCGAGGGAGCGAAACTTTCTGACGAGCTCCACCCACGGCGTCTGACGATCCGGCGCCAACTTGGCCTTTAGAGCACGTTCAAGTTGATACCTGCGACGACCGGGATGTCACGATCATCCTGCTCGATCTTCAGCACCAACCAATCGAGTAAGACCTCACGGAGCTGTGCGATACACGTCACAAGATCGTTGTCAGAGGCCCACACTCCGTCGAAGCCGGGGATCTCCGCGAAGAGTGTGCCTCCATCGACCGTCTTGTGAACAGTGCCCTTCAGTGCTTCCTCCAGGTATCTCTCAAGAAGCTCTCCGGGAAGGTACTTCGTTCGACGGAGCTGCGGAATCGCTCCGATCAAGTCGGAATCAGTCTCAAAGAAGTTAAGCCCCCGACTAACGGTCATCGTTGAGCGTTCGAAGGCGTCACTGAGCGTCTGTTCCGTCGTCTGTGGCATAACTCGCTCGCTAATTCTCCGTCGCTGGCGGTTGGCGCGCTCTCTCCGATCCCGACACGGCCACGACTTGGGCGGACTTGACGATGTACAGAGGGTTGCCCTCAGCGTCGTACCTGCCCTCGACCTTCAGGATCTCGGTCACCACAGACTTGAGCCGCAGCACCGAACCATCATTGACGAGGTACTCGTTCCAGTGTTCCGCGACGTTCTGAAACGACATCTCTAGGGCGTCCAATTCCTCGTCGTTGACCCGCACCTTACGCTTCCGCTCGTCCATGCCTGCTCGAACTGTATATGGGCATGTCGTTGGACGTCAAGGAGTTACCAGTTTTTCGCTCGCAGAGCAGCCGGGGGCCGCTCCTGCTGCCGACAGGCAGGGCACAGCGACGGCGGACGGGCCGTGGCGCCACGAATCCGTCGCAGCCAGCTCGCGGGCGTCCACCATGAAGCGACAACGACAGGCGCGACAGGCGGACTCGACGGCGCGGGCCGCACGGCCCTGAGCCTCGTGCGCGGCCACGATCTGCGGGACCACGGTGAGTTGTGCCCGATCGTCGCCTCCAGGTTCATGTCGCCCGCCGGCCCGTGCGGAGCACGGCTTGCGCGAAGCGCCAACCGTCCTCAGCGGCCTTCCGCGCGCGCGCGGCCTCGGCCTGCGCCTCCGTCGCGACGGCGCGCGCCGCGGCCACCTCGCGCTCGAGCTGCCGCAGCTCGGCGCGGAGCTGCGCCGTGGTGGCGAGGTTGGTATCGATCTGCCGCGCCGCCATCACCACTCCCGCGGGCTCGCGTAGGTCCCACTGGCCCGGGCGGCCTGTCGGCAGGGCCAACAGACGCTCGGCAGGCACACGGCTCGGTCCGGGTGCCGGCGCGCCAAGTCGAGAAACCACGCCTGCTCGCTCGCGTCGATCGTGAACCGAAGGCGACAGGTGCGGCAGGTCTTCTCGACTCGACCATCGCCGTGGACCACCGTCCCCTGGTGGCCGACCTGCTCGTGCCCGCTCACCGGTGGTCCCCCGGCCCGAGCAGGTCGTCGAAGATGGCCACCAGCTCCTCGTTACTCAGTTGCCGGCGTCGCGCGCGCGCGTTGGTCTCGGCCCCGTGGTCGTTGCGTAGCCACGGGTCGCGACAGCCCTTTCACCGTCGGGGTCGAGATGACCATCAGTTGGCGATTCCAGAACGTCGTCGTGCGCTTCCACCCCAGCGCGAGCGGGTCGCCCTCATCGCCGATGCTGACGTCCCACCGATCCACGTCGTCGGCGTACACCCGACGGATCGGGCGAGAGGCCAGGCTGGCGGGGCTGTTCGCGCCGGCGAGCGTGACATGCCCCTCTGGGAACTTCTTATGCAGAATCGTGGTGGATGTATCCCGCCGTGCGGCACTCACCTTCTCCCGCAGGGACGGCGTGTCCCGCAGCATCGGCTCGAGCCGATCCTTGGAGAAGGCTTCCGCCATCTGGAGCGTCGGTTGAATGATGAGGATCGGACTCGGGTCAAGGTCAATCGCATACCCGACGGCATTGAGGAGCACCTCGGTGCCGCCCACCTGCGCCGATTTCATGAACACAATCTCTCGAACATCAGGATCGTTCACCGCGTCCATAATGGCTCGCAGGTGCGGCGCCCGGTCCGTCTTCCATCGGCCCGGCTCCGCCGAGCCCTCAGCCGACAGCATCCGGCGCTCGTCGGCCCACGCACTGACCGTCAAGGTCGGCGGCGGCTCCAGCGCCCGATAAAACGCCCGCGCCAGACTCATGCGTCTGGCTCCACGGCCGAAACCTCGGGCCCCGCCCCGCGTCGGGCCAACTCCAGGAGGGCCTCGTCAATCTCGGCCAGGAGCAGCGCCTTGACCGCGTGCGCGCCCTCGCGGGCCGTAGACACCACGCGATCCGCCACCGCCGCCGGCACACGCCGCAGCCGCGCCTTGGTCGCCGTCGCGCACCCCGCGAACTCCCCCTCCACCGTCTCCCGCTCCACGAGTTCCCCCCGCCGCACCCGGAGCTTGAGCTCCAGTTCCTCCCGCCGCTTCCGGTCCAACATCCCCCGCTCTTGCTGCGGGCTGAGCCCCTCCCCCGTGCCCGCCACCGACGCAATTTCGCGCTGGATCACCCACTGCACACAAGCCGCCGCGTCGTACTTCGCCGGACGCCGCCCCTTCCCGGCCGCCGCCACCGGAAGCCCGTCCTCCAGCCACCGCGCAATCGTCCGCGAATCGCGACTGAACAACACCGCCAACTCGCGACGGGTCAACAACATCGGGGCCGTCGGCCCGTCCGCTGCCACCTCGACCGCCGCGTCCTCGTCCTCGTAACTCATAGCAACATTGACACTTACAGGCACTCAGAATCTAGCGCTATTCTGCGCTCCCGACCATGCGCTGTACAGGACTCTCGCCGAGAACCTTTGGCGGGGGGTGGGGGGAGTGCCGCAGTGCCTGCGCCGCGCCCGGCGGGTGAAGCCCCGCGAGGCGGCGACGACGGGCTGACACTGGG